>Ga0209810_1003202_pt1 | contig 17683 bp, 14 predicted proteins | sample Coa_R1_7_FD_187159 | JGI IMG/M metagenome (GOLD analysis project Ga0209810, IMG submission 187159) | Surface soil microbial communities from Centralia Pennsylvania, which are recovering from an underground coalmine fire - Coalmine... | ecosystem: Environmental > Terrestrial > Soil > Unclassified...
CAATGCATACCAGGCCAGCAGTCCGAGCGCGTCTTCCGACGCCGCTTTCCTGGTCGAGGTAGCCGCGGGAGGCGCAACCGTGCCATGGGCCACGTGGTTCGGCGGAACGGATGCGACAACTGGTTCAGCGGCGCAGGGCCTCGCTGTCGAGACCATCAGCGGGACCACATACGTCTATGCCGGCGGATGGACCTATTCCGCGACATTCCCCACAACCGCCGGCGTTTACCAACCTGCGCACGCCGGGACGACCGGGAACTACAACGGCTGGATCGCGCAATTCAATCCTTCGGCGGTCACGGGCCCCGCATCGCTCATCTACTCGACCTACCTGGGGACAGCTAATTCACAGGTCTTCGGCCTTGCAGCTGACCCTGCGGGGAACACGTACGCCGCGAGCGCGGCGACCACGTCGACGTTTCCGGTCACCAACGGAGCATTCCGGTATACCGGCTACAGCACCTTCAATGGGGGCGCCTACGTCACCAAGCTGAACGGCGCCGGCACAGCTCTTGTTTATTCCGCATACCTCGGTTTCGGCACACCCTACGGAATCGCGGTAGAGCAAAGCGGCGCGCCGAGCGCGTACATAACCGGACTCGTCGGCACGGCAGACTGGCCCACAACGAACGGGGCCTACCAGACGAATTATGCAGGCGGATTCGCCGTAAAGCTGCACTCCGACGGCGCCTCAGAAGACTATTCGACGTTTCTGGGCGGCCCCAGCAGCTTCACCGGAACGAACGTAACCGGCTGGGGCATCGCCATTCCCAACGGATGCCTTTCGTCGTGCAATGCCTTTATTTCCGGGTGGACCAGCAGCAGTGACTTCCCGGCCATCAACGCACTCCAGAATTTCAATCCCGCACCGGGCGGGTTCATGGCATTCCTCACCGAGCTCTCCAGCAATGGAACCAGCGCACTCCTGTCGACATACCTCAGCGGTTTCGCCCAGGGAGTCTGGGACGGTTCGAGCAGCGCTGCGTTGTACGGCTTCACGCCGGGACTCGCCGTGGACAGCGCGAGCAACGTTTACCTGACCGGAAATCTGGGAAATTCTGTTTTCGATTTTCCGACGACGACGACCATCCCCGGCAACACGAATACGAGCGCCTTTCTGGCAAAAATTGGCGCGTCCTCGTCGCCATATCTGCTTCCAAACCCAGGCACGATAAACTTCGGAAGCCAAACCGTGGGAGTGAGCACAGCCACTTATGAGGCGAGCAGCCCATACCCAGGCACGCTGAGATTGCGGAATCTAAGCGGCGTTCCGGCAACGATATCATCCATCGTGGTATCTCCCGGCAGTATCTTCACGGAGAGCGACGACTGCGCCGGAACCGTTTCGGCGGGCGGATATTGCACCCTGACGTTATACTTCACGCCGGCGGCGCCGGGTTTGCGCACGGGGACGGTTACTATCAACTCCAACGCCAGCAACAGTCCCACGGTTGTTAATGTCAGCGGTTCGGGCATCGATGGCGTCCTGCTTCAGGTGACGCCTAACCCAGTCCCCGCCTTCGGTGGACAGCAGGTGGGAACCACAAGTCCGGCCACGACCCTTACGCTGACGAACCTCGGTGACATGAGTGTCCAGACACTCATTTACATGAATTCGACAGGCGCGGCGGCCGGTACCAATTTCACCGAACTCAACAACTGTCCGTCGCAACTCGCGCCCGGCATCAGCTGTACGATCAGCCTTACATTTACTCCCACGCAGGTGGGACTGCTGAATGACACCCTCGTAATCGGCAACGGCGGAACCATGCCGGTTTCGGGCACCGGCGTGCCGCCCGGCGGCGGCGGGACGATTGCGTTCGCCGCTTCGACGCTGGACTTCGGGACTGAATCCGTGGGGTCTACAACCAACAACGAGACCGCCGTTATACAGAACACCGGCAGCACCCCAGTCACCATACAGGCCCTGATTGTATCCGGGGATTTCGCCCTTTTCAGCACAAGTTGCACTGTGCCCGGCCAGTTGAATCCGCAGTCCTCATGCAACGTCAACATGACCTTTACGCCCACGGCGGCCGGGACTCGCACCGGCAATCTCGCGGTGACCGACACGGCTACCGGAAGCCCGCAACAGGTTTCCCTCACCGGCGTGGGTCTTCCGGCGGTGCAGACACTGAACTTCTATCCCGCCACGGGCGTCGCCTTCCCGGATGAACCCGTAGGAGTGCAGACGAACATCGTTACCGTTTTCGTTCAAAATGCCGGCACGGCGCCCGTCGCCATCGATCGCGTGCTGGTAAGCGGTGACTTCCAGATCACGGCGAGCACCTGTCAGACGACGCTGAACGGGACCATCGAGGATGGGACCGGTTCGTACGCGAGCTGCAGCGTGAACGTAGCGTTTACTCCCACAACGACTGGCTTCCGCTCCGGAGCCCTGACCTTCATCGACAGCGCGTCCAACAGTCCGCAAACCGTGACGCTCTCCGGCTCCGGGATCGCCGATACAGGGACTGCCACAACGAATCCGGCGCAGCTGAACTTCGGCACGCAGATCAATGGCACGACGAGCGCGGCGCAGGCTGTATTCGTCAGGAATCCAGGAAACTCGCCGGTAACGGTGAACAGTTACAGCACGGGCGCCAGCGATTTCGCGGTCACAAACCTCAGCTGTCCGCCAACGCCGTTCGTGATGAATCCGTTCGGCGGCTGCCAGGTGCAGGTGACCATTACCCCCACCGCGAGCGGAGCGCGAACCGGAACCCTGACCCTTAACACGAGCGCCGGCAACCCGGGCGTCGCGCTGACCGGCACGGGCGTGACGGCAACGCAGGCGATCGCGTTTACCCCACCATCGCCACTGAATTCGGGATCGGTGGTGGTCGGCCAGCAGAGCGGCATCAATGGCAACGATGATGGCGTCAACGCCGACATGATTTCGATTCGCAACACCGGGACCAAAGCCGTCACGTTCTCCGCCAATCCGGCCGTTACCGGGGCGAACGCAGCCGATTTCCACCTCAATAACTCCCGAAGCTGCGGCGTCAGCGGCGCCCAGCTTCAGCCGAACGCCAGTTGCGCGATGTGGGTCAACTTCCAGCCGAGTGGTACGGGCGCGGAAACCGCAACACTTACGTTCACCGACGACGCGGGCACGCAGAGTATCACGCTGCAGGGTACGGGCATCGCGGCGGCGCCGAACTTCTATCTTTCGAACAACCTGCTGACGTATGATAACCAGCCGCTGGGAACGACGAGCACGACCAACACGTTTATTCGTTTCTATAACAACACGGGGTCGAACGTTTCCCTCGGGAACATTGCACTTACGGGCGATTTCCTTATACCGGCTAACAACCAGAACTGCAGTGGCGTAACGCTCACTTCCGGCACGAGCTGCTTCAGCTATGTATCGTTTGCGGCAACCGCCGCCGGCCACCGAACCGGCACGATCACCTTCCAGACCAGCGGCAACACTCCGCTGGCGACGGCCAATCTGGACGGATTCGCGCCGGATGACCCCTCGGCGCTGCTCAATCCGAGCGCGGGCACGTTCCCCCAGATCCAGGTTGTAGGGACGACGACGGCGCCTCAGGTTTCCATGGTCGTGACCAACAGCGGAGATATCCCGTTAACTATCGGGACCATAACGGGATCGAACCTCGGCGCCGCGCCAACAAGCGAATTCGCACTGGTAAGCAACTGCAGCACGCACACGCTGCAGCCTGGGCAGGCGTGCACCAACACCTTTACCTTCACGCCGAACGCGCCGGGAGCTCGCAGTACAACTCTGACAGTCCCCATCACTTACTCCGACGGGACCATCACGAACCTGTCCGGCAGCCTTGCCGGGACCGGCGCAGCGGAGAAGGATTCTGCCGTTATCTCGCCGACGGCAGGGTCATTTGTCGATCAGACCGTCGGAATTACCACTGGTTACAGCGTTACGCTGACGCTTACGAACAGTGGGAACCTGTCATTTACTCTGGGCACTGTAACGGGAACGAACCTGGGTGCTCCTCCGGCGAATGAGTTTTCCGACCTGGGCGCACAGGGGGGCAGCGACGGTTGTTCCGGCCAGACGATATCGGTCGGGGGCTCTTGCCAGGTGAACGTGAGGTTCACGCCGTCAGCGACGGGAACTCGGACCGGCAACGTGCAGTTCCCGGTGACCTTCGCCGACGGCAGCACGATTGTCACCGCTACCTTGTCCGGCAAGGGCGTTGCAAACGCGAAAACACTGCGGGTCACGCCGCTGAGCACACAGTTCCAGGTGCAGATCGTGGGCACGACCAGCGCGCAGCAGGCGATCACGGTTACCAATCTCGGAAACTCTTCGGTGAGTTTCGGGACGGACACCGTTTCCAGCGGCTTCGTAATCGGGCCCAGCGGCGATGGCTGCACCGGGCTCGCGAGTCTCGCTGTGAACAATTCGTGCACCATCTATGTGGCCTTCGCCCCGGCGTCGAGCGGCAACATAACCGGCACGCTCACCATCGCCGACAACGGGGGTGGACACACGGTACAGTTGAGCGGCGTGGGAATTCCTGCCAATCAGCAGATCGCGCTCTCGCAAAGCGCGCTTGCGTTCGGGAATCAACCCGCGGGTTCGAGCAGCACGGCGCAGGTTGTGTTCGTGACCAATCAGGGCGACACCGGCGTTTCGATCTCCATGGCGCTGGGGGGTACGAACGCGGCCGATTACCAGTTCGCCAACGTGAACTGTCCGTCCACTCTGGCCGCTCGCGCAACCTGTTATATGACCGTCGCCTTCACGCCTCAGGTGGGAGCTAGCGGCCTTCGGTCGGCGCAGGTCACCGTGACCACCTCGGTCGCGGGTGAAACATCTCTGCCCATAACACTGACCGGCACGGCCGTGGCCACTGGGCCGGCAGCGACGCTGAGTCCGCCATTGATTACCTTCAGCACGCAGAACGTGGGCTCAGCCAGCGTGGCGAAGAGCTTCAGTGTCACCAACACCGGAAGCGCGAGCCTGACCGTCAGCAACGTGTCCCTGGGCGGAGCAAACGCCGGTGACTACGCCATCACCGGCGACGGGTGCTCCGGCGGAACATTCAATCCAAACCAGGCGTGCACCGTGTCCCTGAAGTTCTCACCGCTGCTGGGCGGAACCCGGTCGGCCACGGTGAGCGTCACCGACAACGCGGCGGGATCGCCGCACTCGATTTCGGTGAGTGGCACGGGCTTCGGCGTTCCCGTCCCGAGCCTGAGCACGGCGGCGCTGAATTTCGCAAACACCAACATTGGCGTTCAGACCGCCGCCCAGAACATTACTCTCACGAATACGGGAAGCGACGTCCTGAGTATCGCCAGTATCACGATCACCGGCGTGCACGCGGGTGATTACAACATCTCCGCGAACACCTGCGGGGCTACGCTGGCAGCTTCGGTGGGCTCGCCGCATCCGAGTTGTACGATTTCGGTGCGGTTCCAACCCACCGCGTCGGGTAGCCGCGGGGCGGCGGTGACCATTACCGACAATGCCAACAACGCCGCTGGATCAACACAGAACGTGGCGCTGAACGGTACCGGTGTTGCCGTGCCGTCGGCCGCGCTTTCCGGAGGGGCGTGCGCCGCGGGCTCGACCGCTTCCAACTGCATCGTTTCCTTTGCGACCACGAATATCGGAACCGCCAGCAGCGCGCAGACTGTGACGTTGACGAATGCAGGGAGCGGGCCGCTGACCATCACCACCATTGCCGGCGGCGGGACAAACTCGGGCGATTTCGGCCAGACCAATAACTGCGGCGCGACGCTGCTGAACGGAACCAGCTGCACGGTTTCAGTGACCTTCACTCCAACCGCTGCCGGCAGCCGTTCTGCCACGATCACCATTACCGATAACGCCGGCAATACGGCGGGTTCGATACAGACGATTACGCTGAGCGGCACGGGGCAGGCAGTTCCCAACGCTACTACCGCCACGCCCGGAACCCTGACCTTTACGGATCAGAACGTGAATACAACGAGCGTGCCGCTGAGCTTCGCATTGAACAACGGCGGCACCGGCGCGCTGACCATCTCATCGGTGACCATCACCGGCGCGAATGCCGCTGACTTTACCCGCGTTACGGGGGCCAGCAACTGCGGGTCGAGTCTGGCAGCCAACTCCAGTTGCTCGATCTACATCACGTTCACCCCTTCGGCGCCCGGGAGCCGGACCGCGCTGGTAACGGTCACCGATAACGCGAACAACACCGCCGGGTCGACCCAGACGGTCACACTGAATGGCAACGGCATTGGAATACCGAATGCCACAGGTCTGCCGGCCAGCCTCTCGTTCGGCAACCAGAACCTCGCGACGACGAGTTCGGGACAATCCGTAACGCTGAACAACACCGGGACCGGGACGCTGACCATCAGCAGGATTGGTTTTGGCGGCACGGACCCTGGCGATTACGCGGTCAGCAACACCACGTGCGGCGCCACGCTGGCCGTTGGAGCTAACTGCTCGATTACGGTGACTTTCTCCCCACTCAAGGCCGGCAGCCGCCCGGCGACACTGGTAGTAAGCGACAACTCGGGCAACACGGCGGCGAGTCAGACCGTAAACCTGACCGGAACCGGCGTGGCCGTACCAATCGCCTCACCATCCGGCGGGCTCACCTTCAGCGGGCAGGCGGTGAACACCAGCAGCACCTCACAGAACGTTACCCTGACCAATACGGGCACCGGCACACTCGTCATCAGCAGTATCGCCTTCTCGGGCGGTAATGCCGGCGATTTTTCGAAGACAACTACCTGCGGGTCTTCTCTGGTGGTGGGCGCCAGCTGCACGGTATCCGTGATATTTACTCCAAAGGGAACCGGAAGCAGGTCGGCGAATCTCGTCTTTACTGACAATTCCGGCGGTGTGTCCGGCAGCACTCAGCCCGTTGCCCTGAGCGGCAGTGGATTGGCGGCGGTAGCGCCGACTGTGGGTGGGTTGTCGCCCAACAATGGCACGGGCACATCGGCAACGCTGCAGGCGCAGTACACCGACGCGGACGGAGTGTCCGATCTGTTCAGCGTCCGCATCCTCATCTCACCGGTGGCGTCGGTGGTGAACGCCTGTTATGCATACTACGCGCCGCGCAGCAACATGCTGTCGCTCACCAATGATGCCGGAACCGCGCTAACATCCGCGGCGCTGGGATCGGCCACAATGCTGTCCAACAGCCAGTGCGCGCTGAGCGCCTCGGCGACAACTGTTTCCACCAGCGGAAACACGCTGACTGTAAACTGGGCGTTCACGAACTTCACCTTCTCCCCGGGAGCGAAGACCGTGTATTTGTATGCGGTCGGGATGACAGGGCTGTCGAGCGGCCAGGTAAGCAGCGGGACCTTTACGATTCCGGGTGGCGGACCACCGACGATCGTGTCGCTTTCGCCGACGTCGGGATCGGGATTATCGGTCACGTTCCAGGCGACCTACGGGGATCCCGATGGTCTCGGCGATCTGCATCTCGTGTATCTCATGGTGAACAGCTCGACCGGCGGTGCAAACGCCTGCTGGGTCTATTACTATCCACCGACCAATTCGCTGTACCTGCGCAACGATGGGGGAACGGCATTCCTGGGACCCGTAACCCTGGGAACAACGGGAGCGAAGCTGACCAACAGTCAGTGCACGCTCGACGCGGGCGCCTCGTCTGTTGCCACGAGTGGGAACCAGCTCACGCTGAATGCCGCCCTGACCTTCAGCGCGACGTTTACGGGACAGAAGAACGTGTACATGAGCGTGACCGGATTCAGCGGAAGCACCGTCCCGTTCACGCTCGAAGGGACGTGGACCCCGTAGCAGCGGCAGCGAAACGAGTGGGATGGTGGGCGCGACAGGACTCGAACCTGTGACCTCCTGCGTGTGAATTGGCCGGATGACGTGTGACGCGGCGAGCGGCGATGATTGCGAGTGCCGGCGAAGCTCTTGAAATTGAGGCGCTTCGTCGGCATTGGCGGTTTTGCCGAGCTGTGTCGAGTGCTGTCGAGCAGAGGCGCAGAGTCGATCGTTTTGGCCAATTCTGGGTAGGGTTACGTCACAATCCACGTCACAAAATCGGCTATACCGCATTGCGGTATACTGCTGAGTAGTGGACGATGCGCCCGAGATCACGGTCCTGCAACTGCCGAAGTTCAAGGCCGAGGCGACGGAGCTGATTGGGGCGGACGGCATTGAAGCGTTGGCCGTCTATCTGATTGACCATCCCGACGCCGGCGACGTGATACCGGGATCGGGCGGCGTCCGGAAATTGCGATGGGCGGCGAAGGGCAAAGGAAAGCGCGGCGGCGCCAGGATCATCTATCTGTACGTCGTGATTGCCGCCCGCGTTTACCTGATTCGTTGCTACGCCAAGAACGTCAAAGCGGATCTGACCGCGGATGAGAAAAAGCAGCTGCGGCAGATCGCCGCCCATCTGAAAGGAGCGCAATAGAATGCCCAGGAAAGCAACTGCGAAGAAGAAGGTTTCGACCTTCGGCGAAGACCTGCTCGAAGGAATGAAACTCGTTCTGGCCCACCAGCGCGGCAAGGTCGAGCTGGAGCAGGTGTGGCCGAAACCCGTCGACGTAAAGGCGATTCGCAAGCGGGTGAAGATGTCCCAGGCCGAATTCTCGCGAGCTTATGGCATCAGCAAGCGCGCCCTTCAGGAGTGGGAGCAGGGTGGCCGGCAACCCGATTCCGCCGCGCGCGCCTACCTGACAGTAATCGCGAAGGAGCCGGCCGTCGTGCGCCGGGTGCTGGCCAGCGAATAATCCAAGACAACTCCAGCCGGACGCGCGATCTATACCCCAGTCCGAAGCAACCCTTCACTCTGTAGTTGTCACGCGATAACATAATGCACGGTGAAGTCGCTCTCGATTCTCCTGCTTTTCGCCGCAGTCGGGCTAATAAAGGCCCAGGAAGTCGACGTCTTGCTACCGGCCAGCCTCGCCAAAGTGGATGTCGTGGTGGTGGGAAAGTTGTATAGCGACTTCAAGTTCCCGTGGTTTGACGGCTGGAACGAGCGGGGCCACATTCAAGTAGATCGGGTTCTGAAAGGCGACATCGGAAACGTCGATAGCCTGCCATTTGCTTGGGAGAGGGACTTTCGCCAAGGCTGGTGTCTGACGCGACCTGACTGGCGTGGCGCAGTCGGCAAGCCTGGCATCTGGCTTCTGAATCGCGACGGGAGCCGATACCGGGCGGCGGACCTATTCATAGGGCACCTTGATCCGGCAAAGCATCTTGAGCGAGTTGTAAGGGTGTTGGCAGAGATTCGGAAATGAGCGGCAACTCCAATTCGACACAACTCGACCGGCTAAGGGAACTCGTGACCAGCGATCCTGAAATGATGTGCGGCACACCAGTGTTTCAAGGGGACGCGTATTCGGTGGACCTGATCGCCGACATGCTTGCCCAGGGTGCGACCGTGGAAGAGATCCTTGAAGGCTATCCGACCCTGGCCAAAGAGACGATCGCGATGGCGCCGTTTTGTGCACGAGCGTTCCCAGTGAGGAAGAACGCGAACCGCACCCCGTGGTCAGGGAAAAAGCCGAAAGCCGAGGGGTCCTTCCGGTTGAGTGACCTCCTTGGGAACGCACGGTAAGGACGGCTGCAAGACAACGAACTAGGGTATGATCAGGAACGAGATGACACTCCGGCTTACCGAAGCCGAGTTGGTTCGCGATATCCACGGGGTCCTTGCGCGAGTCCGCGAGGAGGGCCTGGAGGTGATCGTCGAGCAAGATCACCGGCCCGTCGCCGTCATCAAAACACCGCAAGGCCCCGGCCGTAAACTCAGCGAATGCATCGCGATCGCAAAGGCGTACGAAAAGAACCTCGGCTACGCGCCGGTCCCGGACGCGGACTTTGCTGCGGATGTGCAAGCCGCCATTGATGCTCATCGCGAGCCCTTGAATCCGCCCGAATGGGATTAGTCCTGGATTCCAGCGTCCTGATAGTCGCCGAACGGGAAGCGACGCCAGTCATCAGCCTGCTGCCGGAAAACGTCGCGTCACCGGGTCGGAATCCGGCGTTCACTTATGAGCCAGTACGCAAATCCAAACACGAAGCCCGAGACCAGGAAGGAAAGACCCTGGCGCGCGGCAGCGATGGCGGCACCCTGTAAAAACGTCTGATCTTCAATCCAAAGCGGCTTCGGTGATACCGAGGCCATGATGCAACCGATCACAAAAATGGAAATGGCACCAACCAGCGGAAAATACACTCCACCTGGCCAGCGTAGGATCCTGCACACCCAGACGGCGAGGATCCAGGGAACTGCCACGAAGACGAGCGTTAAGCCAAAACCGTCTGTCATCCACAAGAGCAATGAGAATCCGAGGTTGAAACCGAATTCAGCGGCCGCGCCATGCAATCGTGTCATGCCTATCAGAAGCCAGCCGATGTAGATGAGCGACGCGGCAAGCGCTCCCACGAAATAGCCGATAACACGCCTCACGAACACCTCAGTTCAAGCGCGCGGAGCCAAGGCCAGACGAAACGCACCTACTCCGCTCCTTTACACGTTCGATTCAGGGACTCCCAGTTGCGAGTCCACGAAGTGTACGTCATGGACTCGCCCAGCGTCGTCCCGAACCACACTACATACTGCCGATCGTTGCACTTCTGATAGAAAATCCACGAGGGATCGGAATCACGAAGCCCCGTTTCCTCGAGTGAGCCTGGTGACCGGTGATGCTTGCCGCGGTAGGACTCTATCCGCTGGATCGCGTCATTGCCCTGATGTAGTTCACATCGCCAGACGATCTCGTCGGGTCCAAAGATCATCAGCGCGGCGAAGGCGATCAGCGCGAGCACGCAGATGCAGCTCCCGATCAAGAGTAGTTTTACCGGCGACGGTTTTTGCCGCACGTTCCATGTAGGGCCTTGCTCACAACGGCGACTCCAGCGTAACAGAGAGCCGCCGCGCATGGAAGATCGATGAATTCAAGAACCTTTCCGCAGCCAGGAAAGCCAATTCGCGTGAGTATCACGGATGTGGTACGCTCGATCGAAAACGCGACACGACGCAAGCCAGCCGAAACGTTAAACTTAACCGCGAAAAACGTTCCAGTAATACGTTTTGTTTATGTTCCTCTACGGCTGTCTGCCTGCCCTGACCTGCTCGGAAAATCGGGCAAAAGTGTCGTAGGGTGTCGTAAATCGTCGTAGAGTGTTGACTTTTGTTGAATTCTGTCGACCTCCGTTGTAACTTGTTGACTTTTGTTGACCGCTACGACAAACCACGACACGTTACGACAATTCACTACAGATTACGGCAACCAACCAACGCCGAAAGACCAGCCCACAGTGACGAAACCTGGTAGAGGAACATAAAGAATGCGGGATTCGGACCCGCCTCTGATTCGGCTGATCGCTCGCTCTCTCAGCGTCGTGCGGCGCATCCCATTTCCCACGCACTGCATCCCGGATGGGATGCACCCGTCCCAGCGCAAATTTCGGGCAAGCGTCCCTAACATCCTCTGGCAATCACTTAGTACTTAGGGGCTCCGGCGAGCAATGGAGCTCCAATTCTCCCTCAGAGGTGAACGATGCAGAGTTTTCTTAACGAACTGGAAGTTGCCAAACGCCTGAATGTCAGCGTCCCGACCTTGCGGCGGTGGCGACTGGAGAAGCGTGGGCCGATGTTTGTCAACGTCGGCTCGCTCGTGCGCTATCGTCCTGAAGATCTCGACTCGTGGGTGGCTGCGCTGCCAACCGGCGGAGATTCGAACGGTGTCGCGGTTGCCGCGATGACCAGCCGTGCTTTAGTCTGATCGCCAGGGCGGGAAAAATCCCGCGTTGGAAAGGAGCAGCATGATCTACAAGCGCATTGGTCACTGGCACCTCGACGTAACGATCTACGGCGTTCGTTATCGCGAGGCGCTGAACACAACCGATAAGCGGCAAGCGAAAGAGCTGGAAAAGAATCGCATTGCCGAAATCAAACAGGGCAAGAACGCTTCGAAGACGGGGCGTGAATTCGCGCGCAAGCCGTTCCATGAAGCGGTGAAGGTCTATCTCGAAGAACGCGAGCCGCACGTTTCCGAGAGGACAATGCAGTTCGAATCGGAGCGACTTGGGCCGCTAATGAAACATTTCGGCGAGAAGCCGTTACTTCGCTTCAAAGCCGAGGACGTGTCCGGGTATCAGAAAGCGCGGTTGGACGCTGGCATCTCCGGCCGGACGGTCAACATGGAAACCGGCGTCCTTCGCCGGATGCTGAAGCGGGCCAAGGTCTGGAATGCCATTTCCGAGGACGTAAAGGCACTCCCGGAGGATCGCCGCGCAGTAGCGAAGGTTCTGCCGCCCGATCTGAAGCGCAGACTGTTCGAGACGGCCGCAAGCCGTCCGGAATGGATGGTCGCGCATTGCGCGGCGGTGCTCGCTCTTTCGACTACCTGTCGCGGCGTGGAGATCAAGAATCTGCGCTGGCAAGACGTCGATCTGTTCGGCCGAGTCGCGACAATCCGCCGCAGCAAGACGGCAGCCGGCCATCGAACCATTCCATTGAACGGCGATGCCATGGCCGCGCTCGCTCGCCTGCTGGAACGTGCTCGCGCCCTCGGCAGCAGCGAACCCGAGCATTACGTTTTTCCCGCCTGCGAGGAGCGGATTATCGATCCATCACGCCCGCAGAAGAGCTGGCGCACGGCGTGGCGGAAACTGGTCCGCGAAACCGGCAGACGTGTCGGAAGAGAAGCCGCCCAACAGGCGCTCGAATCCGGCAAAGGTCTTCGCGGCGCCATCGCAGCCTGGAAACGTGCAGCCGCCCCGATCCGCGGCCTGCGCTTCCACGACCTTCGCCACCAGGCCATCACCGAAATGGCTGAAGCCGGCGCGTCCGACGCCACGCTGATGGCTGTCGCCGGTCACATGTCCCGCCGAATGCTCGAACACTACAGCCACGTGCGCATGGCCGCGAAGCGCTCGGCGCTGGAAAAACTGGAAAGCGGTCTGATGGGCGGACCCTCGGCAACGGCCCAGCCCGAGTCGAGGAAGGCGAATTGAAACTTTACGTCACAATCCACGTCACAACCACTCCCTCCAACTCTTCCCTCGGTCTGTATCTGCTGAAATTAATGGTGGGCGCGACAGGACTCGAACCTGTGACCTCCTGCGTGTGAAGCAGGCGCTCTAACCAACTGAGCTACGCGCCCATATTTGCAGCATCAACGGGTTGCGGCCATTATGGCTCCGGCGTTGACGGCCTGTACGGAAGCTCGTACGGAAGCGGAACCGCCACCCCGCTCAAAACTATCGCTCAGCCCGTGCCAGCCGGTCGCCATGCCACTAGCCTAGCAGAAGTTCGCGCGCCTCCACTGTCGCTTGGCCTCCCCTCGACGCGCCTGCTCTGAAAGGTGCTTGTAGTGGTCTGACGTGCGCTCTGAGAGATGGCCCGCGTGCGCCTCCAGAAGCGACTTTGGCGTACCAATCTCCGCATCCGCGGCAATCCAGTTGTGCCTCACATCGCGGCGACGTAAGGCCCGCCTGTTCAGTCAGCTTCCGCCATGCCGTTCTCCATCCCATTGCCGGCGCGTTGGATCGTACTCCCGTGCTCGGTCGCCGTCGACGGTTGTGCGATCCACACGGTGATTGTCGGAGACGGAACCCGCTGAGACTCGGGTCCGATTGACCGTCATCCCGTGACATCCTGCATCGTCCCAATTCACGGGGCCGACGTGCTCCAGAATGCCCATCGCTGGCCATCATATCCCCGTGGTACGGTCACAGTTTGCCGCCTTCCCAGGAACAGTCGAGCATTGCCGTTCCGGCAGGATCACGGAGGGCCGCGAATCACACTGGTTCGTCTGGGTGTATCGTATCAGCGGATGGAGTGGAGAGGCGTTGATCGGTCGAGTCCACCAAACGCCGCCGGAGAAACGACATGCAGAAACCGCGAATGTCCGTGGTGCTGACCACCTCGTGCTTTCTGGTCGCCTCAACCGTATTAGCCGGTTTGCGCGGCGCTGGGAAGTACAACGGAGTGGTTTTCTTCGACCGCTGGAACAACTGCTACCTGTTCAGTGGCGTTTACCTGATGTACATTGCTAATCGTGAGAAAGCGGCTTTGAAGCCGTTTGAAGGCCAGTCCATCGAGATTGACGCTAAATTGGTCAAACAGCCGATGAACCCCGGCGACGGTTTGATTACGAAGTTCGTGGTTGTCGGGCACTCGAAACCCAATGCGAGTACTCCCTCGATTGCAGGAGTACAGGTGCAACCGACGGTGTCGCGGCACGACCGGAACGTTAGAGCGGTCATTGAAATACTGTCCACGAGCGCCTCCCCGGTCGTGATTGACGCGGATAGCCTGGGCATTGCGGTTCTGGCTCACGGAGCAGGACCTGTGTTCTTCCTCGGGTGTCCGTCAGACGGAAGTTCGTGCGCTGTTATCACTCGCGTCAGCGCGGCATCGCCGGATGGCGATAATCAGTTGGGCGACTATGTGTGGGGCTGGCATTTCTCCGAGCGCTTGCCCTCGACATTCACGCTGCGTTCTGGCGAATCACGAAGCACCTCGCTCCTCCTTCGGGTACCGCGTGGCAGTTACCAATTCATTGCTGGTTACGGCGGTGGCGTACATTCCGGTCGGTGTGTCATGTCGAATGCCGTTTCGTTCGATATTCCGCCGAATTGATGGCCGCACGACCATAAAGGAGGCGCCTCAAGCAGGTGGTTCATTCGGACGTGGGGCAAGCGATTGCGACGGAGGCGGGCATCGGTGCGGCGATGGCGACGCGGATTGTTCGGGGATGAACGGACTTAGTTGCAGGGGATGCACGGAGTTGCGAGACTGGGTTGTTGAATCGCAAACCGACCGAGGAGCACGGTCAGAATGACGCCAGGTGTGTTCGATGTTGTGCCCGTGCATCAGATGCGTGGCGAGGATGATGCGGAAACGAAGCTGCTCAAGGACATGTGCATCGAGGCGAAGCAATACCTCGAATCATTCCACTGGTGCCAGTCGGCTGCGCCCCGCTATTGGGGAGGCGGCGTCGGAAAAGTTTTCGCCATTTTTTTGTTTGAGGTAGATGGCCGTACACCGGATATTGACCAATGGCTGTGGGTAATCGTGGGCGACATTCCACGGCTTTACCTCGTCGTCGATCAGTGCAAGTCGCCCGCTCAGGCATTTCGCGTTTACATGGAGCTGATGGAGGCGTGGGTCGCCCTGGCGCGTCAGGGTAAAACGTCCAGGAAGCTCCCGCCCGTGGGTGTTGAGCCTACGCCCGAGTGGGCCGATGCGCTCGCGGGACGGCTACAGATAATCCGTGAAACCATCGCCCCATTCATCAACGGAATGGATGACTCCGCCACACGTTGATAGAACCTGCTCGGCTTCAGCGATACGCCAACGTGCTTCAGAACACCCATGCTGGCCATTACGGCCCCGTGGCGCAATCGTACGTCCCGGGGCTATCGAGTATCGGATAGCGCCGCTGTGATGTACGGAAGGAAGCGCAGGACCCACGAGTGTCAACTAATCCTCATCGCTATCTGAATGTGTGGGTCCAGCGCAGCAACTCCGGCGACTTCAATAATGTTGGTATCTCGTAACAACAGGTGAAGATATTACCCGGTAAGTCTTAAGCGGGCGCTCTAACGAACTGAGCTACGCGTCTGTATCGTACCGCGCCTGCTTCGACCCCTAATGCCCCACCGCCACTCTTCCGCAGCGCCTGCGCGAACCGCTGGTCCGCACCGAGGACGTGTTCAACCAGCGATTCAGGAACCGCAGCGTCTGCGGGCCAACCCTGCCGCCCCCCCCTGCTCCAGCCTGCGGTCGAGCAGCCCAACTTCAGCGAAGAAATGATCATGCTCGGCCACCTCCTCGCGCCTCTCGTCTGCATTGAGAACTCCCATCAGCGCTTCCTTCCGCGCGAAGTGGAAGCGCGGGCAGGCGAGCAGCCGCGCGTGGATGGCCCACACCACCTCCGTCGAACAGCGCTCCCGAGCGCCTGACTTAAATCACTCACCCGGCCGAGCACCTATTCGTAACGTAAAGCAGTCACAGGATCGAGGCGCGCCGCTTTGTTCGCCGGCCAAATCCCAAAAAACAAGCCTACGCCCACCGATACGAAAACGCCCAGCACCGCCGCCCACATTGGGACAGCGGTCGGCAGCGACGGGAACACGGCCCGGCTCAGGAACGAGATGCCCCATCCAAAGGACATGCCGATGAGTCCGCCAAGCCCGGTTAGCACGACGGCTTCGGTCAGGAACTGAAGAACGATGTCGGAGCGGCGAGCGCCGATAGCTTTGCGCACGCCGATCTCCCGCGTGCGCTCGGTAACCGAGACCAGCATGATATTCATCACACCGATGCCGCCCACCAGCAGCCCCACCGAGCTCAGCACCACCATCACCAGAGCCACCATCCCGGTAATGCGGTGGAAGTTCTCCACCATCTGCTCGGCCGTGGAAATGTCGAAATTGTCGGGCTTGTCGAAGGGCACACGGCGTTCGATGCGCAGCACGGCGCGCGCCTCGTCAATGGCCGCCGGCAACTGCCCCGGTTTGGCGACGATGATGAGCATGTTCTCCTTCGCCGAAGGAAACATCTTCTCCATGGTGAAGTACGGAATGAGAATGCGCTCGTCGTTCTGACCCGGGAACGAGTTTGCCGGACGCTTCATCACGCCTATAATCTGCAGCCTGTGCCCATCCACCTCGATCCACTTGTCCAGTGGATCCTCGCCGTTCATCAGTGCTTTGGGCACGTCTTCGCCAATCACGGTCACGGGCATGCGATGGCGGCTCTCCATGTCGGTGAAGAACCGGCCTTCCTGCATTTCCGCCTGGCCGCTGGCGGAGTAGGACTCGTCCGTGCCGGCGATGTTGATGTTGTACAGGTCGTTTCCTTTGTAGCGCGCCGTGTCCGTGCGCGGCCCGCCAAGAGCGTCCGGAGGAAACAAATAAGCGCTCACACGCGCACACGCAGCGCATCGTTCCCGCAGGGCCAGAGCGTTGTCCCAGTTCAGCGGCTTGCGGTTCAGTTCTTCCGGCGTGAGCCGGCCGCGAAATCCAGGCTGAAACTTGAAGATGATCGCCGTGTTGCTGCCCATGCTGCGGATGATGCCGGTGATGGCGTTATCGAGTCCCGCAATGATTGAGCCTACGCCGATGATGGTTCCCGTTCCGATGATCACGCCCAGCACCGTAAGGAAGGAACGCATCTTGTGCTCGCGCACGGTATTCAGCGCGAGCATGATCGTCGAGCGCAGGGTCGTGCTTCTCATTGCTCTGCCCGCAGTGCTTCGATGGGATCCAGCCGCGCCGCCCGCTGCGCGGGGTAGACGCCAAAGAACAAGCCGACAATCGCGGAGAGACCGACGCCGAGAATGACCGCGGAAATGGGCAGGTTCATCGGGACCGGCGTGAAGTTCCGCACCAGCACGGCAATCAGCCAGGCGCTGACCACGCCGAGTATGCCGCCCGTCGCCGCCAGCATCGACGACTCCACCAGGAACTGATTCAGTATGTCCTGCCGGCGCGCGCCCACTGACTTGCGGATGCCGATCTCGCGAGTGCGCTCCGTCACGACGGCCAGCATGATGTTCATGATCACCACGCCGCCCACCACCATGAAGACCGCGACCACAGCCGTCGCCGTCACGGCGATGGCGCCCGTCAGCTGATCCCAGGCGCGGACGAAGGCGTCAGAAGTAATGATCGAGAACGTATCGTCCTGCTGCGGCCGAAGGTGCCGATAGGCGCGCAGCAGCATGCGCGTCTCGT
>Ga0209810_1003208_pt1 | contig 17648 bp, 16 predicted proteins | sample Coa_R1_7_FD_187159 | JGI IMG/M metagenome (GOLD analysis project Ga0209810, IMG submission 187159) | Surface soil microbial communities from Centralia Pennsylvania, which are recovering from an underground coalmine fire - Coalmine... | ecosystem: Environmental > Terrestrial > Soil > Unclassified...
CATCGTGACTGGTTCGCGCAGTATGAGCCGCTCTATCGCCCGCTCACCGCGCAGGCCATCCGCAAAGGACAGGGTATAAGCGAGGAGGAACTGGCGACATACCGCGCCGGACGCGCCGCGCTGCGCAGCCAGTTAGCGGCTCTCATGACCCGGGCAGGTATTGATCTCTGGGTTTGCCCCGCCGCGCCTGGAGCCGCGCCAGCCGGGCTGCACACTACCGGCAACTCCAACATGAACGTTCCCTGGACACACGCGGGCATGCCCGCCATCACGCTACCCGTCGCTCGCGCCGCCAACGGTCTCCCGCTTGGCCTGCAACTCGTCGGCGCGGCGATGGCCGACGAAGAGCTGGTCTCGTGGGCAGAGCAAATCGCGCGGGTATTCGACGAAGCGCAATGAGCGTTCATCACAACCGGAACAGGCTCTAAAACGTGTTGTATAAGGAGACATTGTTCCAGCACAAAAAAAGGAACCTATCTACATGAATGAAATAAAATAGAAATTGTACAGGCATTCTTCCGGGCGCTGGACGAAAAGGACATTGCCGCCGCTTACTCGTATTTGAGAAGCGATTTCGTCTATAGAACAGAAGCTCTGAACAGCACAGGAGGTTCCCACTATGAATGGCGCAGATATCGTCAAACAGTTCATGATCGCCCTGGAATCACAGGAGTTCACTCTGGCCTCTGATTACCTGGCCGACGACTTCACTTATACCAGTATGCTGCCGCGACCGCTGAATAAAAAGCAGTTCATCACGCTGGTGAAAGAACTCAAGTATGGCATGCCGAACATGTCATTCAATGTGCGCGATATCCGTGAGACGAATAATGAGCTGAAGCAGGAGCAAAACGCGGAATGCACAGTGCAGCTTACCGGCACGCAGTCCAACATCATGGAACTGGTTCCCCTGAGCCTGCCACCCATTCCTGAGACGAACCGTCGCATTATCCTGCCGCCGGAACAGTGGCGTTTCACGATCATCAACAATAAAATCGCGTCCATCGTCGTCCCGCCCGTTCCCGGCGGCGGCATTCCCGGCCTGCTGCAACAACTGGGTATCGACATCCCCATCATTCAATAAAGGAGGTTTGACCATGACTCCCGCACAGGTGGTAGAGGCCAGCATCCGGGCCTGGGAGAATAACGACGCCGAGGCCCTGGCCGCCTGCCTGGCCGATGATTTCTTCTGCGTCGGCCAGTTACCGCAAAAGATCGATAAGAAGCAATTTGTAGACTATATGAAAACCATTATGCGCGCCTTCCCCGACTGGAAGTTCAACCACCACATCCTGAATACCCGCGACAATGAATTCGTCGAGGTTGAGGTTCGCCCCACCGGCACCAACACCGGCGAACTCATCATCCTCGGCCTGCCGCCCATTTTACCGACGGGAAAAGCTATCACGCTGCCGCAGCAGGACTGGGAATACGATGTGCGCGGCGAGCAGATCGTTTTTCTCACCACCACTACCTTTGACCGCATCCTGGGTTTCGCGGCTATTCTCAACGAGCTGGGCATGGAACTGCCAACCTATCCGCATTTCCTCAACCCTATGCAATCGTAGCACGGTGAAGAAACTCCACAGGCGCCGAGTGATCGGCGCCTACGGTGACACGTCCCGGAGAGTCTTCATTCATAAGAAGCATGTGCGACCACCTGGCCAGTACATTACCCATCAGTTTCCCGGTAATACTGCCTGCCGCGCCAGTCAACGCCCTTGCCGGTCAGAACGCGCCATGTAGACTGGCCCAGAATGCCCGCGAAGATCGCGCCGGCCAGCGGATGGGTGAATGCATAATACCAGGGAACGCCCATATTTTTATTGACCCACGCCCGATACGCCAGCAGAGGGACAAGGCCCAGCGCGGAAGCAGCAGTGATCTCAACAGGCGTCACGCCTTCCCGCTTCCTGCCAGCCTTTTGCCCACGTCTGTCACGCGTATCACGCCGCCAGGCCAGCAATGCGAGCAGGGGCAGGAGAAAGGGGAAAATCGTCGTTATCGGCAGGCCGAAGAGTTGCAGCAGCGCGAAGCCAGCGCCGCCCCGGCTGCCCAGAAAGACGTTCTTGCGCCAGCCGCGCCATGCCTCGGCCAGCCCCTCATACATGCGCACCCGCACAAGATTGCGCCCATCCAGCAGGCGCAGGCGAAAGCCGTTCTCCTTGACCACGCGCGCCAGGTCGCGGTCGTCCAGCAGCGTGGCGCGCAAATCCAGGCGCGCATAGCCGCCTATCAGGTCGTAAACGGAGCGGCGCAGCAGGATAAACTGCCCGTTCGCCAGCGCCAGCGGGGAGCGCGGATTATTCACCTGCCTGACAGGATACTGCATGCTGATGCCCAGATAGGCCATCGGCATCAGCACTTTATCCCAGAAACCGGGTAGTTCCTGCGCCGTTCCCAGCGAGAGCATGTCGATACCCTCGCTCTGCGCCGTCTCGTAAGCGGTGCGCAAGGCGCAGGGCGCGTGCCAGGTATCGGCGTCGGTAAAGAGCAGCCAGTCGCCCTGAGCTTCCTGCGTCCCTGCATGCAGGGCGTGGGGTTTGCCAGCCCAGCCCGGCGGCAGGTCGCGCAGGCGCAAGACATAGAGTCGCTCCGCGTGGGGATGCGTACTGGCGATCTCATCAAGGATGCGCGGCGTCGCGTCGGTCGAAGCATCATCCACCACAATCACCTCATAGTCGCCTGCGAAATCCTGCTCCAGCAGGGAAGTCACATTGCGGCCAATATTGCGCTCCTCGTTGCGCGCCGGAACAATAATCGAGACGGCCTTCTTTCCCCGCGCGCGCGTTTTCGCCTGCTCGCCGTCGCTGCCGCCGCCACACGGCGCAGGGGCGCGCGCCTCATCCGGCAAGGCACGCCACCACAACAGGCCATAAAAAGCGGCCACACTGCCTGCATAAGCCCAGAGAAGCAGGCGCGGCCAGGGTATGTGCAAATGCCATCGACGTTTCTTCATAGCATTATTATAGCAGAAGTACGCCACCCCGCCTCAGCCACCCCGCCGACCACCCCCGCCCCCAGGCCGACCGCAAGGGTCGGCCCTACTATACACGGCCTCGTCAGCGCACCGACGGCGCCGATGGGCAGGCATCGGCAATAGTTGACCGATGCCCCAGCGGCGCGGGATGGCGGGGATGGGGGCGTATATAGTAGGGCCGACCCTTGCGGTCGGCCTGGGGGTGGGGGCGGCCCTCATGGTGACCTGCGACCGGCCAGCGTGTAGGCAAAATCATGCGGATGTAGACACTCGTCGGCGCCGATTGGATCGCGCGCACCGCCGATTCATCCGCACCTGTGGAACAGGTTCAACTACGGGAGGTTCATGACAGAACTCGTTTGTCCAATGGCTCTCCATCCTTTGGGATACTGGTGGCGAATTCGATCCTCACACGTGCCATTCAACGAATTCAAGCTCAAAATCCCACGCGATGCGCAACGAGTGGCACATTCGGCTGACGTGCCTTCACAGACTCGTTCAGTACTCGTGCCTTTTTCTGGCCAGGGATCAGAAATCCCTCTGCCTTCTGATCCCAGCAGAGCCTTGAAGAACGCTCTCAAGCCACTTCGCTTAAGAGGTGCCACTCGTTGCGCATCGCGTGGGAAAATGAGCGATGTTTTTGCATTCGCCACCAGTATCCTTTGGGGGGAAAGAGTAGGGACAGCGCCTTGTGCCTGTCCGCCTTGCCGGGCGAGAGGAAGGCAAGGGCAAGCGGACAGGCACAAGGCGCTGTCCCTACTCTTTCCCCCCAAAGGACGCAGACCCTGTCCAATTTCATTATTGCGGGCAGCCCGCAACTACGATACAATCTAACACGAAGTAGTTCATGAGGAACTGGATAATTCGAGGCAATCATGCAACGTAACCAATCGCTCAGGCCCTTGCTTCTCGTCCTGGTCAGTCTGAGCGTTCTAATACTGGCAAATCTGATTACAAGCGTTGTTCAGCCGCACCCGTCGATAGCCCACGCCGATGCATTCGTGATCGGCTCTGATCCGATCGATGGCTCGACGGTGAGCGCGGTGCCGAAGGTGGTGCGCATCTTTTTCAACGCGCCCATCAGCAGCCTCAGCACGGCCTATGTCTTCGCGCCCGTGCCGGGTCACTACGGGCAGTTGCAGATGGTGAACGCGGGGCATAGCTACATCTCCTCCGGCAACCCACGCGAGCTTGATACCGTCATCGCCCACGCCGACTCGCTGCCACAGGGCAGCTACGAGGTGCGCTGGACGGCCCTGGCAAACGACGATGGGCAGACAACGAGCGGCCTCATCGGCTTCGACGTGGGTCATTCCAGCACCGGCCTCCCCGGTCAGGTGATCCTGGGGCCATCCACCAGCAACTACCTGCCCACGCTTGACGCGATGGGCGCGCTCTCGGTCGCCTGGGAGTGGCTCGTCCTCATAGCCCTCACCCTCTGGATCGGCCTGCTCGTCATCGAAAACCTGGTCATCGATGGCGCGGATCACGCGCAAAACTTGCTGGCTCGCGCCCGCACACATACGCTCCCCCTGCAACGGCTCTGCCTGAGCGCGCTACTGGCCGGAGAGGTCATTAATCTTGTCCTGCGCAGCACCCGTTTCTCGCAGTCCGCGACCGGCGGTACGCTCAACCTCGCCATCCTCGCGCAGATCATCACCGGCTCGCTCTACGGCGGTCTCTGGCTCGCGCGCATCGGCCTGCTCGCGCTGGCCCTCGCTCTGCTCTGGTGGCTCACGCGCCAGCGCGGCCCGACCGCTCGCACAGCGAGCCGTTCCAGCATACGCGCCCGTCAGCAGAGCAAGGGCAGCGGTTTCAGCCGCCTGCGCCGCCAGATCGCGCAGGAACAGCGAGAATACGTCGCTATAGCCACAAAAGAAGCTCCGGTCGCGCTGGAGCATAGCGCACCGGCAGTGGAAGCAATGCCCATCACAGGCAGGCCGTTCAGCCTCGCCTTCTTTACCATTGCTGCGCTGCTGCTACTCACCTACGCGCTTGCCAGCAACGCGGCGCAGCTTGCGCAAGAGTATCTCAGCGCCGTCGTGCTGGACTGGCTCTATCTCGCGGCGCGCAGCGTCTGGCTTGGCGGTCTGGCCTACCTGGGCTATCTCCTGCTCCCGCTGGTGCAGGCCGCCGAACCCGATCAGCACGCGGCTCTGCTCGTCACCCTTCTGCGCCGCTTCACCCCACTCCTGCTGCTCTGCGTCGGCATTGTCCTGGTAAGCGGCCTCTACCTCGCCCAGGTCAATCTGAACGGCGCGCAGCAATTGCTGACCACCCCTTACGGGCGCACGCTGCTAGTCGCCATCGTCCTCGGCGCGCTCCTGCTGGCCCTCACACTCTACACGCTCTTTTTCCAGCGGCCAGAGCTGGCGCGGCAGGCGGCGTTGCTGCCCGTCGTCAACGCCGAATTGCCCGCCCGCCGCGCCCGTCGCGGTGCGCTGGAACAACTGGAACGCGGCCTGAAGCGTTTCCTGACGCTGCAATTCTGGCTGGGCGCCGCCATCCTGCTCTGCGTCGCTCTGATGGCCTTCTTCGCCCCGCCCATCGTCTTCCCCAACATCGACTACGCCGCGCAGCTCAGAGCCGCATCACAGGGAACACCAACGGCACAAAACGGCAACACTCTTCAGACGCAGACGGTGGGCGACCTCTCCGTCACGCTGCAGGTGCTGCCCGCGCGCTCAGGCTACACGAACACCGTCATCGTCACCATGCGCGATAGCAGCGGCAAACCTGTGACCGGCGCGACGGTAGCGATCAGCACCAACATGCAGGTGATGGACATGGGAACAGCGCACGCCACCGCAACCGCTTCCGGTAACAACCCCACCTACATCGCTACCTTTGGCCCGAATACGACCGCTTTCAGCATGGCCGGCCTCTGGGATATCACCCTCACCATCCAGCGCCCCGGCCAGCCATCGTTACAAACCACGTTTCAGATAACACTTTCACAATAACAAAACGTAGGAGCCGATGATCGGCTCCTACGAGATTACAGACCTCTAGCGGCCCGGCTGGCTCTGCATGCCCTGCACGCCCTGACCCTGCACCCCTGGCTGGCCCTGCATCGTCATCTGCGGCGCAAGCTGACGCTCGATCTGTTCGACCGTGTTGGCCATCCACTCTTCCTGCTGGAGATTCTGTTGCAGCAGTGGCACGCACTGGCTCTTCCCCAGCAAATTGGCCTGCTCAATCAGCGATCTGTAGGAGACGATCTCGTAGTGTTCTACTTTATCGGCCCCTTCCAGATCGAACAGTGTCAAGATGTTCTGCGACGGATTGTCCTTGAGGAATGTGTCATGCTCCTGCTTGATGCCCGCAATGGCATAGCAGGTCACCTGCGGCGGCTGCTGGCCCAGAATCTGGAAGCACTGCTGAAGATTCTGCACCTGCTGCTGCGTCTGCCGCAGGTGTTCATTATAGGCGATGACGGCCTGCTGGTTGTTACTCTCCTGGGCCATCTTTGGCAACATTTGCAGAATCATCTGCTCTGCCGAATAGATGTCGCCCAGTTCGTGCATAAACAGCTGTTCTGCTGTCTGTACTGCCATGAAAAAATCCTTCCTGTTTTCTCGTTCTCGTTCTCTTCTCGTCTACTCCCATACGTTCACAGTATCACAGCGATACTCGATAGATCAGTCTATCCAGTGTTGAGTTTTCGCCGGATGCTATCTACCATGTGTATATTACGTCTCACATCACAAAAAGAAGACACGCCCTGGGGAGAGATGACACAGGCTTGCACGAGACAAAGGCGCATGGTACGATTCAGGCAAGGCCATCCTATATATTGATGGACAGTTGAAAGTCAGCGATTTCCGGCCCGGCAAACGGGCTGGCAGAGAGAAGATAGCAGGCTTTTCGAGATGGCAGAGACACAGGAGCAATGGTATAACCGGCAGGCCATTGAGCATCTGGCGCAGCATATCCCTTTTGAGCGGGATAGCGCGAGCAAGGCGGAGCAGATCGAGATGCTGCGCGGCCTCGTCATACGTCACGGGCGCAGCATGGACCCGGAACTCTTCGGCTTCGACGCGCGCAACGAGTTGAAACGTCTGGGGCTGTGGAGCCGCATCGGGCCGGAACGCCCACAGGGCGAGGAACCAGAGCCGGAAGAATAGCAGGAAAAATAAAAAGCGAGTGAGGGAAACGTATGGCGGCCTCGAGCGGGCAGAGAACAATCGTCATTACCGGCTGCTCCAGCGGTTTTGGCCGCGTGACGGCGCTGAATTTAGCCCGGCATGGCTGGCGCGTCTTCGCAACGGTGCGCAAAGAGGCAGACGCGGAATCGTTGCTGGCCGAGGCGGCGAAAGAGGGCGGGAAAGAGCAGATCACCCCTTTGCTCTGCGATATTACCGTGCCAGAGCAGGTGACGCGGCTGGGCGAGGCGGTCGCAGCAGCTACGAGCAGCCTGGATGCCCTGCTCAACAACGCCGGAACGGCCTACGCGGGGCCGCTGGAGCTGCTCTCGCCCACCGACCTGCGCGCGCAGCTGGAGATCAACGTCGTCGCCCACCTTGCCGTCACACAGGCCCTGCTGCCCCTGCTGAAAGCGGCGCGCGGCACCATTATCAACGTGAGCAGCGTCAACGGCAGGATTGCCACGCCGGTCGTGGGAGCATACTCGGCCAGCAAATTCGCGCTGGAAGGCTTGAGCGATGCGCTGCGCGTGGAACTGGCCCCCTTCGGCGTGCGCGTCGTGCTGATCGAGCCGAGTTCAAGCGGCACCAACATCTGGGAGACGAGTCTGCAGCGCGCGCAGGACAGGCTGGAACAACACCGCGACGGCCCCTATCAGCGGCTCCTCGAATTGACGGAAAAAGTCGCCCGCCGGGCCAGCACGGGCAGAGGTGGTTTCCCGCCGCAGCTTTTCGCCGAGACCGTGCGCCAGATTCTCGCCAGCCCACGCCCGCGAGCGCGTTACGTCATTCCCCGCAGCGTCGGCAGGCAAATCCTGCTGCGCCGCCTGCTGCCCGACAGCCTCTGGGACAGGCTCGTGCGCCGCACCCTTAAATGGTGATGTTCTCACCCGGCAAGCCGCTTTTTGTGCTATGATTATAAGAGAATTACCCGACAGTTTGTCTTGTTTCTTTGTGGATAAAAGGGGGCAATGATGCTCAAAGGTACACTGCTGTATCTGGCACACAACTCTGGTGTGCGCAATTTTGTGATTCATAATAAGGCGACGCGGGGCGTCTCGCGCCGCTTTGTGGCCGGTGAAACGCTGGACGAGGCGATCGCGGCGGCGCGGGCGCTCAACCAGCGCGGGCTGCATGTCTCGCTCGACCACCTCGGCGAAAATGTCTCCGACGCCGCAGAGGCGCGCTCTGCCGCGCAGGACTATATCGCCATTCTCGAGGCGATCAAACAGAGCGGCGTCGATGCCAATATCTCTATCAAACTGACCGCGCTGGGGCTGGACATCTCACAGGATCTGTGCGAGGAGAATGTGCGGCGCATCCTGGAACGCGCGCAGCAATTCCCGATCTTTGTGCGTATCGATATGGAAAGCTCGGCTTACACGGAGCAGACGGTGGCAATGACGCTGCGCCTGCACGAGCAGTTCGAGCATGTCGGAACCGTTATCCAGTCCGCGCTCTACCGCAGCCGTAAGGATATCGAGCAGCTCATCGCGAAGGGCGTGCGCGTGCGCCTGGTCAAGGGCGCGTACCAGGAGCCAAAGACGGTAGCTTTCCAGAATAAGAGCGAGGTTGACCGCAATTACATCGAATTGATGAAGCCGCTGCTCCTGCGCGGAAACTACCCGGCCATCGCCACACATGATGAGGCGATGATTCAGGCGACTCGCAAGTTCGCGCGCGATAACGGCATCAGCAAGGCCGCGTTTGAGTTTCAGATGCTCTATGGCATCCGCCGCGACCTGCAGGAGAAGCTGGTGCAGGAGGGCTACAACGTGCGCATCTATGTTCCCTACGGCTCGCAGTGGTATCCCTACCTGATGCGCCGCATGGCCGAGCGGCCCGCGAACCTGATGTTCGTGATGAGCAATGCTTTGCGCTAGAAAATTCAGTCAAAGGAAAATGTACATGTTTGATGAGAACACCTATGTGGTTGCCGTAGGTGTGGCCGACGTGCGCCGCGAACCCGATTCCGCCTCTGAACTGGTGACGCAGGCCCTGATGAACGTCCCCGCCATCGCCGACGAGACATGCGGCGACTGGACACATGTGAAGCTCCCCGACTACGAGGGCTGGATACGTACCGAACAGTTAGAGGCGCCCATCGTTCCCTCATTCACCTGGGTCAGCGATTGCTGCCGCAGCCCTCTGCACCTCGTCGCCGTTGTGACCGCGACACATGCGCTCCTGTACAGCGAGGCGGTGGGTGAGGAGACTGTCGATACCATCTACCTCTCAACGGCCCTGCCGGTGCTGGACACGTCGCGCGATGCGCGCGTGCAGGTGGCGCTGCCGGGCGAGCGCGCGGCCTGGCTTGAACGGGCAGACCTGGCGCTGCGCCCACCGGAATTGAGCGAAGGCATCTACCCGCGCCAGCCGGTGCGTGTGGTGACGGACTATGCGCGGCAGTTCCTCGGCGTCCCCTACCTCTGGGGCGGCACCAGCTGGCAGGGCCTGGATTGCAGCGGCCTCGTGCAACTCTGTTACCGCATGGGTGGCTACATCCTGCCCCGCGACGCCGACCAGCAGCACGATTTCCTCTCCCATTCCGTTTCCAGAGCGCAGATGCAGGAAGGCGACCTGATTTTCTTCGGCAGCAAAGCCATCACCCATGTCGCCCTCGCCCTCAACGATCACGAATACATCCACGCCGAAGGCCAGAACTACAACTGTGTCGTCATCAACAGCTTCAACCCGCAAGACGAGCATTACTATCCCCGTCTGGATGAGATTGTGTGGGCGATCAAGCGGGTAGTGTAGCCTGTACAATTTTGCTCATAGATCAGATATAATCCCTGTAATACTTTTTTACGGGTGGGAACGATATGTCGAATGAGGAAACAGGGCAACAAGACAGAGATTCTTCTGAAGCATCCAGTAAGCCGCAACGGGAAATGATAGTAAGTACGCGAGAGGAGCGATATTTCCGGCTCATTGTAGAGGCTTTACAAACGTGTACCAGATACAAACCTATGTTTGGTAAGGGGCAAAAAGGAGGATTAACATTAGAAGAGTTTCAGCAAATATATGGTACCGATCCATTTTACCATTGGGTAGGGCTTGATTCTCCCCTGGTATATGCTGCTCATAAGGCAGCTGGTGGAATGACTTCTGTTTACCGACAACTGGGTATTGGTAGCGAGAGAGTTTTTAGAGCCGTTTTGCAAGATAGCTTAAGTCTTTCGACGGAGCAGGTTCGGTGGTCATATCAGATACCAGTCGCAGCAGAGAAAACAAGAACACTTACATTAGACGGGCGTATCCGCTTTGAGGATATAGAGGACTCAGCAGCGAAAGATCGTATCAGACAATGGGCCGAGAGCGTAGCAGATGTACTGCTTTTGTCGGAAGAGATGCGTGAACATATGCGAGGCGCTATTTTTGAAGTGAGGCAAGGATACAAGAGTAAGGACTCGAAACGACAAAATGCGGATATCGCAAATGCATCAAGCGCCTATACTCACTTCTATATCCCCGTTTTGCTGCTGCTCTCCACTCAGATAGACCGTGATTTAGCATTACGCTATGTTCAGTCCCGCTGGCTGCTACTGAATGGTACAATAAGTGGGAATAGTACAAATAGCACGTACAAGTTTTGCCAGGAGGTGCTGGACTACGATCTTGCAGGCTTTTTTGAAAGCTACTCTATAGCTATCAAGAACGAACTGGAAAAAGTGTTAGCTGCATTACTTGAGGTGTAATAATGGCAGTACAGACTGTAACTGATCGATTTGATTATCTGACCTTCAAGGGCAACCTTGAGCATACCCGCTACGGGTGGCTGCGCCTGACCCCCGCACATTCAATACACCTGATTTCAGATTTGCTCGATACAGTGAGCGGTGAAGAACCGGTAGTTCTTGATCCATTCTGTGGCACCGGCACAACTGCTCTGGTGTGCGCGGAAAGAGGCATTGAGTGCGTTACGACAGATATAAACCCATTTTTACTCTGGTTAAGCCGGGCAAAGACCTATTCTTATAGCAATGACGATCTGGCGGCTTTTAAGGCAGCTTCTGGCAAAGTTGTAGAGGCTATGCGTGCTACCGAATGTACACCTTCGTGGCTGCCCCTGCTACATCAGATTGAAAAATGGTGGGATGAGCCTGTACTGAATGCACTCGCTCGCGCCATAAGTGAAATACGAGAATTGGAAAAATGTTTGCCGGAAGGAGCGTGTAATCTTCTGAAAATTGCCTTTTGCCGCACGATGATCGAGCATGCCAACGTCAGTTTCGGCCATCAATCGATGTCGTTTAGAAAGAAGGAGATGAGAAAGTTCTTTCTGGAGACATCAGAAGACCTGGTGGTAGAGAGTTGGGAACGCTCTGTGTCTTTGCTGCAAAAATCGGCAAGCACACCCGTGATTGGCGCACCTGGAATGCTCTTGCAGGATGCTCGTAAGCTTTCTGAAGGATTGCAGACTAATCGCTACTCTCTTGTTGTTACATCTCCACCATACCCTAATCGTATGAGCTATATCCGCGAATTGCGGCCATATATGTACTGGCTTGATTACCTTGATAATGGCCGCGATGCCGGGGAACTGGACTGGCAGGCCATCGGTGGAACGTGGGGCTGCGCTACCAGCAACTTGAATAGATGGGATCCGAATCCTCAAATCAAGATTCCGTTTGATAATTTTTATGAGCTATTGGCTAATATCGCTACTCATAGCCCATTGCTTGCCCGTTATGTTCATAAATATTTCGAGGATATGTTTGTGCATTGCAGGGAACTGTTTACCGTTGTCAGGCCGCGTGGCACGATTCACTACATTGTGGGCAATTCAAAGTTTTATGATGTGCTGCTTCCCGTCGAGGCTATTTTCGCCAGCCTTTTTCAGGCAGCAGGTTTTGTTGGCACAGATATACGTGTTATTCGTAAGCGTTCTTCCAAAAGAGAGTTGTTTGAATTTGTGGTCTCGGCGAGGAAGCCGTAAATCATCTGGTATTTTCAGGAGGAAACAAGATTATGCCAATCCTGCCGTATAAGGGCGTGTGGCCCACTCTTGCAGAGGATGTATTCATTGCGCCGGGGGCGATGGTGATCGGGAATGTGACCATTCGCGAAGGGGCCAGCGTGTGGTATAACGCAGTGGTGCGCGGGGACACGGCCCCCATCGTGATCGGGCGGCGCACCAATATTCAGGATAATTGCACGCTGCACGTGGATGAGGACGCGCCGCTGACAATCGGCGATGATTGCACTGTCGGTCACGGAGCAGTCGTGCATGGCGCGACGGTGGGCGATCGCGTGCTGGTGGCGATGCACTCCGTGATACTTTCGCATGCAGAAGTGGGCGCGGATACCATTGTGGGGGCGAGTGCGCTGGTCGGCGAGGGGAAAAGCATCGCAAGCGGCTCGCTGGCCGTCGGCATCCCGGCCAGAGTGGTACGCGAGCTAACGGAGGCCGAGCGCGCCCATATTCTCAGCAGCGCCGCTGGCTATGTCCAGCGCGCGCAGGAGCATCAAGCCTCGCTGCGCGGGCCTGACATTCAGAAAAGATAAAGCGGTGCGCGAATAAATGAATGATCTTTTTCCATTTTTCAAGTGGCACTTCTGGATAACGCCACCTGGAAAAACGGACAATGCTTGCTGGAAAATTTCCAGCAAGGAATAGGCAATTATACTGAATTTATAGCAGCTTTCTGGCTTCTAATGGCTTTTTCTGGCTTGACGTGGGTACTTAATTACAGTAGAATCAGTATGCACCTTTTCCAGAAGGGGTGTACGATGTTCTAGTTAATAAAAGTGGGAGAGGGCAGGGTGCGGTGAAATGGGGAAAGTGGGAAGAGGAGTGTTTGCTGCTTTTCCAGAGGTTCTGGTATAAAAGCTCGGATGAGCGAACAGGATATTCATTCTCCCCCATAGAGTCCGTAAAGGAGTTGAAGACAATGCAACCAGCGAGCGGTGAGCTAATCAGGCAAATACGACGCCAGTATAATTTGACGCAGACAGAACTCGGGGGAGAGCGATTCTCGAAATCTTATGTGAGCGCGGTTGAACGCAATAAGATTGTGCCTTCGCCCCAGGCATTACAATACTTTTCTGAGCAACTGGGCAAGCCTCGCGATTACTTTGCAAACCTGTTGCAGCAGCCGGAGAGCATGAAGCAACTGGCCATACTGGCTCCGGTGACGCTGGAAAACGGCGAACGTCGCGTATCCGGGCATGAGGAACTGAATATCCTGGATATCTTACTGGGAGATACTGACGTGAACAGCGTGGTGGGTCGGCAGCAGTTGCAGGCGCTTCCGCAGCAGGCGGTGGCGGCCCTGCCCCCTGCCAGGCAGGCGCGTTACCATTTTCTGCTGGGGCGCGAGGTGCAAGCGGAAGGTGATTTGTCGAAGGCGCGGCAAGCATTCGAACGCGCGCTGGCCCTGGCCCCCATGGAGATGCAGGTACCTGTTCTCAACGAATTAGGACAGAATTATGCCCTCGCGCACAATTACCAGACGGCTCTGGCCTACCACCAGCGCGCCCGCCAACTCTGGCAACAGCACAGGGAAAAGCTGAATGGGGCAGCTCATGCCCAGGGGTTTGAGGTCGAGTTCAACTGTGGCAGGGACTACCAGGCGCTCGGCATGTATCGCGAGGCCTGTGAGCATTATGAGCAGGCCCGGCGCTATCTCAGCACCGAACACGATATGAAAACAGCCGCCGCGCTCTATTACGGGCTGGGCTACTGCGTCTACGGGGCCATCGACCAGACAGTGAATGCGCCAGATGGCAGTGATATTACGGCTGAGGAGATCGAACACGAGTACCAGCGAGCGGGCAGCTTTCTCATGCAGAGCCGGACGCTCTACCAGGTGGGCGGTGATCGCCAGGCGGAGGCGCAGGCGCGCCTGATGCAGGCCCGGGTACTGCTTGACCTCTGCGAGCGCCGACGGCAGTTGAGCAGGAAGGCGGAGAAACAAGCATCCTTCTTGCTGACAAACTGCAGTACGCTCCTCACCGAAGCCGAGGAGCAATGCCGTCAGGCTCTGCTTATCGGGGTAGACGAGGCCGAGCAAGCTATCCCGGCGGCTCCCGGGCTGGTGGATACGATTATCTATATTGCCTGCGCCTATCTTGTACGCGCCTTTGTGCAACATGCGGCCATCGCTCGCCAGGGCGGCTACAGAGATACAGCAGTCCGCGAGTTGATAAATGCCGCCTATATCTGTAATGAGATCATCAACGCACTGGCCCGCGCTGAGTTTCCTCGGACGCTGGCCCGCCATATCGGCACACTAAATCTCCACGTGGTACAGCAGGGAGTATCGACGACAGCATTGACAAAAACGCTGGAGGAGGACGTTGCCGAACAGCACAGCCTGTTCAGCATCGTTGAAATTTGCCTGGCAGCAGCCGAAACAGCCGGGGAACTGGGCCACAGCGCCGGGAAAGAAAAGCACTCCGCCGAGTGGTATGAATGCGCCGACCGCTGGCTGGAAAGCGGGCTGGCCAGAGCCCGCGGCGTCGTGCAATGCGGCGAACGCGACTGCGGCTACCTTCCTCGCAGCTATCAGCGTTGCCTCGCCATCCTCGACGAGCGCATCGCAGTCGACCCCGCATCGGCGGAGCAAACCACCAGAACCCAGGTGAAGGTGCTGAAACAGGCCGTCAGGGAATTATCTTGCCCGGTTATGTATGCGGATGTGTCATACTGAGCGCAGCGAAGCATCCACTCGCGCCAACGTGTCATGCTGAGCGGCAACGAAGCATCCCCTCACAAGCCAGTGTGTCATGGGTTGGCCTGGGTGATGAGTTGAGAGGCCAGAGCGGCGCGCAGCAACGGCTTGGCACGCTGGAAGTAGGTTTTGGCGGTGGCTTCCGGCATATTGAGGGCGCGTCCGATCTCCGAGAAGCTCAACTGCGAGGCGTAGCGCAGGAAGACGACGGAACGGTAGCGAGGCGGCAGCATGCTGATAGCCGTGCGCAGGCGACGCTGCAGATCGCGCCTCTCCACCTGCTCTTCCGGCAGTGGCCCCGGATCAGGGATGGCAAAGAGCGAGGGGTACTCGCCCTCATCGTTGACCGTCTCCAGCTCGGAGAAGTAGACAGCGCGCTTGCGACTCAACTGGCGTAACTCATCGACGCAGCGATTGCGCGAGACCTGAAACAGCCAGGGCTTCAACGGTTCATCGGTGCGCAGCATCGGCAAACTGATGTACAGTTGCAGAAACACCTGCTGCAAGATATCGCAGGCACGGTCGTAGTCCCCCACAAAGTGGTAGATAAAATTGAACAACGTGGTGCTGTAGCGGGTCACCAGGATTTCAAAAGCCGCCTGATTGCCCGCAAGTACCTCCCGCGCCAGCATCCCATCGGTGAGTTCAAGCGCCTCCTCCTGACTGATAAGTTGCTCTCCCGTTGTCATAGTAGAGCATCCTTCTCGCCAGAACCAGCCGCCTCTTCCTGCCCCCGTGCCTGCTTGCGGTGGTCGCACCACTGCTCGTAATTCTTAAATATGCCGTCCTCGATGACGAAGAAGCCGGGCAGGGTGATCGTTGGCAGGTCTTCGCCAGCTTTGATCTTGAGCCGGTAAATGGTCAGATCCTCATCCCGATTCCCCGTATATCCCACCCGTTGCGCAACCCCACAGACGCGGTCAGGCTCCCCCGCGACAACGACCGGAATTTTCTGCAACGAATGGCGTAAGGTGACGTGAGTTATAGCAACCGCAGGTACATACGTAAGCTGAGTCGGCGCCTGCAGGTGATGATTCATGTTCTCCCATCTTTCTAGCAAGTTCGCAAAGACGGTCTACTTGCTCTATAAAAATCGTGGAAATTCCTGGAAGTTTTCTATACCCATACATTAACACGTATCTATCGGCTCAAATGGTGACATGCGAGGAGCAGGGATGCTATGACTGTGGGTTGAGCGGCAATGAGAAGAAGAAGGTGCTGCCCTGACCGCCTTCGCTTTCAAGCCAGATACGCCCCCCTTGCAGGCGGACGATTTCATGGGCGATATAGAGTCCGAGGCCCAGACCGTCGACCTGTGATTGTTCGCCATTGCTTTCGATGCGATGGAAGCGATCAAAGATATGCGCCTGCTGCTCCTCGTCGATGCCAGATCCCTCATCTCGCACCCGGACGATTACCTCGCCCTCATGGCGTTCGATACCGACTGTGATCGGAGACTCCGGCGGACTGTATTTGAGGGCATTACTGAGCAGGTTATTCAAAACCTGCTCAACGCGGGCCTCGTCCCAGGTGCCGGTGATACGCTCTTCGTCGCTTTCCAGCTTGATACGCCGCCCGCTGACCGCCTCCTGCTGCTCGATGACGCGCCTGACCAGTTCAACAACGTTGACGTTTTCCTGGTTATTGAGCTGGAGCAGTTCGCCGCGTATGCGGGTCAGGTCGCGCATCTCATCAATGAGGCGATTCATGCGCCGGGTCTGCTGAATAATGCTTTGCAGGGCCTGTATCTGCTCTTCAACCGTCAAGGGGGCCTTCGACCGACCCTCCGTTGCGCCGCTTTGCGTTGGAAGCTGGCTCTGTTCAAGCCTGCGCAGCAGCCTTTCTGCCTGGCCCTGCATGGCGGTAAGGGGGGTGCGCAGTTCGTGGCTGGCAAGAGAAAGAAAATCGTCCTGGATCTGGTTCAGTCGTTCGGCTTCTTTGCGGGCCTGCACCTGTTCGGTGATCTCAGCGGCAGAGACGAGCATAAAATGAATAGTGCCGGGCTGTTCTGTACCCATGATCGATGTGAGCATCCAGTTCCAGATGCTTTCCCCACTCCGTTCTGACGCTTTCACATGCACTTCGGGGAGATGAACGGGAGAACGGCTCTCCAGCGCCACATTCCATAACCGGCGGGCCTCTTCAGGCGGCGCTATCAGCGCGATCTCCTGAAATGTGCGCCCGGTCAGACTGGCGGGTGGCAGGCTATGAACCTGCGCCACGATATCCAGGTAACGCGGACTGCCCATCAGCAGTTCGGAGGTCTGCGCATCATAGAGGGCAAGAGCGGCGGAAGAAGCGTTGTCGAAGACGAGTTTCAGGCGCTGAAGTTGTTCTGCCGCGCCCCTGGCGATCTGGGCCGTTTCATCGGCGGCGTAGATAATCACGCCGGAGACGCGCCCGTTGATATCGTGGGAGGGAATGATGGTGTAGACAAGGTAGCCTTCAACCGGCGCGTCCCGCGATCCCGGCAGCGTGGTGCGCAGCGGCGGCGTGGTACGTACCTCGTCATGAAGAAAGGCTTCGTGGGCCAGACGTACCACATCATGGCCACCTTCCCAGAAATGGTTGAAGACCTCCTCCAGTGGACGCCCTTGCACCGCTCGCCCTTCCAGCAGACGGCCATAACGCGGGTTAAAAGCTTCCACCAGCAGAGTGGGGCCGCGCAGCACCAGAATGTAGAAGGGGGCCAGCTCCGCAATTTCCGAGAGGCGCACGCGCTCGCTTTCCAGGATGCCGGTGAGTTCCTGCAGTTCGCCGGTGCGGGCGCGCAATTCTTCGTTGGTGGTCTCCAACTCCTCGTTGGTGGCCTGTAGCTCCTCGTTATTGGTCTCCAGTTCCTCA
>Ga0209810_1003209_pt1 | contig 17646 bp, 8 predicted proteins | sample Coa_R1_7_FD_187159 | JGI IMG/M metagenome (GOLD analysis project Ga0209810, IMG submission 187159) | Surface soil microbial communities from Centralia Pennsylvania, which are recovering from an underground coalmine fire - Coalmine... | ecosystem: Environmental > Terrestrial > Soil > Unclassified ...
CGGGCGAATTCCTTGACCTGTCACTACAGCCTACTAAGAATGTTGCGATCGCGGCCTTTGACGGTGAAATGGCGAACGTCGCGGCTGGCGTTGAACTGGAACAAGGGGTTCGCGCGAAGACGCCGTGGGGATACCTCGCATACAAGCTTGGCGGACTTGCCGGATTCGAGCGTATCAGGCCCAACGACGAACAGTGCTCTGCGCCTGGAACCGAAGATTGGATCAGTCTAATCGGCGATCGGCCTGCCCTTATTCTCTTAGACGAGCTTGCTGAGTGGCTACGCAAACTTCGCAATAGAGACGATTGGAAACAGCTTGCGCCGTTTCTTAAGGGGTTGATGGCTGCAATAGATGCGCGGCCTGATGCTTGCCTTGTGCTATCTCTCGCTGTCGGCCGTAGCGGCAAAGCGATCGATGCTTTTGTCCAAGAAAATGAATATGTCGCGAACGCACTGCAAGAAGCCGAATCAGTAAGTGCCCGCAAAGTCTTGGTGCTGAATCCGACGCACGAAGATGAGACAGCAGCCGTCCTGTCTCGTCGTTTATTTCAAGAGGTAGATCGCGCCAAGGCGGCCGCCGCAATTGATGCATTTATGCGCGTGTGGGAAGCGCAAAAGGCTCATCTGCCGGAGGACGCTTTTGGGACCAAGCGCCGTGATGCTCTGTTGGAATCATACCCCTTTCATCCTGACCTGATTGCAACGCTGAATGCAAAGACCGCTACTTTTCAAAACTTTCAACGCGTCCGTGGAATGCTTCGGATCCTAGCGCCGACGATTCGAACGCTTTGGGAGCAGCGTCCGACTGACGCTGCCGCAATTCATGTGCACCACATTAATCTTGGTGTAGCCGAGATTCGTACCGAATTTACTACCCGCCTTGGCCAACAAGCCTTTGATTCCGCAATCAGCTACGACATAGCGAACGCGGACCCATTGCAGCCAGCTCGTGCGCAGCGACTTGATGATCGATACTATCGCGGAACTGCTCCGTTTGCGAGCTACGTCGCGCGGTCTATCTTTGTTAACTCGATGGCGTTCAACGACGAGCTACGTGGATGCACCGTAGAGCAGCTGCGTGCGGCGATGCTTTCTCCAGCGTTTGAAGGCGCTTCGACCGAAGGTGGAGCTTCTTTTATCGAGGACGCCCGGAAGCGGTTTGCTGAAGAGTCGGGTTACCTCGATGATCGTACCACTACGGTTCTGCGTTTTGCGGCCGAGGCGAACCTGACTCGGCTTATCGACCAGACCAAACTGAATGTTGATCGTTCAGCCGTTCGCGACTCCCTAAAGCGGGAAATTCAAGCGCTTTTCCGGTCGGCAGGCAGCGGAGGAACGCTGGCCCTAGATTTTGTGGCATTCCCTGGCTCGCCAAGCGACGTCCCTGACGATGCAAACGACGGTAGGCCGTATCTTGCCGTCATCGGATATGAAGCGGAAGCTGTGGACGGGGAAGTACTGTCGACGCCGCCACTAGTGAGTCGAATCGCGCAATATAAAGGAAGTGACGGAACGCAGCTTAGAGTCAACAGAAATAACGTTGTGTTTCTGGTTGCAGACCGCAGAAAGATAGGCGACATGGAAGATGCGATGGCGCGTCGGCTCGCTCTTGAAGACTTAAGCACGCGGACCAGTACCCTGGCGGAACATCAGGTTACGAAATTGCGTAAGCTCAAGGAAGAATCGGTTCATCGCGCAGCCGTGGCAATACAGCAATGCTATCGGCACGTCTTGTATCCATCGGGAGCGGCACTAGATACTGCCGGCCTCGCGCACCTTGCTCTTGAAGCGGACAACGCGGCGGCAAATCCCGGCGCCGGGCAAAAAGCCGTCATGCGGGCTTTGCACGATCACGGCAAGCTAAGCGAACGAGAGGATCTGCCATTAAATCCTACACCTGTTCGTGATAGGACACCACTCGCAAAACGAGGCTACCTTACTACCCAGGAGCTGCGCGAAGAATTTCGACGTGACCGAAACCAACCAATGCTGCTTGGTGATGAGCCGCTTCGGAAACTGGTCAGAGAAGGCGTGGAAAAGGACATTTTTGTTTACGTAAAGGGCGACAAGGGCGAGGTCGTCTATGCACACGGAATGCCACCCATGAGCATCGACATTTCTGAGAACGCGTTCGTTTATACGAAGCGCGCAGCGCAAGAGGCCGGAATATGGCCGCGTCAAGGAGCTGAGACGCCACCCCCAGATGCGCCTAAGCCACCCGCGCCGCAACCACGCGTTGAAGAACGAGAACTTAGGACATGGGATCAAAAAAAGGATGGGATACTTCAGGCGGAAGGACCACTTCGCGAAGCATTTGCTCGTTTGAAGGATGTTGCAAAGCAGCGCTCCGCATCTACTTTAAGTCACATTACCCTCGCGGCCAATGCCATTACAGATGCTGCCGCGCTCGTACGTTATGCTGCGAACCTACGCGATGCGAAGGCGCAAGTCAAGGCGAGCCTTCAGTACGAGACGAGCGATGGGAGTACTTGTAACGTTGAATTTAGTGGATCCGCACCTGAGGCGCGGCATGCGTTTGACTTCGCCGCTCAGCAGATCCGCTCCGCGCGTGACAATGCTGTAAGCCTGATTCTAGATCTTGATTTCGATGAACCGCTGATCCCGGACGGAGACGCTTACGCAAAGCTGGTAGATAGTTTGGGTCAGATCGCACCAGGCCCCGTTCGGTTGGAGGGCAACGTATGAGCGGCCTTCCAAGATACGAAATTCGACGCCGCAGCGAACGCGGCTATGACGTCGCGTACGAAGTTTATGAGCTGCCGAGCAAGGCATCACCCTATCTGCGGGAGCCTCGGCGGCTCGGCGGACTTGCCGGCGCAAAGCTGTCGTTGGTCGAGCACGGCGTGCTGCGCAGACTGCGTCGAGCAGGCGTCCGTTTCGAGCGGCTATCAACGCGCAATGGCTTTAGTCGTTCTTCGATTGACGAGGAGGAGGCCTTGCGCTTAGCGTTGCTTTTTCGAGCTGTTGCACCGATGCGAAGCCGATCTCGCATCGACGCAGTTACGCGCGGCATAGAGACGATGGGCCGTGAGGAAGCCGCATATTGGCTTGGCATGGCGATACATCGCAAGTCGCCCCGACGCGTCCTACGCGCGTTGCGACTGCTGGCTGCTGAGGAGGACCTCCATTGAAGGATGCACAGGATGTGCGTTTGATTGAGCGCTGGTTGCCCATCGCCGAGTTAGGCGAGGAGTGCAACAGGGAGCGGCGCTCGATGACGGCTTTACCGCCTGTGTACTATCTTCATGTTTGGTGGGCGCGTCGGCCTCTCGTTGCTTCCCGAGCAGCTGTGCTTGCATCGTTATTACCGGCTGATGCAGATCGAAAACAATTTACTCGCGCTCTCGGTATCCTGGGTGATCCCATAGCTGCACGCAAGCGCATCAACGAAGCGAAACGCACCGGAGTCCGCTTCGCTGGGGAAGCGTACACATATAAACGGGCATTCACGCACAATCTGTCAAACGATGAAATGTCGTGGATTCGCCAAGCGCAACACGGCGATCGAAGCACCGTTCTCGATCCAATGGCTGGCGGTGGTGCGATTCCCTTCGAGTCCATACGGACTGGCTTTAACACGGTGGCAAACGATTTAAATCCCGTCGCCGCGCTACTTCTACGTCTTACAATAGATGCTCCGCGCCAGTACGGACGGGGAGTAATTTCAGAGTTTCGACGCCTAGCTGACCGATTTATCGCATCGCGCGAGGAACGGCTGGCACCGCTCTTTCCTAAGGAGCCTGATCCGAAAGCTGTTGCTACGAACTACCTGTGGGCCCGTACAGTTCACTGCCCATATTGCGACGGCTTAGTACCGCTATCGCCGAGTTGGGAGCTGGGTCCAGACGGTCGCGGCGTACGTTTGTTGCCTAGCACTGGTGGCGGACCAAATACCGCGCACCGGATTTGCTCCTTTGAAATCGTGAATCGCTCCAAGGAGCACAGCGATGGCACGATCACCGGAGGGGATGCAATATGTCCTTATCCAGATTGTGGGCGCGTTATAGATGGTGATGAAGTCAAGCGCCAAGCTCAGAGCGGTGGGATGGGCGAGCAGCTGTTTGCCGTCGCCTTTAAGCGTCGCGTTGAGAAGAGGACTAAGACTGGTAAGGTGCGGTTTGCGTGGGAACGCGGCTACCGCGCCCCTCGCCCGGAAGACGATATTCTGAGTGAAGCAAAGAGCCTCTTAGCGTCCAAACTACCCGTATGGGAGGCGCGCGATTTCGTGCCGTCAGAAGAAATACCGAATGGCCTGAAGACGTCAGAACCAATTCGATACGGCATGGTCTTATGGCGCGACTTATTTAATCCGCGTCAGTTATACGTGCATGGTACTGAAGTGGAGGTTTACCGAGAGCTCCTAGAACAGGAACTCGCCAAGGGCGAACTCGCGTCTGAGGTCGTGGCTGCATTTGGCTACTTAGCACTCTCAATTGATAAGTTTCTAAACTACAATTCACGCATTTGCCGTTGGCATACAGGTCGGGAATTGACCGTCGGTGTCTTCGATCGTCACGATTTTTCTTTTTACTGGTCCTATGCCGAAATGGTCCCCGTCGTAACGGGAATCGGCAACGACTGGGCCATCGATCAAACGGAAAAGTGTATTGGAGAACTAGTCGACCTACTATGTAACCGGCCAGATATGCTGTTCGAACGTCGTGGGGAGACGCCCGATCTCAACGTAGGGTATGAAGATGCCACGCATCTACCTAACGTGCCAGACGGTTCTATCGACGCTATCGTCATAGATCCGCCTTATTATGGCAACGTCATGTATGCAGAGCTGTCCGACTTTTTCTACGTCTGGCTTAAGCGCACGGCCGGCATGCTGTATCCCGAGCTCTTCCGGCTGCGTTTAACCGATAAGATGCACGAGGCTGTCGCAAACCCGGCGCGGTACGATGGGGCCCGTGGCGCAAAGGATCTCGCCGATGCCGACTATAGGACAAAGATGGCGGCTATCTTCAATGAATGCCGACGTGTAATTAAGCCCGACGGGATTATGACGCTAATGTTTACGCACAAAGCGACGGGGGCATGGGATGCGTTGGCGCAAGGTCTCATTGAAGCAGGATTTGTCATTACGGCGTCGTGGCCCATCAACACAGAGCCACAGTCATCACTGCACATTCGGGATAAGGCGGCCGCGAACAGCACGATTTTACTCGTGTGTCGACCACGACGCAGGGAGGACGATAGTGTTAGCTACTGGGATGATCTAGAACGGCAGGTACGTGAGGCGGTGCGTACGCGAGTGGACGAATTCCAACGCGCCAGTATCCGAGGTGTCGATCTATATTTAGCATCCTTTGGGCCAGCCTTAGAGGTATTTTCGCGACATTGGCCCGTTCAGCGGGTAACGCCGCGTGTCGCCACAGCGAATGGCCGTAGCAAACGCAAAAAGCGTGTAGACGAAATTCCATTCGATCCATATGGTGTAACGCCCGAGGATGCGCTCGACGCCGCCCGTACAGAAGTGAAGCGCTGGCGACTCGAGCAGCTGTCCCAGCTTGCGGCACATGAAGGCCTCGACTCCGTCTCATCATGGTTTGTCCTTGCGTGGGACGCGTTTGAATCGGCGATCTTTCCGTACGATGAAGGTCTGCGACTTGCGCGTGTTTGTGGCGTGAGTATGGACGACGAGATCGTAAACCGATATGCCGGCAAAAAGGGCGACAACGTCATACTATGGGACTCCTCGATGCGTGCGAGTAAACATGTACTTGGGCCACCAGATGGAAGCCGTTCCCTCTTAGACTCCGTGCACCATGCGGCACACCTTGCGCGCTCGCGTTCTCTAGATTCAGCGAGAGCAATGTTGGAAGAAAATGGTCTAGTGCATCGCTCGAGCTTTGTTGCTGCTTTTGATGCCGTGCGTCAAGTGTTGCCGGTGAGTCAGGAATATTCTGGCGAGGCACTCCCCACTGCGGCGATTGGAGCTGGCGACGATTTCAAAGCTTTGGAGGAATTGCGAAAACTCTTATATGCAGCCGAGCTGCCCCCGCCACATCAGCTGGATCTGCTTCCGAAAGCCGGAGTTTGATAAGTAGCTCCAATGATAGGCCTTCGCTCGCATCCTTGGAAAATGATGTACTCGCGTGAAGACGGGGACCTCGCAGAGCTTGTGCTGCGTCCAGCACTCTCGAATAGTATCCGCTACGATCGCAGTGCCGGATACTTTTCCGCGAAGACCCTCGTTGTTGCCGCTGACGGTATTGAGGCGCTATGTGCAAATGGCGGCACTATTCGACTTGTCGTGGGTTGCCTGACGAATCCCCAGGAAGCGGAGGCGATCGAACGTGGCCAGCTGGCGGCGACAGAAATCGCCGCTAAGAAACTTGGTAGCGCACTCGAAGTGCCTCCAGGTGTCGCGCGCGATGCGCTGGAATTGCTCGCCTGGCTCGTAACGCAACGACGCCTTGAAATGCGTGTGGCGTTGCCACGCCGCACTGAAGATGGACTGCTCGATCTCGATCACATCTTCCATCAAAAGACGGCTCTGTTCACCGATGCGACGGGCGACACTATTGGCTTTAACGGAAGCGTAAATGAGACCCCGGCAGGCTGGCAATACAATTGGGAAAGCATGAATTTGTTCCGCAGTTGGGACGTAACGAGGCCACTGCTGGACGAGTTACGAGATAACTTTGATAGATTGTGGTTGGGGAAGATGAGGACGGCGTATGTGGTTGATATCCCAACCGCTGTTCACAACGACCTATTGCGCTATTCACCGCCCGAAGGCGAACTGCCGAAACGCTTGCGAGAGGCGCCAGATGTTCCAAAGACCACTGTGTCGTTTATCCAAACGACAACGTGGCGAGACGTACGGAATTTCCTATCTGACACCCCCATCTTGCCAAGCGCAGTTGGCGTAGCAGCTGCAACAAGCGCGATTGAGCCATGGCCACATCAATGGCAAGCCTTTCGACGGCTTTATGAGCCGTGGCATAATGATGCGGTCTTACCTCAGCTGTTGATTGCGGACGAAGTAGGGCTCGGTAAGACGATCGAAGCGGGCCTGCTGCTGCGCCAGGCTGCGATGGCGGGTCTCGCAAAACGCGTTCTAGTTCTGGTTCCAAAATCGCTGGAGCGGCAATGGCAACGAGAGCTGCGCGAAAAGTTTGCACTTGAGTGGCCTATTTACGATGGGGAACATTTTGCTTATCCGGGACGTGGCGCAAGCGAAAAGGATCGCCTGAGAACAGCGCGTCGTGATTGGTGGCGCGAACCATTTGTGATCGCTTCGAGCCACCTGCTTCGACGTGAAGATCGGCGCCGCGCGATATTGGAAGCTGACGGCTGGGATTTGGTGATTTTGGACGAAGCGCATCATGCGCGTCGAGAATCTCCGGGCACCCCAAACGAAGGTGGTCCCAACCGGATGTTGAGTCTTCTGCAGCAAATGCGAATGGCTGGGAAAATTGGCGGGCTGCTGCTCCTGACCGCAACTCCCTTACAGACCGCATTGGTCGAGTTATACGACCTGCTTGCGCTTCTTGGATTGCCAGCCACCTGGTCTGATCGTCAGACGTTCGAAAGGGTTTTCCAGTTGTTGCGCAAGCCGACTCTCACAAACGAAGACATTGCCGTTATTTCACGGCACGTTGTCGCTTGCGCCGAGAACTTTCCGGACGGGCGCCAACTCCTGGAGCGCGCGTTGACTGTGGGCGTTAAGAGCTCTATATCACGCGCAAAGGTATCTCAGGTATTGCGTAGTCGTTCGCCGATAGATGCCGAGCCGCTGAATGAGCAGCAACGTGAGGATTTTCGGAACGTCGCGCGTCAATCAACGCCAGTTGCGTTCCTTGTATCGCGCTTCAGCCGGCCTTTATTGCGACGCTACGGCATTGCAATCGCCCGCCGGGAGCCATTGGACATCTTTGTGCGACGATCAGATGAAGAAGAAGCAATTTATCAAATGGTTGAGCACTTTATTCGCGACGAGTTCCAACGTGCAGAACGGATTGCCGACCGGCGAAAGCGCAGTGCCGTAGGATTCGTTCTGGCGACATATGCGAAACGCTTAGCGTCTAGCCTTGAGGCGTTGCGCAAGACGCTTGAGCGCCACGTTGCGCGATTAGAGGAAAGGTTCACCATGGAAATCGGTGATACCGTAGAGAATGTCGATGAGGATAGTCTGCCTGGAATATACGACCGCCCGGGGGATCCCGAAGAGGCAAGAGATCTGGAAGCTGAAGGCCTCGCACAACTTGAGAAGCTTCACGTCGAGGCAATTATCAACCGTATACGGACCTTTCATAAGGCGAGCGAAGACGCAAAGCTTCAGATCCTCCGGCGGGCGCTGGATGAGCTCGAGCGGGCGGGATACGACCAAGCGATCGTGTTTACGCAATATACTGACACGCTGGATTGGCTTCGCCAGAAGTTAGGTGACCGCAGTATCCTATGCTATTCAGGTCGTGGAGGCGAATATCGAACTAAGGAAGGGACTTGGCAGCATCTCAGTCGCGACGATACCAGACGCCGGTTTTCGCGCAAAGAGGCGCAGCTTTTGATTTGTACGGACGCTGCAGCCGAGGGACTCAACCTTCAAACCTGTGGTGCTCTCGTTAACTATGATCTACCGTGGAATCCGATGCGCGTCGAGCAACGTATAGGGCGAATCGACCGCATCGGGCAACCACGGCCCGTCGTGCGCATTGTGAATTTGTATTACGATGGAACGGTCGAGACATTGGTTTATCGCCGTCTGCAGCAGCGCATAAATTTGTTTGGCGATGTGATCGGCAAGCTGCAGCCAATTCTCGCCGGTGTTGCCACGCTGATTGAAAAGGCTGCCCTAGGTTCATCAAACGTGCAGCCCATCATCGATGAACTGGATCACGAGATAGACCGGCTAGATGCCCAAGCATTTGATCTCGATGCCTCTGTCTTGGAAGACCTCAGTTCCGCATCGCGCGTGCCGCCGCCACCATTTGATCTCTCGCAGTTGGCCATGCTGCTCGACCGACCAGATACGCTACCGGAAGGTTATTCCGTGCAGTTGATGGGTCGGGATCAATGGGCTGTGTCGAATGAGCCAGGCGGTATACCGATGCGCGTAACGAGCGATCGCGCTCTGTACGAGGATAACGTCGAAGACTATGATCTTTGGACGCCGGGTAGTCGTTCATTTCCTAAGTTAGACGCACCGCGCCTGGATGTGCACCCAGATGACTACCCATCCAGCCTTAGCGATGTGTTGAATGAAACGGTACAGCTGAGCGATGGCGCAGATCTCAAGGGCCAGAGGCAGGCCGGCACGTCCTTAGGGTTCGCTTCGTGAATCTTTTCAACGTAGCATTTCAGTTTATAGAGATTAGCACGCCTACTGACCAGTTGCCCCAAGGGCCGAACGCTTTCGTTTGCAGCAACAGACAGGCGCTGGGTGTCTACCCAAATGTCTACCAAGTAGCTGCATTAGATGGCATCAGTCTGCAGTCGTAAAACGCAAAAATCGCGAAAAATCGCCGAAAAAGCGTAGAGCCTGCATTAGCCCGCAGTGCGGAGAAGGGGTTCGATTCCCGTTGGCGCGCCCGAAGGCGTTAGGAGACCGGCGCAGTGTCGCTGAGCTCCGTATAGCGACAGAGCAGATTCACGAGTGCGATTTGGTCCGCGGAGTGGCAAGCCGCATCCATCAGGAAGGGGCTTGCCACCACAACGCTCATCGCCCTAGCGCGCGATATTGCGACGTTGAAGCGATTTTGTTCGAAAAGAAACCCAAAAGTGCGCGGGATGTCGTTCCCGCTTGACGTGGCCATCGAATAGAAGACGACGAATGCCTCTTGACCCTGGAATTTGTCGACTGTGCCCACGCGCACGTCGATCGATGCCGCGCGCAGAAGCTTCGTAATCAGGCGGCGCTGCGCGTTATATGGCGTCACGACAATGATGTCCGACCCACGCATAGGGCGTGAAGCGCCGTGTTCGTCTGTTGCGGTTCCGCTAAGAAGCAGTTCAATCTCCGCGACGATCCGCTCCGCCTCCTCGCGTGATTCGCGGCTATTCCCCACGTGTGGCATAGCGACGTACCGTAGACCGGAGCCGGAAAAACCCAAACTTTGAACCTGCTGATGAAGTGTGTCGTCGCCCGGGCGGAGGCGCCCACCGTATACGGTTTCCGATATAAAAGCGCATATCTCGGGATGCATTCTATACGATATATCCAAGAAGATCCCGCGATCTACCGGGACCGTTTGAGCGTCCCCCAGCAAATGCTCCAGCACCGACGCACCGGCATGCAAAGGATGCGTACCTTGCGATACCTGCGCAAGTTGAAGTGGATCCCCAAGAAGCACAATGTTCCTTGCAGACGTTGAAACGGCGACCGCATCGGCAAGAGATACCTGTCCTGCCTCGTCGATAAAGAGGTAGTCGAATGTATCGGTCAATCCGGCACGCGCGAAGAGCCACGCCGTCCCCGCGGCGAGGTCGTACGCCTCCGTCTCGAACGGTTCGTTGCTAGGGTGCGAAGTGATGAATGGCTGCTCGAGTTCCGAAACAAAATCCGAATCGCCGTTACCCTTCGTGTACTTGTAAAGACCTCGGAACGCGAACCCGCGATCGTGTGCACACTTCTCGACTTTGTGCAGGAGGTGATGAATCGCCTTATGGCTGTTGCTCAACACTCCGACGCGTTTGCCTGCAGCGAGCAGATCGCAGATCACGCGCGAGCCGGTCCACGTCTTACCGGTACCGGGCGGTCCTTGGATGAAGAGGTAACTCTCATCGAGGGCTTGTGCGACGGCGCCTACGGCTTCGGGCGTGACGGTTTCCGGCTGGAGCGTTGTCCCTTCGACAGGCTCAAGGTGGTTCGATACCTCACCATGACACAATTTGACGCGGGGATTGCGCGAAAGCAACAGGTCGAGTGTCGCCGGAGCGAGTGCGCCGGCCAGATACGATTCCGCAATGCGCGCCAGCGCCGCTTTCTGTTCGTCGGTGTTGATCGGGCCACCCGGAATGAGCGCGCGGATCTTGCGCGCTTCTTCGAGCGCACCGGTCCACTTGATCGTGAGCCGATTGTCGTCGTCGTTCAATGCCACAATCTTGCCGGCGCCCTTGCCGGTATCTGGATCGTGCACCGAATCGCCGACGCAAAGTTTGTAATGCTGATCGGGGAAAGTATACGTGTAGAGCGAGCTGCGATTTTCGCGAACGGGTTCCACGTCATCGCAGAATCGAAGTCCCGCGATTGCGTCTTTATCAAACTCGAGCAGGTTATCGACGTTCTCGCAGCGATCGAAGAACGCCCACCACACCGGTTTTTCCTCGCGGCGATGGTACGCGAGCAGATTTGCCAGCAGGTACCGCGCGCGATGGTCCTCGCTCGTCAGCGCGTACTCTTCCTCGGTCTGCGGCGCCAGCACGCCGTCCATCAGCCGGCGCTGCAATTCGCTGGTTTGGGCGGCTTCGCGTTCTTGCTTTACTCGGTCGGCGCACTTGCGGCACCCGTCGACGGGCTCAGGGTGACATTGCAACTTGCGTTCATGGAAGGGAATGTCGTTGCCGAACTTCGCGATCGCTTCGGTGCGGCGTTCCAGCAGCCAATCGCGCAGGAGCAGCGTCGAGCGGCAATCGTCCTCGTTGTAGCGCTCAATGTCCTCCAAAATGTCGCGGCGAGCGCGATCGGCCAGCCACATCTCAAACATGACGATTGAATCGTCGCCTTTGCGGACGTCGGTTGCGCGTTTGAAATTGTAGAATTTCTCCAGGCGCTTGATGCTGTAGCTGTCCTCGGAGATGACCAGCGATTGGCGCACGACCGCGTACAGATCGACCAGCAGCTCGCCGCGCAGCAGGTCGTCCACCTCTTGCTCGCGCGTGCTGTGCGCTTGCGCGAGCCGGCGCAGCGCGGACTTCTCGTAGTCCGCGTAGTGGTACACGTGCATGTTCGGATAGCGGCGGCGATCGACGATGAAGTCGATGAACTGCTCGAACGCGCGCTTCTCTTCGCTGCGATCTAAACCCCAAAACGCTTTGAACTTTTCTTCCTCGTCCGGCAGCCAACAGCCGAAGAGATACTCTAAGCCGCGGCCGGGCTCGTAGAGCGGATCGCCCTCCATATCGAAAAAGACGTCGCCCTCGGCCGGCGCCGGCATCAAGCCGAAGCCTTCCCACGGCTGGTGCTCGAGCAGTTCGTATTTGGGCCCTTCAGTGCGGCCGCGGACCTGCATCGTGGCCTGTCGACGCAGCGTCGCAAATGTTTGCGGATTCATGCCTTCGGGGCGATGTTCGTCGCGCGCCGCGGCTAAATCGATGACGGTTTGAATGCCACCGGTATTGAGCTTACCGATTTGATCGCGACGCATGCGCGCGACCAGGCTCAGATGATCGTCGGCCTCGCGCTGTGCTTGGCAGACGTCCGACCATTTACAGACGGCGCAGTGGCTGCACTTGTGCGGATAGGGAGGCTCGACAAGCTCGCCGTCGTTCGATACCTCACGATGACGAGAGCCGACGTACTCCAAGAACCGCGCCTTCAAATGCCGGTAATAGGCCGAGTAATCGTTGAGCCGGTAGTGCCGTTCCTCACCGTTGCCAAGCACGACGTATGCAAACTCGGGCATCGTCCCCTGAATGCGCGCGAGATGCTCGCTGTAGTTGCACAGCTGAATGAGGAAGTACGGCTTGGTGTTCAGCGCGAGCTTCGTATCGATGACCTCGTAGCTCCACCGCCAGCGCGTGCACGGGGTCTCGATACGCCGCAGAAAGTCCGGGTGCCCGAGGAAATCCCCGTGGAAGAACGTCCCTTGATAGATGAGGGCATCGCCGCGCTCCATTGCGGCGATCGTCTGCGCTTCGGCGGCCTCGAATCCGGCGACGCTGTGCTCGGGACGCTCGAACGCCGTGACGCCGCCGGCATAGCGCTCCCGCAGCTGACCGAGGTACCGCTTTTCGTGCTCGTCGCCTTTGCGCGAGATAAGCTCGACCTGCGGATCGTCTTGCTGTGGCGCCGATACTTCGCCGAGCGCGACCAACCGATCCAGCTCGGTAAGATGGCCGCATTCCAGATAATTGTTCAAATCCGAGGCGGCATAAATGAAGCGCCCGTCAATCCGCTGCATCTCTCACCCTATCGTTAGCCTACCGCGCGACCGCGCCTTGTGAATAGTGTGCATAGCGGCTCCTCTTTTGTAAGGCATCTGCCCGAGATGCATAAGGCAAGGGGTGGACGAAGATGACTTCAGCCGGCGCGACCGGTTGCTCCGCACGTAGACTGCAATCGACAGTCCGAAATACGGTGCGGCGAGAAAGTACGTCCGATGCGCACGCACGTTCAGCCTGCGATGGCGATCCTTCATGCAAGCATCGTGACACGTTGTTGCGCCATACGTGTGGCAGAACTTCGGCGGAAAATTGAGCTATCAGCAGCAACGCAAGCGGCTCCGACCCACTCGCTGAGACTGGCGCAGGGTGACTAGGTCCACCGTCGGTTGGCCTCCAAATAAACCAACACGTCAGGCTCGTTTCTAGCGCGCCTTACTAGCTATTGTCGCTGCGGGGGCGTACAGATGAAGTTTGATTTCGATACGTATGAATTCGCGGCACTGATCGCGCCCGGCGGCGTCGCGGTCGTGGTGATAGGCCTTGTTTACCCGCAACTGCTTCATCAGGCTGATGCGGCGATTCTAATTGCCGCGGGACTGTTTGTAGCGTATATACTCGGTCACCTGATCGCCGCTGTCGGCAATATAGCGGGACCGCTTTTCGATCTGCTGCCCACGCCACATCTTGAAGCCATCGTGTCGACGGATTGGAAAAACCGCGGCTACGTTTCTGCCGGTCAGATGGATCAACTTGGAAAGTTCACCGAGGACGACGCGAATCTCCGTGGTATCAACGCCCACACCCGCCGTGAGCGCAAGATTGCAGTTCGTCAGATGTATCTGCGTATAATGCGTGCCGAACACCTCAAGAGACTGGAGACCTTCAACGGATTGTATAATCTTTCGCGGGGTCTGGTGATCGCTTTTGCGTTCGGCCTGATCTTAAGCCTGATCGTGCGCCGGTACGACGCGAGTGCATTCTTCGGGATCGCCGCCGTCTTAGCGGTCTTTCGCACGAGCAAATTCAGCGGCATCTATGCTACGGAGCTGGCACAGCAATTTTTGGTCGCGCAAATGTGCTCCAAACAGGAGACCAACAGCTGATGACCTGCGAAGTAACCGTCATGAATCGACGCGGCATCGCTTTAGCCGCGGATGCCATAACGCGGGCCAACGGCGCAAATATCTACAGCACAGTCGAAAGCTCTTTTGTATCTCATCCGATCTGCCGTCCCTTCAGGGCTGCCGATTGGCACTATGACTCTGCTAACAAGGATGTAACATGGAACTTTTTCTTACTCCCGGACGCGTCCAATCGTTCGTCGATAAGCCGCAGCCCGGCGGTTATAAGATCTATTTGACCGACGGAAAGAAACAATGGGTCGAGCTCGGTGGCGGTGGCAAAACCGGCAATCCGCACGGGCTGCCGCGTCAACGGCCGCTTGGCGTCGATGCCGAAGAAGATGCCTGGCACTTTGTACGAGAGTTGTTTTCCACTCATTCGCAAGTCGCTGAGTCGCCGCTGGATTATCACCGACTTTACACCTATGCGCCTGGTGGAGAGCTATATTTCGATCGATCGATTCCACTGTCTAGTGTTCGCGCGTTGGTGAGACCATGAAATCCCGCCACGGATCCATCATGAACATCGTAAGCAGTTCAGACGACACGCGTTGGCGCGATGGCTTCTAGTCGCGCCCGCCCGCGGCTTTCCGGGCCCGGTATTCGGCCTTCATACATTTCCCGCATGGACGAAACCCGGCTGCCTTGGCCGTCGCTTCATCCTTGAAGAACACGCGGTATTGTACGTAATGTCCGCGTCTAATAAAACCTAAGGCGCTCTTACAATCTAAGCGCCCGTACAGCTTCTTGTTTGGTCCGTCGTAGCCGCCGAGCGCCCCGGGCTCATCGCTGAGGTACTGTTTCCCGTTAGCTCCAATGAGTTTATATTGCTTCACTGCCGTTTGTTTCGGTGAAACCACGCCTTCATTTCGTGGCTGTGTTAACGATTCGCTTCAGGCGTTGGACATTCCATTTCGCGAAGTCGTGCAGGGCCCCTCGTGAACCTCGTGCGGCGCACGGAACGAAGCACGCTCCGCACGCTAATGCGCGAAAACGCAAACAAAAAGGACCGCTGAGAAATCCGCAATCCTTTTTGATTTCAGAGTTTTTTCATGCCTTCACATTACGGTGCTCTCAGTTCAAAGGAGGCTTTTCAAATTGAATAAATCGATCACAGCTATAGTATTTATAGCTGCGAGTTTACTGACGGCTTGTGGCGGAGGTGCCGGTGGAGGATACGGCGGCGGCAGCGTAACGCCGCCCGCTGCAACGCCGACTCCCAGCGCGCAAGGAAATCTGCCGCTTTCGGAAAGCGTCGCGGGCAGTGCGGCGTGGGTCGATCCGTCGTCCCATAAGACACTGTATTTCTTAGACGTCGATACTCCGACCGGCGCAACATGCACGGGCGCGTGTCTCTCGATATGGCCCGTCTTCGCACCGGACGCGCACGCGCAGGCATCGGGTAACGTCACCATCTTCACGCGATCCGACGGCACCGGAAAACAGTTTGCATACCAAGGACATCCGCTCTACACGTTCAGCGGAGATTCCGGGGCGGATCAAGCTAACGGCGACAACTTCCCTGACTTCGGCGGACACTGGCACGTCGCGCGGCCCAACGCGTCGAGTGCAACGCCGCCTCCGGGCGGCGGGAGCTGCACCGGCATCTACTGCTAGAGCCGTAAACGCCGGACGGTTGCTACGCCGTCCGGCTTATCAATAACAACAATAATGCAGCCACAAACACCATCGCAATCAAACATCCACACCCGAGTCCACCGCAGCCGCCACCGCCGCCATTACCGCCGTTCCCGTCATCGTCTCCCGCAATAAAATTGAAGTAAACAAATGCCCCCAGAGGCGTTCGCGGATCAAGCGGATTGTTATGGTGCCGCCCCAACGCAACTCTCCTCGCGCAACCGCTCGATTTTGAAAATATGCCCCTCGTTATCGAGGTGCAGCATCGCTTCACCGCGCGCGAAGAAGCGAATCGTGCGCAGCGCGACGTTGTGCGTTTTCTTCGGATACCTCAAATAGTACGTCGCGCATTGCGGTTCACCGCAGCCGCAGCGGTGGTCGACCGGCGTACTCATCAGGCGCTCGCGAATGAGCGCAATCTCATGCTCGCCGGGCACGTAGAATGCCGGGCTGATATTGCCGCACCGTAAGTATCCCAGCATTTCGGCAAGCAATCCCGGGTCTACATCGCTCAGACGTTTGCCGCAAACTTCATCATTTCGATTATTCACGGACCGAGCATACAGACGGTTCGTGCCATACGCCTGGCGTTTTGTCGAGGGTGCTCGCGCGTCAAAGAGAAGTATCCCGGCGTGGGCGCCATCGCACCCGGTCTTCGCTCCGGCTCTATACGTATTCGAACGCAGACGCTGCTGCTGAGCGTCGTTCCTGTGGTCTTTTTGCTGATTCTGCTCGCCTTTGCGCTGCTGATTCAGCAGGCCACCGTCACCAGCGCGGAGTTCTCGGCGCGTACGTCTCGCGCGCTCACGCAATCGGCGCGCGTGCAGGCGCTGCTGACCGAAGCCAATCGTTCAGCCACCCAGTACGTCGTCTCGCACGATCCTGCGGATCTGAACCGGTATCGTGCGGCGGCGCGGATCATGCCCGCCGAACTGCAGGCGTTGGTCACCGTCGCAAACACGCCCGCGCAGCGGGTGCTCGCGATGCAGTTCGCATCATCTGTCTCGCGGGGCATGGATCTGCTCGCCGACTATCTTCGTTTCGAACGCACGGGTCAGCTCGCCAGAATGCGTGCCATCGACACCGCGTCGTCGACGCAGGCGCTCAGCCGGCAAATCGACGGTGATGCGAACGCGTTCGACACCGCCGAGCGGCAACTCGTCATCGACCACACCAACGCCGTGCGGCGAACGGTATGGTGGTACGAAATCGCACTCATCGTTACCTCGATTGTCGGCATTTTGACCTGCCTGTATATGACCGTGCGTTTCGGGTTTTCGATCGTGCGCCGGCTGCGGTTGCTGGCGCAAAGCGCGCAGGCACTGGGCAGCGGTGAAGCCAGCGAACCGATTAAAGGCAACGACGAAATTGCCGAACTCGATCGCGTCTATCACGCCATGACGCGCCGCATTCAGCGAGAACACGCCGTGGCGTCGGTCCTGCAAAGTACGCTGCTGCCGCACGAATTACCGTCAGTGCCCGGCCTGCGCATCGAGACCGCCTACATTCCGGCGGCGCAAGAATCGGAAGTCGGCGGCGATTGGTACGATGTGTTTACGATCGGACCGGAATGTGTCGGCATCGGCATCGGCGACGTCGCGGGACACGGACTCGATGCTGCGTCGTTCATGGGAACGGTTCGACAAGCGATGCGCATGGCTGCGTACATCGATCGCGACCCAGGCAGCGTTTTTGAAAACGTCAACCGCCTTGTCTGCGCGGCCTCGGAGAAAACGGTCGTAACCGCATTTTTCGCAACCATCGATACGCAAACCGGTGAACTCAAGTACGCGGTTGCGGGACATCCCATG
>Ga0209810_1003213_pt1 | contig 17626 bp, 19 predicted proteins | sample Coa_R1_7_FD_187159 | JGI IMG/M metagenome (GOLD analysis project Ga0209810, IMG submission 187159) | Surface soil microbial communities from Centralia Pennsylvania, which are recovering from an underground coalmine fire - Coalmine... | ecosystem: Environmental > Terrestrial > Soil > Unclassified...
CTCCTCCACTTATAGACGACTGTCATGGTGCAAAACAGTCTATACTGTCGTCGAGCCCAGCGCTCAGCGCCGATGTCGAAGCGAAGGAGATGAGTCGCATGCGCGAACTCCTGTTTCCGGTCGAGCTCGAATGGTCGGGGAGCGGTCGCGAAGGCGCGGGACGGATCGTCACCGACGACGTCGAGCTCGACCTGTCCACGCCCGACTCGATGGGCGGTCGAGGGGTCGGCACGAACCCGGAAGAGCTACTCGTCTGCGCCGTCGCCTCCTGCTATGCGGCCACCCTGTTCGGCGTCCTCCGCCGGGCCGGTCTGCCGGTCGCCTCGCTGAAGATCTCCGCCCGCGGGACGGTCAGCGGCTACCCGGAGCGGGCGCGCTTCGAGCGGATCGAGGTCTCGCCGACCATCGTCGGCGCCGATCCCGGCCGTCCGCGCGCCTACGAGCAGGCGGCCGCCGACGCCCACGACCGCTGCTTCATCGGCGGCACGATCGCCGGCGCCGTCGACTACCGAGTCGGCCGGGTCGCGATCTCCGGCGCCCGTGCGGCAGCCTGATGGCCAGACCTCGTCCCGCACGGCGACTGCGCGTCCGCGGCCGGCCGCGTGCGGCGGTCTCGCCGTCGCCGCAGGCGGAGGCCTCGGGATGAAGCTCACGCTCGAGCGAGACCGGCTGCGGTTCCGCGACGCGCTGCGGCGAGCCCGCGGCTTCGAGGTCTTCTTCTGGCCGGACGGCAGCCGCGGGCGCGTCGAGGCCGTGGTCAGCGGGCCGTACGAGTACTGGGCCGAAGCGCTGCTGGTCAGCCGTGACGGAAGCCGGCTGCGTCTACCCGTCGCCGAGGTACGCGAGCTCGACCCGGTCGGCCGGCTGCTGCTCGCCTCGCTGCCCCCGAGCAGCGCCTCGCCGACGGGCGCGCGAGTCCTCCGGCCCGCGGTCTTCTTCGACCTCGACCGGACGCTGTTGCGCGATCCGGAGGCGGCGACCGCGCTCTCGGCCGCCCCCGCGGACGAGACGAGCCCTCCCGAGCAGAAACCATCGCCGCGCCGGGAACGGCCGTCGCGGCAGGCGAGCCCGCTCGAGCTCGCGGCGTTCCACCGCGCCCGCGGCCAGCCCGTCTACCTCGTCTCGGCTAGCCGGCAGATGTTCGCGCAGAACCTCGCCGCCCGCCTCGGTCTCGACGGCGCGCTCTCCACCGCCACCTCGCGGGACGCCGCCGACGGGCCCCGGAGCAGCGCGACCCGGCCGCCTCTGGGCGTCGCCAAGGCCGACGCCGTCCGCACGCTCGCCGTCCGGGAGCGGCTCGACCTCGTCGCCTCGACCGCCTATGCCGACAGCTTCGCCGACCTCGCCCTGCTCGAGCTGGTGGGCCACCCCGTCGCGTTCAACCCCGACCGCCGGCTCCGCAAGGCCGCGTACGCCCGCGGGTGGCCGCTCCTGGAGCTCCGCCGGCGATGAGCCCCGGGCGCCGCCGTCGCTCGATCGACGAGCCAGTGAACCTCATGCGGATCGTCACGCGGGCCGGCGACGCCGGCCAGACCAGCCTGGCAGACAGGGCCCGGGTCGGAAAGGACAGCCTGCGCGTCGAGGCCTTCGGCAGCGTCGACGAGCTCAACGCCGCGATCGGGCTTGCCTTCGTGGCCCTGCCGACAGGCTCGCCGTTGCGACCCTGGTTGACCCGGATCCAGAACGAGCTCTTCGATCTCGGCGCCGACCTCGCCACGCCGTTCGCCGCGAGGGGGCGGTCGCGGCTGCGGGTCGAGGAGGACCAAGTCGCGGCGCTCGATGCGCTCTGCACGCAGCTCGTGGCCCGCCAGGAGCCCCTGCGCACGTTCCTGCTTCCCGGCGACTCCGAGGCGTCCGCCCGCCTGCACCTCGCGCGCACGATCTGCCGTCGCGCCGAGCGGCGCTCGGTCGCCCTTGCCCGGCGCGAGCAGATCAACCCGCAGGTCCTCGCCTACCTCAACCGGCTCGGCGACCTGCTCTTCATCGCCGCTCGCGCCGCCGACGCTGAGCGCCCCGAGCCGCCCCGGCGCTGGCGGCCCGGCGCCAGCACCCGGGCGCGCGCGGCGGAACGGATCCTTCCCGAGCCCCCGCCGGCGACGTGAGCAGGCCTCGCCTCCAGGTGGGCGTGCCCCTTCGTGGCGTCACCAGCTTCGGGATCGGCGGCCCGGCGCGCTTCTTCGCCGACGTCCGCTCGAGCGAGGAGCTCCGCGAGATGGCGCTCTGGGCGCGCCGGCAGGGCAGGCCCTACGTGATCCTCGGCTGCGGCTCGAACGTGCTCGTCGCCGACGAGGGCTATCCCGGCCTGGTGATCCGCAACGCCCGCGCCGAGCGGGTCGAGCTCCTTCCTCGGCAGCGCGTGCGCGCCGACAGCGGGGTCACGGTCGCCCGGCTGCTCGCGCTCGCCGTCGACCGCGGCTTGGGCGGGCTGGAGCATTTCGCCGGCATCCCGTCCACGCTCGGTGGCGCCCTCTGGCAGAACCTCCACTTCCTCGCGCCCGATCGCCGGCGAGGCGTCTTCCTGGGAGAGCTCGTGGAGGAAGCGACCGTGCTCGTCGGCGACCGGCTCGAGCGAGTCGACCGCGACTGGTTCCGCTTCGGCTACGACGCCAGCCGCCTGCGCGAGACGGACGCCGTCGTCCTCGACGCGACCTTGCGTCTCGCTCCGGCCGACCCGGAGCGCCTCCGGGCGACCGCCCGGGCCAACCTCGCCTGGCGGGCGCAGCGCCATCCGCCCGCGGCGGTGCGGCGCAGCGCCGGCTGTGTCTTCCGCAACCCCGACGGCGAGTCGGCGGCGCGCCTGATCGACGCCGCCGGCCTCAAAGGCGCCCGGGTCGGAGGGGCGTCGGTCTCGCGCCAGCACGCGAACTTCATCCTCAACGACGGCGGGGCCAGCGCCGCGGACGTCCGGGCGCTGATCCGCCTGGTCAGCGAGCGGGTCTACGCCACCACCGGGATCCAGCTCGAACCCGAGATCGCCTTCTGCCCGGCGCACGGCCCGGAGGACGGGCTCGGCAACGCCCGGACCCGCGCAGCGGCCAGCCGCCGAGCGCGAGTGGAGGTCGCGTGAGCCTGCACTACGGGGAGCCGCAGGTCGCGATCGGCGCGCTGTTCGCCGCGTCGGCGGTGCTGCTCGCAGCAGCCTTCGTCCTGATCGGGGTCGAGGCGGGCTCCGAGACCTCGGTCGAGCGGGTGCAGCGGGTCGGCTACTGGCTTCGCAAGCGCTGGCTCGCGGCGCTGCTCGCGCTCGGCGTGGTGGTCGTCGGCGTCTCGCTCTTCGACCTGCCCTACGCCAGCGGCGGCGCAGCCGGCCGGACGCTCGTCAAGGTGACCGGCGGGCAGTTCTTCTGGTCGCTCGTGCCGGACAGCGTCGCGGCAGGCGCACGAGTGCGCTTCGACGTCACCTCGATCGACGTCAACCACGGCTTCGGCCTCTACGACCCGCGCGGGCACCTGATCGGGTCGGTGCAGGCGATGCCGGGCTACCACAACACGCTCGACCTGACCCTCGACGAGCCCGGGACCTACCGTATCCGCTGCCTCGAGCTGTGCGGCGTCAACCACTCGACGATGGAGGCGACCTTCCAGGTGAGGAGCCGCTGATGGACGTCACGGCCGCGCCCGCACCCTCCCAGATCCTCCATCCACGGGCAGCGGGGTTCACGCTGCAGCCCCGCGCCGTCGAGCGCCGGGTCGGGCTGCTCTACGCGGGCAGTGGGCTCGCCCTGGTGCTGCTGATGGGCGTGCTCGGCCTGCTGATGCGCCTCACGCAGGCGACGGTGATCGGCCTCTCCCCGGCCTGGTTCTACCGGCTGCTGACCCTGCACGGAGCCGGGATGATCACCGGCGTCCTGCTCGTGATGATGGGCGCGCTGTGGTACGTCCTCCACCCGGCCGTCCCCCTCCGGGTCGGGCGGATGCTCGCCGCCTACTCGCTGGTCGTCGCCGGCGCCCTCTGCGTGCTGGTCGCGACCCTCGTCGGCGGCTTCGGAGCCGGCTGGACGTTCCTGCCGCCGCTTCCCTTCTACCCGGCCGGGCAGTGGTCGACCTGGTCGGAGAGCGTCTTCTTCGTCGGTAACCTGCTCGTCGGCGCCGGCTTCACCGTCTACTGCTTCGACGTGCTCGAGCAGACGACCGGCCGCTACGGCGGCCTCGCGCGAACGCTGGGCTGGGGGTTCCTGCGCGGTCGCGAGGAGACCGCCCCGCCGCCGCAGGCGATCGCCGCCACCGTCGTCGCGATCGACGGCCTGCTCTCGATGGCGGCAGGGACGGCGATCGTCGTCGGACTGCTCGGCCGCACCTACGACCACACCGTCGGTGTCGACGCCCTGGTGGCCAAGAACCTCGTCTACTTCTTCGGCCACTCGATCGCCAACCTCGTCATCTACCTCGCCGCCGGCGCGATCTACGTGCTCATTCCCCGCTACGCCGGCCGCCCCTACGAGACGAGCAAGGTCTTCGTGGCCGGCTGGGCCGGCTCGCTCGTCTTCATCGCCACCGCCTACTCCCACCACCTGTACATGGACTTCGTCCAGCCCACCTGGGCGCAGGTGATCTCCGAGGTCGCCTCCTACGGGGCGCTCGTCCCGGTGGCGGTGGTGACGATCTACTCGATGGCGATGCTCGTCTGGGGCTCGCGCTATCGCTGGACGCTGGCCTCGCTCCTGCTCTACGTCGGCCTGGCCGGCTGGGCGATCGGCGGGATCGGCGCCGTCATCGACTCGCTCATCCCGATCAACTTCCGCTTCCACAACACGGACTGGGTGGTGGCCCATTTCCACACCTACCTGATCCTCTGCGTGGTCGTCTGGTGCTTCGCCTTCCTCGCCCACCTGCTCGAGCGAGACGCCGACCGCACCGTCCCGGTCGCCGGCCGCGTCTGGACGGTCGGGCTGATCCTCGTGGGCGGCTACGGCCTCACCGGCACCTGGTTCCTGGCCGGCGTGCTCGGGGTGCCGCGCCGTTACGCGATCCAGCCGCCGGGCACGGCCGGCTACAGCCTTGCCGGCGCGATCTTCGCGCTCCTGCTCGCCGTCGGCTTCGGCTCGCTCTGCCTGCAGCTCGTACCGCTCGCGCGCGCCGCGTGGGAGCGCCGTCACTACGCGCTCGTCGCGTACACGGAAGCCTGGACGGGGAGCCGCTACCTGCTGCGGGTGAGCCGGCCCGCCGAGGAGCCGCCAGCGGCGGCGGAGACCACGCTGCGGGCGGGCCTGCCGCTCGCGAGCCCGGCCCAGCTCGCGCTCGGCGTCGCCGCCTGCGTCGTCGGGCTGGCCGCGTTCTTCCCGCCGATCGTCGACGCCTCCGAGACGAGCGTCCGCTACCACCACCTCGACCACGCCGGCCAGTTCGTGCTGGGCGTCGCGCTCGGCCTCGTCCTGGGCTCGCTGCCAGCCGTCTCGCGCCGCCTCGGCGAGCGCCCGGCCGCCGGCCTGACCGCCGTGATCGGAGCGCCGACGCTGATGCTGCTCGTCATGGTCCCTCGCTTCTACGAGCCGCTCGAGCGCCACCCCGCCGAGCACGCCCTCTACCACGTCGCGATGGCGATGCTCGGCCTCGTCGCCGGCGCCGGGGCCACCCGGCTCGGTCGCGTCAGCGGCCGGCTGGCCGCGCTCCTCGCCGTCGGCATGGCCGTCATGTTCGCCGCCGCCATGCAATGAGCGAGGACGCGCGATGACCGAGCCGACCACGGGCCCCAGGAACGGCGACGGCCTCGGCCGCTGGCTCGTCGGCGGCCTCGCCGCCGGCGCCATCGTCCTCGCTCTGCTGATCGCCGCCTACGCCATCGGCTACCACCGCGGCGAGCGACACGCCCGCACCGCCGCTCCGCCGGCAGCCACCGCCCCGGCGACGACCCAGACCCAGCCGAGCTCGACCACGTCCCCGCCCGCGACGACGGCCACGACCGTGCCGCCAGCGACCGGCGCCGTTCCGACCACGCCTGCGCTCGTCGCCCGCGGCATGACCCTCTACTCCAGCGACGGCTGCTCCGCCTGCCACTCGCTCGACGGCAGCCCCGGCGTCGGCCCCAGCTTCAAGGGCCTCGCCGGCAGCGCGGTCAAGCTCGCGAACGGCCAGACCGTCGTCGCCGACGACGCGTACCTCGCGCGCTCGATCCGCGACCCGGACGCGCAGATCGTGGCGGGCTACCGCTCCGGCGTCATGCCAGCCGCGATCGCGCCCTACGACCTGGCGGCCAAGCCCGCGGATATCCGCGCGCTCGTCGCGTTCATCGACGCCCACAAGTAGCCCTGCCGTGCAGCCGCCGGTCGGCGCGCGGATCCTGCGGGGCTGCCGGGGCGCGCCGACGCGCCCCGGCTCCGCGCGAGCGGTGGCGGAACGCGCTGCCCGGTCTCCTCTGGTTGCGCGGCAGCCGGTGCTCCGTCCGCTCGGGCGTGAGCGTCGCCGCGGTCACGCCTTCGCGCCATCGGCTCCGCACCGCATTCCGGCGCGGCCGCGACCCCACGTTCGCGGCCTCCGCCAAGATGGAGCCCCGGCCCGATTGCCTGCGCCGTTCCGGCGCGCGACGCTGGCGCCACCCCTGGCGGCACGCGAACGCGAGCAAGGAGGTGCTGGATGTGGGACGAGACGGTGATCACGCCCGAGGGCCTCGAACGGCTGCGGCAGGAGCTCGAACGGTTGACGACCGAGGGGCGCCGCGAGATCGCCTACCGGCTCCGGCAGGCGGTCGGAAACGAGGCGAACCCCGCAGAGAACGGCGACTACCTCGACGCACGCGAGGACCAGGCGTTGCTCGAGCACAGGATCGCGCTGCTGGAGCAGCAGCTGCGCTCCGCGCGAGTGGTGGAGCCCCAGCTCGGCAACGGGCGGATCGACGTCGGCGAGCGCGTCTGGCTGCGCGACCTGGCCTCGGGCGACCAGCTCGAGCTCGAGCTGGTCGGCCCGCTCGAAGCCGACCCGGCGACGGGACGGGTCTCGGTCGCCGCTCCCCTCGGACGGGCGATCCACGGCCTGCGCGCCGGCGACGTCGCCGAGGTCGAGGCGCCGCGCGGCCGGCGACGCCTCGAAGTGCTCGCGGTCGAGGCGCCCGCCCGCTCCGGAACCGGGTAAGCGGCAGTGCGCCGCGTGCACGCCGAGCTGTCGTTCCGACGCCCCGCTGGGCCCGTGCGCGGCGGACAGCCGATCTTCGTCTCCATCGCCGAGCGGCGGCGACCGCTCGGGCCGCTGGCCGGCGCGGCCGCGGCGGCTGCAGGGCTGGTCGCGCTCGCCTTCGGCCAGCCGATCGCCGCCGCGTTCCTGCTCGCCGCCGGGGCGCTCGGCGTCGGTGCCCGACTCGTGCCGCACCGGCGGCGCTCGCGGGGCGCGCCGCGGCCTGCTCGGGCGCTCGAGCCGCAGCGCTCACCCCGCCGTCCCGCTGGGCCCGCCGATCCGGGACAGCCCGCCCCCGGCAGGAGCGCCGGGAGCGGGCTGCCCGCCCAGGTGGCGCGTCAGCGGCGCAGGTAGGCGTTCGTGAAGTAGCGCGAGGGCGGGAGCGGCTTCGACAGGAGGCCGACCGACTTGAGGGCGTGCGCCACCTCCCGCCACTCCGAGGCGCGCTGCACGAGCAGCGAGCTCGGCTTGCCCAGGGCGGGGATCGTCGCCTTCCAGCCGGCGAGGCTGTACTTCAGGCCGCCGCCGATCTTCGGATAGGCGGCCAGGTAGTCGCGCACAGCCGCCGCCGGATGGGCGATCGACCAGAGGAACGCCTTCCGGGTCGCAGAAAGGAACGCCCTCGCTTCGGCGCCGTGCTGCTTCAGCCACGAGCTCAGGGCCGTGTAGACCCAGATCGGGACGTTGGGAGCGCCGAACGTGGTCGCCAGCAGCACGCTGGGGCGCTTCCCGGTCGCGCTCTCGACCTGCGCGATGGCGTAGTTGACCGTGTTCGTGGCCAGGTCGATCTTCCCGGCGAGCAGCGGCGCAATGTCGTCGCTGGAGAAGATCGGCTGGCGGATCTGGCTGGCCGTGACGTGGCCCGCGCGCAGCACGTACGGCATCATCGCCTTCGTCCACGAATCGGTGAAGATCCCGATCGACTTGCCCTTGATCTTGTGGATGTCGATCTTCTTGCCGGGCGGGGCGACGAGGCCCCAGTTGTTCTCCTGCGAGTAGTTCGCGATCGACTTCACGTCGATCCCCGCAGCCTGGCCGAAGACGACGTCGGTCGTCGTGTCGAAGCCGATGTCGCCCCTGCCGGCCGCGAGCATCTTCACCGTGGTCGACGTGGTCGGCGGGATCACGATCTGGACCTGGAGGCCGGCTTTGCGGTAGTACCCGCGCGCGTTGCCGACCGTGAGCGGGACGGCCTCGAAGTCGATCCCCGGCCAGTCGAAGACGACTCGCAGGGTGGTCAAGGCGCGCGCGCGCGCCTGCCTGGTGCGGCTCGGCGCGGCGGTCGCGGCCGAGACGAGCGCCGCCGTCAGCGCGGCGGCGGCGGCGATTGCGAGCGCGACCCGCGCAGGGCCGCGCCGGGAAGCGAACCGAACCATCGTCGAGCTCCTTTCCGTCTGGAGATGTCCGGGCTTGATCCTAGGGCGGCCCGCAGGAGCGACCGCGGGCCGCGGCGGGCGGTCGAACGGGTGCGCCAGGGGGTCGCGACCGTCTCGGCGGCGACCATCAGCAGGAACGAGGCGACGCCGATCGCGGTGAGCAGGATCGTGGCGCCGAACACCCCTTCGGTGTCGAGCGACGCGTTCGCCGTCTGCAGGTACGTGCCGAGCCCCTGCTGCGCCGAGGCCATCCACTCGCCGATCACCGCTCCGGTCACGGCGTAGGTGGCCCCGATCTTGAGGCCCGAGAAGAGGGGGCTGAGGGTGGCGGGCAGGTGGATGGCGAGGAACGCGCGCACCCGCTTCGCGCCCATCACCCGGGCGAGGTTCACGAGGTCCCGGTCGACGTGGGCCAGCCCGTCGAGGACGTTGACGACGACCGGGAAGAAGACGATCCAGGCCACGATCACGAGCTTCGGCAGCAGGCCGAAGCCGAAGAGGATGGCGAGCGGAGCCGCGATGGCCACGATCGGCACGGCCTGCGAGGTGATCAGGGCGGGGTAGACGAGCCGCTGCACGGTCTTCGAGGCGGACATCAGGACGCCGAGCAGGAAGCCGATGCCGGCCCCGATCCCGAAGCCGTAGGCGGTCTCCTCGATCGTCTGCAGGGTCAGGCTCTGGTAGGTCGACCAGCGGTGCACGATCGCCGAGACGGCCGATTGAGGGGTCGGCAGCGCGTAGGGCTTGAGGCCGAAGGCAACGATGACGAGGTTCCAGACCCCGACGATCAGCCCGACGGCGAGGAGGGCTAGCACGACCCTCCCGACGGCGCGGCGCACGAAGGGGGGAATCCCGCTCACGGCGCCACCGCGGGGGCCCGGTCGTGGAGGAGCCGCAGCACCTCCCGCTTGAGCTCCGTGAACTCGGCCGAGGTCAGGACGTCGAGGTCGCGCGGACGCTCGAGCGGGATCGGCAGGTCGGCGAGGATCCGGCCCGGCCGCTCGCTCAGCACGGCCACCCGGTCGGCGAGGAGGATCGCCTCGTCGACGTCGTGGGTGACGAAGAGGATCGTCACCTCCAGGTCCTCGTAGACCGAGAGCAGCCAGAGCTGCATGTCGAGACGCGTCTGCGAGTCGAGCGCCCCGAACGGCTCGTCGAGCAGCAGCACGTCGGTGTGCAGGGCGAGCGTCCGCATCAGGGCGACCCGCTGCCGCATGCCGCCCGAGAGGGCGTGCGGGTAGTGGTGGAGGAACTCGCCCAGCCCGTAGCGGGTGGCGAGGGCGGCCGCCTCCTCGCGGTCGCGGCGGGTCGCGCCGCGCGTCAGGGCGGCACCGAGGACGATGTTGTCGACCACCGTCCGCCAGGGGACCAGGAGGTCCTTCTGGAGCATGTAGCCGACGTGGCCCGTCTCGCCGGTCACGTCGCGCCCGTCGAGCAGCACGCGCCCCGACGTCGGCCGCTGCAGTCCGGAGACGACGTTGAACAGGGTCGACTTGCCGCTGCCCGAGGGGCCGACGATCGAGACGAACTCCGACCGTCCGACCGCGAGGCTCAGGTGGTCGAGGGCGAGCGTGCCGTCGAAACGCACGCTCACGTCGTCCACCAGGACCTTCGCCAGCGCGTGCTCCTGCGTCACCCTCCCGTTCACGCCGCGCTCATTCTGCCCCGAGCCGGTCTCGCGAGCTCGGGGGTGCGGCTGCCGAGGCTACGCCGGAGCCGGCAGGCCTTCGATCGCCCGCAAGGCCCGGGCGATCTCCTGCTCGTCGAGGGCCACGTCCTCCAGCGCGCCCGCGAGGTACTTGTCGTAGGCGGACATGTCGAAGTGGCCGTGCCCGGAGAGGTTGAAGAGAATCGTCTTCGCCTCGCCCGCCTCGTCCGCGGCCTTCGCCACGCCGATCGCGCCGTGGACGGCGTGGGCCGCCTCGGGCGCCGGCACGATCCCCTCGCTGCCGGCGAACGTCAGCGCCGAGGCGAAGACGTCGTTCTGCAGGTAGGCCTCCGCCCGGACCAGCCCCTCGCGGACGAGCTGCGAGACCAGGGGCGCCACGCCGTGGTAGCGCAGGCCGCCGGCGTGAATCGGCGGCGGTACGAAGTCGTGCCCGAGGGTGTGCATGGCCACGAGCGGCGTCAGCTTGCTCGTGTCGCCGAAGTCGTAGGCGTAGACCCCGCGCGTCAGCGTCGGGCAGGCGGCCGGCTCGCAGGCGAGCACGTCGATCTCCCGCCCCGCGATCTTCTCGCGCAGGAAGGGGAAGGCGAGCCCGGCGAAGTTCGAGCCGCCGCCGACGCAGCCGACCACGACGTCCGGGAAGGCGCCCGCCATCTCCATCTGGGCGATCGCCTCCTGGCCGATGACCGTCTGATGGAGGAGCACGTGGTTGAGGACGCTGCCGAGCGCGTACGCGGTGTCCGCCCGGCTCGCGGCATCCTCGACCGCCTCGGAGATCGCGATCCCGAGGCTGCCGGGCGAGTCGGGGCGCTCCGCCAGCACGGCCCGCCCGGCCGCGGTCTCGCTCGACGGGCTGGGGACGATCTGGGCGCCCCAGGCCTGGATCATCGAGCGCCGGCTCGGCTTCTGCTCGTACGAGATCTTGACCATGTACACCTTGCACTCCAGGCCCAGCAGGCGGCAGGCGAAGGCGAGCGCGCTGCCCCACTGGCCCGCGCCCGTCTCCGTGGCCAGCCGGGTCCGGCCCTCCTGCTTGTTGTAGAAGGCCTGGGCGACAGCCGTGTTCGGCTTGTGGCTACCGGGCGGGCTGACGCCCTCGTACTTGTAGAAGATCCGGGAGCGGGTCCCGAGCGCCCGCTCGAGCCGGTGCGCACGGTAGAGCGGCGTCGGCCGCCAGAGGCTGAGGAGGCCGAGCACCTCCTCGGGGATCGCGACCTCGGCCTCGTCGCTCACCTCCTGCTCGATGAGCGCGAGCGGAAAGAGCGGCGCCAGGTCGTCCGGGCCGACCGGCTGCCCGGTGCCCGGGTGCAGCACCGGCGGCGGAGGCGACGGCAGGTCGGCGCGGATGTTGTACCAGCGGCGCGGCAGCTGCGACTCGTCGAGGAGGTACTTCGTCCGCTGCCCCACGCCTGTCGCCATGGCCCGTGGGCGAGGATACCGCGCTTGCGACGCGGGCGCAGGGTGCGGGCGGGACGCCCTAGAGGGACGGCAGCTCGGCCGGCTCGGCCGGCTCGGCCGGCTCGGCGCGGCCACGGCCGCGCAGCACGACGCTGCCCACGACGAACAGGAGCAGCTCGACCACCGTCAGGGCGAGCCGGTTGAGCGCGACCGCGCCGAGCGCCTCGCCCGGGGTCACGAGCGCGAGCAGCAGCCCGTACATCGTCGCCTCGCGCGGGCCGAGCCCGGAGGGAGCGAAGACGAACAGGACGGCGACGATGGCGCCCGCGGCGGCCGTTCCGCCGAGGAAGACGATCGACGCCGCCTCGGGATGGCCGCCGACCGACCGCACGAGCAGCCAGAGCGCGAAGCCGCCGAGTAGCCAGGTCCCCGCGTAGAAGCAGAGCAGGAGCGTGAGCGTGCGGGCTCGTAGCTGCGGCAGCTCCCGCCGGTAGCCGACCCGCCGCAGCACCTTGCCGGCGAGGGGCCGGAAGACGCGCGGCTGGACGAGGACCGCGATCACCGCGCCGAAGGCGACGAGCGGGACGAGCGGCGCGTGCACGTCGTCGACGAAGGGAAGGCCGAGCACGAACACGATCACGCCGGCAACCGCGGAGATGCCCGCCTCGAGCAGCATCGACGCGGTCACGAGCGCCGCGTCGGTGACGCCCGCGCGACGGGCGGCCACCACCCGGGCGGCCGGCGTCCAGACGCCTCCCGGCACGTACTTGGCGAGCATGGAGAGCATCTCCGCCCGCAGGGCGGCCGGGTAGGAGAGCCGGATGCCCCACTCGGCGAGGATCCGCATCCAGCCGAGCACGAAGACGAGGTAGTAGCCGCCGAGGGCCGCGCAGCCGAGCCCGAACAGCACGAGGTTCGCGTGCGCGAGGTCGTCGGCGGCGGCGTGGAACGAGCCGCGCAGCGCCCAGCCGACCCCGGCGAGGAAGGCGGCGAGCGCGAGCACCTGCACCGTGCCGAGCAGGCGCCGGTGGCCGGAGGCGAAGCGCAGGACGGCGCCGAGCCGGCTCACCCGGGGAGTGTGAGCACGGCGGCCCCGCGGATCTCGCCGCGCCGCAGCCGCTCGAGCGCCTCGTTCGCCTGCGCGAGCAGAACGGCCTCGACCTCGGTGCGCACGGGCACGCGCGGCGCGAGCGAGAGGAACTCCTCGCCGTCCCGCCGGGTGAGGTTGGCGACGGAGCGGATCACCCGCTCGTGCCAGAGCAGCTCGTAGGGGAAGCTCGGCACGTCGCTCATGTGGATGCCGGCGCAGACGACGACGCCGCCGCGGGCGAGGGCGCGCAGGGCGGCGGGGACGAGCGCTCCGACCGGGGCGAACAGGATCGCGGCGTCGAGCTCCTCCGGCCCCGGCCGGTCGGAGGGCCCCGCCCACTCGCAGCCGAGCTCGAGCGCGAACCGCTCCGCCGCCTCGTCGCCGGGCCGGACGAAGCCGAACAGCCGCCGCCCTTCGTGGCGCGCGACCTGGGCGACGATGTGGGCCGAGGCGCCGAAGCCGTACAGCCCGAGCCGCTCCGCGTCGCCGGCGAGGCGGAGCGAGCGGTAGCCGATCAGGCCGGCGCAGAGGAGCGGGGCGGTGTGCAGGTCGTCGTAGCCGTCGGGGAGCGGCAGGCAGTAGCGCTCGTCGGCGACGACCCACTCCGCGTAGCCCCCGTCGAGGTCGTAGCCGGTGAAGCGCGCCGCTTCGCAGAGGTTCTCGCGGCCCGAGCGGCAGTAGCGGCACGTCCCGTCCGTCCAGCCCAGCCAGGGAACGCCGAGCCGGCGGCCGTCCTCGCTGCGGCCGACGACCTGGTGGCCGGGCACGAGCGGCAGCTTCGGGTTTGGCAGCTCGCCGTCCACCACGTGCAGGTCGGTGCGGCAGACGCCGCACGCCGACACCCGCAGCCGCACCTGCCCCGGCCCCGGCTCGGGCAGCGGCAGCTCCTCGAGCCGGAGTGGCTCGCCCGGGACGTGGAGCACCATGGCCTGCACGAGCGCATCGTCGCAGCCGACGGGGTTCTGGGGCGCGCGGTAGGCTCGCGGCATGGAGCGGACCCTCCCCTACGCCTGGTACACGGACCCCGAGATCCTGCGCCGCGAGCAGGAGCGGATCTTCCGCTCGTCGTGGCAGTACGTCGGCCACACCGGCCAGCTCGCCCAGCCGGGGTACTTCGCCTGCGAGCTGGGCCGCACCCCGGTCGTCGTCACGCGCGACCGGGACGGCGTGATCCGGGGCTTCCTCAACGTCTGCCGCCACCGCGGCTTCCCGCTCGCCGAGGGTGAAGCGTGCCGCGAGACGCTCCAGTGCCCCTACCACGCCTGGACCTACGGCCTCGACGGACGCCTGCGGGCCGCCCCGCGCAGCGAGGAGGAGCCGGCGTTCCCGCGGGACGAGCTTGGGCTCGTGCCGGTCGCGGTCGGCACCTGGGGCCCGTTCGTGTTTGCCAACGCCGGGCCGGAGCCCGAACCGCTCGAGCAGGCGCTCGGCTCCATGCCGGCCCAGGTCGCCGAGCTCGGCCTCGACGTCGAGGCGCTCGTCCACCACTCCCGCTGGGAGAGCGAGCTCGCGGCGAACTGGAAGATCGTCTGCGAGAACTTCCTCGAGTGCTACCACTGCCAGGTCGCCCACCCGGGCTTCGCCGAGGCGATCGACGTCTCCGCCCAGGCCTACGCGCTCGGCGCCGAGGGCCGCCTCGCCACGCAGCGCGGCCCCCTGCGGGAGGGAGGCCCGGCGACGCTCGACCTCTCGGGCGAGCTGCCGCGCAGCCAGTTCCACTTCCTCTGGCCGAACCTGACCGTGAACATCCTGCCCGGCCGTCCGAACATCTCGATCGGCCCGGTCGTCCCGCGCGGGCCGGAGCGGACGTACCGCTTCCTCGACTACTTCTTCGGCCCGGACGTCGAGCCCGAGTGGATCGACGACCTGCTCGCCTTCGACGGCCAGGTTGGACGCGAGGACCGCGCGCTCGTCGAGGGCGTGCAGCGGGGGGCCGGCTCGGGCGCCCTCGAGCGGGGCGTCCTGCTCGGCCGCAGCGAGCAGCTGATCGGCCATTTCCAGGCGCTGACCCGGGCCGCCCTCTGCGAGTAGAGCCGCGCAGCGGAGCGCGATAGAGTCGAGCCACTCGGCCGTCTCGACTCATAGGAGGGCAATCCGTGAACCGTCTTCTCCCGCTGCTCGCCGCCGCCGCGCTCGTGGCCGCGCCGGTCGCCTGGTCGGCCTCCCGCTCGGCGCCGACGATGCACCCCGGCAAGCTCGTGGTCGGGCTCAACCCGCCGGCGGTCGGCTTCCAGGTCGGCACGCTGCGCGGCAACAGCGTCATCAAGCCGAGCGGCTTCGAGATCGACCTGGCGAAGGCGATCGCCAAGAAGCTCGGGATCAAGGCCTCGCACATCACCTGGATCAACGTCCCCTGGGAGACGCTCTTCCGCCCCGGGAACAAGCCGTTCGACCTCGCCTTCGAGGAGGCCACGATCACCGCCGCCCGTGCTCGCACGGTCGACTTCTCCGCCTCGTACATGACGGCGAACCAGGGCGTCCTGCTGGCTACCGGAGCGAAGGCGCCGCGCTCGCTCGCCGACCTGGCGAAGATGTCCCTCTGCGCCCAGTCCGGGACGACCGGCCTGGCCTACGTCCAGTCGCACCTGCACGTCCCGACGAGCAGGCTCCACATCTACAACCTGACCGCGGCCGCGTTCTCGGCGTTGCAGGCGCACCGCTGCCAGGCGTTCGTGATGGACGTGCCGATCGTGGCTGCGCAGAAGAAGTCGAAGCCGTCGGCCTACGGCCCCGTGGCGGCGCAGATCGTGACGAACGAGCACTACGGCGCCGTGCTGGACAAGAACTCCAAGCTGACCCCGTATGTCTCGAAGGCGATCAAGCAACTCAAGAAGGCGGGCGTGATCGCGAAGCTCGAGAAGAAGTGGTTCAACTACGACTTCTCGAAGATCCCGGTCCTGCACTAGCGACGCGGCCGTGCACCAGTTCTTCCACGCCTTCACGAACCCGTTCTACTTCCGGCAGTCGCTGCCGGACGTCTGGTCGGGCTTCCTCGTCAACGTCCACATGATGGTCGTGGCGGAGGCGTTCGTCCTGGTGCTCGCGCTGCTGATCGCGATCGTGCGCGGTCTGCCAGGGCCCGCAGCGAGACCGCTGCGGGTCCTGGCGATCGTGTACACCGACTTCTTCCGCGGCACCCCGCTGACCATCGTCGCGCTGATGTGCCTGCTCGGGCTGCCCGGCACGGGCTTCGCCTTCTTCAAGAACGCCTCGAGCGAGTCGCTCGGCATCCTCGCGCTCGCGCTCGTCTACACGGCGTACGTGACCGAGGTCTACCGGGCCGGGATCGAGTCGGTGCACGGCAGCCAGCGGATGGCGGCGCGCTCGCTCGGGCTCAGCTACTGGCAGGCGTTGCGCTACGTCGTGCTGCCCCAGGCCATCCGCCGGGTCATCCCGCCGCTCCTGAACGACTTCATCGGCTTGCAGAAGGACACCGCGATCATCGGCGCGATCGGCGTCACCGAGGCGGCCGCGCAGGGAACGAACTTCGCCAACAACTTCTTCAACTACACCGGCTTCTTCGTGGGGGCGGTGTTCTTCGTCTACCTGACGATCCCGCTCGCCCGCTTCACCGACCACATCATCCGCGAGCGGGAGCTGCGCGAGCGCGCGGCGGCAGTATGAGCGCGGACGGCAGCGGCCCCCCCTTCGTCTCGCTGCGGAAGGTGACGAAGCGCTTCGGGGAGCTCGAGGTGCTGCGGCAGGTCGATCTCGAGGTGCCCGAGCACGGGGTCGTCTGCCTGATCGGAGCCTCGGGCTCCGGGAAGTCGACGCTGCTGCGCTGCATCAACCTGCTCGAGAAGGTGGACGAGGGCGAGATCGTCGTCGACGGCCAGCCGATCACGAACGGCAAGGTCGACGTGAACGCGCTGCGCAAGAAGATCGGGATCGTCTTCCAGGCCTACAACCTCTTCCCGCACATGACCGTGCTGCAGAACGTCACCCTGGCGCCGCGTAAGGCGCTCGGCGTGCCTCGCGACAAGGCGGAGGCCCAGGCCCGCGCCCTGCTGCGCCGGATCGGCCTCGAGGAGAAGGCGAACGAGTACCCGGACCGGCTCTCCGGCGGGCAGCAGCAGCGGGTGGCGATCGCGCGCGCGCTCGCGATGGAGCCGAAGCTGATGCTCCTGGACGAGATCACGAGCGCCCTCGACCCGCAGCTCGTGGCCGAGGTGCTGAACCTCGTGCGCGAGCTCGCGCAGAGCGGGATGACGATGATCATCGCCACCCACGAGATGCAGTTCGCCCGCGAGGTCGCCGACGAGATCTGCTTCCTCGACGGGGGCGTGATCCACGAGCACGGGCCGCCGGAGCGAATCTTCACTGAGCCGCGCGAGCCGCGGACGCGCGAGTTCCTGGCCCGGGTGATCGAGGCGGGCCGGCTGTGAGGCGACGGCTGGCCCTGCGCTCGCGGGCTCCCCTCGGCGTGGCCGGGCTCGTCGGCGTCCCGCTCTACTTCGCCGCGCTGCTCGCCTCGTCGCTGGCCCTCGACCGGCCGCACATCGTCCACGGCCGAGAGTTCCCCTCGACCGCCGGCGTGGAGGCGCGCATCTGGCTGGCCGCCCTGATCGCCCCCGGCATCCTCCTCGCGGCCGGCCTCGTGGGCAGCTTGCTCGGCCGGCTCGGGATCTACCTGCCCGCGCTCGCGGGCATCGTGGTCTGCCTGCTCCTACCGGGCATCTCGCAGCCCTGGGTGGCGCGCCACACCGCGCGCTTTCCGCTCGGGATCGACTTCGTCCCCGACTCCGACCCGTCGAACGTCGTCAGCCGCGGCGACTGGGAGCGCTCGGCCCAGGCGACGATCGTCAGCATGACGCACTGGACGCTCGGCCTGGCCGCGGGCGTGATCCTGGTCGGGCTGCTCCTCGAGCTGCGCCGCCGCCGGAACCGGGAACCGCTCCTCGAGCGGTCGCCGGCCGAGCTCGAGACGGGCGGGGCGCCGCCGCTCCTCGGCCCCTGAGCCCCTAGAGCACCTTCGAGAGGAAGGCCCGCGTC
>Ga0209810_1003220_pt1 | contig 17608 bp, 20 predicted proteins | sample Coa_R1_7_FD_187159 | JGI IMG/M metagenome (GOLD analysis project Ga0209810, IMG submission 187159) | Surface soil microbial communities from Centralia Pennsylvania, which are recovering from an underground coalmine fire - Coalmine... | ecosystem: Environmental > Terrestrial > Soil > Unclassified...
GTATTTTATCGACGACATGAAACAAGACGATATTGCGACAAAACTTGGAAGGACTCTCTCGGCTGTCAAAACACAGGTGATGCGCGCAAAACAGTTACTGCGGCAGGCTTTACGCCAGCTGATAGAGGAGGCATCTCATGAATGAAAACAGGGACGAAGTAACAACAGAGGGTCGTGGTTACACAGGGCGTGGGAAGGGCAAGTCAAATTCAGGAAAAATGACGCCGAGAGAATCGCTACAGGCAGAGATTTTAGCGCGGCTTGGCCTGGTGGAACAACCGGTGCGCAATCCTTTAGAGGTGTTGAAAAACCCTCATGCTGACTGGATCGCGCAGGTACAGGCCGTGCAGACACTCGCGCAATCAGAGCAGGCCGCTACGAATGTGCAGGAGATTATACGCATCCTGGACGACCTGAGCAGGCACCCCGCGCTGCGTGCCGCTGCCGCCCGCGCGCTTGCAGACCTGTGGAAACGGAAACTGATACCGCTGGCTCCTTTTGTCAAAGCACTGACGGATCCCGATCTGGATGTACGAGTTGCCGCGATACAGGCATTAAAAGCGGTAGAAGCGTACAACGTCTCAGACGTTTTAGTGAAACAGGTGTCGGCATTGCTCGAAGAGGCGAAGCGGCAGGAATATGCCTCCAACAACCAGTACAGGCGGCTGCGGATGGCTATTCTGCAATGGTTCGGGCTGTTGAAAAAAGAGGGTACCTTCTCGTCTCTGGAAGATGCGCTCAACGACCGTGACTGGGAGATTCGCGATGCTGCCGTGCAGGCCATTGGCGCCATTGTGAAAAGTCTGCCTCCCGATGATGTGCGACGTAAACGGCTGGAAGCATCTCTGGAAGCAATGATTGATCGTGAGGAAGACCATGTCGTGCTGCAATCGCTCATACTGGCCCTCAAGGATCACACTCCCTTTCGCGCCCGACTGCTACGCGGGTCCAACAGGATCAAAGAAAAGATGGCCCATATTCTGGGAGACCCGGAAGAACAGGCAGATGCAAGTGAACTGGAAACCGACATCAGCGTTTTGATTGCTGTCGCCCATGACAGCAACGCCGATAGCGCAGTGCGCAGCGCGGCCATATTGAGATTGGCGCGCCTGCTGGGCCGGGCGCAGCCGCGTCAGCAGGCCGATATCAAGACTCTGTTATCCGCTCTATTGCGCAATCCCGGCAGAGGAATAAAGGATGCCGTGGAAATTCTGCAAGATGTTGTGAATCTGCCTTCTTCTAGCAGAGCCGATTCGCTGGCGCAGGAGCGCAAAAAGAACTCGCAGATCGGTATGAACGACTTCCGCGCGCACAGGAATGATACGTAGCCTGCCTTCTCTCCCTCTGCAACCTTCCGCGCCTTCGCTCGTCTAAGTAGTAGACAGTATGTATCACATGTGTTATATCTGATAACCTATGGAACAATTTACTGATTACTACGCAGTGCTGGGTGTGGATGCGGATGCGTCGGGTGAGGTGATTAAAAAAGCCTTCAAGCACCTGGCGCTTCAATATCACCCGGATGTATATAAAGGCGAGGACGCGCAGGAACGCATGCGGGATATCCTGCTTGCCTATCGCACCTTGAGCGACCCTGACCGCCGCCGCAGCTATGATCTACATCGTTCACGACACATGTCGGGGCAGGGAAATCACATTTCGACCCGGTACGCTGCCGATACATCCACCGCAACCCCTGATCGTCAGCACCGGTATGTCTATCCCGTTCTCAACGATGATGTCCCGGCGCAAATCGATCTGGGCGAGGTCACTTATCTGCTCTCCGCCAGGGAGGTGGGCAGGCTTAAAGAGGAGGGGATGCTGCGCGGCGCGATGGTGCCTTCCATGACGGGAACCTGGTATTGCCATCGCTGCCGTCATCGCTGGCAATCCGCTTCGCAGCCGAAGATGTGCCCCAACTGCCAGGCGCGAGACTGGCGCGAGTACCTGCTGCTGCGCTGCCAGCACTGTCAGGCCGTCTTTGAAAGCGAGCAAATTCGCTACGAGGTTGGCGCGCTGCGCTATGGTGACGGCTCGCTCTGCCCGCCCTACGAGCTATTCCCGCTCTGTCCGGCCTGCGGCAAGGCTGGCTGGTGTCCCGCCGAGGAGGAACGCCTCTGGAACGTGCGCGACCGCGCAGCCAGAAAAGCAAAATGGCGGAAGCGTTTCGGCCTTGAATGATATGTAGACAGGTCAGCCGCGCCCCAGGCCAGTTGCCAACAAGCAGGGCAGCGGGAGCAGGGCAGCCGTCAACAAGCAGGGCAGCGGGAGCAGGCCACCCGCAAGGGGTGGCCCTACTATATACGATGGCTCTACAAGCCATGCGACGATGCGTAGTATAGTAGGGCCACCCCTTGCGGGTGGCCTGCTCTGACTGGCCTGCTCCGACTGCCCTGCTCCGACTGGCCTGCTCTGACTGGCCTGCTCCGACTGGCCTGCGCGACTGCTGGCCTGCTCCGACTGGCCTGCGCGACTGCTGGCCTGCTCCGACTGGCCTGCGCGACCGCTGGCCTGCGCGACCGCTGGCCTGCGCGACCGCTGCTTACCCCACCCACCGACGCGTATGGGATATACGACGCTGGCCTGCACCGGAGAGTCTGCACCTGGGGTGGCCTGGGGATTGGCCTACGAGGGCTGCGGCGGCCAGTTACGGGTCGCCGACCGGGCTGATTTTCGTTTCATCTTCAGCGCGCTTTTCCATCTGTCGCCGTCCCTGCAAAAATGACACCTGTGGCGGCAGCGTGCCGCCGGTGGAGAGCCAGGAGCCGAGGATGATGAGCAGGAAGCCTGCGACGATGGCGGCGTTGAGCGGCTCTCCAAGTAAGAGAACGCCGAGGAGGACGGAGACCGCCGGGTTGACATAGGTGATGACCGTGCCGCGAACGGCACCCACCTCGGCGATGAGGGCGAAGTAGAGAACGTAGGCCAGCGCGGTACAGACCAGGCCGAGAACCAGCAAACTGATGATTACGCCCGTGTCGGGAAGTTTGCCGGGCAGGTGGGTCAATGCCAGCGGCATCACCACGAGGGCGGTGGTGGTGCATTCGACGGCTACCACGCCGAGATTGGGCAGGGCCGCGATGGTCGGTCTGCGTATCAGCAGCACGCTGATGGCGTAGCAGGCGGTGGCGAGCAGCACCAGGAACGCGCCCAGCAATCGCTGCGCATCCCCGCCAACGTCGAGACCCAGCAGGACAACCACGCCAATCATACCGACCACCAGCCCGACCAGTCGCACGCCGTTGACCCGCTCGCGCGCATCGAGCCAGAGCGCGAAGAGGGCCACCAGCAAAGGATCGGCGGCAATCAGCAGGCTGGCAAGCGAGGACGCGATATGGAGTTCGCCGAAACTGATCAGCAGGAACGGTGCGGCGATCTGCACGCAGGCCAGCGCGGCCACGATATACCAGCGTTCTCGCATTTTTCGCAACGCCCCGCTACGGGCCGCCAGGGGCATGAGTACAAGAGCGGCAATGCCGACGCGCGCAAAAACCACTACCGCAGGATCAAGCTCGCGCACAGCGATCTTAATAAACAGGTACGGTATCCCCCAGATCACCGACATAGCGATGAACAGCAACCAGCCTTTGCGCGTCATATGCTTTCCTGTCCTTTACATAACCCGGATGAACTATCCCTCGTTCCACAGTTATGCGAAATCGTGGAGCGATTCCCGTACAGTATAGCACATGGTCGGCAATGTTCCCGCCCGGTTCCGCTGGAAGGGAAGCCCCGAAGTCCTGTTATCGGCCCTGTGTTCAATTGCTCAGCCTCATCTCAGGCTGTCCAGGATGTCAACTCACACTGGTTCGTGCTTCCCCGGAAGGATGGAGACCCGTTTCCTTGATAGGCTTCACTGTTTCCTCGTTTCCCCGGACCGCTCAAAGCTAGTAGAGAGCAGCCATACTCTACTCGGCAAGCCCCAGGAATATGATAGAGTGCAGATAAGAGTTCACAGACCACAAGATATTCCACCTGTTGATGAGGAGACGAGGGTATGGCAAAGACGAACGAGCCTGAAGCGAGACTGGAAATACATGATACGGAAATTCTTGACATCGATGAGGTCGAGGCTCTGTGCGTCGAACTGCTCAAACAGGTTTTCCAGGCACGCTATGCCGATCATCGGCTCGTCTCGATCATGGCCTTCCACCGGGGATGAGCCAATGAGCTGGCAGCACATATTGCCATATGCTCGTTTGCGGCAGGCTGTCAGGTGCCTCAATGAAATAATCAGGCCAACGTTGCTGGAAAGGGAAGAAACATGTCCGACGAACGCGAACGCTTGTTGATCCGGTATTCACGGGGGTTTGCCCCGTTCATCGTGGCCCGTGCCTCCCTCGGCTCCCTCTGTCAGTGGAAGAGGCATCGCGCTTTCGGGGTCGATCAACTCCACGAACACCGTTCCCTGTGCCAGGAAGTGCAGCCCCTGGCGGTATGCGCATTCCGCTCCCATGATACTGAGGACATCGGCCATGCCGAAGTTGGCATCCATGGCGCGCATGCCCCAGGTCTCTTCCATCCGTGTCCTCACCCCTTCCTCACTGATGCCCGGCTCGGCCCCGAAGAAGCCCTTGCGCAGGCCAAGATTCCGTGGGTTGACGCCAGCAGCCAGCGCCGCCTCGGCCAGAGGGAGCATGTACGAAGGGGTGGCGCTGATAGCATTGATGCCAAGCTCGTGGATCGTCTGAATCAGGGAGGCGGTCTGGCCCACCCCGAAGGGGACAACGGTCGCGCCGGTGGTCTCCAGGTTCTCATGGTCGGAGTAACCGCCCATCCAGAGGCGATAATTGAGGCAGTGAACCACCGTATCGTCCGGTCGCAGCCCCGCCGCCCAGAAGCAGCGAGCCGCGCATTCATTCATCAAGGTGCGATCTTGACGAGTGAGAGCGACATAGAGCGCCCGGCCCGTCGTGCCAGAGGTTTTGTGAACGCGGATGAGTTGCTCTGGCGAGCAGGCCGGATAGCTGCCAAAGGGAGGAGACTCCTGCTGGCTGAGGCGGCACTCGTCCTTCTCGGTGAAAGGAAGTAGCGGCAGATCAGCCACGTCCCCGATGGCTTCACGCCTGATGCCAGCCTGTGCGAATTTGCTCTGATAGAAAGCAGAAGTCGACCAGACATAATCCAGTTGCGTTCGCAGGGCCTCATTTTCCAGCTGCCGCAATGCTGCTGGCTGGATGGTCTCTATCTCTTCATTCCAGTACGCTCGCTCCATGCTCTTCCCCCTTCCTACTTGCTGGCTGGCTGAACTTCTTCCCTTGCCGGGCTGACGGAGGGGATGAACGCCCGTGTCAGCAAGAGATACAACAGGGCGGCGACGATGAAGTCGGTGAAGACGCTCAGATCGGAGTTGCCGAAGGGTCGGGAGAGCGGCCCTTGCAGCAGCGTTGAGGTGAGCCAGAGGGCGGAAGCAATTATGCCGCCGATCATGGCGATCAAGCCTGCCGGGTTGATGCCGCCCTGATACCAGTACGGGCCGCCCAGACGGGCCAGCAGCCGTTCGGAGTTAGAACGGCTGCGGTGCAGCCAGGCATCGGTGAGATAGATGGCGCACCAGGGAGCCAGGAAGATGATGAGCAGCGAAATATAGACCGGGTGGAATGTTGCCATCTCTTGCCTCCCCTTGATTGCCGTTTAGCGTGCCTGCTCATATGCCTTGCGAATGAGCTGCGCTTTCATCTCGAAGCGCGGCAGCGTTCCCGGCGGCACCAGTTCGACGTGCGCCGTAAAAATGAGTTTGTCGCGCATCATCGCTTCGATCTCGCATTTGAGTGCGCCAGGTCTTCCGCATCTGAGCTATATTCTACCTTCAGATGCAGGGGTGGGTCAACACGGGGGCCGGACTGCGTCAGCACGATCTGCACCTCGCCCGTTGTACGCGGACGCATCGCCATCAGTACATCCTTGATGGTGGAAGGCCAGACATTCACGCCGCGCAAGATCAGCAGGTCGTCGGTACGCCCAATGCAGCGCAGGCGCACCCTGATGCGGCCACAGATACAGGGTTCCGTCCAGATCACTGCGCGGTCGCGCGTGCGGAAGCGCACCAGCGGGACGCATGCGCGGTCGATGTGGGTGAAGACCAGTTCCCCCTGCACTTGCGGGCGGTCAAAAAGCTCATGCCGAAGCCCATGACGACAATCGAGTCGGGGCGCACCCCTTCCGACCGGTAGACGCGGGCCGCCGACTCAATCCAGGTATCGCGGTCGTGTCTGGTAATGCCAGCATAGCCGGGACGTCCCGTCGTGCCAGACGAGGAGTGGATGCGGACCACCCGTGACATCGGTACGGCGTGGCGTCCCAGGGGAGGATGTTCAAGCTGACTCTCACGCAGTTCCTCTTTTGCCGTGAAAGGGAGCTTTGCCGGGTTCTCAAGCGTGTGGATATCCTCTTTGCTGCGAAGCTGCGAATCAGGCGGTGTGGAAGGCAGTACGTGACCATCCGGGGTATGCAGTGCTTCAGATTCGGTTCTGGCGTGGTGGCCGGTATCCCCGGTCGCCAACCAGTTTGCGCGGGATGTGTCCTGAGTTCGTTGACAGGACGGACGACACATGATAGGATAGACACATGGCGGTTAAACGAATGGACAACGTCGGCATCGTGGTGGAATCCCTTGATGCCGCTATCTCTTTTTTCGCTGAGCTTGGCCTCGAACTCGAAGGGCGAGCCATGGTCGAAGGCGAGCGGGCAGGCCGCGTCACGGGACTGGGCGACCAGCGCGTTGAGATTGCCATGATGCGCACGCCAGACGGCCACAGTCGGCTCGAACTCTCGCGATTTCTCACGCCCCCTGTGGTCGCCGATCACCGCAATGCCCCGGTGAACGCTCTTGGCTACCTCCGCATCATGTTTGCCGTGGACGACATCGATGAGACGCTTGCCCGGCTCCGCAAGCACGGCGCAGAGCTTGTCAGCAGCGAAGTGGTCCAGTACCAGGACGTGTATCGGCTCTGCTACATCCGCGGACCGGAAGGACTCCTCATCGGGCTGGCCCAGGAACTCGGCTGAGTCGCCGCGCTTTCACGTGATCGCGGCTGGATCAGCCGGGGTCATACAGCGCGGTTCAGCGGCGTGGAGCTACCTGGCGCGGGTAGGGGCGACCCTGGCGGTCGTCCTGGTTAGAGGGCTGATTCTTCCCCATATATTTTCTCTTCCGCAAAGTGAGGTGGTTGTACACTCTCCGTCCCCATCGCAGCGCGAGGCTCTTTTGAACGATTACCTTGATGGCATCATCAGGAATAATCGGCTCATCGATCCGACGGGCATCAATGCGTCGGCCTCGCTGCCGCTGTTCCCCGTTAATGTGTCGCTGGAGCAGATTTTTCTTCATCTGCGCGCCGTCTCGGACCGACCACGCTTTCTTAAAGCAGAAACTGGAAGAGAGCGACCGGGCCTTGCCCGACATCGTCCTCGAGGCCCTGGTGCAAGGAGGCTGCCTGCTGTTGCTGGACGGGCATGGCTCCTGTTGTGGGTTCTGAAACATGTGTATCCTCCCTTTTGTCTGGCTACAGAGAAAGCGCAAGAGTGGCTACAAAGGCCAGAAAGTTGACGATACGCCTACTCTCAGTATGCCTGGACGAGGACAGAAAAGAATATCAAGGGATATTATCTACTTATCATCAAGTTTTTTCAGTGGTGCATCGCAGCGGCGCGCTTTTCAAGAGCCTCCGCCTCGCTGCTCCGATTCAGTTGTCGCAGGAGGTCGGCGTAATGGCGCAGACAGCTTCTGATATCGGGGTGTACTCCCCCGTATGCCTGTTCCCAGATTGCTAAGGTGCGCTGGAAGAGCGGCTCCGCCCGGTCATACTTCCCCTGCGCGCTATAGACTCGCGCCAGGGTGTAGAGGGTGGAGGCTACATCAGGATGAGCGACCCCTAGCGCCCGTTCGCGAATGGCAAGACTTCTGCTGAGCAGAGATTCGGCCTGTGAGTATTTCCCCTGATGATAGGAGAGCAAGCCCAGATGGTTCAGCGTCTGCCCTACATAGTAATGCTCTGGGCCTAGCGCCTGTTCGCGGATGGCCAGGGCGCGCCGAAAGAGTGGCTCCGCCTCGCTGTATTTCCCTTGCTCTATATAGACCAGCGCCAGGTTGTCCAGCGTATACGCGGTTTCGGAGTGCTGCGCCCCCATCGTCTGCTCGCGCATAGCCAGCGCGCGCCGGAAGAATGCTTCCGCCTGTTCATAGTTCCCTGTTCGGTAATAGTAATACCCCAGGTCGTGAAGCACGAAGGTCATGTCAGGATGAGCCGAGCCGATGTGCCGCTCCCAGATGTCCAGCGCGCGCAGGAGCAGTGGTTCGGCCTGATTGTATTTTCCCTCGAAGTGATACAGCACCGCCAGATTGTTGAGGCAATTGGCGGGGGCATGCGAATCTGCTTGCGGGTCTCGCTCATAGATAGACAGGGCCTGATGGTAGAGCGTTTCCGCCTGCTCATAGCGGCCCTGGTTTCCGTAGAGTAACGCCAGGTCGTTCAGGCAGTCGGCGACGGCAGGATGCCGGGGCCCCAGCATTTGTTTGCGAATGGCAATCGCTTGCAGGAAGCATAGCTCGGCCTGCTCAAACTGGCCGCGTAACCAGTAGAGACTTGCCAGTTGATGCGCGCTCTGGGCAACATCAGGATGGGTCGTGCCGAACAACTGCTCACGCAGGCGCTGGCTCTGCGTGAGCAGTTGTTCGGCCTCTTCATATTGTTCGCGGTCGCGCAGGTACGTTCCTGCTTTATGGAGCAACTGTGCCGCCTGCGGCGTGTAAATCTGCCATTGGGCGATAAGTTCCTGACAGAGCCGGGCGTGGGGCAGGCAACGCTGGCATTGCTGCCAGGTTGTGTAATCCACCTCAGGGAAGGCCCGGTTGACCGCGCCGATCGTGCGTTCTGCCCACAGGCGCTGTGCTTCGGAATCCATCTGGTCTTTGAGTACGGCCTGCACCAGCCGGTGCAGATGAAGAATGCTGGCCTGCGGGTCGCGGTAGATCAGGGAAAACTTACGCAATTCCGCAATGGCTTCATCGAAGGCGAACGGATCGATGGCTACCGCTTCAAGGACCGGGCCGAGTTCTGGCGCACCCTGCACGATGATCTCTTCCGGGATCGCATCGGGGTGCAGAAAGGCACAGAGCCGTAGGAGTTCGGCAGCAGCCGCATTCGCCTGCTCCACCTTCGCGAAGGCGAGCGACCAGGTCGTCGTTATCGGTTCCGGGTGAGCCGCACCTTCTCGCCCGCGCCGTTTCATGAGCTGCCTGCGGTGTGTCTGGTAGCGTTCCAGGTAGCCCGAGAGGCCGCAGGCCGCTTCTTCGATATAGGCAGCAGCCTGGTCGAGGGCCAGGGGCAGGCCATCCATAAGCCGGGCAATCTTTTGTGCCTTCTCCCAGGAGGCATACGTCATCGAATCCATGGGAGCATCGCGCCCGATGATTCCGGCGCGGCGCAGCAAGAGGAGCGCGCCTTCCCCTGGATCCATCGGCGTCAGATCGATACGCTCCGCCATTGTCCCCAGTGCCTGGGCGCGAGTGGTGAGCAGAATATGGCCGTTGCTTGCCTCTGGAAGGAAATCGCCGATCATCTGCATCTCCTCAACGTTATCAAGAATCAGCAGCCAGCCCTCATGTTCGTTGAGCCAGCGTCTCACGGCCTGCGCCACACGGCTCTGATCCTGTTCGTGCTGCTCAGGTAAGTGCAGTAGCTCCGCGATCGCCATGAAATCGGAGATCAGCGTCTCACGGGTATCGGCTCGCACCCAGAACACTGCCCGGTACTCGTCACGAGAGCGGTAAGCATATTCGAGCGCGGTCTGCGTTTTGCCAATGCCTCCCAGGCCGGTGATAGCCTGCGTCGGGGACATAGCTCCCGTGCGGCTGGCAAGCAAAGCGGCGTGGAGACGTTGGATGACATCCTCGCGCCCGGTGAAGAACGGATTGCGCCGGTACGGAACATTCCAGAGCTGTGCCGCCGTCTCAGGGATGAGTGAGTTGGTCGGGGTAGCTTTGATTGCTTGCGCTGGGACGGCGTCGGCAGTTTGCTGGATCAGGCCCAGTTCCTGCGGGCTTTTCTCAAAGAGCGCGCAGAGCTTCTGGCGAAAATACGGGCCGGGCGTAGTCAGGCCACGTTCCCAGCGACTGATATTGACGGGGGTTGTGCCGATACGATCGGCCACCTCCTGCTGAGACCATCCTCGTTGTTCGCGTGCATTACTTAAACGCTGATTGGGAGTCGATTGAGCAGCCTTTTTCATTTCCTCCCTCACCTTTTCCTCTGACCCCGGGTTGCCAGGGAGTTCTTGATAAGAAAATGATATATACAAAGGCCGACTTGATAACCCATGATATTCTATCAAAATCTCCGTTCCATGTATATATAGAAGTGAAAATGTGAAAATGAGTGATGAGTATCTCCACTCATCCAGCATCGGCGCTATATGACAGAAACAGAACAGAAAGGAAGATACTATGCTCACCGTTCGTGAAGCGATGCCGAAGGCCGGGGCGATGAATTCGGGGCGCTCGTCCTCTACACCGCTCTCTTGTTATCAAGCTCTCTATTACAAGCTGTAACGACGTGGGTCCATCATTTCCATAGAGATGAGCGAGAAGGTGGAAGTTATGCTCAAAGAGGGAACACAGATCAGTCACTATCGACTTCTGCATCGGATCGGGGGAGGAGGCATGGGCGATGTTTACCTCGCGGAAAATATGCATCTGAATACGCAGGTAGCTATCAAATTTATCAAGCCAACTATCATCAGCAACGCCGATGCGCGACGGCTCTTTTTGCGTGAGGCCAAAGCCGCCGCGACGCTGGATCATCCTTATATCCTGCCCCTGTATGACTATGGAGAAGCGACGGTTGAAGGCGACATCTACCCGTATATGGTCATGCCGGTACGCCTTGAGGGGTCGTTGAAGATGTGGCTCAAGCAGCATGGAGAGGCCCCTCGGCTCCCGGCGGAAACCGTCGCGGAGATGATCGGTCAGGCAGCCAGCGCGCTCCAGCATGCCCACGATCGTCAGATCATTCATCTTGATGTCAAGCCTTCCAACTTCCTGCTCCGCTCGAAAACGGGGCAACTGGAAACTCCCGACCTGCTGCTGACCGATTTTGGCCTGGCGAAAGTCATGAATACCGAGGTGAGCATCAGCAATACCTCACGTGGCACTCCACCTTACATGGCCCCTGAACAGTGGCGCGGCTATCCTGTCGCGGCCACCGACCAGTACGCGCTTGCTACCATGGCCTACGAGATGCTGACCGGGCGCACCCCCTTTCTCGGCAAGAATCTGGAAGAACTGATGTACCAGCACCTCTACACCACACCGGAGCCGCCCAGCGTCTTCAATCCCCAACTTTGCAAAGAGGTCGACGAAGTATTCTTCCATGCGCTGGCGAAAGCGCCAGAAGAGCGTTTCGCCACGATTTCCGCTTTCGCCAACGCGCTGAAACAGGCTCTCCTGCCCACGGAGAGCGAACAGACGACTATCCTGCGCACCACGCTGGTCATCAGCCAGCACGAAGCTCGTAACGGCACGAGTCGCAGCCTTGATCTGCCAGGAGCGCAGCCCATCAAGGTGGATATTCCGGCAGGCGTCCATGATGGGCAGGTCATTCGCCTCTCCGTGCGCGGCAAGACAGGCGATGCTTCCTCGGAAAGTGTCGAGATGGTGGTAATCACAATCTCCATTACTCCTGGCGATGAGACTGTGCGGCAGGAGTCCATGTTGTCAGCGTCCAGGACATGGCTACTGGGGGCAATGGCGCTGTTCGTGGTGCTGGCAAGCATGGGGACATACCTGCTGGTGGGCGTTCATGCTCAGACCGGCGGTCCTATAAAGCCGCGTCCCACTGCCCCTCGCTCTCTTACAACTCCCACTGGTACACAGACAACCGTTATTGCCAGTCCCTCACCGTCGGCAACCATCATAGCGGAACAGAAGCTTTACAGCGAAGCTACCAGTGGCAAACCTGTACTCACTGATCCCCTGGTCAACAATCAGGCTGGCTACCAGTGGGATGAGATACCCGTGATAACGCAGGGTGGCACCTGCGCCTTCATCGATGGAGCCTATCATGCAACGCAAGGGCTGCGCGACTTCTTCTATCGCTGCATGGCGAAACAGACCGACTACGCCAACTTTGCGTATCAGGTCGAGATGACCATCCAGACGGGCGACGAAGGGGGCATTGTCTTTCGCTTCGACAGGGCGCTGCTCACGTTCTATTCCTTCCACATCAGCACCGATGGCGCGTACCGGCTGGATATCGATAACCGTGAGGGCTTTGTCAGAACGTTAAGCCAGGGGACCAGCCCCGCCATCAAGATCGGCCACAACCAGACCAACCTGATCACGGTCATCGCGCAGGGGTCCCATCTCTCCCTCTTCGTCAACAAACAGTACGTCACCGATGTCATTGACACCACTTGCAGTCGCGGCTCTATTGGCGTCATGGCCCAGGACGATTACAGTGCAACTAATTGAGAAAGAAAGCCAATCCTGTCAGTATCAGAGAAATTGTGGCAACCAGCAGGGAAATGAGGCCGCTAGATATGGCAACCAGGAGGAAAAACAAACCGACGAGGATACAGATGACACCTGATATGATGTAAATGATACCCAGGACCATCTTTGAGCCAGTATTGTTTTTATATTCCTTTATCATGGTACCAAGTCGGTATGCGTTGATCAGTTGGTATACATCAAAAGAAATAGCTTGCTGCTGCCTCGCTTGCAACTGTCCCTGCTGTGTTTCCTGTTGCATGTGAACCTTCCTTCTCAATCAGGAAAAAGGCTGAAAATCAAATCTGTTTCTAGTATGCCTGACAGGAGAATCTGCTACAATATCAAGGATTATCAAATTGGGCCTTGTGATATATCAATCGCTTATCAAGAAAGGCAAGCGTGTCTTGAGCAACGTATGGGTGATGCGCCCTAAAGCCTTGCTGCGCGGAGTAGCCGTAGAGTTCCTCGGCCCCGCGATTCTAGGAAAGCATGCGGCTGATGGGGTCGCGCGCCATTGGTTCTCGAACTCCGCCGGGGTGAGATAGCCCAGCGATGAATGGATGTGCCTGTGCATATAGACCTCATCCAGGAAGCGTCCGCTCTGCTGGTACGCATCGTGATAGTCCATATACTCCGTCAAGTCCACATGCTCTTCTTTGATGGTACGCATCAAGCGTTCCGCATAGCCATTCTGCGTCGGTTCCCCCACGTCCGCCATGCTGATCGCCACGCCAGCCTCCTGCAAGGTTGTCACATAAGCCGTTGCGGCGTACAGTAGTAGCTGCTTCGGGGCAACTCTAAGACGTGACAGACCTGACTGACGCTCTAGCCTTCTCCCAGCTTCATCGCCAGACCTCGCTTCTGCTCTGGGGTGAGTTCAAGAGACCGGAGGCTTTTTTTGCGATCTCCAATTCCACCGTGAGCTTGCCGATCATGCGCTCCAGTTCGGCGATGCGCTGCTGGTCCTGGTCGTTCTGGACATTCCGCTCAAAGACCAGGGCAGCTCGTTGCAGAAACTCTTGCTTCCACCGGCTCAAGGTTTGATCATTCAGTTCTGGGGGAGCAGTTGCCTGCACCGGAGCTACTCTTGTTCCCTTTCTGAGATTGCATGCCCGATGGCTTGACCGTCCCCTTTGCGCTGGCAGCCGGGCTCTCTGGCGCCGTCAGTGCCACCAGCATTATTGTCACTGCCGGTCTGGCAGAGATCGCTGCCGGGCCGACTCAATCGCCGTGGGCCTGGGAGGGTATCTGGCGGCCAGAAGCGATGCGGAGCATTACGCCAGTGAACGCCGCCGCGAGCAACGCGAGATCAGCGGGAAGACCGAGGCCGAAAAGCAGGAGATCGAGGAGATTTTTGCCTTCTAATGGACTGACAGCCGAGGAAAGCAAACCCATAGTGGGAAACCCTCAGTGAGCGTCCCAACGCCTGGATTGACTTTATGATGCGTTTTGAACTGGGCCTGGAGTTGCTCGGCATCAAGGGTGTGCAACACGTTGCTGTAGGTGGAGGCACAGGGAAAGCTCTTTCGCTTCCCGGACAACCACTCTGAGTAGCGGAATGCCTTCCTCGTTGTGGGGTTTCTTTAAATTTCAATTGTGATAAACAGACCTGTGTTCTCTATCTTTCCGGCTTACCTTGACAGCAAAACCGGTAGACAAGCCTGGATTTCGGTAGATCAAAGTGGAATCCCACCCGGCCTGTGGAGGGCCTGGAAGACGATGGTGGACAGCTGAAGATGAGCAATGCCGGTGGAGGGAAGCGGCCCGGCCCGTTCGCCACCGTCTTTCCCGGCTCGCCCCGTGCTGGCTTTCCCCGGCCCGCGTCCGTTTTTGGCCGCTTTTGTTCACGGAGATCCGCTGCCGCTGCCGTAAGAATTGCCGTAAGGCTCCGAGGGGAGTTGCTCCCTCGCGCGGCGCCGCTACGCCAGCACGTAGCGGCGCGCTGCCCTCTGGCCGGTGCCCTTCAGCCTCCCACGCTCTACCAGCTTTTCCAAATCCCTGTGCGCCGTTCTGTCAGTCACCCCAGTCAACTGCCTGTAGATCCCGTTCGTGATAAAGCCGTGTTCATGCACATACTGCAACGCCTGGATCAATCTCTTTTCTACTTGCTCTGCACGGGGATCCTGCACCATTATCTCCGGAAGAGTATCCTCATGCTCTTCCCAGAGCGTACGTTCCCTGTACTGCTCCCGCGGCTCTGGAGCGCGCAAAGCCGGCGCCTTCTGGAATGTCACGATAAATTCGCTCATCTCTCGGAATTGCGGGGCGGGAAGTTCCATCCGCCTGGTTTCATCCAACATGAATCTGATACCACTCCCGATTTGCTCTATATACCCGGGAATATTGCTCAATAAACCCGCCAGTACGGGATTGCGCAGCTTCGACTGCACCTCCCCGCGCTCCATCTGCTCAACGGTGATCCCGGGCAGTAGTAAACCGGGACTGTGTATCTCGACCCGGTCGGGGTAATAAAAAACGCGAACCTTCTCCCCACGCCTGCTGTAATCCCGGTGAACTACCGCATTAATGACGGCCTCACGCAACACCTCGATGGAATACTCGGGGATATCAATGCGCTTCCACCCTTCAACGCGCGCTCCCACAGCGATGTACCGATTGAGGAACGCCTCGGTGCCATCGACTAAATCCTGGAGCGTCCCCGTCACATTTTTGCGATCGGCGTACCGGCTGGCCCCAACCGCTTCTCGAAACAACACGCACACCACCTCGCTTTGGGGGATATGGTCCTGTGGGTTCTGCCCGAAGAAGAGGATGCCAGCATTCGTCGGAACAATTGTCCCGCCTCTCACCTCTACCGCACACCGCATGCCGATCAGCGCCCGCTCGATATCCTTGAAGCGACCGGACTGACGGCCAGAGCCTGAGCGCCGCGCGATGAAAGCTCTCACCTTTCCCAAATCAAGATCCTCCATCGTCGCGTTATACGCAGGTTCAAGCTCCCACTCACGGAGACCTCGATCGTAGATCATTTCTGACAGCTCCGCCATATTGAGCGCCCTCGTCTGGGTCCCCTGCCGTATCCAAAAAATGCCCCCGGCTTGATAGATTGGGCCATCGGTTGGCGGTACGGTAACCACGAGCAGCTTTTTCCCAGACAGTAGATAGAGTTCAGGCTCAGGCGGGTCCAACACGAGTTCCGGCTTGATCACCTGCCGGGCCGCACGTAAAATGACATCCATTGTTTCTCCAATACGTTCATCAGGCACACCCACCACCTTATGGGTAGAATCTTCAACCCCAATAATCACGATCCCCCCTCGGGCATTGGCCATCCCACAGAGCCTTTCTGCCAAATCAACCGCTCGGGGAGCAGCTAATTTTAGCTCGACCGTATTGGTTTCTCCCCCCTTAATGAGCCTCTTCAGTTCGGTATCACTCAGCTTCACCAGAATGCCTCCGTTACCCTCTATTGTGATCTCAAGCAGCTCGATTGTAGCATAGGCTGCGCATTTTTTCTAGAGGATGTCCGAAGAAATGTCCGAAGAAATGTCCGAAGAAATGTCCGAAAGGGGCACAGCTAGCGCCAAGCTCACTACCTTGAACGGCTGGTGGCAGGCCATTTCCATGAGATAGAATCGCAGCGGAGATCACTGGCTTCTCATAGGAGGTGGCGGAAGAGTAGAGGAAAGGACAGATTTGAGCTTCATTCGCTATTCTTCCATTCCCTTTCCTTTTGCTTGTGACTTACTCATCCTGTCTCATCATCTTCGAAGAGGCTGGAGTAGCTCCAGCCTCTCGATTGCTCCTTAAAAGAGCTATAGCAGCGGACACGTATCTAATGCGAGGAGATTGTCATTCCAGTATCCATCGGCATGGGTCTGTACAAACTTCCTGCCGTCGCGTTCTCGCACACCGATATCGGCCCGCTTCCCACCAACAAAGGTATAGAAGGTGTTGGTCCTGTTCTCGATGGATGCGATGACTTCTTGCGTGGTCCAGCGCCAGCCACGCCCTCCTAGATGTGTGATGTGCTCGTGGGAGCTATTGCGGTCAGGTTTGTTGATGCAGGTCACAAGGACATCTGCCATAGAAAGTTACCTCCCGGTGAATAGTCATACAGCAGGCTGATACACTACCAACCTACTTCGATAGTATTATGTCAGGTTATGTTGTCACAATCAACATCTTGTGACTTTTGTACTATACGCCACAAGATATTGATGTCGTTTCGATGAGTGGAACGCATAAAAATGCTTGAGAAGTAGTACATTCACTGTTTCCTTCTCTTTGCCTGAGAGAAAATTGGTAGTAGCAGTACCAAAAATACCTCAAGCTCACTAACCTTGAGGGGTTCCAGCTTCTGAAAATCTTTCTGGGACGCTTTGACGTACTGCCAGCGCTCACCGCTGAGCCAGGTCTCGTTTTCGCACCAGAATGCAGTCCGGCCCAGCTAAACTTTCCTGTGCTTCTCAGCAGCAGATAGTGAACTGCTATCAACGCAAGTGTATTTCCAGCGTTACAGTCCCTGCACAGAATGACTTCTTGCATCCAACATCAGCCGCCGATCGACCCGCTGGTTTTATTGTTATCTGGTTGTAGTTGAGCAAGCCCGGTTGCTCGCTGGAACTTACCGGAAGCCTAACTTCCCCTTCGGTGGCTCAGGAGGAAGCGTTGGTGCTGGTAGCAGCATGGGATAGAGTAGGGCAAAGGCGATCAGGCTAACAGCGAGCAAAAGGACTATCGTCGTGGTACCGCCCAGTTCAACGGTGTGATGCACCGTAATTTCCAGTGTATTCATAGTACAAACTCCAGAAGAACGTTGACACTGTAAGAAACAGGTGTCAACAGAACAGCACTTATTGTATGTGTATTCCACACAGCTGATTCTCAACGGCTGTTGAACAGCATATTTGTACAAAAGCACTACAGTTATGTAGTGTAACTGCGGCTCAAACCTCTGGCTCAGGAGAACGGGCGGATCATCGGTGATCGCCTGTTCAGGTCTCTTCTCTGAGTCGGAGCATGTTGTTAGAGCCTGTTTGAAAAGGTCAAGAAGTAACCAGGCGGCGAAGCATCAAGCGGGTCATCGCGATGTAAATCATCGCTTCGCTACTGGCTACAAGCCCTTCATAGTCCCTGCCCAGTCGGCGGCATTGC
>Ga0209810_1003222_pt1 | contig 17572 bp, 18 predicted proteins | sample Coa_R1_7_FD_187159 | JGI IMG/M metagenome (GOLD analysis project Ga0209810, IMG submission 187159) | Surface soil microbial communities from Centralia Pennsylvania, which are recovering from an underground coalmine fire - Coalmine... | ecosystem: Environmental > Terrestrial > Soil > Unclassified...
GGAGATGGGCCTCAAGCTCGAGAACACGAAGCTCTCGCAGCTCGGTCGTGCCCGCCGCGTCGTCGTCGACAAGGACTCGACGACGATCGTCGACGGCGCCGGCGACTCCGACGCCATCAAGGGCCGCATCAAGCAGCTGAAGCAGGAGATCGAGAACACCGACTCCGACTTCGACCGCGAGAAGCTCCAGGAGCGCCTCGCGAAGCTGTCGGGCGGCGTGGCCGTGGTCAAGGTCGGCGCTGCCACCGAGACCGAGATGAAGGAGAAGAAGCACCGCGTCGAGGACGCCCTGCAGGCGACCCGGGCGGCGCTCGAGGAGGGCATCGTGCCGGGCGGCGGCGTGGCGCTGCTGAACGCGGCCGACGTCATCGGCAAGGAGCTCGGCAAGCTCGAGGGCGACGAGAAGACGGGCGCGCAGATCATCCTGCGCTCGCTCGAGGAGCCGCTCCGGCAGCTGGCGACGAACGCGGGTCTCGAGGGCTCCGTGGTCGTGAACCAGGTGCGGACGGCGGAGAAGGGCTTCGGCCTGAACGTCGACTCGGGCGAGACCGAGGACCTGGTCAAGGCCGGGATCATCGACCCGACGATGGTCACGCGCTCGGCGCTGCAGAACGCCGCGTCGATCGCGAAGAACATCCTCACCACCGAGGCGGTCGTCGCCGAGGCGCCGGAGAAGGAGAAGGTCGGCGCCGGTGCGGGCATGCCCGACATGGGGATGATGTAACGAGCCGAAGCGCTCGTGCTTGACGAGAAGGGCGGCCCCAGGGCCGCCCTTCGCCGTTTCGTAACGGTGCCTGACACCTCATGGTGTCAGGCACCGTCTCAGAAGCTGTACCGCTCCTCGCGCCAGGGGTCGGCGTCGTTGTGGTAGCCGTAGCGCTCCCAGAAGCCGGGCCGGTCGGTGCTCGTCAGCTCGATCCCGCGCAGCCACTTGGCGCTCTTCCAGAAGTACTTGCCGGGGATCACGAGCCGCAGCGGGTAGCCGTGCTCGGGCGCGAGCGGCTCGCCGTCGGCGTGCGTCGCAAGCAGCGCGTCGTCCGCCTCGAGCGACGAGAGCGGCACGTTCGAGCTGAAGTCCTGCTCGGCGTGCGCGACGACGAAGCGCGCGGTCGGCTTCGGCCGCGCCAGCTTCGCGAGCTCCCGCCAGTGCACCCCCTCGAAGCGCGTGTCGAAGCGCGACCAGCGGGTGACGCAGTGGATGTCCTGCACGTTCGACGTGCGCGGGAGCGCGTTCAGCTCGTCCCACGACAGCTCGAGCTCCTGCTCCACCTCGCCTGTGACGCGGAAGGTCCAGGTGCTCAGGTCGGGGTAGGAGGGGACGTCGCCGGCGTGGAGCACCGGCCACTTGAGCGTCAGGTGCTGTCCGGGCGGCAGCCGCGCCGGGTCGTAGCCCAGCTCGATCACCTGCCGCTCCGCCTTCGACCTGAACATCGGATCTAGTCTAGGAACCGATGGCCACGACGACGCACGCGACCGCGAGGCGTCCGCGCGCTTACGTGCGCGTCAGGGGCTTCGACGCCGCCGGCTACCTGCAGCGGATGCTGTCGAACGACGTGCTCGCTGCGGAGTCGGTCGACGCGTTGCTGCTGACGCCGAAGGCGCGCGTGATCGCGCCGGTGCTCGTCTGGCGCCGCGGCGAGGACGACTTCCTGCTGCTCACCGAGCCGGAGCTCGGTGAGGTGGTGCGTGCGCACCTGACGCGCATGCGCTTCGCTGCGCGCTGCGAGATCGAGCTCGAGGAGCACGTCTCGACGATCGTTTTCGGCGGGGAGAGCGGGATCGAGAACCGCGACTACGGGCGGCCCGCGGTCGAGGTGCTGGACGCCACGCTCGACGCGACGATGAGCGACGAGGAGCTCGAGCGGCTGCGGATCGAGGCCGCGACGCCGCGCTTCGGCCGCGAGCTCGACGACCGGGTGCTGCCGGCCGAGGCCGGTCTCGACGGGCGTGCGATCTCGTTCGGCAAGGGGTGCTATCCGGGACAGGAGCCGGTCGCGCGGCAGCATTACCGCGGCAAGGTGAACCGCAGGCTGCGGGTGCTCGAGGTGGAGGGCGCGGCGGAGCCTGGCTCGCCCGTGCTGCACGAGGGACGCGACGTGGGTCGCGTGACAAGCGCGGTGCCGGGTCTCGCGCTCGCCTACGTGCGCGTCGAGGTGCCGGACGACGCCGAGCTCGACGTCGGCGGCAGGAGCGCCCGGCTACACTGGCCGGCCGGGCGCCCGTAGCTCAGGGGATAGAGCGCTGCCCTGCGGAGGCAGAGGTCGCATGTTCGAATCATGCCGGGCGCATGGCTTGAGTTTGGTCAGAACCGGCTTAGACTGCGAATGAGTTGGCTGCCGATCCGCCCCTCGCGAAGCTCGCTACGCCGGCGCGGCTCTACTTCTCTTTGACATATGCGACCGCCAGTGTGGCCGTGGTCGTCGGCCTCGCGATCGCAGGAGGCTATCGCTTTGGCTGGTGGGTATTTGCGGCACTTGCTATCGCGCTGCTTTGGGGCCTTATGTCGGTCTTCCGGCGAATCGACATCGGCGACGACGACATCGTTCTCGTGGCGTTCCTGCCCCTGCGAAAGAAGCGCGTTCCGATACGCGACGTCGAATCCGCATCTATCAACACCCAGGGGCGTTATTACAGAGCGCCCTATCGGGTCGTAACCATTAGCGCTGCGGAGTGCGGCGTGATCAATCTGCCTGCGGTATACGGACTTTCTTATGCGAGCCCGCCGCTCAGCGCTGACCGTCTCGCCGCCATCTTCGAGGAGGCACGCGACGGTGCTCGCGCTCGTGCGCATGCCCGATTCTCGGTCGCGACGCCGCAACAGTAATCACAGCGGATAATTCGTCAGCCTAGAGGCGGGCGAGTCTCGGCTTAAGCTGCCGTAGATGCCGACTCGCCGCGTCGGGCTGGTGGTGGTTCTCTACGTCTTCATCTGCGGGGTCGCGCCGGTCGCGAACGCGGGCACGACGAAACTGTTCGGCGCCGAAGGCGCGAAACAGTTTCCGGGGAGCGGTAGCTTCGCCTCCAGCGATCCGCTGCTGAACCGGATCTGGGCCGCGTCGGTGAAGACGGCGCAGGACATGCTGGTGCCGGGGCCGCTCACCGTCGACGCCTCGGGTCGGCCCTGTGCCATCGCCGTGCAGACGGCGATCATCGACGGCGTCGTGCGCGACCGGTGTCCGTACGTCGGCGACGAGGCGGTGATCGACCGGACGCTCGACGCGTCGACGCCGGACTGGGACACGCAGCGGTCGATGCTGCTCTGGTTCGCGCACGCCCAGCACGGCGACGGAGCGATCCCCGCCTCGCCGATCTACGGAGGAAGCCTCGTCCTCTTCGACTACAACGCCTACTGGGTGCAGGCGCTCGAGACGTACGTCCTGTACTCGGGCGACGCGACGCTTGCGCGCGAGGTGTGGCCGAACCTCGTGCGCCTGATCGACGTCTTCTATCCGGCGCGCGCGCGGCCCGACGGCCTCCTCGTCGACGACCTGGGGCCGAGCGACTACGCGTACATTCGTCGTCCCGGAACCGTCGTCGCCTACTACAACGCGCAGTACGTGCTCGCGCTGCGGCAGGCGGCGCAGCTCGCACGCTGGCTCGGCGAGACCGGCGCAGCATCGCGCTGGAGCACGCGCGCCGACGACGTCGCCAGCGCCTGCGACGCCGCCTTCTGGGACGCGGGCGCAGGCGCGTACTCCGACACGACAAACGATCCCGCCACGCATCCGCAGGACGGCAACGCGTTCGCGGTGCTGTCGGGCGTCGCGACGCACCAGCAGGCGCTCTCCGCTCTCGCCTATCTCGCCGGGCACGACTGGCGCGGCTACGGCAACACGATCGTCGACACCGACGCCTGGGACGGACCCGCGTGGGGCTGGCAGGCGTCGGAGCGCGTCTACCCGTTCATGTCGTACTTCGAGCTCGTCGCGCGCTTCGAGCTCGGGCTCGACTCGTCGGCGTTCGACCTGATCCGGCGAGAGTGGGGCTACATGGTCGAGAACGGGCCGGGGACGATGTGGGAGACGATCGGCCCCTACGGCGGCCCGCCCACCGACCAGCACCCCTCGTACGACTCCGGCTGGTCGAGCGGCGCCGCGCCGGCGCTGACGCAGTACGTCCTCGGCGTCGAGCCGACGTCGCCGGGCTTCGCCACGTTCACCGTGACGCCGCACCCGAACGACCTCACGTGGGCCGAAGGCGACGTGCCGACGCCGCACGGGCCGATCCACGTCTCGTGGCGGCGGATCGGAGGCGCGGTCTTCCTACGCGTGAAGGCCCCGGCGGGCACGGTCTGGACGAACGGGCCGCGCTAGCCCGCCGGGCAGGGAGAGCGGGGGCGCGGGCGAATGCGGCCCAGTGACCGCGCCCCAGACGCTCGTCCTGAAGACCCATCGCGACCGCGGCAACTGGTGGCAGTCGCCGTGGATCCGCCGTGTGCTGCTGTGCGTGCCGGTCGCCCTCGTCGTCCTCGCGCTGCTCGACGTCTTCGGCCAACGGCCGGTGACGTCGACGGCGAGCGGCGCAGCGGCACGGCTCACCGTCTACGCGCCGACGGACGCGCGCAGCGGCCTCGTTTACGCGGCCCGCTTTCGGATCGACGCGCGACGCGACCTCACGCACGCGAACCTCGTGCTCGATCCCGGGTGGGCGGAGGGGTACACCGTCAACGGGGTCGCGCCGCAGCCCCTGACCCAGGCGTCGGCCGACGGAAAGCTCGAGTTCGGCTTCGGTCACGTGCAGGCGCGGCGTCACCTCACCTTCTGGCTCTCGCTACAGGTGAATCCGACCAACGTCGGCCGGCACCGACAGGACGTGCGGCTCCTGGACGGCTCGCACCTCGTCGCGGAGGTGCGCCGTACGATCACGATCTTCCCCTGAGGCGCGGGCATGGACATCGTCCTCCGTGCCGTCGCCGCGTACGTCTTCATCATCTTCATGCTGCGGATCATCGGGCGGCGCGAGCTGTCGACGCTCGCTCCCACCGACCTCGTCCTCCTCGTGGTGATGGGCGACCTGATCCAGAACGGCGTCACGCAGTCCGACTACTCCGTGACCGGCGTCTTCCTTGCCGTGTCGACCTTCGGGCTGCTCACGGTCGCGATGTCGTTCGTCACCTTCAAGTGGCGCCGCGTCGATCGCCTCGTCGAGGGCGAGCCGCTCATCCTGATCCAGGACGGCAAGCCGGTCGAGAAGAACCTGCGGGCAGAGCGGATCGCGCTCTCCGACATCGCGGAGGAGGCGCGCGGGAACGGCATCGAATCGCTCGACGAGGTGAAGTGGTGCGTGCTCGAGGCGAGCGGGAGCATGAGCTTCATCAAGAAGCAAGGCTAGGTTCGCGTGCCGCTCTACCTGACCGAGCAGGACGTCGCGAGCCTGCTGACGCCGGCGGAGGCGTTCGCGGCGGTCGAGGCGTCGTTCGCGCGCCTGGCGGCGGGCGAGGTCTCGACGCTGCAGCGGGAGCGTCTCGAGCTGCCCGACGGCCAGTTCGCGGTGATGGCGTGCGCCGACCGCGGTCTCGGCTACGCCGGGCTGAAGACGTACCTCTGGACGGCCGCGGCGACGCCGTTCCTGGTCGTGCTGCTCGCGCTCGACGATGCACGCGTGGAGGCGGTGCTCGAGGCTGACCTGCTCGGCCGGCTGCGCACGGCGGCCGCCTCGGCCGTCGCGGCGACCCGGCTCGCGCGCGCAGGCGCCGCGTCGCTGGGCGTGATCGGCTGCGGGCGGCAGGCGTCGGCCCACGTCGTCGCGTTGCGGGAGGCGCTGCCGTCGCTCGAGCGCACGCTTGCCTTCTGCCGCAACCGGGAGCGGCTCGAGGCGTTCTGCGAGCAGCATGGCTGCGAGCGCGCGGAGTCGCACGTCGACGTGGGCGAGTGCGACGTCGTCGTCACCGCGACCACGGCTCGCGATCCGGTGCTGCGCGGCGAGTGGCTGCGCCCAGGCGCGTTCGTCTGCGCAATCGGCGCGAACGATCCGCGTGCGCGCGAGCTGGACAACGTCCTGCTCGAGCGGGCGACGTTCGTCTGCTGCGACTCGCGGGAGCAGTCGCGACGCGAAGCCGGGGATCTGATCGAGCCGGTCGAGCGCGGCGTGCTCGACTGGCTGGAGGTGCACGAGCTGCAGGACGTGGTCTCGGGCGAGGTCGCGGGCAGGGCGGACGACGCCGACATCGTCGTCTTCAAGTCGAACGGGATTCCCGCCTGGGACGTCGCCGTGGCTGCGAGAGTCGTGGAGCTCGCCCGTGCGAACGGCGTCGGTCGCGAGCTCTCCTAACGCGCAGCTCGCTCGTCGCGTGCGCGCCCCACCGCATCCTCACCGATCGCGCGCACGACCTCGGGCCGGTCGAGCAGCCGGTCCGCCTGCTCGCGGGAGACGCGGTTGACGACGTACGGGTCGTCGAGGATCTCCTCCAGCGAGCGGCCCCGGTCGTGCTCGCGCACCACGTACTCCGCGACCGCGTTCTCGGTTCGCGAGCGCGTGAACAGGAACGAGAGGGCGTTGCGGAGGGAGCCGAGCCTGGCCACGGCCGAGCGATTGTATAGTCGGGCCCGTGAAGGCCCCTGCGAGGGACGGGCGCTTCGCCGAGCGGGTGGTGGCAGGGCTGGATGATTCGGGCCGGCCCGAGCGCGTCGTGATCTGGATCGAGCGCCAGCGGGGCGCGGTGTGGGCGGTCGGCCGCGCCGTCAACCCGCAGCACCGCAGCTCCGACGAGCCGCGCGCCGACGACTACGTGTGGCAGGGCTACGAGCTCGACGACTGCCTCGAAGCCGCGAACGGCGTGCTCGAGGACGACGTCGTCGTCTCCGAGGAAGACGGGGCGGCCGAGAAGGTGCGGCCCTTCACGCGCGAGGAGCTCCTCGCTCCGCTCGAGCGCTACTTCTTCGGCCGCTGACGGCACCGGCCGGCGTCGCCTCGAGGGCGGCGGAGCCGCCCTCCGGCGCCGCCTCTCGGAGCCGTCAGTCGCTCTGTGCTCTTCCGTTAGCCGCGCCGAGGTTCGGACGGCCACTCGAGGTTGGCGTCCGGGATCGGGTCGCCGTGCGGGTCGCGCGTCGGATAGCCGAGCGCGCGGTCGATCCGCGCCTCGAGCTCCTCGGAGATGACGTGCTCGAGCCGGTCGGCCTCGTCGTGCACGTCGTCGACGTGGAGTCCGAGCGTCTGCGCGAGGTACAGCTCGATCAGACGGTGATGGCGGATGACCTCCACCGCCACGCGCTCACCGGAGTCGGTCAGCCGCGCGCCCCGATACGGCTCGTGCTCCAGCAGGTCGAGGGCCGCGAGCTTCTTCACCATCGCCGACGCCGACGCCGGCGAGACCGACTGGTCGCGCGCGAGCGCGCCGATCGTCACACGCCCCTCGGCCGCCTGCAGCTTGTAGACGCTCTTCAGGTAGTCCTGGATCGACTCGGAAAGCGCCGCGCGGCTCACGCGGGGAGCGTAACGCCCCGCGTCGTGAGCGCCTCGATCGCGGCGAGCCCGGCGTCGCCGACGTCGACGCTGTAGTCGTTCACGTACAGCTCGATGTGTTGCCGGCAGACCTCCGGCGAGAGCTCCTGGGCGTGGGCGGCGACGTACCCGGCGCTCGCCTCCGGGTGCGCGAAGGCGTACTCGACGGAGCGACGGATCGCCGCCTCCGCCTCCACTCGCACGGACTCGTCCAGGTCGGCGCGCGCGCAGATCGTCGCGAGGGGGACCGGCAGCGAGGTCGTCTCCTCCCACAGCTCGCCGAGGTCCGCGACCGCGACGAGCCCGTGCTCGCGGTAGGTGAAACGGCTCTCGTGGATGATCAGGCCCGCGTCGACGTCCCCGCGCGCGACGGCCTCGACGATCAGGTCGAACCGCATCTCCACCGGATCGACCGGCTCACCCCCGAGCAGTCGCAGCAGCAGGAACGCCGTCGTCCGCGCACCCGGCACGGCGAGCCGGCCGGCGACCGCGTCGGCGAGCGCGACCGCCTCGCGTGCGACGACCAGCGGACCGCATCCGTGCCCGAGCGCGGCGCCGCTCCGCAGCATCCGGTACCGCCGGGCGAGCGCCGGCATCGCCCCGACCGACAGCTTCGTCAGGTCGAGCTCGCCGCGTTCCGCCGTGCGGTTCAGCTCCTCGATGTCGAGCAGCACCGGCCGGAAGCGCAGCGCTGTCTCGACGAGCCCATGGACAAGCGCGTGGAAGGCGAACGTGTCGTTCGGGCACGGCGAGAAGCCGAAGGTGAGCTCACGCTCGCGCATGGAACAGCCAGGGTAACCTCGCCCTCGTGACCGCGGCCGAGCGCTACCTCCTGCTCGGCCTGCGGCTGGGACGGCACGTCGAGGGTGTCGTCGACTCGTACTACGGCCCGCCGGAGTTGAAGGAGCAGGCGGACGAGGGCGACCCGGTGCCGCCTGCGGAGCTCGCCGCCGACGGCGAGGCGTTGCTCGCGGAGCTGGAAGACGGCTGGCTGCGCGACCTCGTCCACGGCGCGACGACGTACGCGCGCGTGCTCGCCGGCGAGCCGATCTCCTACGCGGACGAGGTCGAGGCGTGCTTCGGCGTCCGCCCCCGGCGGATCGCGCCGGAGGTGTACGCGGAGACGCGCGACCGGCTCGACGAGCTGCTCCCCGGCGACGGCGAGCTCGCCGAGCGCCGCGAGGCGTGGCGCGAGCAGCACCGGATGCCGGCCGACAAGCTGCTCCCGGTGCTGCGCGAGGTACTCGCGGAGCTGCGGGTGCGCACGCAGCGGCTGTTCGGGCTGCCGGAGGGCGAGGAGATCGTCGTCGAGGAGGTGAGCGACGAGCCGTGGTGGGCGTTCAACTACTACCAGGGCGATCTCCGCAGCCGCATCGTCGTGAACACCGACGTGCCGACGACGTACGACGACGTCCTCGAGCTCGCCGCGCACGAGGCGTACCCAGGTCATCACACCGAGCGGACGCGGAAGGAGGTCGGGCTCGTGCGCGAGCGCGGTGCGCTCGAGGAGACGCTCAACCTCGTGCCCACGCCGCAGTCGTTGATCTCGGAGGGGATCGCCGAGACCGCGGCGGACGTGCTCGGCCCGGAGGCGCGCGAGGCGGTGCTCGCCATCCTGCGGCGGCACGGGATCGAGTACGACGCAGACCGGTCGCTCGCGATCCGCGAGGCGTTCCGGCCGATCCGCGGCGTCGGGCTCGACGCCGCGCTGCTGATCCACGAGGACGGCGCGAGCGTCGAGGACGCGGTGCGCTTCGTGATGGAGAACGGCGTCAGCTCCGAGCAGCGCGCGCGGCAGAGCGTTCGCTTCGTCACCGACCCGACCTGGCGGGCATACGTCGTCTGCTACTCGGCCGGCGGCGAGCTCGCGTCGGCGTACCACCGCAACGAGCCGGAGCGGTATGCGCGGCTGCTCACCGAGCACGTGCGCGTGCCCGAGCTGGTCGCGGCGTCGCAATAGACTTCGAGCCATGGCGGTCGCGACGCTGCGCGAGTACGGCCTCTTCATCGACGGCGCCGTCGTCGAGCCGGCTTCCGGTGAGCTCCGCGAGCTGCGCGAGCCCGCCACGGGCGAGCCGCTCGCCCGGGCGGCGATGGCCGGTGAGGCCGACGTCGACCGGGCGGTCGACGCTGCCCGCAAGGCGCTCGACGGCGCCTGGGGGAAGACGCCGGGAACCGAGCGGTCGCGCCTGCTGCACGCGCTCGCGGACGCGGTCGTCGCCAACCGGAAGGAGCTCGCGGAGCTCGAGAGCCGCAACGTCGGCAAGGCGATCAGCTCCGTGAAGGCGGAGCTCGCCGCTGCCGCCGAGAACCTCCGCTACCACGCGTCTGCGATCGCCTCGATCGCCGGTCGCTCGAACCCGATCGGCGGCTCGCTGCTCTTCTACTCGCAGAAGGAGCCCGTCGGTGTCTGCGGCCAGATCGTGCCGTGGAACTACCCGCTGCTGATGGCGTCGTGGAAGCTCTCGCCGGCGCTTGCCGCCGGCTGCACGATCGTGCTGAAGCCCGACCCCCAGACGCCGCTGACGGCGCTGCGGGTCGCCGAGCTCGCGGCCGAGGTCGGCTTCCCGCCCGGCGTGATCAACGTCGTGCCGGGCGACGGCCCCACGACCGGCTCGTACCTCGTCCGCCATCCGGGCATCGACAAGGTCGCGTTCACCGGCTCGACGCGCACGGGCGGCGAGGTGATGCGGCTGTGCTCCGACCCGATCAAGCGGCTCACGCTCGAGCTCGGCGGCAAGAGCCCGAACCTGGTCTTCGCCGACGCGAACCTGGCCGACGCGCTGCCGGCGAGCGCCTGGGCGATCTACTACGCGGCCGGCCAGTCGTGCGAGGCGCGCTCGCGGCTGCTCGTCGAGCGGTCGATCTACGACGACACCGTCGCGCAGATGACGGAGCTCGCGCAGCGCGTGAAGGTCGGCGACCCACTCGACGCCGAGACGCAGATGGGCTCGCTCATCTCCGCGGCCCACCGCGACAAGGTCCACGGCTTCGTCGAAAGCGCCCGCGGCGACGGTGCCGAGGTCACCACCGGCGGTGCGGCCGGCGACGGGCCGGGCGCGTTCTATCCGCCCACCGTCGTCGCGCGCACCGACAACTCGATCGCCGCGGCGCAGGAGGAGATCTTCGGCCCCGTCGTCACCGTCATCCCCTTCGCCGACGAGGCCGACGCCGTGCGGATCGCGAACGACGTCAAGTACGGCCTGATGGCGACGGTCTGGACCGGCGACCCCGCACGCGGCCACCGCGTCGCGGCCAGGATCAAGTCGGGCACCGTCGGGATCAACATGCCGTACACCGCCTTCCCGGGGATCCCGTTCGGCGGCTACAAGCAGTCCGGGTTCGGTCGCGAGCTGGCGCTCGAGACGCTCGACCTCTATCTCGAGACGAAGTCGGTCGTCACCTATACGGGCACGCGGCCGACGAACCCGTTTGGGCTCTGAAACCCGCGTCCTTAGTTCACGAAGTGAACTAAGGACGTGAGTTCCCGGGTCCTCGAGCGGCTCGACGCGGTCTACGCGATCGCGCAGCACCGCGCCGGCTACTCGCCGGAGGAGGACGCGGCGCACGAGCTTGCAGCCGGCTGGATGCGCGAGGCGGGCCTCGAGGTGTCGCACGACGAGGCCGGCAACCTGTTCGGGCGCCGCGGCGACGCGCGCGTCTGGACGGGCTCGCACCTGGACAGCGTCCCGACCGCCGGCAGGTTCGACGGCGTGCTTGGCGTCGTCGCCGGGATCGAGGCGGCCGAGCGCCTGCCGGATGCGCCGCTGGCGGTCGTCGCCTTCCGCGCCGAGGAGACGGGACCGCTGGGGAGCAAGCGACTGGCCGAGCTGCCGCAGGCGTTCCTCGAGGTGCACGTCGAGCAGGGTCCGGTGCTCGAACGCCTGGGCGAGCCGCTCGGCGTCGTGACGGGGATCGCCGGTCAGGCGCGCGGCTCCAAGGTGTTCGAGGGGCGCGCCGACCACGCGGGCACGACGCCGATGGACGCGCGCGCCGACGCGCTGGTCGCCGCCGCCGAGTTCGTCCTGCACGTCCGGGCCTGCGCGCGCGACGGTGCGGTCGCGACCGTCGGCGCCGTCGACGTCGAGCCGAACGCCGTGAACGTCGTGCCCGCGCGGGTCGAGGTGAGCGTCGACGCGCGCGCCCCCGACGCGGCGCAGCTCGACGCGCTGGTCGCCGCGATCGGCTTCGAGCCCGGCTCGCGTACGGATCCAGTCCGGCTCGCGGATGCCTTCGACGCCGTGCTGCCGGACGCGCCGCGGCTCGTCTCCGGCGCCGGCCACGACGCGATGGTGCTTGCCGCCGCCGGCGTGCCTGCGTCGATGCTCTTCGTCCGCTCGCTGAACGGCGGTGTCAGCCACCATCCGGACGAGCTGTCGAGCGAGGAGGACGTCGGCCTCGCGGTCGAGGCGCTGACGCGGGCGCTCGTAGAGAGGCTCTCACACAATGAACGTTGAGTCGCCCGGCCGCGCTCGGGCGGCACGATTCAGCGTCCTCGGTCGCGCCCATACGCACCGCGTATGGGCGCTCCCTGCGTCCTTGTCTCGTGCTCGCCGATCGCACCCGGATCGACGAACATCATCGTGTGAGAGCCTCTAAGCTCGCCTCGGCGTGAGCCCCGAGCGCGAGATCATGAGCTGGGACGACCTCGGCGTCGGTGTGCGCGCGCTCGCGCAGGCGGTCGCCGACGACGGCTACCGGCCCGACATCGTGCTCGGCATCGCGCGCGGCGGCCTGCTCGTCAGCGGCGCGATCGGCTACGCGCTCGGCGTGAAGAACACCTTCACGATGAACGTCGAGTTCTACACGGGCATCGACGAGCGGCTCGAGATGCCGATGATCCTGCCGCCGGTCCCCGACCTCGTGGACTTCGCCGAGACCCGCGTGCTCGTCGCCGACGACGTCGCCGACACCGGCGCGACGCTCAAGCTCGTGAAGGAGTTCTGCGCGGGCAAGGTCGCCGAGGTGCGCTGCGCGGTGCTGTACGAGAAGCCGCGCACGACCGTCCGCTGCGAGTACGTCTGGCGGCGCACGGATCGCTGGATCGTCTTCCCGTGGAGCGCCGAGGACCCCGTCGTCGCCGCGGCTCCCGCCGCAGCGGCGAAGGCCTAGGCACCGGCCGCAGGGTCGGCTATCGTCGGCCTCGCCCCCCGGCACACCCGCATATTCGCTTCGAGGAGAGGAGCACATTGACCAGGAGGAAGCTCGCGCTCGTCGCGGCCGCGTGCGTGGCCGCGGCCGCCGCCGCCGTGCTCGCGCTCGGCACGTCGCCCGGTCACGCGAAGTCGAACGGCCCGTTCAAGGTCGCGTGGATCTACGTCGGCCCGCACAACGACGGCGGCTGGTCCCAGGCGCACGACGAGGGACGCCAGTACGTGCAGAAGATGCTCGGCTCGAAGGTGCAGACGACCTACAAGGAGAACATCGCCGTCGGCGCGCAGCTCCAGCAGACGGTCGCCAGCCTCGTCAGCCAGGGCTACAAGATGATCTTCGGCACGTCGTACGGGTTCTTCGACAAGGCGCTCGCCGCGAAGTACCCGAACGTCCTGTTCGAGCAGGCGACCGGCACGGACGTCGCTAAGAACCTGGCCGAGTACTTCGGCCGCGCCGAGGACACGGTCTTCCTCTCCGGGATGGCCGCGGGCGCCGCCGCGAAGTGCAACACGATCGGCTACGTCGTCGCCTACCCGATCCCCGAGGTGATCCGGCACGCCAACGCGTTCGCCCTCGGCGCGCAGGTCATGCACCCGGGCGTGAAGGTGCGGCTCGTGTGGACGAACTCGTGGTTCGACCCGGCGAAGGAGAAGAAGGCGGCGCAGAGCCTCGTCGCCGCAGGCGCCTGCGTGCTCGGCCAGAACGTCGACTCGCCCGCGACCGGGCAGTACGCGGAGTCGCAGCACATCCCGTGGGTCGGCTACGACTCGGACGCGTCGAAGTTCGCGCCCAAGTCCTGGCTGACCGCCTCGGTCTACAACTGGGGCCTGTACTACCTCCGCCGCGTGAAGGCGGCGATGAACGGCACGTGGAAGCCCGGCTTCTACTACGGCACGATCAACGACGGCTTCACGAAGCTCGCGCCGTACGGGCCGGGCGTCTCGGCGAAGGCGAAGGCCGCGATCGCGAAGAAGGAGAAGCAGCTCGAGAACGGCAGCTGGTACGAGTTCCAGGGCCCGCTGTACGACCAGTCCGGCAAGCTCCGCGTCAAGAAGGGCGTGCGGATGCAGGTGCTGAAGGGCGGGACGAACAGCCTCTACGGCATGAACTGGCTCGTGAAGGGCGTGATCGGGAGCCCGAAGGGCTAGACGCCCGAGCGGGGAGGGGCGCCGCGCGGCGCCCCTCCCCTCCGGCGCGGCGCGCATGCGGGTCACCGTCGAACGCAGGCTGAGGCAGCCGCGCTGGCTCGCCGTCGCGGTCCCGGCAGGCTCGCTCGTCTTCGCGTTCGGCGTCGCGGCGATCGTGCTCGTCGCGACCGGCCACGACCCGGTCTCGAGCTACCGGCAGCTCTTCGACGCCGCCTTCGTCTCGACGGGGTCGCTCGACCAGACGCTGATCGCGGCGACGCCGCTCGCGTTCACCGGCCTCGCGGCCGCGGCGGCGTTCCGCATGCGCATCTTCAACATCGGCGCCGAGGGGCAGCTCTACATGGGCGCGATCACCGGCGCCGCCGCCGGTCTCTACCTGGGCGGGCGCGGCGGCCCGTCGGCCTTCGTGATCGCGGCCATGGTGGTCGCAGGCTGCGCGGGCGGCGCGGCGTGGGCGTCGATCTCCGGCGTGTTCCGCGCGTTCTTCGGCACGAGCGAGATCCTCACCTCGCTGATGCTCAACTACGTCGCGGGCTACGTCCTCACCTACCTGATCTTCCAGAGCGAGTCGTACTGGCGGCAGACGAAGGGCTTCAACGCGACCGTCTTCCCGACCGGGAAGCCGCTGCCGTCGTCGGCCGTGTGGCCCGGCCTGACGGTGCACGCGCAGGGCGGCATCGTGCTGCCGCTCGGCGCCGGGCTCGCGGTGCTGGCGGCGGTCGTGCTCTGGGCGCTCTACCGCCGCACGCGCTTCGGCTTCGAGGTGCAGGTGCTGGGCGACTCCGCCGGCGCCGCGCGGTACGCGGGCGTGCGGACGCGGCGGAAGATCCTCGCGGTGATGGCGATCTCGGGCGCGATCGCCGGCCTCGGCGGCGTCAGCCAGGACGGCGACTTCCGGCACGCGCTCGACGGCGACCCGAACGGCCTGCAGAAGCAGGCGTACGGCTACTCGGGGATCGTCGTCGCCGCGCTCGGCCGCTACAACCCGTTCGCGGTCGTGCTGATCGCGTTCCTGATCGGCGGCCTCGACAACGCGGGCAACACGCTGCAGGGCGCCGACTTCCCGTCCGGCCTCGTCGGCGTGATCCAGGGGATCATCCTCTTCTCGGCGCTCGGCGGCGAGCTGCTCGTCCGGCACCGCGTGCGCGTCGTCCGCCGCGCGTCCGCCGTCGCTGCCGCGCCACCCGCCGCGGCGCCGGAGGCCTCGCCGTGAACAACTCGCTCGTCGTCGCGCTGATCGCGTCCGGCGTCGCCTACGGCACGCCGCTCCTCTTCGGCGCGCTCGGCGAGCTGCTCGCCGAGCGGTCGGGCGTCCTCAACCTCGGCGTCGAGGGGATGATGCTCGTCGGCGCCGTGATGGGCTTCTGGACGGTGCAGCGCGTCCACGGCGGCTCCGCGCTCGCGCTCGTGCTCGCGATCGTCGTGGCCGCGGTCGCCGGAACCGCGATGGCGGCCATCCACGCATTCCTCGTGATCACGCTGCGCGCGAGCCAGATCGTCTCCGGTCTCGCGCTGACGATCTTCGCCGGCGCGGCGGGGCTCTCGTCGTACCTCGGCAACGACCTGAACCTCTCCGGCCTGCCGGCCTCGCACGCCTTCCACCCGGTCTTCCCGAACAGCATGCAGAGCTGGCCGATCGTCGGCCCGATCGTCTTCGGCCAGAACCCGCTCGTCTACGCGTCGTGGGTGTGCGTGATCGCGGTCGCGTTCTACCTCGCGCGCACGCGGCCGGGCCTGAACCTGCGCGCGGTCGGGGAGGCGCCGGGCGCGGCCGACGCGATGGGGATCGACGTCGTCAAGTACCGCTACGCGCACACGCTCGCGGGCGGCGCGTTCGCGGGCATCGCCGGCGCGACGGTCACGCTCGCGATCACGCCGCAGTGGGTGAGCGGCATCACCGGCGGAGCGGGCTGGATCGCGATCGCGCTCGTCATCTTCGCGTTCTGGCGGCCCGAGCTCTGCCTCGTCGGCGCGTATTTCTTCGGCGCCATGCAGGCGCTCGCGCCCGAGCTGCAGGCGCGCAACATCAGCCTCGGCCCGACCGAGCTCTGGACGAACTCGCTGCCGTACGCGGCGACGGTGATCGTCCTCGTCGTGGTGTCCTCGCGCGGGGCGCGGCGCAGGCTGGGGGCGCCCGCCGCGCTCGGGGTGCCCTACGTGCGGGAGGAGGCGTGACCGCCGACGGGGTCGCCGTCGAGGCGCGCGCGATCACGAAGCGCTTCCCGGGCGTGCTGGCGAACGACGCGGTCGACTTCGAGGCGCGGCGGGGCGAGGTGCACGCGCTGCTCGGCGAGAACGGCGCCGGCAAGTCGACGCTGTCGCACATCTTGAGCGGCCTCTACCGGCCGGACGACGGCGAGATCCGGCTGCACGGACAGCCGATCTCGTTCCACTCGCCGCGCGACGCGATCGACGCCGGCGTCTGCATGGTCCACCAGCACTTCCGCCTCGTCGAGCGGTTCACCGTGGCCGAGAACCTGATCCTCGGCGACCGCCGCGGCGCGGGACGCCGCTTCCGCATCGACCCGACCGCGGTCGAGGCGCAGGTGCGGAAGCTCGGCGAGCGCTACCGGCTGCCGGTCAACCCGCGCGCCCGCATCTGGCAGCTCTCCGTGGGCGAGCGGCAGCGGGTCGAGATCCTGAACGCGCTCTACCAGGAGGCACGGGTGCTGATCCTCGACGAGCCGACCGCCGTCCTGACGCCCGACGAGGCCGACACGCTCTTCGAGACGCTCCGCGAGATCGTCGCCGAGGGCCGGACGGTGATCTTCATCTCGCACAAGCTCAACGAGGTGAAGGCCGTCTCGGACCGGGTGACGGTGCTGCGGGCGGGCCGGGCGGTCGCGACGGTGGTGACGGCGGACGCGAGCCCGCAGTCGCTCGCCTCGCTGATGATCGGCCGCACGTTCGAGCTCGCGACGCGCCGCCGCGACACGGCGACGCGCGGCGACGCGGTGCTCGACGTGCGTGACCTCTGGGTCGAGGGTGACCGGGGCTCGACGGCGGTCAAGGGCGTCGAGCTGACGGTGGGCGGGGGCGAGATCGTCGCGATCGCGGGCGTGGCCGGCAACGGGCAGCGCGAGCTGGCCGAGGCGATCGCCGGCGTCCGGCCCCGGACGCGCGGCACCGTGCGCGTCGCCGGCAGGGCGCTGCGGAGCGGCGATCCGCGCGCCGCGCACCGCGCCGGGCTCGGGTTCGTCCCGGAGGACCGGCTCGGCATGGGCGTCGCGCCGAACCTGCCGTTGACGATGAACGTCGAGCTGAAGTCGTACCGGCACGGGACGCTCGGCCCGTTCCTGCGGCTGCGGCGGATGCGCGAGCGGGCGCTGGCCGCGATTCGCGCCTACGAGATCAAGGCGCCGGGGCCGGACGCGGAAGCCGACACGCTCTCGGGCGGCAACATCCAGAAGCTCGTGCTCGCGCGCGAGTTCGCAGGGGAGCTGCGGGTGCTGATCGCGGCGTCGCCGACGCGCGGCCTCGACGTCGGCGCCGTCGACACCGTCCACGGCCACCTCTGCGACGCGGCCGAGCGCGGCGTCGGGGTGCTGCTGATCAGCGAGGACCTCGACGAGATCCTCGCGCTCGCCGACCGCATCCTCGTCATGTACGAGGGCCGGCTGTCGCAGGTCGAGCGCCGCGACGACATGGACGAGATCGCCGCGCTGATGGCGGGTGCCGAAAATGCCCGTCCTTAGGTCGTCGAAGACGACCTAAGAGCTCCTTTCGTAATGAAGGGACCTCTGGCTTGACGGCGAAGGCCGTCGGCATCCGTTGTCAAGCTGAGAGGGGTGTCGATGGCCACTGCGCCGTGGGTCGTCTCGGACGAGCTG
>Ga0209810_1003223_pt1 | contig 17568 bp, 16 predicted proteins | sample Coa_R1_7_FD_187159 | JGI IMG/M metagenome (GOLD analysis project Ga0209810, IMG submission 187159) | Surface soil microbial communities from Centralia Pennsylvania, which are recovering from an underground coalmine fire - Coalmine... | ecosystem: Environmental > Terrestrial > Soil > Unclassified...
ATTGGCGCTCGGCTCCGGCCTGGAGATGGGCTTCGGCTTTGGTGCGCCGCCGGCCCCGGCGCCGGACGCCGCCCTGGGCATCCTCGGCAGGCTCCCGCTCGTGCCCGCGCGATTCTTCGAGCCGGTCGCGGAGACCGCCAAGCAGCTCTACCGGCCCGCCCTGGCCGTGCCGATCCTGCTGGCCATCGCCGCGGCGCATGTCTACGCCTACCACGAGTTGGCACCCTACCTGGCCAACTTCAACCCGATGAGCGTACCGCTCGCCGTGTGGCTGCTCGTGCTGCTCGCGGTGCAGGTGATCATTCCCTGGCACGAGCTCGGGCATGCCGCGGCGGCGCGCTCCTTCGGCGCGCAGCACGGGCCGATGGGCGTCGGCCTGATGGGCTTCGGCATCGTCGCCTACGTGGACGTAGGCGACGTCTGGCGCCTGCCTCGGCGCCAGCGGCTGGTCGTCGACCTCGGTGGAGTGTACTTCCAGTCGATGACCATCGTCCTGTTCGCCCTGTGGGCCTGGGTGGCCGCCCAGCCGATGGTGCTCTGGGTCGTGCTGGCGATGGACTTCGCGATGCTGATGAACCTCAACCCGTTGTTCAAGCTAGACGGCTACTGGGCGGTGTCCGACGCGACGGGCATCCCCAACCTGCACCAGCGGGTGGGCCAGCAGCTTGGTAGCTTCGCGGCCGCGCGCATCCTGGACCTGGCGCGGCTCCTCCACGTTCGTCGGTTGAGCCAGGAGCCGCGCCTGGTCGCCGCCGCGAGCAACGGCGGCGCGCTCGACGCCTTCGGCGGCGGCGCCCGCCTGGCGCTCGCCCTGTACTCGGTCCTGTTCGTCCTCTCCGCCGCCTACTTCCTGATGCTGCTCGTCTTCATCGTCCCGATGATGATCCTGTCGTACCCGCTGATCGTCGTCCAGGCCGTCCTGGCCGTCGCGGCCGCGGTCGGTGGAAACAGCGACGCGGGCTTCGCCGTGATGGCGCTGCTGCAGTGGGTGTTCGTCACGGCCCTCCTGGCGAACCTCGCCGTGGCGGCGGTGCTGCTGATCCGCGCCGCTCGCAACCGCAATCGGCCGCCGCCGGGCTTCGCGATGGGCGGTTGGGGCGCGCGAGGGTAGGCACGGCGTGGGACGGCTCGACGGCAAAGTCGCACTGGTTACCGGCGGCGCGTCCGGCATCGGGCGGGCGGCGGCGCTGCTGTTCGCTCACGAGGGAGCCCGCGTCCTGGTCGCCACGGGGCGCAACGAGGCCGCGGCCCGCGCGACGGTCGCAGCTATCGAGGACGCGGGCGGTGCCGCCGCCTGGGCGCTGGGCAACGTGGCGCGGCCGAGCGATGCCGAGCGGCTGGTGACGACGACCGTGGCCACCTTCGGCCGGGTAGACGTGCTGCTGAACAGCGCCGGCGTTACGATCCCGGGCTCGCTGCTGCACGACGTCGACGCAGCGGCCTGGCAGCACGTGCTCGCGGTCGACCTGACCGGCACGTTCCTGATGATGAAGTACTGCATTCCGGCCATGCTCGACGGCGGCGGCGGCGCGATCGTCAACGTGTCCAGCGTCCTGGCGCTGGCCGGGGTACCGGGCTGCGCCGCCTACGCCGCGGCCAAGGCCGGGCTGATCGGCCTCACCCGGACGGCGGCTATCGAGTACGCCCAGCGCGGCATCCGCGTGAACGTGCTGCTGCCGGGCTTCGTCTGGACGCCGATGCACGCCGTCGCTGACCCCGCCGCGGCCGACCCGTCGGGGGCGCCGAGCGGCGAGTACGCCGCCTTCGTCGCCAGCCAGGTCGAGCCGATCGGCCGCTGGGGAACGCCTGAGGAGGTTGCCGCGAGCGCGCTCTTCCTCGCCGCCGACGAGTCGTCGTTCGTCACCGGCAGCACGCTGGCCGTCGACGGCGGCCTGCTGGCCCGCTAACGCCGATGGCCATCATCATCCCTAGCCAGCGGGTGGACGGCAAGGTCGTCCTGATCACCGGCTGCGGCGCCGGCATCGGCCGGGCGCTCGCGCTAGGGCTGGCCGCGGCCGGCGCTGACGTGGCCGCGACGGAGATGCCAGCACAGCTCTTCCTGGCCGAGCGGAACGCCGTCGACGTGGAAGCGCTGGGCCGCCGCGCGCTGGTCGAGGCGCTGGACGTGACCGACCTGGACAGCATCGCGAGCGCCGTGGCGGCCGTGCGGGAGCACTACGGGCGCATCGACATCCTGGTCAACAACGCGGGCGTGAACATCGTGAAACCGGCCTTCGAGATCACCGCCGAGGACTGGGACCTCACCCACAACGTGAACCTGCGCGGCCTGTTCTTCTGCTCGCAGGCGGTGGGCCGGGTGATGGCCGAGCAGGGCCGCGGCAAGATCATCAACGTCGCCTCGCAGTTCGGCCTGGTCGGCTACTACGGGCGGGCCACCTACAGCGCCAGCAAGGCCGGCGTGGTGAACCTGACCCGCACGCTGGCCGTGGAGTGGGCTCGCTACCATATCACCGTCAACGCCATCGCGCCCACCTATACGGCGACGGTCCACAATGTCGTGGGACGCGACGACCCGGCCTTCGTACGCGAGCTGGTGGACCGCATTCCGCTAGGCCGGCTGGGGCTGCCGGAGGACCTCGTCGGAGCCGTCGTCTACCTGGCTAGCCCGAGCGCGGACATGGTGACCGGCCAGACGCTGGCGATCGACGGGGGGTGGACGGCGTGGTAGGGCCCGATCCGACCCCGACGGCCGAGAACACGCCGCCGGCCGGCAGCGAGTGGGGCCTGGCGCCGGGCGTCTGGCCGGTGGAAGGCTTCGCCATCGGCACGCCGCGTCCCGAGCCGGCACACGTCTACACGCTGGTCCGGCCCGATGGGCGGCGCTTTCAGGTCAGCGAGTCGCTGTACCGCCTGGCCGAGCTGCTGGAGGCACGGCAGTCGCTCACGGCTATCGCCGCAGAGCTAAGCGGGCGGCTCGGGCGGCCGCTCGGAGCCGACGACGTCGACCGCCTGATCCGCGAGAAGCTCCTGCCCTGGGCCGTGGTCGCACCCCGCTAGGCGATCTGGTACCATCGCCCCCTGTGGGCCGCGCAGCGGCCTCGGCCCCATCCATGCCGCGCCCTGCTCAGCAGCAGCGCGAACACGAAGCGGAGAACGAGAGTGAAGGTCGAAGTGATCTACGGCGAGCCCCAGGATCTCGCAGCGGCGCTTCGCGAGTGGCTCAGCCAGCACCCGCGTGCTCAGGTGCAGGCCGCGCAGCCGACCAGCGCGACGGATAGCAGCGGCAAGGTCATCGTGACCGTGGTGATCTGGTACCGCGAGTAGGAATAGCGCGCCATCCTGGGTGTGAGCCGGAGGCTCACACCCAGGATGGCAGTGAAGACCAGGCATCCGTACTGAGTGAGCACCTGCGGCCCACACCCAGGATTGCGGTAGAGGTAGGACTACCTACGACGGCGGCTGGTCTGGGGGCTGCTCGGGCGGCGGGTAGCGCGAGAACATCTCCTGGTTCCAGGCCGCCAGGCTCTGCTGGGCGGCGACGAAGTCGTCCGTCCCGCTGGTGCGCCAGTCCGGGTCGCCAGCCTGCAGGGCGTTCAGCCAGGCGCTCGCCGCGCGGCGCAGGGCCTGACGCTGCTCGACCGCTAGCGTACGGAGCGATTCCAGGCTCGGCGGGGCCTGCGGCGCGGCGTTCGGGTCGAGCGCCAGCACTTGCTGCAGGTCGGCCACGATCTTGGCTTGCGTGTCGGCGTCGGGGAGGCCGGCATCCGGACCGGCCAGTCCGAACATATCGATCAGCGGCATCACCCACTGAAGCTGCACCTGCTGATCGGCATCGAGATAGGAGGCCTCCGCCGGGGACAGCGAGTAGCCGGCTTGCTGCAGGAACTGGCTCATCGGCAGCGGGCCTTGCGCTGGGTCGGGCGCCTGCTGCGCCTGGACCTGGGCCACTGGCGCGGTGGCGAGCAGCCCGGCGAGCGCGAACACGGCGAACAGACGATGCATCGGTTTGTCCCTCGTCTCCTGGAATCGGCGACGCGTGATGGACCCCGTGAAACGTCGCTACCGGAGGTTACCCGGATTCCAGGTCGGGGCACAAGCGACCGGGCGGCTGCTGAGGTTGCCCGCCGCCAATGGTAGCGGTGGCAGGGGGGCGAAGGGCGACGATTCCTGAAAAAGCCAGTCGAGCGCCCCGAAATTGCTGGACAGAGCGGCCTAGCTTTGGTACGCTATCAGTGGTCGCGGGCGCTCGCTTTGCGTCAAGTGCCAGCGCGGGCGCTAACGTCGCTGCCTACTCGTTGATCGGGGCGAGTAAGGGTACCTTCGCGGCGCAACTCGAGATTCAAGGAGGGGGGCAGTTGGAAGAACATTTCGACCTGGACCAGGAGTTCGACATCGTAGAACTCGAGCCACGCGGCGCGGCTTCGCCCGACGGCCTGGTCATCGTCGTCAACAATGGCGGTGGTTCGGGCGGTGTGGGCAGCGGCAGCCTCACCAGCGGCAGCGGCGGCAGCGGCGGCAGCGGTGGCGGTATCCCGTTCAGCGCTACCATCACCGGCACGATCGGCGGCGGTAGCGGCACCTAAGCCGATACAGCCGTTCGGCTGTTTCACCGATCGCCCCGAGCTAGTAGGTAATCTTGCAGCACCGGGTCCACAGCCCAGCCGGCGGGGCCCGGTGCTGGTTTTTGGGAGACACCAAGCCCTCGATGATCGTCCTCCACGACGTGCACCATACTTACCGCGTCGGCAGTCAGGCGGTGCGCGCCGTCGACGGCATTGACCTGACGATCGACAGCGGCGCGGTCACTTGTCTGCTCGGCCCGTCCGGCTCTGGTAAGAGCACGCTATTGCACCTGATCGGTGGTATCGAGCGCTGCCAGCAGGGGGAGATCAGCGTCGACCAGTGGCTCGTGTCCCGACTCCCGCCGCCCGAGCTGGCTCGCTACCGCCGCACCTACGTCGGGTTCGTGTTCCAGGCGTTTCACCTGCTGCCGATGCTCACGGCCGTCGAGAACGTCGAGGTCCCGCTCGTGCTCACCGGCGCGGCGCCCGCCGCGCGCCGCGCCCGCGCGCTCGCGCTGCTCGACCAGGTAGGGCTGGCGGCTCGCGCCGGGCACCGCCCGGACCAGCTCTCCGGTGGCGAGCAGCAGCGCGTGGCCGTCGCACGCGCGCTGATCGCCGAGCCGCGCCTGCTGCTCGCCGACGAGCCGACCGGCAACCTGGACAGCGAGACGGGCGAGGCGATCGTCGAGCTGCTGCTGGGGACCTGCCGGGAGCGCGGCTGCACGGTGCTCGTCGCCACGCACAACGAGGCGCTGGCCGAGCGTGCCGATCGGCAGCTCCGCCTGCGCGACGGCCGCCTGCTCCCGACACCCGCCAAGGCTTAGAGTGTCTATCCATACCCGTTGTGAGCCGCTCGCTTATAACGGGTATTGCCGGTCTCGTTAGCGGCTCATAGATTAGGACCGAATCGATGCGAGGCGCGGACTACCTGGCCTATACCTGGCGGAACATCAGTCGTGCGCAGCTGCGGCTGCTGCTGACGGTGGCCGCGGTGGTCATCGGCGCGACGCTGGTCGTTGTCATGACCTCCGTGGGCGGCGGCATCCAGCGCAACGTCCTCGAGGACATCCGCTCCGCCGGCGGCCTCAACGAGATCCTCGTCTCCGGCAGCTTCGGTGCGCCGCCGGGCGCGGCGGGCAGCGCGTCGGGCGTGCTGGGCGACAGCGCGATCGAGTCGATTGCGGACATTCCGGGCGTCGTGGCCGTGCTGCCGGAGATCGTGCTGCCCTTCGGCCTGACCCAGCTCACCTACGACGACCTCACCGCGCAACTGCTGGTCGCCGGCGTCCCCCCCGACCGGACCGCGCCGTACGGCTTCACCGCTAGCCGCGGCTCGGTCGCACCTGGCTCCGGCCAGGTCGTGCTGGGAGCGGGGGTAGCGGAGCGCTTCTTCGACGCGAACCGCCAGCGCGCCACGCCGCCCGACCTCTTTGGTCAGACGGTGACGCTGGTGACCCAACGCTTCGGCGGGGGGCCCAGCGGCCCTCCCCAGGCGGCGCCGGGCTTCGGTGCGCCGGCGGCGCCCGGCTTCGGCGCTGCTCCTAGCCAGCCGCAGCGACACGAGGTGCCCCTCACGGTCGTCGGCGTGCTCGCCCCGAGCGGCACGCAGGACGACTACACGGCATGGGTCGACGTCGACACCGTGCTCGATATCCTGCAGTGGCTGACTGGCCGTCGCCCCGACCCGGCCAGTAGCGGCTACCAGGCACTGCGGGTGAAGACCGCCTCGGTAGACCAGGTCCGGCCCGTGCAGCAGGCGATCGCCGCGCTGGACTTCCAGGCCACATCGCCCCTCAGCGTGCAGGACGACGTGAACCGCGGCATGCTGGTGCTGCAGGCGCTTCTGGCGGCGATCGGGCTCGTCGCCCTGATCGTCTCGGGGCTAGGCGTCGCCAACACGATGCTCATGGCCGCTTTCGAGCGGACCCGCGAGATCGGGATCCTCAAGGCGCTGGGGGCGACCGAAGGCCAGATCGCCCGCCTGTTCCTGTTCGAGGCCAGCTTCATTGGCCTCCTCGGCGCCCTGGTGGGCCTGGCGCTGGGCTGGCTGCTCACCCAGGTCATCAACGCCATCGTGCTGAGCTACCTAGCCGGCTCGCTCGGGGCGGCGCCGGGCCCGCCGCGTGCGGTCCTGCACACGCCCGGCTGGGTTCCGGCCGCCGTGATCGTGATGGCCTGGCTGGTCGCTGTGGCCGCGGGGCTCTACCCCGCGCTGCGCGCCTCGCGGCTAGACATCGCCCGAGCGCTCCGCGCGGACTGAGCGCCGCGAACGACGGTTGGAGCCCGGCCGGCGCGGGTGGGAGACGGCCGGGTTGGATCGAGAGTCGAACAGGGAAACGAACCGATGCAGCGCTCTCCCTGGTACCTGGTCCCGCTGCTCCTCGCCGCCTGCGCACCGCCAGGCCCGGCCCCGCCCACTCCGCCGCCCGCCCCGACCGCCACGGTCATGCTCGTGGCGCCCGACGCGCCGGCCCGCCCGGCTCCCGGCGGCGCGACGGCTGCGGCGGACGCAACCGCACCCACGGCAACTGCTGAGGTCGCCGAGGCGCCGCCGGCCGGCCCATCCCCCACGGCCGTGTCCGGTGAGACCATCGCGGGCCCCGCGGAAGCGCAGGCGCTAGCCGCCGCGCCCGCGCCGGGCGGCCCTGCTGCGCCGGCCAGCGGCCCAACGGCCGCCGCCCTGCCCCCATCGGCCCGCGAGGTGCCGCGCCAGGCGCCCACCGCGGCCGTCCTGGCCAGCTCGGCGCCCGTGCTCGCGGTCGGCGGGACGCCGGCCGGAACGGCCGACTACGCCAAGGCGATCAAGATCGCCCAGGACGCCCGCAAGGGGCCGGGGGAGCCGCGCCTCGAGGAGCGGATCAACGCGGCGATCGCTCGCGCTCGCGCCAACGGCAGCGACGTCGAGGTGACCGGCTGGCAAGCGGCGCTGAAGGGAACGACCAACCTGTACGAGGTTACGTTCGCGCTGCGCGCGGACCGCCTGGGGCTCCGCGCCGAATGGGAAGTCGACCTCACGACGAATACTGTTCGCCCGACCAACCCGCTGGCCGAGGCCCTGGAGGGCTCGTAACCGACGGCCTTGCGCTCCCTCCGGAGCTCGGCCTACCTGGTGTGAGCGGCATGCTCACGCCAGGTAGTGAAAGCATTGCTTACTCGGGACTCGGCTGGCCATCCGCCAGGGCTACCTGGCCGACCCGTTGCACCGAGTCGATGCGCCAGCCATCAGCGCCGGCGGTCAGGTAGTACTCCGTCTGCCAGGCCGACCGCTGGCGGACCAGCACGTGGCCGTCGGGCTCGCGCAGCCCCGTCGAGCCGACCACCGTCGCCGACACGCGCGCCACATTTGGCCCCTCGGGTCGGATCGCGGTGAAGTCGAGCGCGCTCAACTCGGCAAACGGCCAGGCGCCCTGCGTGCGCGCGGCGGCCTGGGCTCGCGCGAACTCGTCCCCGATCAGGCCGGCCGCCTCTTCGGTCCAGCCGCCGCGCCGAAGCTCGGCTTTCGGGTCGTCGGCGCTGAGTGCGCCCATGTAGCTCCGCACACCGCCGAGCACCGCCGAGCGAATGGCCTCGACGGAGACTGCGGCCGCGCCATCGGAGAGCCGCGAGGCGACGAAGAGAACGCCCTGGGTGTCGTCGTTGGCCACCGACGGCGCGGTGAGGGGCAGGCGCTGCGCCAGCGCTGTCAGCTCGTCGACTCGCTCGCGCAGCGCCACGAACACGACTGGACCACCCTCGCTCAGGGGAGCGAGGGTAGTAGCCTGGTCGGGCTCGACGTTCACACAGCGCGCGTCCGGCGCCAGGTAGGCGAGCGTGAGGTAGCTCTGGCACCAGATTCGGCCGCCGAACAGATAGAGCACCGTCCCCGGCCCGAGGTCGCGCAGGTAGTAGGCCAGCTCGGTGGTAGTGGTGGAGTTCAGCCCACCGTAGCGGGGCAGGGCGGCCCACTGCCCGAAATACGAATAGAGGCTGAGGATCGCGCTAGCTAGCACGGTGACGCCGAGCGCGCCGAGCGCGGCCGGGCGCGGGACGCGACAGCAGCGGACGAGGAGCCGAGCGAGGGTGACGAACCCAAGCGCGACCAGCAGCGCGACGGTCGGCGCCAGGATGACGATGCGCTGGTCCTGCGGCATGCCCTCCGTGAGCGTCGCCGCGAGCAGCGGCACCCAGTAGGCGGTGAGGACGAGGAAGTAGGCGCGCTCCCGCCAGCGGTACAGGGCGTAGACCATCCCCAGGACGAGGGCCACGGCGGCAGGCCAGACCAGCAGGCCCCGCTCCGGCGTGTAGTAGATGTCGACGGGCGGGCCGTAGTTGAAGATCAGCGCCGTTCGGAGCACCTGGTTGGCGAGCACCGCTAGCGGACTGTCTCCCGTGCGCCGCGCTTCCATCTCCAGCCAGCCAGAGGCGAAGACCGATACCTGGTTCGTGCGGTGGTTGTACTCCCCGGGAAAGCGCGCGTAGTGGACCAGTAGCGGGGCGACCGCGACTAGGGTGCCGCCAGCGGCGGCGAGCAGGCGCGGCGCGGCCGCGCGCAGCCAGCCGCGCCGGAGCGCCGCCTCGCGGGCGAACAGCACGATCAGCACCACTGGCAGGATGCGGGCGCCGAAGTAGCCGTACAGACCCAGGCCCAACAGCAGCCCCGTTAGCGCATAGTCGAGCGCTCGCTCGCGGGTGACCGCGCGATAGGCGAACAGGAGCGTCGCCGCGACGAAGAAGGTGTCGGTGACGTGGTAGGTGGCCAGCCGGCTGAAGAAGACGTGGTAGTCGTAGGTGGCGAGGAACGCCAGCGCGACCAGCGCCACGAGCAGCCCGAACAGGTCGCGGGCGAGGAAGTAGGTCACTACTAGCGCCGCGACGCCGACCAGGGCGGGCGCCAGGCGTGCGCCGACGACCGGATCGGGCGCGAGGGCCATCGGCACGGCCTGGAGGAAGTAGAACAGCGTGGGCGTGCCGTACCAGCCAGTCTGGAACGGGTTGGTGAGCGTGCCGCGCAGGACGGCCAGGGCGGACAGGGCCTGGCTGCCCTCGTCGCCGCCGAAGTTGCGGGGGAAGCGATCCAGGCGCCCAACGCGCAAGACCAGGCCGAGCAGCAGCAATCCGCCGGCCGCCAGCGTCTCGCGCCGGCCCGCGGTCCACCGGCGCGCCCACCAGCCGCGCGGCCAGCGCTCAACGAACGCCCCGCCGTAGGCCAGCAGGCCGACGAGCCAGACGGCGGCGACGTACCAGTACGATGGCTGGCGCGGCGCATCGGCCAGCAGCTCCGGACTGGCGGCGTAGCTGCTCGGGAGCACCTGGAGCAACCCGACGGCCGCGCTCGCGCTGGCCAGGGCGACGAGCAAGCACGCCGATTGGCGCCGGCGCAGGTGGGGACGCGCCACGACCAGGGAGGCGCCACGCTGGGCGAGCGAGAGGCCACCCAGGAACACGCCGCCGCCGGCCGCCAGCAGCACGAGCGCCAGCGCGCCCAGGCCCAGAAGCTGCCCGGCCAGCACGAGGCCGACGCCGAGGCCAACGAGCCAGCCCGGGGCGACGCGCACGCTCGCTATCCCGGTCGCGGGCGCCGCATCGACGATGGGGGGGACGCCCGCGACCAGCGGCGTCAGGCGGGTAGTCGCGTCGACGGGCGTGCTGCGTAGCGCGCGACCGTTGGTCGGCCTCCCATCGGCGCGGACTCCCCGGACGAGCCAGCCAGCGCGCCGGCGCCAGCGCCCGACTGCCTTGCGGATTCCAGCGCCGCCGCGCAGCACGCCACTACTCACTCGGCGCCGTCAGCGGTGGGAACGTCGGTGGCCGCCGCGGCGAGTCCCAGCTCGCCGCTCAGGTAGTCGACGAACTGGCGGGCCGTGCGGCCGGAACGGCCCTTGTGGCGAGTCGCCCAGGCTAGGGCGCGGCTACGCAGCGTTGGACCGTCGATCGGCAGGCGCCGTGCGGCGGCCAGGGCGGTCACGATGGCCAGGTAACGCTCCTGGTCGGGCGCGAGGAACGTCAGCGTGATCCCGAACCGATCGCTGAGCGACAGCTTCTCCTGCGCCGTGTCGACGCCGTGCAGCTCGCCGCTCACGGCGCCCGCGCGGTCCTCGAAGCGCTCCTGCACCAGGTGGCGGCGGTTCGACGTCGCGTACAGCAGCACGTTGGCCGGCCGCGCCTCCAGGCTGCCCTCGAGCACCGCCTTCAGCGCCTTGTACTCGGTCTCGGTCTCCTGGAAGCTCAGGTCGTCGACGAACAGGACGAAGCGCTCGCGGCGGTCGCGTAGCGCGCCGAGCACCAGTGGCAGGTCGGCAAGGTGCGCCTTCGCCACCTCGACCATGCGCAGGCCGCGGTCGCCGTAGGCCGCCAGCAACGCCTTGATCGTCGACGACTTGCCCGTGCCGCGGTCTCCGTAGAGCAGCACGTTGTTGGCCGGGTAACCGGCCAGGAAATGCTCGGTGTTCCGCAGGAGCAGCTCGCGCTCGCTGTCGTAGCCGACCAGCTCCTCGAGCCGGACAGGATCCGGGTGGCTGATCCCCTCCAGATGGCCCGGCGGCGGCGTGCGGACCCAGCGGAAAGCGCGATAGCGCGCGAACAGGCCCGTGCCGGCGCTCGCGTAGTGCTCCGCCAGCTCGGGCAGCAGCGCGCCCCAGTCCTCGGCGCCAGCCAGGCGCCGCTTGAGGGCCAGGCCACTATCGTGGTCGGCGGCGCCGTCGAGTGGGAGCCCGCGGAAGCCGTCCCAGCCGAGCCAGGACTCCGCCGGCGCCAGGGCGCGAGCCGCCTCCTGCAGGCGCCGGGCGTCGGCATCGAACAGCCGCTGCAGCGCGCGCAGCTCCGTCCGCGCCTGCTCGATGAGCGCGGCGCCCATCGCCTCGGTGCCCGCGCGCTGCGCCTTGTGGCTGAACGGGTTCTCGTCGACCAGCAGCCGGTCGAGAAGGTGGTTCTGCCAGGCGTCGCCGACCGCCGGCCCGGTCGCTAGCTCCGCCTCGGCAGCCAGGAGCGCGAATAGGCGCCCCCAGGCGCGGCGTGCGGCGCGGTACTCGTCCCCCCGACCGAGCTGCTGAACCAGCGCTCGGAAGGCTGCGCCGACCTCATCAGCGAGCACGCCGGCGAACAGCGCGAGCTCGTCGGCCAGCGCATCCAGCGCCGCCAGGGCCGGATCCGCGTGCGGGCGCTTGGGATCGACGGCGACCACGCGCTCCTCCCATGGTGCGAGCATTTGGAGTCGGGGGATTCTACACTCCCGCGTCCGGCGTACCAAGCGGCGCCCGCACGGGGACAGGGCAGTCGTCACAATCCGGTGACTTCGAGCGTCGGCAGCCGAGCGAGGGCACGAATGCGTCAACTCGGCTTGCTTGACTGGCAGCCGACGCTATAATGTGCGGGCGATGATGCCGGTCCGTGGTCCGGCCCGCCTGGCAGGGGCAGGCGGCGCCTAGAGGAACAGAGGAGGGGGTTTTGCCTATGAAATTCCACGTGGGTACCGTGGTGTCGGCGCTCGCGCTGTCCGTCGCGGTGATGGCTACTCCAGCCGCCGCGGCGAGCACCGCGACCACCGACGTCACGCCCGTGGTCCATACCGTCCTACCGCCGAGTGCCGATCCGGCGCAGTGGGGCGGCTGGGGTTATCCGTGGGCTGGCGGCTTCCCGAGCTGGGGCTTGGGCAGCTTCTCCAGCGGCTATCCGGGCTGGGCCCTGGGCTACTGGGGGCCGTTCGGTACGGCGGATCCGTCGGTGATGGGCTGGGCCAACTGGGGCGGCAACGCCGGCGGCTATCCCTGGTCCGCGGGCGGCCAGTTCTGGGGCGGCTGGGCCGCCCCGTGGTGGGGCACCTTCGGCGTCCCGTGGTGGGGTCCACCGCCCGTGCCGCCGGTGCTCGGCATCGCGCCGCCGGTCGGCCCGGTCATCCCGGGCATGGGCCTGAACGTGTTCAATCTCGGCGTGGCGGGCAACCTGACGGGTCTCGGCGCGCTGACCGGCGTGGGCACGACGACCGCGGGCACCGGTGCGGTCACCGTGGTTCCGTGCTGCTAGCCGCCTCGATGCACGGGGACGCTGGGGCGCGACGAGCATGCCCCAGCGTCCTCCGCGTGGCCGCTTAGCTCGGCGTCGCCGCGGCTGACACCACTTACGCTGTCGAGTCTGCCCCTCCGCCAGACTCGGAAGCCCCGGCGAACGCGATCCTTGAGCGCTGTGCTTCCACGATAGGGCCCCCACGCGTGCGCATGCGTGGGGGCCCATCGTGTCTGCCGCCGGAGGCGTTCAGCCGGGTGGCGAGCCATCCTCTTCGCGGCGCCGCTGCTGCTCTTGCCGCAGAAATTCCTCCAGCTCCTCCACCACCGCTTCCGGGCTGGGAATCTCCGGTGGCTCGGCGGCCGAGGCGGCCGGCTCGGCGCCCGCCGCCTCGCTCGCCTCCAACTGGCGGACGTATTCCTGTAGCTCGCGGTTGTCGGCCAGGAGCCGGTCGACGCGCAGCTCCAGGGCGCGGGCGGCGCCGCGGATCTCCTCCAGGTCGACCGGCAGGTCGAGGAGCTCGGACAGCTTCCGCAGCATGCCGTAGCACACCTTCACGTTCGGCGCCGCCTGCAGGTAGTGGGGGGCGTGGCCCCACAGGCTACCCGAGGCCAGGTTGCGCTGTCGGCAGGCGTCGACGAGCGCCGAGTGGATGCTCGTCGGCCCCTGGTAGGTGGACGAGCGGACGGCCATGCCCTCGAGCGCCCGGCGCAGCGTAGCGTCCGCGGCGGTGCCGCTCACGCGCGGCTCGCCGGTGTGCGGGACGCTGTCGAAGGTGCCCCCAAGGGTGATGAGGCGGCGCACGCCGCAGCGCTCGGCCAATTCGAGGAAGGTGTCGACGTACGTCTTCCAGCGCAGGTTGGGCTCCCGCCCGAGGAAGAGGATGAGATCGAGGTCGTCGCTACCCCGCCAGAAGTGAAACTCGTTGCTCGGCCAGCGGAGCTCGCGCTGGTAGGGCGCGACGAGCGTCGTCTGCGGGCGGACCTCGGTGAAGGCGTAGAAGGCTTCCGGCTCGATCCAGGCGAACTTCTTGGCCCGCAGCTTGCGGATCAGGTAGCGCATCGAGCCGGACGCTACCTCGCCAGCGTCCGGCCAGCCCGCGAACGCGGCGATCAGGGTCGGGGTGCGCAGCTCCGGCACAGCGTCAATCGCTAGATGCTCCGCCATCGTTCGCACCTCCGTCGCGCGCTCGCCTCGCGCCCACCTCACCTGGACGCGAGTCGTGGTCCGGGCCCGAACACCAGAGCGGGGCACGCGCCCCGCTCCTGGTCGCCCCGGGGCTGGCGCCTAGCGCGTCGCCGCGGGCACTCCCATGCCGTAGAACCGCAGGGCGTTCTCGCCCAGGATCTTCCGCTTTTGCTCGTCGGTCAGGTCGGTCCGCTCGCGCACCGTCTGCACGGTGTGCGGCCAGTCGCTATCCCAATGCGGGTAGTCCGAGGCGTAGAGGAGCTGAGTATCGCCGATCCACTCCGCGGCGATGGGCATCAGCTTCTCCTCGGGCTCGCAGCCGACGTAGACGCGCCCGTTCTTGATGTACTTGCTCGGGTCCATCTGCAGCAGCGGCGCCTCGTGCTTCCGCTTCTCGTACTCCTCGTCCATGTGCTCCATCCAGAACGGGAGCCAGCCGCAGCCCGCTTCCATGAAGCCGACGACCAGTCGCGGGAACTTCTCCAGCACGCCGGCCAGAATCACCTGGGTGATCGCGATCATCTGCTCCGGCACGTGCGAGAAGAGGTGCAGGCCGAGGAAGCTGTCGAAGCGGCACTCGCCGCGCTCCGCGCCGGTGGCATGGTAGGCGACCGGCACGCCCAGGCGCTCGCACTCGGCATAGAACGGATCGAAGTACGGGTCGCCCAGCGACCGCGACGTGTAGCGGAAGTAGGTCGGGACCATCGCCCCGACCATCCCCAGGTCGGTCACGGCGCGGTTGATCTCGCGGCAGGCCGCGTCGACGTCCTGGAGCGCGACCATCGCCACCCCCTTCAGGCGATCAGGAGCGGCCTGGCAGTACTGGTGCAGCCAGTCGTTGTAGGCGCGGGAGACGGCGATCGCGAACTCGCGGTCGCGCACCTCGCCGATGAACAGGCCGTTGGTCGGGTAGAGGATCGAGGCGTCGATGCCCTCGACGTCCATGTCCTGGAGCATGATCTGGGCGTTCACGTCGCGCTTGCCCAGCACGCCGCCCAGGTCGCGGTCGTGGGCATCCTTGGCGAACAGCAGCGGGCGGCGCGCCCACTGGGGCTCGAGGTACTGCTTCAGCTCGTTCTCGTTGTCCCGGACGTGTCCGTCGGCGTCCACGATCAGCATGCCGTGCATGATCCTCCTCCCGCGGCGGAGCTCCCCACCGATCGCCAGGCCCACGCTGGGGTGGTTTTCCAAGGGTAGCACACCGGTGGGGCCCCGGCGAATACTAGCCGACGCCGGGGCAGCCCTCAGCCGCGGGCGAGGGCGCTGAGCCGGGCGAGGGCAGCCTCGGTCTCGGCGACGAGGGCGGCGACGATCTCGCCCGCGGGCCGCACGCCGTCGATCAGGCCGCAGCCCTGGCCGGCGTAGAGCGCCATGGCCTCGATGTTCCCCTGTAGCTCGGCTACCGGCGCGCGGTCGGTGTAGCGCAGCACCGGCTGGCCGGTCGTGGCGTGCGTGGCGACGACGTCGCCCTCGCCGGGCCGACGGCCGGGCGGCGGGCAGCCGGCGGCCCGCCAGGCCTCGTACGTCGAGTTGCGCAGCGACCGGTGCGGCGCGTTCGGCCAGCCGACGTCGAACAGCTCGGTGAAGACCGTGTCCGTCTCGCGGGCGGCCACGACCTCGGCCTTGTAGTCCGGGTGGGCGCCGGACTCCACGCTGGCGAGGAAGCGGGTGCCGATCGACACGCCGGCGGCGCCGAGGGCCAGCGCGGCGGCGATGCCCCGCCCGTCGGCGATGCCCCCGGCCGCCAGCACCGGCCGCGGCGCCACGGCGTCGACCACCCGCGGCACCAGCGCCACCAGGCTGATCGTCCCCCGCACGTGTCCACCGGCCTCGACGCCCTGCGCGATCACGGCGTCGACGCCGGCCGCTGCCGCGCGCTCGGCCTCCTCGACCGTGCCAACTTGATGGAGCACGCGCGTGCCGACGGCGTGCGCCGCCGACACGAACGGCGCCGGGTCGCCCCAGAACAGCGAGAGCACCGGCACGCGCTCGGCGAGGCAGACGGCAACCCGCTCTTCCTGCGGCCAGGGCAGCAGCAGGTTGACCGCGAACGGCGCGGCCGTCAGCTCGCGGACGCGGCGGATCGCCGCCCGCAGCGCGTCGGGACTCCCGTGCGAGATGGCAACGCTGCCCAGCCCACCAGCGTTGGAGACCGCGGCCGCCAGCTCCGGCCGCGTCGTGCCGCCGATCGGCGCCTGGAAGATCGGGTAGCGGATGCCGAGCAGGTCGCAGAGCGGCGTGTGCAACATCGTCCGGCTCCCTCGCCTGAGAGATCGATGCCCGCGTGCGGGCGACGCCGAGCAGCTTCGCCGAGGCGCCCGCGGGGCGCTACTCGGCTTCGGGCTCGGCCGGGGCCGCCTCGAACAGCATGCCCTGGTCGGCGATCGCCTGGCGCTGGCTCTTGCCGTAGGCGCCGCGCCGCGTCTGCGACTGGAGGAACTGCTCCACGCTCGCCCAGTCGCGCTGCTTGGCCAGGTCGTAGCGCTCGCGGTGAATGAGATCGTCCAGCGGGCGGCGCGGCGTCGGCTGCGGCTGGCGCAGCGGCCAGCCGATGGGGACCAGCTCGTACACCCGCAGCGGGTCCGGAATGCCCAGCCAGGCGCGTAGCATCGTCGCCATGTAAGGGCTGCCGACATCCGAGACATACTGCGAGGCCAGCCCAAGGCTGGCCGCCGCGAGGTGCAGCAGCAGGGTGGCGTTGGCCAGGCCGGTGATGAAGTGGCGCTCGCCCTTGTCCTCGCGGGTCCGCACCGGGTACGACTCGTTAACCCGCGGGTCGCCGACGACGACGATGTAGACCGGCGCGTCGCGGAAGCCGGCGCCGGTCATGCGGATCGTCCCGCGGATCGCCAGCTCCATCTCCTTCTTCTCTGCCTGCTGCTTGAGGAAGAGGTCGGCGATGCGGGCGCGCATGGCAGCGTCGCGGATGATGATGAACTCCCAGGGCTGGCCGTTGCCGCCGGACGGCGCCCAGCGGGCCACCTCGATGATCTGGCGGATGAGCTCATCGGGGACGTCGCGGTCGCGCTGGTAGCCGCGGATGCTGCGCCGCTCGCGGGCCAGCGCCGTGAGCTGCTCGATGGTCGGGAGCGCGCCGCGGTCGAGGCCGCTCGCGCTCGGTGCGCTGGTCGCCATGGTCGTGCCTCCCTCACGCGGGTTACAGCAAGCGGCGGTAGACGGCGTCGAGCTGGGCCGCGCTCTGCTCCCAGGAGAAGCGCGCTGCCGCCCGCGCCCGCAGAGCCGCGCCCCGTGCCCGCGCCGCCCGCGCATCGCGCAGCGCGCCCAGTAGCTCGGCCGCCAGCGCCTCGGCATCGCCAAGCGGCGCGTACAGCCCGAGGTCGCCGAGCAGCTCGCGGGTCACCGGCGTGTCGAAGGCGACGACGGGCAGCGCCATCGCCATGTAGTCGAGCACCTTGCCGTTGCCCTCGCTGGCCGACATCTTGGGCGCCACCGCCACGTCGCCGAGGGCCAGGTAGTCCGGCGCCAGCTCGTAGGGCACGCGGCCCGGCAGGTGGACGCGTGCGCCGATCGCCAGCGCCTCGGCCTGGACGCGGTAATGGTCCTGGCCGGGGTAGCCCAACAACAAGAAGTGTACGTCCGGCTCGGCGGCGAGCACACGCTGGGCGGCCGCCAGCAGGCGCGAGATGCCCTGGTACTCGGCCAGGAGGCCCAGGTAGACGACTACCGGCACGTCCGCCGGCAGTCCCAGACGCGCGCGCAGGCGGACCACCCGCGCCGCGCGGGGCGAGCCGGGCGCGGGGGGGCAGAACAGCGCGACGTTCACCCCGTCGGGCACGACCGTGATCCGCCGCGCCGGGCAGCGAAAGACGCGGCAGAGCAGGTCGGCGCCGTGGCCCGTGCTCGCCACGACGGCATCGGC
>Ga0209810_1003225_pt1 | contig 17563 bp, 18 predicted proteins | sample Coa_R1_7_FD_187159 | JGI IMG/M metagenome (GOLD analysis project Ga0209810, IMG submission 187159) | Surface soil microbial communities from Centralia Pennsylvania, which are recovering from an underground coalmine fire - Coalmine... | ecosystem: Environmental > Terrestrial > Soil > Unclassified...
CACCCCGGGGAGGAACGCCATGAAACGCATTTTGCATGCGGCAACCATGCTGATTGGGGTCAGCATGCTTGCAGGTTCCGCAGCGGCGCAAGGCACGATCAAGATCGGATTGATTCTGCCCTATTCCGGTCAATTCGCCGACACGGCAACGCAGATCGACAACGGCATCAAGCTTTATCTCAAGCAACACGGCGACACGGTCGCAGGCAAGAAAATTGAAATTATCCGCAAGGATACCGGGGGCATCAATCCGCCGGTCGCCAAACGACTGGCGCAGGAGCTCGTCACGCGCGATGCGGTCGACATCCTTGCCGGCTTCGCGCTCACGCCCAACGCGCTCGCAGCCGCCGATGTCTCGGCGGAGGCCAAGAAGTTCATGGTCGACATGAACGCCGCCACGGCGATTGTCACAACCAAATCGCCCTACATGGTGCGCACCTCTTTCACGGTGCCGCAGCTCAATCAGACGCTCGGGACATGGGCCGTGCAACGCGGCATCAAGAACGCCTATACCATGGTTACCGATTATGGCCCGGGCATCGATGCCGAGAATGCGTTTGACAAGGGCTTTAAGGCGGCAGGAGGCGAGATCGTCGGCTCGGTGCGGATGGCCGTAGCCAATCCGGATTTCTCCGCTTATGTGCAACGCGCCAAGGATCTCAACCCGCAGGGCATCTTCATCATGATCCCTGGCGGCGCACAGCCCGGCGCTTTTGGAAAGGCTTTGGCCGAGCGCGGCATTGACCCGAAGAAGACCAAGGTGATGGGCCAGATGGAGATCACCGACGAGCACGCGCTCGCGGCCATGGGCGACGTCGCGATTGGCATGATCACGGCCGGCCACTATGACTACAACCACAAGTCAAAGCTGAACGAGGAATTCGTGAAGGCCTATAACGCCGCGTTCAACCGCAACCCCGACTTCTTCTCCGTTGGCGGCTACGACGGCATGCATCTGATCTTCGCGGCTCTCACCAAAACGAAGGGCAGCACCGATGGGAAAGCCCTGGTTGACGCCGCCAGAGGCATGCAATGGGAGAGCCCGCGCGGACCGATGGCCATCGATCCCGAGACCCGCGACGTGATCCAGAACGTCTACATTCGGCAGGTTGAGAAGGTCGACGGCAAGCTGGTCAATGTCGAGATTGCCACGATCCCCAACGTCAAGGATCCGTTCAAGGCGGCGATGAAAAATTAATGGCCTATCCGTCACGTCTCCCCTTGCCGCGCAGGCGAGCCCGAGAGCCAGAGCGGTCAACTCTTGCTGATCGCAGGCCGCCAGCTTGTGCGGGAGCGAGGTGACAACATCGGACAGACGAAGACCTGCCGCAGCGCGCCATGCTTCCTCCGATCTTCGGCGTTTTGTTCGACGGCTTTGCCTACGGAATGCTGCTGTTTCTCCTTTCGGTCGGGCAGTCGGTGACGCTCGGCATGATGAATTTCATCAACCTCGCGCATTGCAGCTTTGCCATGCTCGGCGGCTATGTCACGGTTATGCTGGTCAACCGCTATGGCTGGCCCTTCTTCGCGGCGCTGCCGATCGCATTTCTCGCCGCCGCTTTCGCCAGCGTCGCATTCGAGCGCACGCTCTATCGGCGGCTTTACCGGGCAAGCGACCTCGATCAGGTGCTGCTGACCATCGGTATAACCTTCATCTCAGTGGCGGTCGCCGCCTATATCTTCACCACCGCGCAGCAACCCCTGCAGCTGCCGGGCTACCTGCGCGGCTCGCTGTCGTTCATGGGTCTCGATTTTGCGGTCTACAGGCTGATTCTGATCGGTATCGCACTTGCGATCACCGCGCTGCTGGTGGCCAGCCTCGAATATACGCGCTTCGGGGCCAAAGTGCGTGCCGCCGTCGACAACGAGAGAATGGCGCGCGGACTCGGTATCGACGTCGACCGGGCGTTTGCGGTCACCTTCGCGCTTGGCTCGGGGCTCGCCGGGCTCGGAGGCGCGTTGGCGATCGAGATCGTGGGCCTCGACCCATCCTTCGCCTTTACCTACCTCGTCTACGTGCTGATTGTCGTTTCGGTTGGCGGGCTCGGTTCAATCGGCGGCTCCTTCGCCGCTGCGGCGGTGCTCGGCATCAGCGACATTGCCGGAAAATATTACGTCCCGCAGCTTGGCGCCTTTCTCATCTATCTGGTCATGGTCGGCATTCTGATGTGGCGTCCGGCCGGCCTGTTTGGGAAGCGGTAGCGATGTGCGCCTCCCATTCCGCCGGTATGGCCTCAGGCTACCGACACGTCGGGCTCGCTTCCTGCCTCATGCAACCGAACGGGTTTACATACCGGAGGTCGGCGACCAGGCGACGTCGGGCTACCATCGCGTTTGCTGTGCCGCCGTGCCCGCTGTCAGGTCAGCCCTCGACACGACCGCACGCGCGGTGCCGTGTGATGGGGCGGAGACCCGCGAGCGCGACGGCCTTCTTGAAACGCTGCCCGCCAAGGTCCGCGAGGATAGGTTGACATGGCGCCCGCCGCCGCCACGACCGCGTTGTCGCCGCAAGCCTATCTGCGAGCGCGTGCCCGCTGGAAACCGATCGAGATCGCGTTCTGGCTGGCCACGCTTCTGCCCTTTGCCCTGGTGCCGAATTATTTGTCGCTTGCGAGCCAAATCGCAATTGCCGCCCTTTTCGCGCTGTCGCTTGATCTCATCCTTGGCTATGCCGGGATCGTTTCACTCGGTCATGCCGCCTTTTTCGGCATCGGCGCCTATACCGCCGGGATCATCTCAAAATATGGCTGGGGCGAACCGGTTACCGGACTCGTGGCCGCCTCCGCGCTTGCGGGAGTCGTGGGCTGGGCCACGAGCTTCATCATCGCGCGTTTTCGTCATCTCGCCCTCATTATGCTGACGCTCGGCTTCGGGCTTCTGCTCGGCGAACTTGCCAACAGCGCGAGCTGGCTCACCGGCGGCGTCGACGGCCTGCAGGGCATTCACACGTGGGACCTTCTCGGCCTGTTTCATTTCGATCTCTATGGATTCACCGCCTATGCCTATTCGCTCGCCGTGCTGTTTCTCCTGTTTATCGTCGCACGCCGGCTGATCAATTCTCCCTTCGGGCTTGCGCTACGCGGCATCCGCGAGAACTGGATTCGCATGCCGGCGATTGGCGCGCCGAGCCGCGCGCATATCCGCACAATTTACACAATCGCGGCAGCCATGGCCGGCACCGCCGGCGCGCTCCTCGCGCAAACCACCGAAACCGTGTCGCTCGACTCGCTTTCCTTCGAACGCTCGGCCGAGCTTCTGGTCATGCTCGTGCTGGGCGGCGCAGGTCGACTCTATGGCGGGCTCGTCGGCGCCATCATCTTCATGGTCGCGCGCGACCAATTCTCCGGTACCACGCCGCAGTACTGGTATTTCTGGATCGGCGTGCTTCTGGTCGCCGTGGTGACGCTTCTGCCCAACGGCGTTCTCGGCGGCCTGTCGCGGCTTGCCGCAAGGTGGAGAAAGACGTGACCCGTCCCGCTCTGCTCACCCGCGGCCTCTCCAAGAGTTTCGGCTCCCTCGTGGTCGCGCGCGACATCACCATCAGCCTTCCGGTGGGCGCGCGCTATGCGTTGATCGGTCCGAACGGCGCCGGCAAGACCACGCTGATCAACCTCATGACCGGCATGCTTGCTCCCGACGCCGGACGAATTTTCCTGGGCGAGGACGACGTAACGAATCTCGAGCCGCGCGAGCGCGTGCGGCGCGGCCTCGCACGCACCTTCCAGATCAATACGCTTTTCCCAGGGCTGACCCCGCTCGAATCGGTGACGCTCGCCGTCTGCGAACGACGGGGCATTTCGCGCGAGTTCTGGCGCAGTATTGCGACGCACCGCGAAGCAATCGACGAAGCACATGATATTCTCGCGCGGCTGCGACTCGCCGAGGAATGCTACCGGCCGACGCGCGAACTGCCCTATGGACGCCAGCGGCTGCTCGAGATTGCCCTTGCGTTGGCCACCCGTCCCAAGGTGCTGCTGCTCGATGAGCCGGCGGCCGGCGTGCCGCCCGAAGAAAGCGGGGAAATTTTCGAGGTCGTAGCCGGCTTGTCGGATGAGCTCACTTTGTTGTTCATCGAACACGACATGCACGTGGTCTTCAGGTTCGCGAGCCATATCATCGTGCTCGTGGGCGGCGCGATTTATACGGAAGGTACGCCGGCGGAAATTTCGGCGCATCCCGGCGTGCGCGAGGTCTATCTCGGGACGCGCAAGCATGGCTGAGCCATTGCTCTCACTGCACAAGGTCACCGCCGGCTACGGCGAGGCCGTTGTGCTGCATGACGTTTCGCTCGACGTGCCGGAGAACGGCAGCCTGGCGGTGCTCGGCCGCAACGGCGTTGGCAAATCGACGCTTTTGCTTACCATCATGGGCTTCACGCACATGCATGGCGGCAGGCTGACCTGGCGGGGGCAGGACATCTCGCGCCTCCCGCCTCATCGCCGCGCCGCAGGCGGGATCGGGTGGGTGGCGCAGGAGCGCGAGATTTTTCCATCGCTCAGCGTCGAAGAGAACCTGACGGTGGCCTCGCGGCCGGGCGCCTGGAATCTGGCCATGACCTACAAGCTGTTCCCGCGGCTCGCCGAGCGACGCCGCAACATGGGCCATCAGCTGTCCGGCGGCGAGCAGCAGATGTTGGCGATCGCTCGGGCGCTGATGACAAATCCGGCGCTGATGCTGCTGGATGAGCCTTTCGAAGGCCTCGCACCGGTGATCGTCGACGAGCTCCTTGCTGCGATGAAGACGATGCTTGCCGGGCGTTCGATCGCCATCGTGCTGGTCGAGCAGCACACCGACATCGCGCTTGAACTGACGTCCGAGGCGGTCGTGCTCGAGCGCGGCGCGGTGGCACACCGCGCGCCTTCGCGGGATCTCCAGAGAGATCTGCCCACGCTCGAACGGCTTGTCGGCTTGCGTGTCGCTACGAGCGCATGACAAAGTAGCCGCCGTTTCGGGCACGCGGCCCTCGGGCCCGGGTCCGGATCTCCTGGGCGGAAGTGCCGCGGAGCATGGCGTGCGGGCTCGCGCGCTTCGCGCCGGTTCGTGAGTGACATTTGGAGAGCACCATGTCCAATCCGATGATCCCGCGTGAGCGCGCCGACTATTCCGCTATCGTTGACCGTCCCCCGCTGAAGCTGCCCAAAGGGGCCCGCATCGTGTTCTGGACCATCGTCAATTATGAGGTCTGGGACATCGCAAAACCGATGGCACGGCAGTTGCTGCCGGCCCCGACGGGCGTTCAATTGATGCCGGACGTGGTGCACTGGGCCTTCCACGAATATGGCATGCGCGTCGGCTGCTGGCGCTTCCACGAGCTGTTTCGAAAACTCAAGATAAGACCGACGCTCGCCGCAAATGCCCGCATCTGCGAGGACTATCGGCGTGTGGCCGAGGAAGCACGCCGCGACGGCTGGGAGTTCATGGGCCACGCCTACGAGCAAGGACCGATTCACAAGGAATCTGACCAGGCGGCCATGATCCGCCGCAGCTTGGACGTGATTGAAAGATTCACCGGCACACGACCGGTCGGGTGGCTCGGGCCGGGTCTCACGCAGACGCTGGAAACGCCCGATCTGCTCACCGCCGCCGGCGTTAAATACATCGGCGATTGGGTCTATGATGACGAGCCGACGGTCATCCGCACCGCCAATGGTCCGCTGGTGACCCTACCCTACACCATCGAGCTCAATGACATACCGATGATGCTCATTCAGCATCATGAAAGCGATTATCTGCTCCGGCGCACGATTGACCAGTTCGATCGGCTCTATGCCGAGAGCGCGAAGCGAGCGAAAATATGCGCGCTCGCAATCCATCCGTACATCAGCGGACAGCCACACCGCATCAAATATCTCGAAATGATATACAAATACGTCAACAAGCATAAAGGCGTGCTGCACTGGAACGGCGCGCAGATTCTGGACTGGTATCAATCCCTCGCCACTCAGCAACTGAAGGCTGCAGAATGAACTTTCCCAAACCTCATGTCGGCATGCTGCCGACGGATCGCCTCGCCTATTCGGCCATTGTCGCGCGCAAGCCGCTCAAATTGCCCAAGGGCGCGCGCATGGTGGTGTGGACCATTACCAATGTCGAGGAATGGGACCCGACCCAGCCAATGCCACGTACGGTGCTGACGCCGCCGGCGGGCGGCTCGCCCATTCCCGATATTCCCAACTGGTGCTGGCATGAATACGGCAACCGCGTAGGCTTCTGGCGGCTGCTGCAGGTCTATGACGAATTCAAGATCCCGGGCGTGATGAACATCAACGGTTCGGCCGTCGAGGCCTTCCCCGACATCGTCAAGGCCTGCGTGGCGCGCAACTGGGAATTCGTGGGCCACGGATTTACCCAGCGTAACATGCAGAAAGTTGAGAACGAGCGTGCCGACATCCGCCGAAGCGCCGAAGTCATCGAGCGGGTGACAGGAAAACGCCCCCGCGGCTGGCTCGGACCCGGATTGACCGAGACCTGGGAAACTCCCGATATCCTCGCCGAGGAGGGCTACGACTACGTCGCCGATTGGGTGTTGGACGATCAACCGGTCTGGCTCAAGACGCGCGGGAAACCGATACTCAACATTCCCTACACCCAGGAATGCAATGACGTCGCCATGATGCTCATCCAGCATCATAAGGCGAACGAGTTCTACGAGCGCGCGATGGACCAGTTCGAGCAGATGTACAAGGATGCCAAGGGTTCTGCACGGGTGATGGCCATTTCCGTCCATCCCTACATCATGGGCGCGCCCCACCGGACCAAATATTTCCGCAAGATCTTCGAGAAAATCAGAAAAAAACGCGACGTCCTGTTCTGGACCGGTTCACAGATCGCTGACTGGTTCATGCAGGCGGGACCGAAGCCGCCGGGTTGACCGCGCCGTCATCGCCGGGAGCGAAACGGCGAAGCAGCTGGGTGGCGTGAAGAGGTCGATTGCGGCGTCTCGCTCTCAATGACCAATGGCGAAGCGGCCGGAAAAAGGCCCGGCTCCGGCAACCGAGAGGCAGGAGAACCTCAACGATGCACCCCCGCGAACGTCTTGCCTATTCCCCAATAGAGAACCGGCCGCCGCTTAAACTCCCCGAGGGCATCCGCATGGTGATATGGCCGGTGCTCGCGCTCGAGGAATGGGACATGAGCCGCCCGATGGCGCGCATGGTGATCTCGCCGCCGCAAGGTCAGCCTATGCTGCCCGACCATCCGAACTGGACCTGGCATGAATACGGCATGCGCGTCGGCTTCTGGCGGCTGCGCGCGATGATGCACAAGCTCGGTATCAAACCGACGGTGACGCTCAACGCCAAGGTCTGCGAGACCTACCCGGCAGTAGTGAAGGCCTGCCTCGACCTTGGTTGGGAACTCAACGCGCATGGCTACGATCAGGTGCCGATGCACAAGCTCGAAGACCAGCGTACGGTCATCATGAGATCCATGGACGTGATCGAAAAGTTTTCAGGGAAGCGTCCACGTGGCTGGTTTGGCCCTGGCTTGACGCAGACCTTCGATACGCTCGACTATCTCTCCGAAGCTGGCGTCGAATATATCGGCGACTGGGTGCTCGATGACGAACCGGTGACGCTGCAGACCACGCACAAGCCGGTGGTCGCGCTGCCCTACAATTTCGAGATCCACGACATCGTGATGATGGCACTACAGCATTTGCCGTCGGCGGAGTGGCGGGCGCGTGCCATGGACCATTTCAACACGCTCTATGTGGAGTCGGCTGTGCGTCCGAAGTTCATGGCGATCGCATGCCATCCATATCTGTCGGGCGTGCCGCACCGCATCGGTCACGTACAGCGTACCTTCGCGGAAATTCTCGCCCATGAGGGCGTCGTTGCCTGGGATGGCGAGACGATACTCGACTGGTATCTGGCGGCACGCCAGTGATGAGACAACACATGCCCCCACGCCATCGCAGCTGTTTTGTCCCGCACGACATCAAGGCGCCTATCAAGGGCGCCGCCGAGGGTCCGCTTGCTGGATTAACTTGCGTAGTCAAGGACATGTACGAGATTGCCGGAGAGCGCACCGGTTGCGGCAGCCCCGAATGGCTTGCGGCGCATCCGCCTGCGTCGCGCCATTGCCGGCCGGTGCAGAAAATCCTTGACGCAGGCGCGACCATCGTGGGCAAGACGATTTGCGACGAATATTTCTACAGCGTTACCGGGGCCAATGCGCATTACGGCACGCCGGCGAATGCCCGCGCGCAAAACCGCCTGCCGGGCGGATCGTCGTCGGGATCGGCCGCGGCCTGCGGCGCCGGCCTTTGTGACTTCGCGCTTGGCAGCGATACCGGGGGCTCGGTGCGCATCCCCGCCTCGTTCAACGGAGTCTATGGCTTGCGCCCGACCCACGGCCGCATCGCCCACGAAGGCGTCGCCGCGATGGCACCAAGCTTTGACGTGCCCGGCTGGTTTGCGGCGACGCCCGGCGTCTTTCGTAAAGTCGGCGCAGTCCTGCTTGACGACCAGCGTGTTCCCGCCAATGTCGACCGCATTATCGTGCTTGACGATGCCTTCGAGCAGACGGATGAACCGGTCGCCGATCTGCTGCGCCACTGGCTGCAAATCACGCGCAGTCATTTGCCCGAATTGGTGCACCGCAGAATCGCGCCGGACGGCTTCGATCCCTGGCGCGAAGCCTTCCGCATCGTGCAGGCTTACGAAACCTGGCAGACGTTCGGCGACTTCATCACCCGGCACCGACCGAAAATCGGGCCCGGCATCCGTGAACGTATGGACTTCGCGGCGACCGTGAGGCGCGAGCAGGCCGACACCGCGCGCATGATTGTCGCAAGGGCGCGCGAACACATTCGAGGGGTCGCGGTTCCGGGCACGATTCTCGTGCTGCCGACCGCGCCGTCGATCGCGCCGCACATCGACACGCCCATGGATATGCTTGACGACTTCCGCGCCCGGGTCATGCGCCTGACCTGCACCGCCGGCGTCTCCGGCCTGCCACAGATGAACATTCCCGCCGGAACCGTGGCAGGCTGCCCGGTCGGGCTGTCGTTCATCGGCTGGGCCGGCGGCGACGAGGCGCTGCTCGATCTCGCCTGTGAATTGTCGCCCCACTGTGGCATGGCGGCCTGAGGCGTTTTGTGCTTTGACAGGCGACGGCAGCCATTGGCGGTCGCACCATGACCTCAAATCATCAATTTCTTGACCGCAGGACCATCGCCGAGTTGACGGCACGCATGTATCTCGAGACCGGCGCCGTCCGCTTCATGGCGGACAAGCCGTTCATCTTCACGTCGGGCTGGGCAAGCCCGGTATACAACGACTCTCGCTGGTTGATGTCGTTTCCGGATGTGCGCTCGATGCTGATCGACTTTGCGGTGCACCGTATCATATGCGATGTCGGCCGCCACAGGATCGATGCGGTGGCGGGCGGCGAGACCGCGGGCATTCCCTTTGCGGCCTGGGTGGCCGACCGGCTTCGTTTGCCGATGCAATATGTCCGCAAAAAGCCCAAGGGCTTCGGCCGCGGCGCACAGATCGAAGGCAAACTCGATCACGGCCAACGCGTGCTGCTCGTCGAGGATCTCGCAACCGACGGGAAGAGCAAGGTCAATTTCATCAACGCCATCCGCGCGGCAGGCGGCATCTGCGAGCACTGTTTCGTGCTATTCTTTTACGATATTTATCCGCTCGGTCGGAAAATCCTGGACGACCTGGGCGTGACACTCCATGCGCTCACCACGTGGCGTGACGTGCTGCGCGTGGCAAAAGCGAGCGGCCAATTCGACGCGGCGATGCTTTCCGAGGTCGAACGATTCATCGCCGATCCCGCCGGCTGGTCCAAGGCACACGGAGGCGCCGCCGAAGCGGTCGAATAAGGGGGTGGTCATGGCAAATACGAAACGCGCATCAAGGGCTGCCGCACGCAAGAAAAAACGACCAACCAATCATGCATCGCTGACGAGAGGTGTTAAACGGCCCCGCCAGAGATTTGTCGTCAGCCACCTCCGCGAGGAGGACTTTGATACCGGCCTGCGCCCTTATTCGGCCTATCGCGACCTCGGCGTCGCGGCTGCGACGGGCGGCCTGGTGCGGGCCCATGTGATCCGCATGACGAGGCCGTTCGACGAAAAACAAGTGGCCGTGCCGCACTTTCACGATGTCGACTTTCAAATGGTCTATGTATTGAAAGGTTGGTTTCAGACGGAATTTGACGGCGAGGGTCTGCACACCTTCCGCGAAGGATCCTGCTGGATTCAGCCTCCTGGTATCAGGCATACCGTGCGCGGCTATTCCGACGACTGCGAGTTGCTCGAGATCGTGTCGCCTGCCGACTTCGAGACGGTGACGCTGAAGCGGTGAGACAGGCATTGTGCAACGCACGGCGCGTGCCGCGTTCATCGGACCGAGCCTGCGACCGCGGTCGATCCGCCGGGATTGTAGAAGAGACAACGCGAGAAAAAGCCCTGGTGGCTGCACGCGCAGGCGCTTGATCGTCCAACACGACATGTGTCTGTCGGGGGCGGGGTGCGTCGACGCGTTGCCGGCAGTGCGTGCCGAGCGTACGCCCGCGTGTTCCCGCAGGAGAACGCCATTGACTAACGCTTGACGCCAAGGCCCTCCATGAAACGCGCGCGGATCTGCACCGGGTCGCGATCGGTGGTTCCGACCCCCGGTTCGCCGTCAATGCGTGCGCCAATCAGGCTTGGGCCGCCCTCCCGCAGCGCCTCGGCGACGAGCCGGTCGAAATCAGCCTCGTCCGCCGCCCAGGCGCTCTTGGCGATCCCCGAACCGCGGGCAATGGCGACAAGATCGGCCGTGCCTGCGCTCGCCGTGGGCTGGCCGCCGGTGATCTGGTAAAGCCCGTTGTCCCAGACAATGATGGTGAGGTTTCTCGGTGCCTGGACGGCGACCGTCGACAGGCAGCCGAGTTGCATCAGGAGCGAGCCGTCGCCCTCGAGCGCGATGACATGGCGTCGAGGCTGGGCAATGGCCACCCCGAGCGCGATCGGGATTGCCAAACCCATGCTCCCGAGCATGTAGAAATTCTGCGGGCGCCGTCCGCTCGACCAGAGATCGAAATTGGTATTGCCGATACCGGCGATGACGGCTTCCTCGTGTTTGAGCGCGGTAACGAGCCGCTTGGTCAAGTCGAAGCGGTTCATCACCTTGGCATTGTGCTGGGACCCGGTCATGCCGCAAATACCTTGCCGCCCGTCAGCAGCGGCGAAAGAATGAAAACGACGGGCGCTTGGGTCGCCACCGCCTGCTTGATCGAACGATCGACGATGAACTCGAGCTCATCTTGCCGCGTGATCGTATGATGTTCGACCGCAAGTGAAGCAAGGACAGGCCGCATGGTTTTGCATACCATCGCCTGCCCAAGATTGAATTCTCCAAGCGTGCCGCGCTCCGATACGAAGATCAATGCCGGGATCTGGCAGGGCACGATGAGCGAGGCAAGTGCATTGGGAATCGTGCCGAAGCCCGAAGTCTGCATGAGCACCGCGCCACGCAGCCCGCCCATCCACGCCCCGGCGATAATACCGAGTGCCTCCTCCTCGCGCGTTGCGGCGAAAGCGGTGAAGAACGGATCGGCGTGCAGCGCCGCGATCAGCGGGGTGAAGACACGGTCGGGTACGTAGACCGCGAGCCTGACATGGTTGCTCTTCAGCGTCGCCAGCACGACCTCGTGCCAAGCAGCCGGCCGGGATTGTGCCTCAATCATCGCGATGTTTTCGTGATTTTCGCCAATCGAAAAGAGACGCCGCGCATGGCGACCCAACAATGTCCGAGGTGTTGCCCGAAGCCGTCGCCATTGCCGCCTCCGCTGCAAAAGCCTACCCTTGGGGCATGTCCGGTTTGAAGCATAAACTACGCCGGATCACCGCAGGAGAGAAAGGGTGACATCCGACTCCAGCAGGGGAGCGTCGCGACGCGTCTTCCTGAAACGTGCGCTGGCCGGTGGTGTTGCCGGGTCGATCCTGATGCGGGCGCGCGCCACCGACGCCGCGTATCCCGACCGACCGGTCAAGGTCATCGTGGCAAACACGCCGGGCGGGCCGTCCGACATCGTCGGCCGCATCGTCACCGCCGCCTTGCAGCAATCGACGGGCAAGACCTTCATCATCGAGAACATCGGCGGCGCGGGCGGCAATATCGGCTTCGGCTATGCGGCGCGGGCAGCGCCGGACGGCTATACGCTCCTACTTGCGACCAACGCATGGTCGATCAATCCCACCCTCTACAGAAAAATTCCCTATGACCCCTTGCATGACTTTGTCGGCGTCAGCGAACTGGCGTCCTCGCCGAATACCTTTGTCGTGAAGGCCGACCTCCCCGCTAATAACATGAAGGAATTCGTCCGTCTGGTCAGAGCCGATCCGGACAAGTTCAACTGCGCGACGCCGCCGATCGGAACCAGCCCACAGATCCAGCTCGAAGTCCTGAAGATTCGGGAACATCTGCCGACGCTTCAGGACGTCGTATTCAAGGGCGGCGGCGACGCCATCCAGGCGCTGCTATCCGGTACGGTGCAATTGAGCTCCGGGTCGCTCGCGCCTGCTGCGCCGCATATCAAGGCCGGTGTCCTTCGCTGTCTTGCGGTCTCCGCGGAGACGCGCTGGCCCGATCTGCCCGATGTGCCGACCATGGAGGAGCAGGGTTACAAAGGCTTCGTCTTCCCCACCGACATGGCGATGCTGGCGCCGGCAAAGACACCGCCGAATGTCGTCGCTTGGCTGGAGGCGGAGATACTCAAGGTGCTCAGTACGCCGGAAATGAAGGAACGCATGTATAAATCCGGTTTCATGGTGAGGCCGCTGGGCGCCAAGCAGGCCTGGGCGCGCGTCACCAAGGAAATCGCCATGTTCAAGGAAATCATCGAACAGGTCGGAATCAGGAAAATCTAGCCCCGCGGACCATGGCTCGGAGACTCCGCGTCAAAGCGACCGACGGCAGCTCAACCGATGCTCGAGGGGCGATGCAATCCTCATGCTGATCAAGTCGATCGACCCGATTGCCGTCGTTCTGCCGATGCGCAAGCCGGTCATTATGGCCGGCGAAGAAGTCCGGCGCGCCGAGAACGTGCTGGTGCGCATCGAGACGGACGATGGGTCGGTAGGTTGGGGCGAAGCCGCGGCGGCCCCCACCATGACCGGCGAAACGTTGGAGAGCCTGGTCGCCGCCGTGCATCTGCTCGCCGCGGCGCTCAAGGGGCGCGCAGCGGACGATATCGATGGTGCGCTGCTTGCGATGCGCCACCGTCTTTACGGTAACAATGGCGCCAAGGCGGCCATTGAGATTGCGCTTCACGACGTGGTCGGCAAATCCGCGGGACTGCCCGTGCATGCGCTGCTTGGCAACAAACGGCACAGCCGCATACCGCTGCTTGGCACCATTGCCGGCGGCGACCGCGACAGCGAGCAAGAAGACGCGGCGATGAAGAAATCTGCAGGTATTACCGCATACAAGATCAAGGTCGGCCTCGGGACGCCCGAAGCCGATGCAGCGCGTACGCGCGCGATTTGTGACGGGCTCGGCCCAGGCATGATGATCTCGGCCGACGCCAACCAGGGCTTCACCGCCGAGGAAGCCATTCGCTATTTGCAGGCCGTGCAGGATAAAGGTCTCCATGTGCTCGAGCAGCCCGTCATGGCCGATGACCTTTCTGGGATGGCGCGGGTGGCGGCCGCGGCAGGCAATATTGCAATCGCTGCCGACGAAGGCATCCATTCGCTCGACGATATCCGGCGTCACCACGCACTCAACGCCGCGCGCGCGGCGAGTCTGAAGGCGATAAAGCTTGGAGGGCTGCGGGCACTCGTGGCGGCCGGCCGCCTTTGCGACGAACTGGGCATTATGGTGAACGTGTCGTGCAAGACAGGCGAGTCGAGTATTGCCTGTGCCGCCGCATTGCATGCGGCACTCGTCATGCCGAATATCGCCTATGCACTGACGCTCACCCATGGGGGTCTTGCGGCCGACGTCACCGCACAACCGATCCCAATCGTGCGCGGACATGTCGAAAGTCTCGACCGCCCAGGACTGGGCATCGACATCGATGAAAACGCGGTCAGCCGCTACCGCGTGGAGATCGCGGCGCGCATGCGGACGCCGCTACCGCACACCGCGAGCACGGTCGAGCGCCCGGCGTAGCGACTCCGCGCTTGGCCAAATGGATCGCCGCTGGGAGGAACCAGCCTCAGTGAACACGGTGCCGGCCCGCGCGCCGTGCAGGCGGGCCATGCTTTGGGTCTATTCATGACGCTCGACCATGATCCGCGCGATGCGTCACTTTTCCCAAACACGATTCCCGGCGACGGAATCATGCCGGGAAATGAGGCTTGTAGCCGTCCGTCATTCTCTCCACGCGCCCGGCAAACGGCAACCCGACATGACCGGGAAACACCAACGCGCCGCTCGATGCGCAATAGTCGAGCACCTTACGGCGTGAAGCGCGCGCTTGAGCAGCATCCGAATTCTTGGGAAAATTCCAGTCTGGATAATAGACCTGCAACAGGTGGTGCCAAACATCCCCGATGAATACGGCGCGCTCGCCTCTGCTTTCGAGCTTGAAGACGACGTGGCCCGGCGAATGTCCTGGCGCCGGCTCGATTTCGATGAATTCGTCCAGGCGCATAGGACCGCCGTCGACCAAATCCGCCTTGCCATATTCGAGGATCGGGACGACGCATTCGCGGAAAGTGCCAAGTTCGGCAGGGCCTTCGCGCGGATCCGCGTCGATCGCGGCAAAGTATTCGACGTCTGCCTTCGAGAACAGGTAGCGCGCATTGGGGAAGGTCGGAACCCACTTGCCGTCTTGTTGCCGTGTGTTCCATCCCACATGATCGTGGTGGAGATGGGTACACATCACGAGATCGATATCCTCCGGCCGCGCGCCGGCCGCGGCCAGCCGGTCGAGATACGGCTCATTGAGCATATGCCAGAAGGGCCGGCCCGGCTTCGCTTTGTTATTGCCGCAGCAGGCGTCGATCAGGATCGTCCTGCCGCCGATTTTGACGAGCCAACTATGGACGGCGAGCCGGATCCTGCCGCTTTCAGCCTCATAGTGATGCGGCGCGAGCCAGTGCCCGTGCTCGGCAAGATGCACGTCCGTGAAATCCGGAAAGATGTCACGCAGGGGGTAGCTCGGAAGATTGGTCTCTTGAACACGGGTGATGACGGCTGCGCCGACCTTGAACACGGACGACCTCCCTTCGCTGGGCGGGCAATCGTAACTTCTTTTCACGGGGCGTCCAGCATTCGCGCCAATCCGAGCAATGCGGGCAGCGGTCGGGTAATGACGTAGGTCGGGATCGCTTCCATGTAGTCGCGGAAGCGTCCCTTCGCCTCAAAGCGAGCACGAAACGCGGATTGTGCGAAGGCTACGCCGAGCCGCGGTACGATGCCGCCCGCGATGTAGATGCCACCACGTGCGCCGAGCGTCAGCGCGAGATCGCCCGCTACGCCGCCGAGCATGGCGCAGAACATCTCGGTCGCTTCGCGCGCGCGCGGATGCGTCTCGCCGACACGGGTGTCGGTGATCTGCGCGGCGGTCAGCTGCTCCTGGCGTTCGCCGTTGAGCTCGCAGAGCGCGGCGTAAAGATTGATCAGACCCGGTCCCGAAAGCACCCGTTCGGCCGACACGTGATCAAAGCGCTTGCGCATAATCTCGAGCACCGCCGTTTCACGGGTGTCGGCCGCGGCCATGGTAACGTGACCCCCTTCGCTTTGCAGCGGAACATAGCCGTCCGCTGTCGGTATCAGCGCGCTCACCCCGAGGCCCGATCCCGGACCGATGACGCCGACGGGTTGCGCTTTCACCGGGGCACCGCGACCCACCTGCATACGGTCGTTTTCAGCCAGATGCGGTACCGCAAGCGCGTTGGCGACGAAATCATTGACGACGCGCACGCTTGAGAATCCGAAACGCTCCCGGAGATCCCCAACGGAAAATCTCCAGGGAAGATTGGTGAACGCGACTTCATCCCCGGTAACCGGCGCTGCGACAGCGAGTATCGCCCGTGTCGGCTTCCGTGCGCGTGCAGGCGACGCGAAATAGGCTTCGATCATTTCGCCGAGAGAAGCGAACTCGTCGCTTGCGAACACACGGACCTGCTCGACGCCGCCGCCCGGTTCGACCAGCGCGAGCCTGCTGTTGGTTGCGCCGATGTCGCCGATGAGGCCGATCGGGGAGGAAGAAATTGCTGCCATGGGCGTTCGATGCACGCTCCCGGCCGGTCGGTCAAGGCTGCCCACGGATTTCCGTTCCCTCTGCCGATCCGGGCGTTCTTCAGGGCCGGCGTCCCGGGCAGGCGATCAAAGCGTCGGTTCGAGCACGTCTTCGAGCCAGTCCCACATATAGGCGGAACAGATGCTCTGGTTATCGATCTGGCAGTGGTGATAGCCTCCCTCTTCGCGGGAAAATATTTTCAGCGTCTTTTGCCTCGAGCCGACCGCTTCGAAGCATTTTCGTGCGTCCGCCAGCGGGATCTGCTCGTCGCCCTCGCCGTGAAGCATCAGAAACGGACATCTGATCTTTTGAACGACGCCGTCAAGCTTGAAGGGCTCCAGTCGTTTGAGCACGTCCTCCTGCGAGCTCGCATTCAGCACCCAAGCGATGTGCTGATGTGCGACCGACAATGACGGCGTTTCAGACCGCGCCAGTCTTTCGAAGCGCTCGCGCCAGATCTTCTGGTAGTCCCACTGCGCACCCCAGGCAATGCAGCAGGCAAAGCGCGGTTCGAACGCGGCCGCCCGCGGTGCATGGTAACCACCGAGGCTCATCGCCATGATGCCGATGCGTTTGGGGTCGACCTCAGCGCGCGCAGCGAGCCAATCGAAGACTGGCGTCGCGTAGTGCTCGGTATCGTGGCGGAGATAAAGCCCGCGGAAGCGGATGCTCTCGCCGTTGCCCGGAGCATCAACGATCAGACAGGCAATGCCGCGCGCCGCAAGATCGGCAACGCCTTTGAAATATTGAATCTCCTTCGTCACATCGAGGCCATCGAAAAATACCATCGCCGGCGCACGGCCGCCGCGGTTGACCGGCTCGGCATGCACGAGAATGGCCGGCAGGCTCGCGCCATTGTATGGGATTTCAACGTGCTCGAGCCGCGGCCGCCTAATGTAGCGGGCCGCATCGCGCAGACAAACGACCCCACGCAGGTAGGCGTCGTTTCCTTCCGCCGTCTTCGGCTGCAAGAAGCGTTCACCCACGTGGTCACAGGCGCTCGCACGTTGGAGATACTGCGCGCCGCTTGCAGCATGACCCTGCGCCACGCAGGCGCGACCCCGATCCTCGAGCTTCAGTGCCTCGAGGGTCCATTCGCGAAACCACGCTTCGTCGTCGCCCATGCAGCGCTTCAACCGGAGACCGATGCGGTTGATCTCGCCGATCTCCGCGCCGCCCCACGGCGCCATGTTGAGCGCCATGAGCAAGCCGTGCGACCAGCGATAGTTTTCCGGAAAATAGACGAACGCCAATTCGTCGAGCCTGTTCTCCATGCCGACCCTCGCTATGGCGCTGGCCATGCGGCAATCCGCGCACGGGTCCGCCTTCCACGTGACGCATGAATCATCTTCCGCCGACCTCACTCCGG
>Ga0209810_1003227_pt1 | contig 17553 bp, 10 predicted proteins | sample Coa_R1_7_FD_187159 | JGI IMG/M metagenome (GOLD analysis project Ga0209810, IMG submission 187159) | Surface soil microbial communities from Centralia Pennsylvania, which are recovering from an underground coalmine fire - Coalmine... | ecosystem: Environmental > Terrestrial > Soil > Unclassified...
TGTACTTGTTCACCTATTTCTTTCGGGGGCTGCCGCCCAACATCGGGCTGTTCGATCCGATCACGGTGCTGGTAGAGGGCCCTTCGGTAGCCAATTGTACCGAGGAGGTGGCACACGGCGAGGGCACAACGTTCTCGGCCATGAATGTGCAGAACTTGCATGTAATTTGCTCCAAGATGCTCTTCGATAGCCCTTATCGCCTGAGCGTCTGCGCACCTTTCGCACGGCAAGTTATGATCAATGTACATGCAGGGACCAACAGCTACGGTTACCGGGTCGCTAACTTCACCGGGCTCCAGAACGCTGCCGGCCAGGGGGCGCGGTTCGACCTCGACGGTGAGCATGCCAGCGGCTTCTTCTGGGCTTCCCTGACCGACGCCGGCGAGGTAGAGGAAACGGACATGCGCTTGCCGCTCGTGACCCTGGCCCGCCGCGTAGACAAGGACTTTCACGGATTTGGGCGCTATCGGGGGGGCGCTCCGTGGGTAGAGATCAGCATGGCGCCGCCAGCCGGATGCCTGCTGACCTCGCGTGGCACATGTGATCGCCTGAGCCATAGCCCTGGCATCTTCGGAGGATACGCCGGGCCCCCGGTCCCGCGCTTCATCATCCGCAACACCAACGTGCTGGAGATGCTCCAGCGCACCGATCCCAACCTCAAGCTCACCCAGTACGAGCTGGCCCGCGAGCAGCCCATCCGCGGCGAGTACCGCTTCGAGGCATCCTCTCAACCGACCGACGCTTTCAAGGCGGGTGATGTCTTCGTGTATAGCGTTGGTGGGGGAGGGGGCTATGGGGATGTGCTGGAGCGGGAGCCAGAGCTGGTGATGGAGGACCTGCGGACGGGCGTGATCTCCCACTGGGTGGCGCGGCACGTCTACCGCGTGGTCTACGACGAGCAGACCCTGGAGCCCGACCTGGCGGCCACGGAGCAGGAGCGGCAGCGGGCGCGTCAGGAGCGCAAGCAGCGCGGCAAGCCGTTCGCGGAGTTTATCCACCACTGGCTCCGACAGCGGCCGACGGCGGACAAGCTGAAGTACTACGGCCACTACCCTGAGCCGCGTCTAGAGCACTACGACAAACCTTTCTGGGGGCTATACGACTGATGGATCTGCGTGCGCTGGTACAGGGTCAGCGTGGCTTCTTGTTCCTGCCGTTGATCTACCGGCTAGCCGCGCGGCTGGAACAGATGAGCTGGGCGGAATTGACAGAGGACCCTATCTCGTCCGCCTTCGCCCTCCGATCAGCGCAGCAGTTGTTCCGCCTGCCGGCCGTGATCACGCACTTCCGTATCGGTGTGGAAGCGGAGGCGTGTGGCGCCGACCTCGGGCGCGACCGAGAGGGCGACTGGCAGCAGCTGCGCGCCGGCGCAGCGCCCGAAGCACTCGGTATGCGCACCCTGGAGCAAGCGCCTTTAGCCCAGGTGCTCGATGTAACCGGGCGGCTGAGCGCGGAGCTCCGTAGTCAAGCGAACACGGTGGGAGTGGTGACTGGCCCGCGCACGCTGGTCTCCTTGTTCTCCACACCGCCATCAAGCCTGGCCGAGTTCTACGCACTCTTGGCTCGCGCTTATGCCGAGCGTGGCGTTGCCCTCTTACTAGTGGTGGAGGACCGGCGCGTCGCCGTACGGCAGGGAGTAGAGAGGCCGGCGGAGGGTACGGTGATGGCCGCGTTCTTCAATGTAGCGCGGTATTTTCGCCTTCCTACGGTCCTACTGGACCACGCGGCCGCCGGGCCAGTCGCCGGCTTCGATCTGACGGTGGGCGGGCGAGGGCGGCCAACGCTACCGGCCAGCATCTTGGAGGCTCCCCCGGAACGCCCCGCCGAGTGGCGGGATGCGGGTGCGCCGTTACTGCTGACCGAGTGGGAAGTGCCGCCTCACCTGTCAGCAGACCGACTCGTCGCGTGGCTGGATGCGTTCGCTAAGCTCTGAGAACCTCACGCTGTTGGATGTGAACAGATCCGTAGTCTGTAGAATAGCTGATTCATGACCCAAGGAGTGGATCTTGTATACCGCAGATATCGACATTGGCGGAACTTTCACTGATGGCTTCTTCACTGACGGTACAGACTGGCAGCGTGCCAAGGTGCTAACCACCCCACACGACCTAACGGAGTGTTTCCTCAACTGCCTCAAGGAGGGAGCCGCTCGGTTCGGCGTACCGTTCAAGGAGTTCTTGCGGCGCAGTGCGGTGGTGCGCCTCTCCACCACCCTCGGCACCAATACGCTGATCCAGCGGCGAGGTCCCAAGATCGGGCTCCTGGTGACCCATGGCCACGAGGACGACCTGTATGGCCAGGGTGAGGCTGCGGTGCTGAGGCGGTTCCTGGCACCAGAGATGGTGATCGGTATTCGTGAACAAGTCGATGACCAAGGCAGGGCTGTGTTAGCGCCGGAGCCTCGCGAGGTGCTAGCCGCGGTGCGCCGCCTGATCGATCTAGGGGCGCGACTGATCGCTGTCAGTTTTGCCAACAGCTGGCGCAACCCGGCCCACGAGCGGTTGGTGCGCACGATCGTGCGAGAGCGTTACCCGGAGCATTACTTGCGCTCGATTCCGCTTCAATTGAGCCATGAGGTGAGTGTAGCCAGCGATGATCATGTGCGCACCAACACCGCGGTGCTCAATGCCTACCTCCACCGGGAGCTTGCCCGCGGTCTCTACCGCTCCGAGGACGTCGCTCGGGACTCTGGGATGACCCACCCTCTGCTAGTAGTCCATGCCAGCGGGGGGTGTGCACGGGTCGCGAAGACCGTGGCGATTCAAACCCTCTCCAGTGGGCCAGCCGTAGCGGTCCGGGGTGCGGCGGTGCTCGCCCGTAAACTCGGCCTTGACCGCGTAGTAACCATGGACATGGGCGGCACGAGCCTAGACGTCGCTGTGCTGCACGATGCCTCACCGACGATAGTGCAGACGCCCTATATAGCTGGCATCCCGCTAGCCTTCCCGATGGTCGAGACGGAGTCCATCGGTGCTGGCGGTGGCAGCATCGCCCGCGTAGCTGATGGACGGTTGCTGGTCGGTCCAGAGAGTGCAGGCTCGGCCCCCGGACCCGCTTGCTATGACAAAGGGGGTATGGAGCCGACCGTCACCGACGCGAACCTTGTGCTCGGGTTCCTTGACCCGGACCGCTTCCTAGGGGGGCGGATGAAGCTGAACCGCAAGCGCGCCGAAGACGCGCTGGCCCGCCGTATCGGGCGGCTGCTAGGTGAAACCGTGACCCGGAGCGCGGCCGCGATTCGGGCACGGGTTAATGAGATGATGGCTGCCGAGATCGCTGCCCGGGTGCGCGCCAAAGGAGAAGATCCAGCGGCTTACACTCTCTTCGCTTTCGGTGGCGGCGGGCCGCTCCATGGATGTGCGATCGCCGAGCGTGTGGGAATCCGGCGGGTGATCGGGTTCCCCTTTGGATCGGTCTTCAGTGCTTTCGGCTCCTCGACCGTGGATGTGCGCCATATGTACTGGCGCACATTGGTAGCCCCCTTAGCTACAGAGGATCTTTCCGACCGACTTCGGACAACGGTGGCAGAACTCGAGCACCAAGCATTGCTCGATATGCGAGGCGAGGGCTTTGATCCCTCGCAGGTGCGGTTTCAAGTAATGTTAGTGCTAAGAACGCTTGATGGCGAGCGCCGCGTGCCATGGCAGGAAAGTGATGATGCAGGCGCCCGAGCGATCCTAGCACAGACAAGCAGAACTGGGTCTAAAGCCGTAGATACAGCGGAGCTACGGGCGGTAACTCTCGAAGCCTGGGCTGAGACGTGGCATTGGACTCCTACGGCGGTATCGGAGCAGCTTTATCAGCCCGAGATACGCGAGCGACGGTCTGTCTACTGGGATCAAACAGCAGAATTCTTGGAGACACCTTTGTACAGATACTATGACTTACGGCCTGGGGCGATGTTGTCTGGCCCTGCCATCATTGAGGCAGAAGACACATCTTATGTGGTGAACCCGGGCTGGCACGCTCGGCTGGATGGCTGGGGGAATGTGGTGCTGGAGCGGTAGAGATGGCTGGGCCCCTAAAGGGCGTACGTGTCGTGGAGGTAGCCAATTTCATCACCGGCCCCTACGCCGGCCAGCTGCTAGCTGATCTAGGCGCAGAGGTCATTAAGGTTGAGGATCCTCAAGGCGGTGATCCGTTCCGTGCTTGGGGCGGGGGGCTCTACAGTCCTCACTTCGTGGCTCACAATCGAAACAAGCGGAGCCTGACCCTCGACCTCAAACATCCTCGTGCGAGGGGAGTCATCGACCGCCTGGTCCAGTGGGCAGACGTACTAATCGAGAATTTTCGGCCTGGTGTGGCGAACCGTCTGGGAATCGGCTACGAACGGGTGCGGCAGATCAATCCTCGCCTAATCTACTGTTCCATCTCTGGGATGGGGCAGAGTGGCCCTTACGCCCACCGGCCTGCCTATGATACCGTCGGTCAGGGACTGAGCGGACTGCTAAGCCTGCTGCTCGATCCGCTCGATCCACGACCCATTGGCCCAGCGTTCTCCGATGCGCTCACTGGTATCTTCGCTGCATACGGCATCCTGGGAGCACTGTATGCCAGGGAAAGGACAGGTGAAGGTCAGCGTGTAGAGACCAGCATGCTCGAAGCGACGCTAGGGTTCCTAGTAGAGCCCTTCGCACGGTACTTCGCGCTAGGTGAGGTACCAGGACCATTCACTCGCCCAAAGATGGCCCAAGTATATGCTTTTAAATGCGCTGACGGACAAGTACTGGCGATTCATCTCTCCTCTCCGCCCAAGTTTTGGGAAGGCCTGGCGCGTGCTGTAGGTCGAGAGGATCTAATAAATGATCCGCGTTTCAGCAACCGTGAAGCGCGGGTTCAGAATTACGATCAACTGCACAGTGAGCTAGCGTCCATCTTCTCTACACGGACGCGAGACGAATGGCTTCACATTCTTGAAGATGCCGATGTGCCTTGTACACCGATCTACACCCTTGATCAAGTGCTGAACGATCCTCAGGTACAATATCTAGGCGTTGAGCAGGTAGCCGAGCACCCCACGGAAGGCCGTGTACGTATGATCGGCTACCCTATACGCTTTACCCAAACACATCTCGACCCGCCTTCTCCTCCTCCGACACTTGGCGAAGATACCGATGCAATTCTTGCAGAATTAGGGTATAGTATAGAAGACATTACGCTACTTAAGCGCGAAATGGCGTGCTAGCCTCCTACAGCAGTATATTGTATGGATTCTCAGTCAACTGGGCATATCGGTAGCAGCTTTGGCAACCTCGACCGGACCTAGAAAGGTAAACTCCCGCTGGCCGCTGGTACTGGCTGCACTCTGGCTAGCGTGGGTAACCAACTTCATGGTCCGCTCAGCGCTAGCGCCGAGCTTGGTCGAGATACGCTCTGAGTTTGGACTAACGCACAGCCAGGCTGGCCTGTTGGCCACGAGTTTCCTCATCGGTTACACTACGATGATGCTGCCCGGCGGGATTGTGGGAGGGTGGTTGGGACGACGCCGGATGGTAATAGGAACTGCTCTCGGCTGGACGCTGGGCGCCCTATTCATCGGCCTTGCACCCGCCTTTCCCCTTCTGATCGTTTGTATGGTTGGGCTAGGCTTGATCATGGGACTATTCAATGCTAATGATCGGCCTATCGTAAGCCTTGTAACTCCACATGACAAGATGGGAATCGGTCAGGGGCTCTCATATACTGGACTCGGGGTAGGCAATGCGGTAGGCGTTATACTCGCCGGTGTACTTGCCTCGACGTGGGGCTGGCGAGCGAGTTATCTCGCTTTCAGCGCTATATCGCTACTAGCTGTAGTAATGCTCTGGCGCATCATCCCAGATCTGCCACGTGAGCCAATCAGAGCTATACGGTATGCTGCTCGAACCTTGCTCAGTAGTCGCGATCTCTGGCTCCTGTACCTTGGCGGTATCCCCTCTGTAGGAGCTATCTGGCTACTTATGACCTGGACTCCTACGATGCTTCTAGAGGTCACGCATTTGGACCTCACTACTGTATCTCTGCTGGCATCCAGCATTGGCCTTGCCGCAGTACCCGCACTTATCGGTATAGGTGCGCTAAGTGACTGGTTCGTCAGACACAATCTCGGGCGCAAAGCGACTATTGCAGTATGCCACGCGCTCCTCGGAATGGGCCTAGCTATAGCTGGGCTAGCGTTTGATAGACGGTGGGATGCATCGATCATTATAGGATTACTCCTGACAGTTGGGCTGATCCACTGGGCCGCCTGGGCCCCAACTTATGCACTCCTGGCGGAGACTGTTCCCATACCCGCTCTCGGAGTGGCCTTCGGTCTAGGCGCTACCGTGTGGGCTCTAGGTGCTATGGCCATACCCTGGCTCGCCGGATTAATCCGTGACCTCACGGGCTCTTTCACCGGGTCTCTCTATGGCTTGGCAGCCCTTGCTTTTATCGGTGCGCTGCTGCTCGCTGCCGTCACGCCCCCCTTCAGATTGGGCCCAGAGAAGCGGTTAAAGGGATGACTCTCCGGATCTCGTCACCGGCGTGTTCAGCCGCTCCGTGTAGCGTCGATGCCCCGGAATGCCCCTCCCGCGAAGAAGTGGGGGTAACAACGTTGTGGTTCTGCGCCTCTTCGTAGATCCCTTCGGAACCGGAGGGAGTCCCGATTGACAGGCGCGTGCTACAGCGCTAGACTCGCCCGACGGACGGCCGAGCGCGTCTGCGGCTGCCGCGCGGCGCGCCCGGCAGGCTAGGAGAGAGGAGCAAGACCATGGCAGTATCGCGGCGCGAACTCCTCAAAGCCGCTGGGGCAGCCAGCGCGCTCATTGGGGCGCTGCCGCTCGGTGATCTCGCGGCCGCGCCGCTCGGCCGGCGCGCACGACAGGCCCTCGCGGCCTCCCTGCCGGCGCTCCAGCCGGGTGACGTGCCCGATGTCGTCGTGCTCAACGCACGCATCTACACGCTCGATCCCGCGAACCGGGTGGTCGAGGCGCTGGCGATCAAGCACGGGCGGATCCTGGCACTAGGAGACACGGCGACGATCCGCGCGCTGGCGGGCCCCGGCACCGTGGAGTACGACCTGGCCGGCCTCACCGTCGTGCCGGGGTTCTACGACTCACACAACCACATGCGCGCCACAGGCCTGAACTTCTTCGCCGTCGACCTATCCCAGGCGACGAGCGTGGCGGACGTGCTGCAGGCGATCGCCGCGCGGGCGGCGATCACGCCCCCGGGAGAGTGGATCGTTGCCTCGAGCCGCTGGCACGAGGCCCAGCTGGCCGAGCGGCGCTTCCCCACACGCACCGAGCTGGATAGCGTCGCGCCCAACCACCCCGTCTACATCCCGCGCGGCGGCCACAACGTGGTGCTCAACAGCCTAGCCTTCGCCCGCGCGGGGATCGACCACACGACCCCCAACCCGCCAGGCGGTACCTACGTCCGTGACGCGAACGGAGAGCTGACCGGCCATGTGATCGGCCAGCCGGCGTGGGGGCGGGTGGCGCGCCTGCTGCCGCGCCCCGACCGCCAGCAGGAGACGGAGGCCCTGCGCGCCGCGATCCGCGCGTACCACGCGGCGGGTATCACCAGCGTGATCGAACCTGGACTGGAGCCGTCGCAGCTGGCGGCTTTCCAGGCGCTGTGGGCCAACGGCGAGCTGACCGTGCGCACCACGGCCATGCTGCGCGTGGAGCCGGGCTTCACGGAAGAGGAGCTGAACCGTGCGCTCGACACCATCCGTGGCCTGGCCTTCACCACCGGCTTCGGCGACCAGTGGCTGCGGCTGGGAGGCGTGAAGGTCGTGGCCGATGGCGGCGTCGAGACGAGCTACTTGCGCGAGCCGTTCGCTCACGCCGACGACCCGGACGCCCCGCGTGGCAAGCCGCGGGTCTCCCCAGAGAACCTCGTCGCGGTCTGCCTGCTCGCCCGCGAGCTCGGCTGGCAGGTCGGCATCCACTGCGTCGGCGACGCTGCCATCGACACGGTGCTCGACGCCTACGAGGCGGTCCACGCCCAGCGCCCCCTCCACGGCCAGCGGTGGACGCTGATCCACATGATGCTCGCGCGGCCTGAGCACTTCGAGCGCGCTCGGGCGCTCGAGCTGGTGATCACGGCCCAGCAGCCGCTGACCTACGCCCTGAGCGCGGGCTGGGTGAAGTACTGGGGCCGCGAGCGGGCCGCCGACAACGAGCCGCTGCGCGCCTACCTCGAGAGCGGCTTGCCAGTGGGCAACGGCACCGACTCGCCGGTCACGCCCTATAACCCGCTGCTCAACCTCTGGAGCTGCGCCACGCGGGAGACGCAGTTCGAGGGCGTGCTCGGGCCGCAGTGGGCGATCCCCCTCCCCGACGCGTTGCGCTGGTACACGCGGGGCAGCGCGTACTGCGCCTTCGAGGAGGCCTATAAGGGCACCCTGGAGGTCGGCAAGCTGGCCGATCTCGTGGCGCTGTCAGTCGACCCGCTGACCGCTGATCCCAGCGAGGTGCGCGACGCGCGAGTGCTGCTCACGATGGTGGGCGGGCGGATCGTCCACGATGGTACGCCGGGCGCCCTCCTCCCCCCGCAGCGCGAGGCGCGCGGCTTCGCGCTGGACACGGGCTGCCAGTGCGCCGAGGCCGACCACGGCTAGGGCAGCGCGGCGCAACGCTATCTGAGCGGCAGCACGCCGCCCTAACATGGGACAGAGCGCGGCAGCAGGGCGCGCCACGCCGGGCCGAGCCGCCACGGCGCCATCCTCGCGCTAGATTGGCGTCACCGTCTGTCGGCCGGTCACATCCACGTACACCCGCTCGCTCCGCAGCGGCTTCCCGTCAAGCCGGTCGCGTAGCCAGTCGGCCACCGTGTTCAGCCAGTTCGGCCCCAGGGTGGCGGCCGGCCCGCCCAGCGCGTGCCGCTCGCCTTGGTAGACGATCAGCTGCTTCGGCTGGGGGATCGTCTCGAACAGCGCATAGGTGTGCTCGATCGGGCTCAGCTCATCGTCCTCGCCGGCCAGGCACAGCCAAGGGCACCTCACTTCGCGCCCGTCGAGGCGCAGCCCCTCGGCGAAGCGGTCGAACGCCGCCTCGTCCTCGTAGCCGGCCATGTACATGAAGCGCAGCTTGAACGTCGGCGAGGCCATGTTGAACAGCGTGTACGCCCCAGGCTCGTGGCACACGAATACCACCGCACAGCCCTTTAGTCGGTCGTCCACCGTGGCCACCTGCGTGGCCCAGAACGACCCGAAGCTCACGCCGAAGACCGCGATGCGCTCGGCATCGATCTCGGGCCGCGCCCGCAGCCACGCCAGCGCAGCGCGGCCAGCCTCCTTGAAGTTCTCCTGGGTGACGTAGATACCGCGGGTGCAACACTCCCCCTGACCGGGGCCATCGATCGCCAGGCTGGCCATGCCCCGCTCCAGGATCTTGTCGCCGTACATGGCGTGCATGATCTCCTTCGAGCCATCCATGCCGTCGATGGAGAGCACGCAGGGGAGCGGCTCACCGTTCCAGCCGGGCGGGAAGTGGAGGTAGGCGGGCAGGGAGCGGTCGCCAAAGGGGATCTCCACCCGCTCGATCCGGCGCGGCGCATAGGCGATCCACTTCTGGTAGCAGGCGACCTTTCGCTCGTTGTAGTGCAGGTTCGCGGCGTTGTTCTCGAAGATCGGCCACTGGGCGGCGCCCCACAGCAGCGCGGCGATGAAGTACGATTCGCGCGCCGCCACGTAGCGGCCTTCTTGCTCGTACTGCTGGGCGAGCGCCTCGCGGCGCGCTGCCGCAGCAGCGTACTCGCGCGAGATATCGGTGAACTTGCGTACCCGCTGGCGGACCAGGTTGAAGTCGGGCATGGCCTCGGGCCCACAAGGGCCGAGGGTGTAGGCGATGCGCGGCTGGTCCCACTCGATGCCGTTGGCCTGGATGACCTGGTCGAGTAGCCAGCGCTGCTCGGCGAAGCGCCTCACGCGTCGGTCGAGCGGGAGTGTCATACGGGACCCTCCTTCCTAGGGGCGGGCGGATGACCGCTGGCCAGCCTGCCGTTGGCTGCGCGCCAGGTTGGCATTCTAGCATGCGCCGGCCAACGGGCTGAGGCTCCACGACCGGCGCCGATGGTGAGTAGCCGCGGGTCCCGCCGCGCTGCTTGAGCGCCTCTTCCCGCGGGGGCAAGGCGCTTGCCTCCTCCCATGGTGGGTTGTTAAGGTGCCGGCGCGCCCGTCGGGCCGGCCACGCGGGCTTGCAAGTGGGGCTACCGCGTCGCGCTCGACAGCGGCGCCCCTGACCTTTCCGCCATCCTCGCGGAGGTGAGCGTTTGAGCCGCTCGAACACCCCTCTCGGGCAGGAGGCTCCCATGACCGGAATGCACGGTATTCAACGCCGCACATTCCTCAAGGGCGTCACGGTTGCGGGAATGGCAGCTGTCGGCAGCCGCATGTTCGACAGCGCGCCTCCATCCGAAGCTGTCTTCACAGCACTGCCCGCTCGTGCTCCACTCCAAGCCGAGGTGCCTATGCGCTCGTTCGAGGAGATCCGTGAACTCATGCTGGAGCGAGCCCGCACGCGCCGCAACCCCTTCACGTATACACGCTACGATGAGGTGGCGGCCGTGCTGGCACGGCTCGATTCCACCGATCCCGACACCTGGGCGGAGGCGTTCAGTGCGCTCGCTCTACCATACGAGGAGCGCGCAGCCGCGGCAGAAGCGGCTGGCGATATCGAGACCGCACGCGAGAACTATCTGATCGCCTACGACTATTACCATGTGGCGCGCTATCCTGCCCCCACCTCGCCGGGCAAGATGCGTGCCTATCGCCGCGCCCAGGAGAATTACCTGCGCGCGGCTCGCTATTTCGATCCCCCGCTGGAAGTAGTCGAGATGCCATTCCGCGGACGTCCGGGCGAGGGCAACGCAGTGATCGGGCACCTGCGCAAACCGCGCGGCGTTGCTGAGCCACTCCCTGTGGTCGTCCTCTGGGGCGGCATCGATGCGTTCAAAGAGGATCGCAATCCAGACATGTACCTCAACGCGGGCTTCGCTACGCTATCGATCGATATGCCTGGTGTGGGCGACGCCCCGCTCGTCGGTTCCGAGGATGCCGAGCGGATGTGGGATGCAGTGTTCGACTGGATCGCCACCCGCCCCGACCTCGATGCGCAGCGTGTCGGTATCCACGGCGGCAGCACCGGCGGCTACTGGGCGACCAAGCTCGCGCATACACATCGGGAGCGCATCCGCGCCGCGATCAACCAGGGTGGGGCGGTCCACTACGCGTTCGAGGCCGACTGGATCGCCAAGGCTCAGGTAGGGGAGTACCCGTTCGAGCTTGCCGAGACGCTGGCCCACGCGTTCGGCCTCACGAGCTACGATGAGTGGGTCGCGTATGCACCGCGGCTCTCGCTCCTCCGCCAGGGGGTGCTGGATCAGCCCTGCGCCCCCCTCCTGTTGATCAACGGGGTGCACGACAGCGTGTTCCCGATCCAGGACATGTACCTCCTGCTGGAGCACGGGAGCCCGAAAGCGGCGCGCTTCTTCCCGGTAGGGCACATGGGCAACACGCCGGAGACCCCGACCATCATGGTCCGCTGGATGCAGGAGCAGCTGCCGGGAGAGCGGTCCCGCTAGAGCCGGCCGCTCCGGGCAGGGGATCACCCCGGCCGTGGGCGAGCCTGGCCGGGCGCTCCCAGGGCTGCCGCGCTGTCGGCCGTTATACGATGCTGACGCATCGTATACCGCGCTGGTCTCGCTCGTGCACTATGACTTAGTCCATACAGGCTGCGTGATGAAACTACTGCACCAGCGGGAGGTAGCTACCAACTTGCACGTGGCGGCAGCGCAGCACTATTATGCGGCGTAATCGCCAGATAGGAGGGCCCTGTGTGGTACTCACTGGTAGGACGCCCCTCACTGCTTGTCTTGATACTGTTAGCGTGTAGCCAGATCACGCCCAATCCTCAAGCGCCGGCAGCTGTAACCCCAGCTCAAAATGCTCTAGTACCTCTATCGACACCCAGACCACATATAGAGCCCACACAGCTGCGCATCAGTCACGCGATGATCACCTCATCTGCAGGCAACTACATCGCGGCTGAAAAAGGATACTTCGAGGAAGAGGGAATTCAGGTCGAGTTCGTCTACTCCATTGGTGGTACAGAGACCATGGCGTTCGTTGTTTCAGGTCATACCGATATTGGAGCCGGCCTAATTAGTGCCGGTCTCTTCAATGCGTTCGCACGCAACATTCCAGTGAAGATAGTCGCAGATCATGGCGCGAACCTTCCCAATGCCTCGGCAGGAGGTATGACTTTTCGCAAAGACCTGGTTGACCGTGGGATCATCCGCCAGCCAGGAGACCTGCGCGGCCGCAAAATCGCCATTGCCACGGAAGGCAGCGCTGCACACATCACGCTCGATCGTTACCTTCAGGCTGCCGGTTTGACGTTATCCGACGTGAATGTCGTAGTCATTCCGCTTCCGGATACGATAGCAGCCTTCGACAACCAAGCCATTGAAGCCGCATACTGGCAAGAACCTTTCACCACTATTGCGGTCGAACGCGGGCTAATCATCCGTGGCCCCATCGGCTTCGACATTTATCCCTATCAACAGATCGGCGGAATCTTGTTCGGCCCTAGAATGATGGCCGATAGGCCCATCGGCCAGCGTTATATGCGCGCCTATGTACGTGGTGTGCGCGACTACGTCAAGGCGCTGCAGGAACGCGACCCGGTGGCTTTCGACGAGGTTGTTCCGATCTTGATCAAGTACACCTCTGTAAAAGACCGCGCATTATTTGAGAAAGCTATTCCCTCAGGCTTGAAACCCGATCCGATTCCTAACATTCAATCGCTACGTGATGATCAAGAGTGGTATCTAGCACATGGTTACCAAACACAGCGGATCAACATCGATGACTTCGTCGACACCTCGTTTGTAGAACAGGCGATCCGAGAACTCGGATCATACAAATAGACTTCGGTGGAGGGATATAATATGACTTTTCGATCACCAGAGACGTCGTCGGTCGCCGTCGACCCGATCACCACCGAGATCGTGCGGGCTGGGCTAGTCGCCATCACCGATGAGATGAAGACCAACTTGATGCGTACCGCTTACAATATGATCATCTATGAAGCTCGCGACTTCACTGTAGGGCTCTTTGACGCCGATGGTAATACCGTATCCATTGGCCTAGGGCTTCCTATGTTCATTCGCGGGCTATCCGATGCTATTAAAACCAAAATTGCATATTATGGCAAGACACACATCTATCCCGGCGACATTCTCCTCACTAATGATAGCTATATCCACGGCTCGCACCTCAATCATTTGATCTTTACACTACCGATCTTCTGGCAAGATGAGCTGGTTGGTTTCAGTGCCTCAATGGCCCATTGGCAGGACATAGGTGGCACGTTACGAGGAGCAACAACAGACATCTACGAGGAAGGCTTGCAGCTTCCCATCTGCAAGATTTATCGAGAGGGGCAGATCAACGGGGAGATTGTCGAGATTATCAAGGCAAACGTTCGCTCCCCAAACCTAGCCATGGGAGACTTTCGTGCACAGATTGCAGCAATAAAGACAGGAGAACGACGGTTCCTGCGGTTGCTCCAGCGCTATGGCCGAGATGCTGTGCTTGGAAGCATCCAACAGATCTATCGCTATAGCGCAGACATAGCACGGCAGGCTGTGCGCGCTATTCCCGACGGGGTCTACGAGGCTGAGAGCTTTATGGATGACGATGGGGTTCGCATCGGACAGCGTATCCTGATTCGTGTCAAAGCCATCGTTGATGGTGACCAGATGACTGTGGATCTGACGGAGATAAGCCGCCAGGTACCGGGCTACTTTAATTCTGGTGCAACTGCCGGCCGCTCTGCAGCGCAGGTAGCCTTCAGATGTCTGACTGCTCCACGGCTCTTACCTATTAATGACGGCTTATTTGAGCCTCTAAACGTGATCATTCCAGCTGGCCGCGTCGTCTCAGCTACTAAACCCGCGGCCATGCGCATGTGGATGACTATCCCTATGACCATAGTGGATACAATCTTTCGAGCCGTGGCACCTGCTATTCCAGATAGAGTGGCAGCGGGACACCATGCAGACCTGCTCACCAGCTTGTTCTTTGGCACAGACCCGCGCAATGGTCAGTTTGTTGTCGCATCATCTGGCAATCCCGGTGGCGGGTGGGGTGCTAAGCACAACAGCGATGGCATGAGCGCTGTTGTGTGTATTAACGATGGAGACACCCACAATCGCCCAGTAGAGGCCGTCGAAATCCGCTACCCGTTGATTGTAGAGGAGTACAGCTTGCGCCAGGATTCTGCAGGCGCAGGCCGCTTCCGCGGTGGATTAGGGGCGCGTCGGGTGGTCCGTGTACTAGGTGAGATGGCTCTCAACACCCATATCGAGCGGACGCAGTGCCCGCCGTGGGGTTTATTTGGGGGTCGGGAAGGACAAGCAAACAGGATCTCAATCCGGCGTGCTGATGGCCAAATTCTGAGCTTCCCCAACGGCAAGATGAGTGCCCTTAAGCTGACTGCGGGTGAGGCCTGTATTTTCGAATCGGGAGGTGGCGGGGGCTATGGTAACCCACTTGAGCGACCGGCCGAGTGGGTGCAGCGGGATGTAGTGGAGGGATATGTTTCACTGGAGGCGGCTCGCTCGCAGTACGGGGTCGTGCTAGACCCGAGAACACTGGAAATCGATCGATCTGCTACTGAACGCCAGCGCCGGGAGCTAAGCCGTTTAAGAGCAGTGTGATGTATTCCCGGTAGGGAGCGGTAGTAGCCTTTTCCCCTCCGGCGGGTTAATCCTTGGGCTCGGGCGCCTCGCTGCGGTCGAGCCCCTCGAGGATCTTGAGGGCGATCTGGGCGGCAAGCCGGTCGTCGGCGTTCTGGAGGTCCAGGCCGGTGATCGTCTCGATGCGCTGCAGGCGATAGCTCACCGTGTTGACGTGCACGACGAGCTCGCGCGCGGCATTCTGCAGGCTGCCGTGGTGGCGCAGGTAGGCCGCGAGGGTGCGCACGAAGTCGGCCTGATGCTTCCGGTCGTACGCGATGAGCGCTCCCAGCACCTGGTCGGCGAAGGCGCGCAGCTCGTCAGGGTCAGCCACCTGGAACAGGAGCTGATAGACCCCGAGCTCCTCGAACGCGATCACTTCGCCGCGGCGGCCGAACCGCCGCGCAGTCTCCACCGTGCGGCGGGCCTGGGTGTAGCAGCGGGGCAGCTCTGTGGCGTCGCGACACGGCCCGCTGATGCCCACGGTGAGCACCACCGCTGGGAACAGGTGCTTTAGGTAGCGCACCACCGCCCGCGCTAGCTCGCTCGGGGCACTCGTCGTGCGGCCCGCGTCGCGGCTGCGCTCGGGCGCGAGCACGACTACCTCATCTTTGCGCGCGGCGGCAATGACGCCAGGCGCCCGGCCGGCCAGCAGCTCAACCACGGCATCGAGGAGCTGCCGCCGCAGCGCCAGCGCCGCAGGCGCGGCCTCCTCGCCCGGCGCGCCGGGCGCGGCCGGCTCCTCGGGCACCAGCAGCAGCACGCGATAGAGCTGCTGCGGATCGTAGCCTAGCTGCCGGGCGCGCTCACGAACGCTCTGCTCGTCGCGGACCTGCCCGAGCAGGAGCCCCTCGAGCAGGTCGTCTTTCAGCCGGCTCGCCACCTCGGCGGCGATGCGCTCCCGCATGAGGGCGAGCGCATACACGGTCGCGGCATGCTGGATGGTGAGCAGGTCCAGCTCCTCCCCCCCCTCATCCCCACCCGCCTCGAGGATGGCCAGATAGCCCAGGATCCGCTCGCCCACCACGATCGGCGCCATCACGCACCCCGTTCCCACCTCCCAGCCGGGAACCGGCGGGATGCGGAGGGGGCGTCGCTCCTCCGCCAGGGCGGCCAGCACGCGCCCGAGATAAGGGTCGCCGGGCGGCCAGGGAAGCCGCCTCGCAGGGTGCTCGGCCACGCCAGCCGGCTGGGCCGTGGCGAGCGGCTGGAGCAGCGGATCGAGCACCGTAACGCTCCGACTGATGAGCTCGGCGAAGCACTGGGTGAGCGTATCCAGATCGGCGCCCTGCAGGACCAGGCCGCTCAGCCGGTCGTAGATGGCAACGAGCTGCTTGAGGAGAGCGTTCTGCCGCTCGAGGGCATGGTTGGCCGCACGGAGACGGGCCAGGGCGCCGCGGTCCGTCTCGGCACGGGAGGCCTCGTTCATGGGCCGATCCTGCCGTACTGCTTCTCAGGTCTACCAGGGCGCAGCGACGGAGGAGCCGCGCCGCCTAGCCAGGTATCGCGCGGAGGAGCTGGACAATCTCGACGGCCGAGCCCGAGGCAGACTTCACCAGAATCCCGTTCACCCGGTCGCGCGCTGCGAGGATGAGTTCGGTAGCGATCTCGATCCCGACCTCCGGCCCCCGGTCGCCAGCCGCCCACATCCGCTCCAGGACTGCCTCGGGCAGCGCCATGCCGGGCACCTCGTGCTGGAGGTACTCCGCGTGCTTGAAGTCCTGCAGGGGCATCACCCCGAGCAGCAGCGGCGGGCGCTGGGCGCCGAGCGCGTCGAGCAGCGCCTGCAGCGCACCGAGGTCATACACCGGCCGCGTGACCAGGAACTGGGCGCCCGCCGCAAGCTTCCGCCGGACACGTGTGAGCTCCCGCTCGCGGTCCTCCGCGGTCGGGTTGACCCGGGTGCCGATGAAGAACGCGGTGGGCTTGCCGATCGGGATCCCGTTGCGGTCGCGCCCCTCGTTCAGCGAGCGCAGCACCTGGATGAGCCCGATGGAGTCGACGTCCCAGATGCCCGCCACGTGCGGGTAATCTCCTTGGAGCGGGGGCGTCCCGGTTAGGCACAGGACGTTCCGGATGCCCAACGCGTGGGCACCGAGCAGGTCCGCCTGCAGCGTCAGGATACCTTTGTCCCAGGTCGTTGCGCTGAGGATCGTCTCGATCTGGAGGCGCTGCTGCAGCAGCAGCGCGAGGGTCACCGGACTCATCTGCGCGCGCGCGCTGCTCGCCGGGGCGATCACGATCGCATCGGCCCCTGCCTCCTTGAGGAGAGCGGCATCGCGCAGCGCGCGCTCGGCATCGCCGCCCAGGGGAGGAGGCAGCTCACACGCGATGACGAATCGGCCCGCGGCGAGCTTCTCGGCCAGCCGGCTGCCGGCCGGCTCCACAGCCTCGACGTGCGGCGCAGCCGGCAGGCGGGAGACCACTGGCGCGCGGCGCCGGCCCGCCGGCCGGAGCCCGGCGACAGCCCGCGCCACAGCCTCGATATGGTGGGGCGTGGTGCCGCAGCAGCCCCCGACGAGCGCAGCCCCCAGCTCAACGAAGCGGCGCGCGTAGCGGGCGAAATACTCCCCGTCGGCGGCATACACGAACCGGCCGTCGAGCAGCGTGGGCCGGCCGGCGTTCGGCTGGGCCGCGAGCGGCAGGCTGGTGTGCCGGCTCAGCTGCCGCAGCACTTCGAGGAGTCCTTGCGGCCCCAGCGTGCAGTTGGCGCCGACTACTGCGACCCCGAGCTGCTCGAGCGTGGCCGCCACCTCCTCAGGGCTGTCGCCGGCGATGGTGCGCCCATCATCGACGAAGGTCATCTGCGCCACGAGGGGGAGCGCGGTGAGGGTCTTGGCGATC
>Ga0209810_1003228_pt1 | contig 17538 bp, 20 predicted proteins | sample Coa_R1_7_FD_187159 | JGI IMG/M metagenome (GOLD analysis project Ga0209810, IMG submission 187159) | Surface soil microbial communities from Centralia Pennsylvania, which are recovering from an underground coalmine fire - Coalmine... | ecosystem: Environmental > Terrestrial > Soil > Unclassified...
GCCGCGCTGGACGCCCTCGGCCGCGAACAGGTGCATCCGCTCGCGGCAGAAGCCAGGTGTCGTCCAGAACGCCGCCAGCTCGCGCCACTCACCGCCGGTCAGGCCGCACTCCTCCTGCAGCTCCCGCCGCGCTGTTTCAAGCGGCGTCTCACCGGGCTCGGCGGTGCCCGCAGGCAACTCGAGCAAGTGCCTCCGCGTCGCCTCGCGCAATTGCCGGACCAGCGCGACGTAGCCCTGCCCGTCCACCGCCACGATCGCAACCGCGCCGGGATGCTCGACGATCTCGCGTTCGTGACCGCCCCAGTTCTCGACCGTCAGCCCGAGCAGCCCTCCCTCCCACACGCGCCGTGCAGAGTCCGGCTCGAGGCTCACGCCCGCGCCGTCTCGACAAGCGCGACCGTGACTTCGACCATCGCCTCGAGGTCCGCGACCGAGACGTGCTCGTCGGGGGTGTGGAAGCCGAACACTCCATGGGAGAGGTTCACGCACCGGCGGCCACGCTGGTTGAACACGTTCGCGTCGGCTCCGCCCCCGGACAGCCCGTAGCGCGGCTCGAACCCGCACCGGGCGAACGCCGCCGCTGCGAGCGCCACGGCCGGCTCGTCCCGCTTCAGCCGGTAGCCGTCGTAGCTCTTGCGCATCGTCGTCTCGACCTCGCATTCCGTCTCGGTCGCGGCGAAGGAGAACGCGTCGAGCATCTCCTGCACCAGCTCGCCGAGCTTCGCCTCGTCGTGGGAACGCGCCTCGGCGAGGAAGGTGCACCACTCCGGGACGACGTTGCCGGCCGTACCGCCCGTGATCGTCCCGACGTTCGCGGTCGTCAGCTCGTCGACCCGGCCCAGGCGCAGGTCCGCAATCGCCTTCCCCGCCGCCTGGATCGCCGAACGACCTTCCTCAGGGGCCATCCCGGCATGCGCCGAGCGGCCGTGGAAGCGCACCTCCATCGACCTCGACCACGGCGCGCCGAGGACGACCTCGCCGATCGCCCCCTCCTGGTCGTAGACGTAGCCGACCTGCGCCTGGAGCCGCTCGTGGTCGAAGGCGTTCGCACCGATCAGGCCCACCTCTTCCTGCGGGGTGAAGACGAGCTCGATGCCTGCCTGCGGCACCCCCTCCGCGAGCACCCGCCGCACGCCCTCGAGCATCGCCGTGACGGCAGCCTTGTTGTCGCCACCGAGGATGGTGCCTCCCGCGTTCCTGACCACGCCGTCGTCGACAACGGGCTCGAGGTTTCCGTCCGGCGGCACGGTGTCCATGTGCGCGCAGAGGAAGAGCGGCCTCCCCTCCGCATCCGGCTCGACCCTCGCGTAGACGTTGCCTGCGGTGGAGCCGATGAGTGGCCCGCAAGAATCTTCGTCCGGCTCGAGTCCAAGACCACGCAGATAGCGCAGCACGACATCCGCCACCCCGCGTTCCTCGCCGGGCGGGCTCGGGATCGCCGTGAGCTCGAGGAAGAGGTCGACCGCCTCGGACACGAGCCGATCCTACGAAGGAACTACTAGACCGCGACGCGCTCGCCGGACCGAGCACGCGAGCGGTCGAGCGCAGCGCCCACGAAGCCGCGGAAGAGCGGCGCCGCCCTGGTCGGCCGCGACTTGAACTCCGGATGGAATTGGCTCGCCACGAACCAGGGGTGATCCTGCAGCTCGACGATCTCGACGAGCCGGCCTTCCTGGAAGGTTCCGCTCACGACGAGGCCGCCTTCGACCAGCCGGTCGCGGTACGCGTTGTTGACCTCGTAACGATGCCGGTGCCGCTCGTGAATCGTCGCGTCGCCGTACAGCTCCCGAGCCCGCGTGCCTTCGGCAACCTCGACCGCCTGCGCGCCAAGGCGCATTGTGCCGCCGAGGTCCTCGATTCCCTTCTGCTCGGGCAGGAGGTCGATGACCGCATAGGGCGTCTCGGGATCCATCTCGGTGGAGTTGGCCCCGTCGAGGCCGACCACGTGCCGCGCGAACTCCGACACGGCGACGTGCATCCCGAGGCAGATGCCGAGGTACGGGATGCGGCGCTCCCGCGCGACCCGGCAGGCGAGGATCTTCCCTTCCCAGCCGCGCGAGCCGAAGCCGCCCGGCACGAGAACACCGTCGACGTTCTCGAGCAGCTCCGCCGCCTCCTCGTAGGACATGTCCTCGGCGTCGACCCACCGGACGCGGACGGCGCAGCCATGCTCGAGCCCGGCGTGCTTCAGCGCCTCGTGCACCGAGAGGTAGGCGTCCTGCAGCTTCACGTACTTGCCGACGAGCGCGATCTCGACGACCTCGCGGCGGCTGTGTACCCGCTCGAGCAACTCGTCCCAGTCGGACAGGTCCGGCGGCCCGAGCTCGAGCCCCAGTCGCTCGCCGACAAGCCTGTCGAGCCCCTCGCCCTCGAGGACGCGCGGCACCTCGTACACGTCCGGCACGTCGGGGCTCGCGACGACCGCGCCGGGATCGACGTCGGCGAAGAGCGCGATCTTGTCCCGGATGTCGCGCGAGAGCTCCTCGTGCGAGCGGCAGACGACGACATCCGGGTGGATGCCGATCCGGCGGAGCTCGTTCACCGAGTGCTGTGTCGGCTTCGTCTTCAGCTCGCCGGCCGCCTCGATGAACGGCACGAGCGTCACGTGGACGTAGACGACGTTCTCGGGGCCGACCTCCCGCCGGAACTGCCGGATCGCCTCGAGGAACGGCTGCGACTCGATGTCGCCGACGGTGCCGCCGATCTCCGAGATGACGACGTCCGTCGGGCTCGCCTCGGCGGCGCGGCGGATGCGCGCCTTGATCTCGTTCGTGATGTGGGGAATCACCTGCACGGTCGCGCCGAGGAAGTCGCCCTTGCGCTCCTTGCGCAGGACGGTGTCCCAGATCGCGCCGGCGCTGTGGCTCGCGCTGCGGAGGAAGTTCTCGTCGACGAAGCGCTCGTAGTGGCCGATATCGAGGTCGGTCTCCGCCCCGTCCTCGGTGACGAAGACCTCCCCGTGCTGGAACGGGCTCATCGTCCCGGGGTCGACGTTGAGGTATGGATCGAACTTCTGCAGCTGCACGCGCAGGCCGCGGGCCTTGAGGAGCCGACCGAGCGACGCGGCGACGATGCCTTTCCCGAGCGCAGAGACAACTCCCCCGGTCACGAAGACGTACTTCGGGGCCCGTGCGCTCACGGGATTCCAGGGTAGCACCCGCTGCGGTCGGAGCCTATTCCGCGGCCGGGGCGACGAGCGCGGCGATGAACTCCTGCCCGCCGAGCATCCGCTCGAGCTCGGCCTTCCGCTCCTCGGCGCCGAGCTGCTCGATCCGCGTGTGCGTGGGGGCGCCGGCGGTCTTCTCCACGCGGAAGTGCCGGTCGGCGAGCGCCGCGATCTGAGGGAGGTGTGTGATCGTGACGACCTGGGCGTGCTCGGCGAGGCGCCGGAGCAATCCCCCGACGGCGTGGGCCGTCTCGCCGCCCATGCCGGCGTCGATCTCGTCGAAGACGAGCGTGTCCCCTCCGGCCACGGCCGCAAGCGCGAGCGCGATCCGCGAGAGCTCGCCGCCGGAGGCAGTCTCCGCGACAGGCGCGAAGGGAAGGCCCGAGTTCGGGCGGACGAGGAAGACGGCCTCGTCGGCCCCCGTGGCACCGGCCTCGGCGCGCTCGCGGAGCTCGCAGACGAACTCGCCGTCGCCCATGCCGACGCCGCGCAGCTCGGCGGCAACCGCATCCGCGAACGCCGGAGCCGCCGCGTTCCGCTCGGCGCGCAGCTCGAGGCAGAGCGCCCCGACACGTTCTTCGGCCGCCGCGAGCTCGCGCGCGGCGATCTCGGCCGGATCCGAGCCCTCTTCGAGCGCAGCGAGCTCGGCCAGCGCCTCCTCGCGCCGCGCCAGCAGCTCCTCGTACGTCGCGCAGCGGAAGCGGCGCTTCGCCTCGGCGATCCGGTCGAGATCCCCCTCGAGCTGCTCGAGGCGCCCCGGCTCGGCCTCCAGCGAGGCGAGAAAACCGTGCAGATCGGATGCCGTCTCGCGCAGGCGCAGCTCGACGTCGCGTAGCTCGTCGCCTGCGCGCTGCAGCTCGGGCGCGAGGCGCTCGAGCGGGGCGATCGAGCGCTCCGCGAGGGCCACGAGGCCGGTCGCTCCCTCGCCGTCGTCCGGCGCGAGTGCCGCCGCGGCCGCGGCGGCCCCGTCGGCGAGCTCGGCGACGTGCCGGTGCCGCTCGCGTTCGGTGCGGAGCCGCTCCTCGGCGCCGGGCGCCATCTCGCCCGTGTCCTCTACGAGGGCACGCAGCTCGGCGAGCCGCGCCTCGGCGCGCGCCGCGTTCGCCGTCAGCTCGTCGTGGCGCCGACGGGCTGCCTGGACGTCACGCCACGCGGTTCGCGCCGCGGCCCGGCGGGTGAGCTGCTCCTCGCCGCAGAAGCGGTCGAGCACCTCGAGCTGGTACGACGGGCGCGCGAGCCGGCGCTGCTCGAACTGACCGGACATGGCGACGACCCGTTCCACCGTGGAGGCCACGTCCTCGCGCGCGGCCGCCCTACCCCAGGCGTAGGCGCGGGTCCGGCCGTCGCCGAAGACGCGGCGGGAAACGACGAGCGTGTCTTCGTCCTCCGGTCGCAGCTCGCCGAGCTCCTCGAGCTCGTCTGGCAAGTCGAGCTCGGCCTCGACGTATGCCTCCTCACAGGCGGCACCGACGTACGAGTCGTCGCCCTTCGCGCCGAGCAGGAGGCCGAGCGCCTGCGCCAGGATCGTCTTGCCGGCTCCGGTCTCCCCCGTGATCGCGTTCAGCCCGGGCGCGAGCTCGAGCTCGGCCTCGCGAATCAGGACGAGGTTCTCGATTCGGAGCCGGCGGAGCACGAGAGCGATCGTAGACCCGGCGGCCGACGCCGCCCATTGGCCGTTTCGATCAGGCCAAAGAAGCCGCGACCGCCCGGAGCCCGTCCGCAACGGTCACAGGCAGGCAGAGCCCGGCCGCAGACTCGAGTGGCAGCCATCGGTGTGCGTCGTGCTCGGCGTCGACGGTGATCTCGGAGCCCGCATGAGCTTCCGCGACATACAGGGCCACCTCCGGGTTCGGCGAGTCGACCCGCCCCAGTGGCAGCTCGAGGCCGGTCTCCTCACGAAGCTCCCGTTCCATCGCTAGGGGGTGAACGTCTCGCGGTAGCGGACGAAGAACGTCGTCTCCGGCAGCGTGGCGAGCAGGCTCCGCTCTTCGCCGAGCCGGATCGACAGCGTCTGCCCGGACGCGAGGTCGCCGCTCTGGTGCCCGTCGGCCAGGACCTCCGCGCCCACGTCAGGCGTTGCGTTCCGCACCATCAGCTCCGCGCCACGCGGCACGACGAGCGGCCGTGCGTGGAGCGAGTGCGGCGCGATGAACGTGATGGCCATCGCATCGAGCCCGCGCACGAGGACGGGCCCGCCGTTTGACAAGTTGTACGCGGTCGAGCCCGAGGGCGTCGAGCAGATCATCCCGTCGCACGAGACGACACCGAGGTCCTCGCCCGCGATCGACCAGCCGAGCTCGATCATCCGCCCGATCGTCGAGCTCGTGGCGACGACGTCGTTGACCGCCACGAACGTCGTGCCGTCGAGCTGCGCCTCGAGCGTCGGCTGCTCGATCGTCCGGTACTCGCCGGAGAAGACGCGTGTGAGGTCTTCCTCGAGCCGCTCCGGAGCGATCGAGGCGAGAAACCCCACTCGCCCGAAGTTGACCCCGATCACCGGGATGCCCGTCCCGAGCAGCCGCGCGAGCGTGCGAAGGATCGTCCCGTCGCCGCCGACGGCCACCGCGAGCTCGGCACGCTCGGGCTCGTCGACGAGCTCGACGCCGACGCGCTCGGCAACCGCACGAACCCGCTCCACCGCGTCGCGAACGTCGATGCGGCCGTGCGCGACGATCGCCGCCGTCTCAACCGGCGAGTGCGTGCTCGATCCGCTCGTCGAGGTCATCGGGAAGCGTCGGCTGCTCGGAATGCACGAGATACACGAAGATCTCCCGGTTCCCCTTCGGCCCCGGGAGCCCCGAGTCTACGACGCCGAGCACGCTCGCCCCCCACGACAGCGCCGCCTCGGCCACCTGGCGCACCACGCGCCCCCGCACCTCGGGGTCGCGCACGACACCTCCTTTGCCGACGTCCGCACGGCCCGCCTCGAACTGCGGCTTCACGAGCACGACGGCTTGCCAGCCCGCGGAGCAGAGCCGCAGCACCGGAGGCAGCGCGAGCACTACCGAGATGAAGGAGACGTCGCAGACCGTGAGCTGCGGGGCGAACGGGAGCTCGGTGATCGTCCGCGCGTTCGTCCGCTCGAGCACCGTCACGCGCGGATCGGCGCGAAGCCGCGGATGCAGCTGGCCGTAGCCGACGTCGAGCGCGATTACACGCGACGCACCACGCTGGAGGAGGACGTCGGTGAAGCCGCCGGTCGAGGCTCCCACGTCGATGCACTCGAGGCCCGCTGGGTCGACGCCGAGGGCGTCGAGACCGTGCGCGAGCTTCTCGCCGCCGCGCGAGACGTACGGCGGCGGCCGCTCGACCGCGAGCTCCGCGTCGTCGTCCACCTGCTGGCCGGGCTTGTCGTAGCCGTGCACTAGCCCGGCGAGCACGAGCGCCTGCGCCTGCGCCCGCGACTCCGCGAGGCCGCGCTCCACGAGGAGGACGTCGAGGCGCTTCCTCACCGCCGCGCGCAGACGTACGTCGCGTAGATCCCGCCGCGGACGTCGCGCTCGACGATCTCGAAGCCCGCATGCTCGAGCAAGGGCTCGAGCAGCCACGAGAACGTCGAGTGCTCGTCCCGGACGTGCTCTTCGAGCTCGTCGCGCGTCCAGCCTTCCTCGGGAGTAGGCGCCCCGCCGGCGAGCCACTCCTCGATTCTCCCGTCGGCCTCCCGCGGCGCGAAGGCGTAGACGAGGTCGCGGAGAACGAGGATCCCGGCCGGCGCGAGCAGCTCGTGGATCCGCGCGAGCGCGACGCCCTTCCAGAAGTCGGGCAGGTGGTGCAGCGCGTGCCGGGAGTGGACGAGCTGCGGCTGCTCGCCTTCGTGTTCATACGTGAGGAATCCGGCCTCGACCCATTCGACTTCCCCGCTCCGCCGGCGGGCGGCCTCGAGCATGGCCGGCGACGGGTCCACGCCGACCACGCGCCGGGCCTCGCCGGCGGCGGCCGCGGCCAGCAGCCCCGTTCCGCAGCCGAGATCGACGAGCGTCGTCTCCGGACCGAGGCCGTGCCGGTGCAGGAACTCGAGCGCGTCGTCGAGATCGAGGCCGGCCTTCGCTTCGTAGCCCTCGACGTAGGCCGGGTCGAGATGCTCCGGCCCGGCATGTGCCGCCTCGTCGAACCGGATCATCCCGCGAGCTTCTCGGCCACCCGGCGCGCGAGCTCCGCGAACGGCGGTGCGATCCCGTTGAGCCGCGCGTAGCCGGGGTCGAGCGGGATCGAGACGAGCAGCTCGAGCTCTGCGAGCAGCGAGCGCTCCGGCGCGACCGGCGGGAACACCTCGATCGCCTCGCCACAGTGCGGACAGCGCAGCCCGCGCATGTTCTCGACCGCGCCGAGCACCGGCACACCGGCGTCGCGCAGCACCGCGACAAGCTTTTTTGCGTCGAGATGTGCCGCGTCCTGCGGGCCGACTACGACGATCGCGGCGGCGATCTCCTCGCTCGCGAACAGCTGCTGCTGGAGGTCCGCCGTGCCGGGCGGCAGATCGACCACGAGGAAGTCGAGCTCGCCCCAGTGCACGTCGTGAACGAGCTGCCGCGCCGCGAGCCCGACGAGCGGCGCCGGCATCTCGAACGCCTGGCGCTCCGCCAGGAGAAAGCCGACCGACATCACCTTGAGGCCGAGCACCTCGACGGGCTCGAGCGCGACTCCCCGAAGCGCCGGTCTCGTCCGAGCTCCCACCGGCGCAGATCGCGTGTCTGCTTGAGCCCGAGCATCAACGGGATGTCCGGCCCGTACACATCTGCGTCGAGCAGCCCGACGGCGAAGCCGAGAGCCGCGAGCGCTCGAGCCAGTCCGAGGCTCACCGTGGACTTGCCGACACCGCCCTTCCCGCTCGCGACGGCGACGATCTTCATCGCTACGCGGTGCGGACGGCGAGACCGTCGACGATGTCGCGGAGCACCGTCGTGTCCGCTTCCACCTCGTCGAGTCGCCCGCGCGCCCTGTCCGCGGCCTCGTCGGCGAAGCGCCGCGCACCCTCGGCCCCGTGCTCGCGCACGTAGCCGTCGGCATCGAGGATGTCGTCGACGATCTGGAAGAGCAGCCCGAGCTCCTCCGCGAACGCGCGCCACGGCGCCTGCTCCTCTTCGCGGAGCTCCGCGGCCCAGAGCGCCATCGTCACCGAGGCGTAGAAGAGCCGCCCCGTCTTGAGCCGGTGCACAGCGGCGAGGTCGTAGCCCTCGACCATCGTGTCGAGGTACTGGCCGCCGATCATGCCGAGCGTCGCCTCGGCGAGCTCCCGCGCGACGGCCGACGACTCGTACCGCGCCACGAGACGGAACGCCTCGGCGAGGAGCGCGTCCCCGGCGAGGACGCCCACGCCTTCCCCGAACTTCTTCCAGGTGGACGGGTGGCCACGCCGCTCCTCGTCGTCGTCCATCGCCGGCAGGTCGTCGTGGACGAGCGAGAACGTGTGCACTAGCTCGATGGCGAGCGCCGCCGGCATCACCTGCCCGACCGGCGCGCCGAGGGCCTCGCCGACCGCGAGCGCGATCACGGGGCGCACCCGCTTGCCTCCCACCTCGAGCGCGTAGCGCACGGACGTCGCCTGGCCGTGCAGCTCGGGCCAGAGGTCGAGCCGCTCGAGCGCCTCCTCGACGAGCGCCTTCAGCTCGTCAGGCCTGTGCAAGTCAGGCCCCGGCATCGGCTTCGGCCTCCCGTTGCGCCCTGGCCAGCTCCTCCTCGACGGCCTTCGCGAGCTCCGACAGCTCGCCGAGCAGCTCGATCGCGCGCTCCGGCGAGCCGCCCTCTCCCTCGGAGAGCCGCTCGAGCTCCGCGCGCGCGGCCTCGACCCGGGCCAGCAGCTCCTCGGCCCGCGTCAACGACTCGTCGGCGGCCGTCATGTCGACTGTCCCTCTCGCACGAGCTTCCCCAGGATCCCGTTCACCAGCCTCCCAGCATCTTCGGATGCATACCGCTTCGCAAGCGTCACCGCCTCGTCGAGGACGACCTCGACCGGCACCTCGGCCTCGTCGAGCTCCTCGAGCGCGACGCGGAGGACGTTACGCTCGACCGCGCCGAGGCGATCCGCCGTCCAGTCGTCGGACGCCGACGTGATGCGCGCGTCGAGCTCCTCGGCATGCTCGGTCACCGCGTCCGCGAGCTGCCGCGTGTAGCTGTCGACCTCGCCTTCGTAGAGCGACCCGAGCGGCCGGCCCGTGACGTCCCACTGGAAGAGCATGAAGACGGCGGCCCGCCGCGCCTCGCGACGGCTGATGGCCTTACCGGGCACGCTCGAGCTGCTCCACCGTCACGTCGACGGCCTCGACCTCGACGCCGAACATCCGCGCGAGCGCGTCGGCCACGCGCTCCTGCACCGCCGCCGAGACCTCGGGAAGGACGCGACCGTACGCGACGGCGAGCTGCAGCTCGGCCCGCGCGCGCCCGCCCCCGAGCTCGACGCCGAGCCGCCGCCGGCCCTTCCGCAGCCGGGCACCCTCGACGGACTCGACCGCGCGGCGCACGATCTCCGTGAGCGCCGCCTCGCTCACCCGTACCGGGCCCCCGCTCTCCTGCACGAGGACGCGGCTCAAGAGCCGGCCAGCGCCGGCAGCCGTGCGCCGGCCTCCTCCAGGAACGAGGTCGAGTACTCACCGCTTGCGAATTCCTCGCTCTCGAGGATGTCGGCCAGGACGTCGCGCGTGGTGGGGACGCCGACGATCTCGAACTCGCTCAGGGCACGGCGGGCCCGCTTGATCGCGAGGCGGCGGTTGCCGTCGACGACGATCAGCTTCGCGATCAGGGAGTCGTAGTACGGCGTGATCGTCGTCCCCTCCTCGACGAAGGTGTCGACGCGGACACCGGGCCCGAGCGGCGGCCGGAATCGCTCGATCAGGCCCGGCGCGGGCGCGAAGCCGCGGGAGGGATCCTCTGCGTTGATCCGCAGCTCGATCGCGTGGCCGCTGCGTGGGCCCGCGCGGCCCCCGTGGGCCAGCGGCTCGCCCGCGGCGATGCGGACCTGCTCGCGGACGAGGTCGATGCCGATGACGGCCTCGGTCACCGGATGCTCGACCTGAAGGCGTGCGTTCAGCTCGATGAAGGAGAACGAGCCGTCGGGCCCGACGAGGAACTCGAACGTCCCTGCGTTGCGGTAGCCGATGTGCCGGCACGCACGCTCGGCGGCGGCCTCCATCTCCTCGCGCCGCTCGTCGTCGAGCGCGGGCGACGGCGACTCCTCGATCAGCTTCTGGTGGCGCCGCTGCACCGAGCACTCGCGCTCGCCGCACGTGAGGAAATGGCCGTGGTTGTCGCAGAGCACCTGGATCTCGACGTGGCGGGCGGGCGTGATCACCTTCTCGACGTAGAGCGAGCCGTCCCCGAAGGCGGCCTGCGCCTCGGCGGAGGCACGCTCGTAGGCGCCGCCGAGCTCGCCGGGCTCCGTCACGATTCGCATGCCCTTGCCGCCGCCGCCGGCCGCCGCCTTGAGCAGGACGGGGAAGCCGAGCTCCTCCGCTGCGGCGCGAGCTTCGTCCGGCGTCGCGATCCCTTCGGTGCCGGGCACGAGCGGCACGCCCGCCGCGCGCATCTCGGCCTTCGCGCGCGCCTTGTCGCCCATCCGTTCCATCACCTCTGCCGGCGGGCCGATGAACACGAGATCGTTGTCCTCGCACGCGCGGACGAAGCCGGCGTTCTCGGAGAGGAAGCCGTAGCCCGGATGGACGGCCTCGCAGCCGGTGGTCTCGGCGGCGGCGACGAGAGCCGGGATGCTGAGGTAGCTCTCGGCCGCAGGGGGCGGGCCGATCCGCACCGCGCGGTCGGCGAGCCGGACGTGGAGCGCATGCTCGTCCGCCGTCGAGTACACCGCGACCGCCTCGATGCCGAGCTCGTGCAGAGCCCGAATCACGCGCACGGCGATCTCGCCGCGGTTGGCCACGAGGACTCGTTCGAACACGGCCAGAGTCTATGGTCCGCCCGTGGACGTCCCCCCGAGCGTGACCACGAACATGGAGCGCGCCTTCGAGCCGAGGCCCGAGGTCTTCGCCGCCTGGCAGCAGCTGAACGGGGCGATCAAGGCGGGGATGGATCTCCGCCGCTACGAGCTCGCCACGCTCGCCGCGGCGCGCCGTCTGCGGTCGAGCTACTGCAGCCTCATGCACGGGCGCGTCCTGCGCGACGAGTTCGGCGAGCCGGTCGCCGACATCGCCCGCGACCGCCGCACCGCTCCACTCGACGCGGTCGACGTCGCCGTGATGGACCTCGCCGAGCGGGTCGTGGACGACGCGACCTCCATCGACGAGACGGACCTGCAGCCTCTTCGCGAGCTCGGCCTCTCGGACACCGAGATCATGGACGTCGTGCTCGCGGCGGCGGCCCGCTGCTTCTTCTCGAAAGCGCTCGACGGCCTCCGCGTCCGTCCCGACGCCGAGCTTGCCGGGCTCGAGCCGGAGTTGCTCGAGGTGCTAGTCGTGGGCCGGCCGATCGCCGAGAGCTAGGACGTCGCTAGAGGGCGGGACGGCCCACGAGCGGCTCGAGTTCGAAGAGGAGCTGGCCGAACTCCACGGGCTCGGCGTTCTCGGCGTGCACTCCCCGCACGACTCCCTCGACCTCCGCCTTCACCTCGTTCATGAGCTTCATGGCCTCGAGAATGCAGAGAGTCTGCCCAGGCGCGACCACGTCGCCGACCTCGACGAACGCCGGCGCTCCGGGCTGAGGCGCGCGGTAGAAGGTGCCGACCATCGGCGACTCGACGCGGACGAGCGTCCCGCTGACCGCGGTCGCCGCGGGCAGGTCCGGCTCGGGGACCGCCAGCGGTGCTTCGCCCGGCCCGCTCGTGCCCGCAGGAAGGTCGGGCGTCGCACGCACCGAGATGCGCATCCCGTCCTCCTCGATGGTGACCTCGCCGATCCCCGACTCCTGGACGATCCGCACGATCTCCTGCACGCGCTGGGCACGGTTCTCGTCGCCGGCCGCAGGCTCGTCGTCGCGCCGGCCGCGGCCGCGGATGCCGCGGAGGAGGCGCTCGGCGTCCTCGCGGAACAGGCCCAGCAGGAGGAGCTCCTCCTCGCTCGTCGCGAAGCCGCCGGCCTGCTCGCGCACCTCGTCCAGCGGAGGCGTGACGTCCTCCTCGCTCTCGGGGTCGGTCGTGAGCTGGACGACGCGCTCGAGCGCCGGGTCGATCGGCGCGGGCGGAGTGCCGAAGGCGCCCGCGACGAGGCTCCGCACCTCGTCCACGACCACGAGGTAACGGCTCGCCGAGAGGACGTTGATGACCGCCTGCGTCGCGAGGACCTGGCCGATCGGCGAGGCGAGCGGCGGCCAGCCGGACTCCGCCCTGACCCGGTCGAGCTCCTCGAGCACCTCGTCGAGCCTGTCTCCGGCGCCCTCGGCCCGCAGCGAGTGGTCGATGCCTGCGACGACGCTCGCCGGCAGGTCGTGGCGCGCGGCGAGCACCGCGATTCGCGGGACGAGCGGCGTCACGAGCTCGTCGCCGATGTGCTCGTCGACGAGGTCCGTCGCCTCCCACAGCCTCTCGACGTCGACGCCGGGGTCGAGCCCGGTGCCGGTGAGCGCCTCCGCGAGCGCCTCCCCCGAGACCCGGTGGAGCGTCAGGGCGAGCGGGTAGATCGCACAGGCGATGAGCTGCGCGCCCGCGCGGGACGCGGCCAGGGCAGCCGCGAGGGCGCTACCGCCGGCTCCCTGGGCGTAGAGGCCGACGGGCAATCCGCTCGCGTCGCCGAGCGCGCGTACGAGCTCCTCGGCGGTGTGCGGCTGCAGCGAGCCGGTCGGGTCGTGGAGCAGCACGCGCACGGCCCCGAGCTCGGGCAGCAGCTGCGCGCGCTCGATCAGGGTCTCGATCTCCCCGGTGCGGCCGGGGCTGTAGACGAGCCCGGCCTCGAAGTCCCTGTCCGCGGCGACGATCGCCTCGGCGGCCTCGCGCAGGTTCGAGACGTCGTTGAGCGGGTCGTGGAGCCGGAAGACGTCGATGCCGTTCGCGGCAGCGGAGGCGACGAAGCGGCGCGCGAAGTCGGCGTCGACGGGGCGCGAGCCGACGAGGAAACGGCCGCGGAGCGCGAGGCCGAGCGGCGTCGAGACGCGGGCCTTGAGCGCGCGGATCCGCTCCCACGGGCTCTCGACGCCGCGCTTGACCGCCGCGTCGAAGCAACCGCCGCCCGAGACCTCGAGATACGCGAAGCCGGCCTTGTCAAGGATCTCCGCGAGCCGGAGCTGCTCCGCCGTCGGAACCCGTCCCGCCAGCGGCTCCTGCCCGAGCAAGCGGATGGTCGTGTCGGCGAGCGACGGCACGGCGCGGAGCCTATCGCGGCCGCTCGGCGCGCCTAGGCGCGCGAGATGTACCGGCCCTCGCGGGGATCGACCTTCAGGCGATCGCCCACGTTGACGAAGAGCGGCACGTTGACGACGGCGCCCGTCTCGAGCTTCGCGGGCTTCGTCACGTTCGAGACCGTGTCCCCCTTGACGCCCGGCTCCGTCTCCACGACCTCGAGCTCGACCGACGCCGGGAGCTGCAAGCTCGACGGCTTCCCGTTCACGCTCAGCACCTGCACCGAGGCGTTCGGCTGCATGTACGGAAGCTCGTCGGTGAGCTCGGCGTGCGGCAGCGCGAACTGCTCGTACGTCTCCGCGTCCATGAAGTGCACGTCGGAGCCGTCGTCGTAGAGGAACTGGACGCTCTTCGTCTCGGTGTGCACGCGCGGGAACTTCTCGCCGGCGCGGAACGTGCGGTCGACGACCGCGCCCGCCTCGAGGCTCTTCAGCTTCGTGCGGACGAACGCGCCGCCCTTGCCGGGCTTCACGTGCTGGAACTCGACGATCCGCCACACCTTGCCGTCGAGCTCGATGTGCATCCCGTTCTTGAAGCTGTTCGTGTCGACCGTCTCGGCCACGGCGCCGGAGGATAGCTACGAAACCGTGAGCAGCTCCTTCGTGAACCGGACGGGGTTCTCGACCCCGTTCTCCGTGACGATGACGTCGTCCTCGATCCGGATGCCGAAGCGGCCCGCGAGGTAGACGCCCGGCTCGACCGTGACGACGTTGCCCTGCGCGAGCGTGTCGGAGCTCTCCGTCGAGAGCCGCGGCGCCTCGTGGACGTCGAGCCCGAGCCCGTGGCCCAGGCCGTGGCCGAACGTGCCGGCGAAGTCGCTCCCCTCGATCACCTCGCGCGCAGCTGCGTCGGCCTCGAGACCCCGCACGCCCGCGCTGATCGCGTCGAGCCCCGCCTGCTGCGCCGCGAGGACGACGTCGTACGCCTCGCGCATCTCTCCATCGAGCTCGCCGGTGGCCAGCGTCCGCGTGTAGTCGGACGTGTAGCCGCCCACCTGGCAGCCGGTGTCGATCACGACGAGCTCGCCCGACTCGATGACGCGGTCGCCGGCGCGGGCGTGCGGGCGTGCCCCGGTCGGGCCGGAGCCGACGATCGCCTCGAAGGACTCCGAGTCGGCTCCCTCCTCGTGGTAGAGCCTCGTGATGTCCCAGGCGACGTCGCGCTCGCGGCGCCCGACGAACCGCACCTCGCTCACGAGGCGCTCGAACATGCGATCGGTGATCGCGCAGGCTCGCCGGAAGGCGTCGAGCTCGTCCTCGTCCTTGACTGCGCGCAGCTGCTCGACGAGACCCCTGCGCGGCACGAGCTCGATCCCTCCTTCCCGCAGCTCCTCGGCGAACGACCAGGGGAGCACGTTCGCCTCGAAGGCGATTCGGCCGGAGAGGTTCTCGCTGAGCCAGGAGATCAACGCTCGTTTCGTCTGCACGGCCTCGACGCCCTCGACCGCCTGCGCCGCCTCGATGTAGCGGAAGTCGGTGAAGAGCCGGGCCCTGTCGGGCCCGACGAGGAGCGCGACGTTCGAGCTGTCGAGCCCGGTCAGGTAGAGGACGTTGACCGGATTCGTGATCAGGAGCGGCTCCTCGAGCAGCTCCCGCAGGCGTTCGATCCTCGAGCTCACGCAGCCTCCTTCAGGTAGTCGAGAGCCATCTTGTACCCGTCGGGACCGTGCCCGACGAAGCGCGAGGCGACGAGGTCCGAGACCACCGACGTCTTGCGCCACTCCTCCCGCTCGTCGACGTTGGAGAGGTGCACCTCCACGATCGGGATCGTGAGCGAGTCGAGTGCGTCGTGGATCGCCCATGCGTAGTGCGTCCACGCGCCGGGATTGACGACGATCGCGTCGACCGTGTCGTACGCGTCGTGGCACCACTTGACGAACTCGCCCTCGTCGTTCGTCTGGCGGCACTGCACGGTGAGCTCGAGCTCCCGCGCCCACTCGTAGATCCGGCTCTCGAGCTCCGCGATCGTCAGACCGCCGTAGAGCTTCGGGTCGCGGCGCCCGAGGATGTCCAGGTTGACGCCGTTCAGGACGAGGACCCTCACGCGATCAACCTATCGAGTTCGCGTCGCACCTCGGCCTCGGGCAGGACGACGCCGTGCTCCGGCCCTTCCGCCCCGAGGAGGACGAGGCGGATCTCACCGTCCCGCGCCTTCTTGTCACGTTGCATGGCCGCCCACGCCCGCTCGCGGTCGACCCGGACGGGCTCCGGCCGCAGCACGTCCTCCACCACCTGCGGGTCGCGTCCGGAAAGGCGAAGCGCCGCGAGCAGGCCGAGCGCGACGGCGCGCCCGTGAGTCAGCCCCTCGTAGCCGGCCGCCGCCTCGAGCGCGTGCGCGAAGGTGTGGCCGAGGTTCAGCACCGCCCGCTCACCCCGTTCGTGGGGGTCGCGCACGCAGATCGCCGCCTTGTAGGCGCTCGAACGGCGGACGAGATCGTCGTCGGGCAGCTCCCAGAACGGCTCCTCCGCGAGCAGGCCGGCCTTCACCACCTCCGCCATGCCCTCGAGCCGCTGCGGCTCGGGCAGCGTCTCGAGCAGCGAGGGGTCGACCACCGTCCGGTCCGGCCAGTGGAAGGCGCCGACGAGGTTCTTGCCTTGCGGCAGGTCGATGGCCGTCTTGCCGCCGATCGCCGCGTCGACCTGCGCGACGAGGCTCGTCGGGACCGGCGTCCAGGCGATCCCCCGGAGGTAGGTCGCGGCCGCGAAGCCGGCGGCGTCGGTCGTGCAGCCTCCGCCGAGCGCCACGATCGTCCCGGTCCGGTCGAGGCGCAAGTCCTGCCAGAGCCGGTCGACCGCCGCGAGCGTCTTCGCCTCCTCGCCCGGAGGCAGCTCGTGCGTCTCGGCGAGCCGCGAGCCGAGTGCGAGCTGCGCGTCCATGCCGTGGATGCCGGCGACGTGCGGGTCCGACACGAGCGCGGCGGCTGTGTCGCCGGGGACGAGCTCGCCGAGCCGCTGCAGCGCGCCGCGCTCGACGTGCACGCCTGCGACGGCGAGGACGATGTCGTCGACGTCGCGCGCCGTCGCATCTGCAATTTCGGCGTAGAGCGGGGCGCGCAGCTCGAAGCGACGGCGGAACTCGGTCTCGTCCTGCGCGAGCGGCCGCCTGCTGCGCCGGACCCGTTGCCACGCGGTCTCGACGTCGACGGGGAGATGGACGACGACCGCCCGGTCGTGACGGAGGAGATCGCGCGTCTCCACTGCGCCTCCGCCCACCGCGATCACGGTGGGGTCCGGCCGCGCCAGCGCCTCGCGCACGAACCGCGCCTCGACCTCCCGGAAGGCGGCTTCGCCCTGGGTTGCGAAGAGCTCCCAGATCGGGCCGTGCTCCTGCGCGATCGTGTCGTCGACATCGAGGAAGGGGCGGCCGAGAAGGCGCGCAACCTGCCTGCCCAGCGTCGTCTTCCTCGCCCCCATGAAGCCGACGAGGACGACGTGTTTTTCTAGAACGCTGTCCAGTCGACCCGCTCCAGATATGCGCGCCAGGCCTCGACGAAGTCGCCGAGCGCGTCGCCGCCGAACTTCTCCCGCGCCGCTCGGGCGAGCTCCCAGGCGACCGCGGCCTCGGCCACCACCGCGAGCGCCTCGACCGCCGAGACGTCGCTGCGCTCGACGAGCGCGTCCGCCGCCTCGCCGGTGTCGAGGTCGACGGAGCGGAGTGGGCGCATCAGCGTCGGCAGCGGCTTCATCCCCGTGCGCACGACGACCTCCTCGCCGTTCGAGACACCCCCCTCGATGCCGCCGGCGCGGTTGGTCTCGCGGTGCAGCCCACGCTCGTCGCGGACGATCTCGTCGTGTGCCTCGGAGCCGCGGAGGCCGGCGAGCGCGAGCCCGTCACCGATCTCGACCGCCTTCACGGCCTGGATCCCCATGAGCGCCGCGGCGAGCCGCGCGTCGAGCCGGTCCTCGCGCCGCGCATAGGAGCCGAGGCCGGGCGGAACGCCGCGCGCCCTGACCTCGACGCGCCCGCCGAGCGTGTCGCGATCTTTGCGCGCCTCGTCCACCGTTGCGGGATCGGCTCCCCCTTCGGGAAGCGCCTCGCCGGCCACCTCGATCCCGATCTCGCGCAGGAGCGCCTTCGCCACGGCGCCGGCCGCGACGTA
>Ga0209810_1003230_pt1 | contig 17528 bp, 10 predicted proteins | sample Coa_R1_7_FD_187159 | JGI IMG/M metagenome (GOLD analysis project Ga0209810, IMG submission 187159) | Surface soil microbial communities from Centralia Pennsylvania, which are recovering from an underground coalmine fire - Coalmine... | ecosystem: Environmental > Terrestrial > Soil > Unclassified...
GGTCTATCGCTTTATTCACATTGGCAACCTGCGCACCTTCACGATGGCCGACTGGCTGCGCCGCGCCTTTGAGTATCGCGGCTTCGAGGTGCTGCACGTCAAAAATATTACCGATGTTGGTCATATGCGGCAGGAGATGCTGGATCGCGGCGAGGATAAGCTGATTGCTCAGGCGCGCAAAGAGGGCAAGACTTCGGCACAGATCGCCGAGTTTTACACGGCAGCCTTTCATGAAGACGAGGCGAAACTGAATATCCTGCCCGCGCATATCTTCCCGCGCGCCACGCAACATATTCCCGAAATGCTTGCCATCGTTGCCGGGCTGCTTGAAAAGGGATTTGCGTATGAAATCAACGGCAATGTCTACTTCGACACGCGGCGTTTCCCGGCCTACGGCAGGCTTTCGGGCAACCAGCTAGAGAATATGCTGGCGGGTGTGCGCGATCCCCTGGCGGTTGACCGGCGCAACCCGGAGGATTTTCTGCTGTGGAAGCGGGCGGAGCCTGGGCGCGAGATGGCCTGGGAAAGCCCCTGGGGTCTCGGCTTCCCCGGCTGGCATATCGAGTGTAGCGCCATGTCGATGAAGTACCTGGGCCAGCACTTCGACCTGCATACCGGCGGCGTCGACAACATCTTCCCCCATCATGAGGGCGAGATGGCCCAGAGCGAGGCGTTTACCGGCCAGCCGTTCGTCAATTACTGGGTTCACGCCCAGCATCTGCTGGCCGATGGGCAGAAGATGGCGAAATCGACCGGCAACGCCTACACCTGCTCCGAAATTGAGGCGCGCGGCTTCGACCCGATGGCCCTGCGCTACTTCTACACGACCGCCCTCTATCGCACGCGCCTGAACTTCACCTTCCGCGCCCTGCAGGCCGCGCAAACCGCCCTCGATCGCCTGCGCGACCGCGCCTACCAGCTTTTCACCGAGGCCGATCAGGCAGAGGTTCTCTCGGACGAACCGATCGGCGCAAATCGCTGGCGCGACGCTTTTCTGGAGAAGGTAGAGAACGATCTGAACATGCCGCGTGCCATGTCGGTTGTCTGGGCCTTGCTGCGCTCGCGCGAAGACGACGCCACGACAAAGCTGCGCCTGCTGCTCGACTTTGACCGCATTCTCGGCTTTGACCTCAAGGGCTACCTGCTCAGTGACCGCCCGCAGCGGCGCGGCGACCCGCAGGTCTATCTTGAAGCGGTGCCTGCCGCCATTGCGCAACAGGTGCGTGAGCGCGAGACGCTGCGCGCCCGGCGCGATTACGCGCAGGCTGACAAAGTACGCGAGCAACTGCGCGGCGCCGGATACGAGGTGCGTGACACGGCGCGCGGTTCTCTGGTGCTGCCACGCAGGCCGGAAGAAGAATTTCTCGTCATTTCCAGTTCTCAGGACGCCCCCGACCACACACACACGCCCGATTACTACGAGTTCTCCGTCAATTTGCTGGCGCACAACAACCGCGAAGACCTGGAACGCTGCATCCAGAGCATCTGTCGTCACAGCGACCACCGCGATATCGAACTGGTCATTCTCGATAACGGTTCGACCGACGAGACGTTGCCGTATCTCCAGCAGTTGGCGCGCGGCGGCGATCTCATCGGCGAGCATGGGCAGCCCGTTGGCCTGCAGGTGCTGTTCGCCGACCACAATCTGGGTTTTGCTGCCGGGCGCAATGCCACCATGCGCGCCAGTCGCGGCCACTATATCATCTTGCTGGATACCTCGATTGAGGTCAAAGACGATATCTGGGGGCCGCTCGCCAGCGTGCTGGCCGACCGCAACATTGGGGTCGTGGGGCCATATGGACTGGTCACGGAAGACCTGCGCGAGTTCTACGAGCCGGTCTTCAACTGGCCCGGCGAGAGTCCCGACGTCGATGCTATCGAAGGCTATCTGATGGCCTTCCGGCGCAAGCTGCTGCCCGAAGTCGGCTGGATCGACGAGAAATTCCGCTTCTATCGCCTGGCCGACGTGCATTTCAGTTTCTTTTTCAAGGCCGCCGGTTATCGCGCGCTGGTCGCGCCCCAGGTGGCCGACTGCATCGAAAAGCACCCGCACCGCGAATGGTTCAGCCTGAGCGAGGAGGAGCGCGCGACGAAGAGCAAGAAAAATTATGACATCTTCCGCGCGCGCTGGCATCACGGCGAGAGCCTGCTCGTCCTCAACTACAATCCACAGAACCTCTGGCGCGGCCACGATCACCCTCACCATGTCGGCGGGACGCATGCCCACCAGCCGGGGGAATTGCCGCCGCCCGGTCAGAAGCACAGCCATGTCCACCAGCACTGGCCCGACCACGCGCACGAACACGCCCACTACCACGCTCGCTAACTTGCAATACTATGCTAAATGAAGCATACTATAATTAGAGATTCTGGTTCGGCCCTTGTACCTTCATAGTGGGAAACGTGCTTATGATGGATATTCATGATACTCACCCACACCGGCTGCCGGTGCGTGAGCAACTGACCCTCAGTTTTTTATGGTTTTCTTTGAACTTTCAGTCTGCCGCTCTGCTTTCGATTGTCATTCCCACACAGATTTTGCTCTTTGTCAGTCCCGGCGCGGTAGGTAATGCGCAGCAGGCGACCTTTCTGGGCTGGCTGGCGACGATGGGTGCGCTGTTGAGTCTGGTAATTCCGCCGATTATCGGCCTGCTCTCCGATCATACCACCGGCTCTCTGGGGCGTCGCCGTCCCTATATTCTGGTGGGTGCGATTCTGCTGCTCTTTAGCGCGCTCATGCTTGGCTCGGCCAGCACCATCGTCTTTTTCGTGCTGGCGCTTGCTATCTATCAACTCGGCAACAATATCGTCACGGCGGCCTATCAGGGCCTGCTGCCCGACCTCGTGCCGCCGGATCAGCGCGGCGCGGCCTCCGGCTACATGGGCTTGATGACCATTCTGGGCAATGTGAGTAGTCTCGGTCTCGCGGCCCTGCTCCTGGGGGCAATCAGCCTCAGTTCCACCGCTCCTGCCCTCATTCATCACGGGGCCAGCATCTACTATACCCTGACTGCGCTTGGCATGCTGCTCGGTGTGCTGGTTACAGTTATTGGCGTCCACGAGGTGCCATACGTACCGGAAATGGTGCAGCGACCCATGCAGGAGAGCCGGAGAGTGCGTTTTCGCCGCTGGGTCAGGCACAACTGGCTCGAACCCTGGCACAATTTCAATTTCACGCTGGTTTTCCTCACACGCTTCTCCGTCATGATGGGCCTTGCCCTGTTCATGACCTTTATCGAATATTACTTTGCCGACGTGGCTCATGCCGCCAATTTTGTGCAGGCCACCGCCGTCGTAGCCGTGCTGGCGCTAATCGGAGCCGTCTTCAGCGCCTTTTTCCTGGGCCTCCTCTCAGACCATATACGCCGCACGCCTGTTGTCTGCGTGGCGACCATCTTCATGGCGATTGCCGCGCTCACCTTCGTCGTCTTTCCCGGCAACATCCCGCTCTGGCCGCTCGGCGTGCTGTTCGGCCTGGGCTACGGCGCCTACATCAGCGTGGACTGGGCGCTTGCCATCGATGCCATGCCGTCGCTGAGTACCGTTGGCAAAGACATGGGCCTGTGGAGCGCCTCATCGACGCTGCCGGCCATCGTCGCCCCCGTACTGGGCGGCTCGGTGATCGCTCTCGCCAGCAATATCTTCGGGCAGACCGCGCCGGGCTACCGGCTGGTCTTCGCCATTGCCTCCCTCTTCCTGCTGCTCGGAGCCTTCTTCATTCTGCTCTTCCGTGAGCAGCGAGCGCGGCGGGCACAGGCTCAAGATGTGATGCCCGCTGGCTCCTCTGTCCCGGCAACGCAGACACAGGAGAACGTGACCCGCTCAGAAGATACACCTGTCTCCGCCCAGCCGACCCAGGCGCGCCGCCAGCGTCGTCGGCGCTCACCGGCCCCATTGTGGAGACTGGCCTTTCAAACGCGGGCAGGCAGGGCGCGCGGCTTCATGCACTTCTGGCCCTTCTGGGAACGTTTCACTCTGGCCCTCTGGCACGTGAAGCCCGTCCCTGACGCGCCAAATCACCTGCTGGAAGCCCGTTTCACCCGCTATCACGGTCGGCCAATCGACCTGCCCGACGGCACGCACGTCAACGATGGCGACCCCGTTCTCGAACTGCATTTCAGTAACCGGCACCTCATGGAGGCCGCTGCCCATGCCGGGCCTTTCGATCTACTGCGCATGATCGCCGAAGATATGGCTGCCCTCGCCCGCTGGACGCAGCAGCCGGATTTCCCTGCGCACATCCAGGTCATCTACGGCGTCTCGCTGCTCTATCGCGGGGCCACGCGCCTCGGTTTCACCCTGCGCGAACGCCCCTTCACCCTGCTCGCCTGGTTCGACCGCATCTTCCTGACCGGCCTGCTCGTCCTCTACCACGAACAGGGCCTGCAGCGTCTCCTGCAAGGCACCACCTACGGCACCTACCCCCAGGAAGTCTGGATGTCGCGCCGCGAACTGGTGAGGAGATATATTACTGGCGACAAAGAATCTGGCACCAGAACTCGTTAAAGGCATTGCCATCAATTTTTATGACGAGGCGCGTGGGAATGCCACTGCTATCAGGAATCTCGTAGAGCCAGCCATCTCTCATTTCACCAAACCCATAGTGTACAAGAGCATCACATCCTTTCTCAGGGAGTGGTATGTGGTTGCCATATAAACACTTCGCTACAAGTACAACTTCACTGACCTATGAAAAAGGCTGACATAATCAGCACTCTCATCGTTCCCAACAAAAGTATAACCAATACACTCTTCGAAATACCATCAACAACTGATGATATTTTGTGGAGATTTTGTTGAGATGTGCTGCCTAAGCATCGTCGTCAGAGAGATGAAGGTATTTTATCTGCCTTCTTGTCACCCGTAGTTTACGCACAATGCTAGCAACATGCAACCTGACGGTGGGCTGTGTAATACAAAGCTCTTTTGCGATTTCGGCATCTGTACATCCTTTGCGCAAAAGCAAAAAGACATCTCGTTCGCGGGCGGTCAGTGTGTCTATAGGGGTAGATGAGTTCATGCTGTTTCTGGCACGGTCAAGCAGTAATGGCGTTATTGCTGGATCGAGAAGGAATGCATGTTCGCCCTCTTTCTGAGCAATTTGCAGGATAAGGAAAAGTGATTGACTCCAGGTATTTTCTAAAAGATAGCCTATCGCCCCTTCATCTAAAGCAGTGAATAGTTTGCCCTGGTCTAATTGATCGGCTAGAACAACAAAATGGCCTTCTGGCAAGAGGGTAAGGCTTGTTATCAACAATTGATGAACTATGATAAGGTCTATGTGCTGCTGTGTTGCGAGATGCTGCTTTATCTATGGGAGTGAAGGCATGGCTTATTGCAGGGAGCGTTATTTTTCGGTAAGCTATAGAGAGTAGGGAGTTGTATTTTACCAACCAGACAGGGGAAGTATGCAGCAAGATCAGGGGCGCGCACTCGTGGCGGGAATGATTGGCGTCGATATCGGGGGGACATTTACCGATATCGTCGAGTATGTGCCATCGCGGGATGGGGCGCAGTTGCGTATCTACAAGGTGCCGAGTACGCCACGCGACCCGTCGCAGGGCTTGCTAGCAGGCTTGCAGGCGCTGCAGGCGGAGCCGGGGAGCGTAGTGATTCACGGCACGACGGTTGCCACCAACGCGCTGCTGGAGCGCAAGGGCGCGCGGGCAGCGCTGGTGACGACGCGGGGCTTTGCTGATGTGCTGGAGATCGGGCGGCAGAATCGCCCCGCGCTCTATGACCTGATGCAGCAGCGCCCGCCCGCGCTCATTCCTCGCGAGCGCCGCTTTGAACTGGCCGAGCGGCTCGACTATCATGGCAATGTGCTGCAAGCGCCCACAGATGAAGTATTGAAGCAATTGTTGCAACAATTGGCCGACTGTGCGCCAGAGAGTATCGCTGTTTCCCTGCTCTATGCCTTCCGCAATCCGGCGCACGAGCAGGCGCTGGCTGCCTTACTACGGGATCGCTTTCCCGATGTGTATCTCTCGCTGTCCAGCGAAATTTTGCCGCAGTTTCGCGAATACGAACGCACCAGCACCGTTGCCGTCAACGCCTACGTGCAGCCGCTGATGGCCCGCTACCTGCGCAATGTGCAGGAGCGCGTCAATGGCCCGTTGCGCATTATGCAGTCGTCCGGCGGCAGCATCTCCGCCGGGGTCGCGGCGGAGGAGCCGGTACGCACGGTTTTGAGCGGCCCGGCGGGCGGCGTGATCGGCGCGTACCATATCGCGAAGCTGGCGGGCCATGAGCAGATCATCACGCTGGACATGGGTGGCACCTCGACGGATGTCGCGCTCTGCCCCGGTGTCATTCCTGAAACCACCGAGGCCAGCGTGGCCGGTTGCCCGGTCAGCGTGCCTACCGTCGCCATTCATACCGTTGGCGCGGGCGGCGGCTCTATCGTGCGGCTCGACGAGGGCAACGCGCTCACCGTTGGCCCCGAATCTGCCGGGGCTGTGCCTGGCCCTGCCTGCTACGGCGTGGGCGACGAGCTGACTGTGACCGATGCCAACCTCGTGCTGGGGCGTATCGACGCCGCGCATTTCCTCGGTGGTCGCTTCCCGCTCTATCCTGAACGTGCGCAGGAACGCATGGAGCAACTGGCGCAGCGTATGGGCGTGAGCGTGCAGGAGGCGGCTCTGGGCGTGATTCGCGTGGTCAATGCCAGCATGGAGCGCGCGCTGCGCCAGGTCTCGCTGGAGCAGGGCTATGATCCGCGCCTCTTTACCTTGCTGCCCTTCGGCGGCGCTGGCCCGTTGCACGCCTGCGAACTGGCGGAAAGCCTGCACATCCCGCGCGTCTTCATCCCGCGCTACCCCGGTGTGCTTTCCGCGCTGGGGATGCTGCTTGCGCCCATTGTCAAGGACTACGTGCAGACCGTCATGCTGTCCGCGCCGGAACTCGACACGGCGGCGCTGGCAGCACTATTTGAACCATTAGAGGCGCAGGCCCGCGCCGATATGGAACGCGAGCGGCAGGCCCTCGGCGCTCAAGACGCCATCCAGGTCTCGTTCCAGCGCCTCTACGACCTGCGCTATGTCGGCCAATCCTATGAACTGACCACGCCGGATGCTGGAAATCTCGCTGAGACGCTGGCTCGTTTCCATACATTGCACGAACAACGCTATGGGCATAGCCATCCCGATCAACCGGTGCAGGTTGTGGCCGTGCGTATCAAGGCCGTGCTGCAACCGCCGCAGCCAGATTTGCCTGCCGCGCCCTATGATGGCCTGTCACCAGACCATGCTCTGCTCGGCGAGCGACCTATGATCTTTGCAACGGGTGAACACACGGCCCGTATCTATGACCGCGAGCGTTTGCGGCATGGCAACCATATCGTCGGCCCGGCCCTGATTGTGCAGAGCGACAGTACCATCCTGCTACCCCCTGACTGGGAGGCCCAGATCGACGCCTACGGCAACATTGCCGCCCGTTTCACCGGTACAAACGTGGGTGCGCAATTCATCACGCCCGCCGCCGGAGTAACGGGTGTGACCAGCGGCAACCCCACGCCCGTCTCGCTCGAAATCTTCAAACATCTCTTTGCCTCAGCTGCCGAAGAAATGGGCGTGACGCTGGGCAGAACAGCGTATTCGCCCAATATCAAGGAGCGCAAAGATTATTCCTGTGCCTGTTTCGACGCGCAGGGGCGTTTGATTGCCCAGGCCGAGCATATTCCTGTTCATCTGGGGGCCATGCCCGCCTCTGTGCGCGCCGCCATCGAGCAATTTGCCACGTTTGAGCCGGGCGATATCGTCATTCTCAACGACCCCTATCTGGGCGGGACGCACCTGCCGGATATCACGCTGGTCGCGCCCGTCTTCATCGCCGACGACCCCGATGGACGTTCGGGCGAACTGTTCGGCTTCATCGCCAGCCGCGCCCACCACGCCGATATCGGTGGTATGTCGCCGGGGTCGATGCCTATGTCGCGCGAACTCTATCAGGAAGGCGTGATTATTCCCCCGCTCAAGCTGGCGAAGCGCGGCGTGGTGAATGAGGAATTATTGCAGCTCTTCTATCGCAATGTGCGCACGCCCTGGGAGCGTAAGGGCGACATGGATGCGCAGATCGCCGCCGCGCGCGTTGGTGAGCGCCGCCTGCACGAGATTATCAGTCGCTACGGCTCGCGCACCGTGCAGGCGCATGTCGATGCCCTGCTGGACTATTCCGCGCAACTGACCCGTTCCGCGCTCTCGCTCTTGCCCGAACGTGAGGTCACATTTACCGATTATCTGGATGACGATGGTTGGGGGGCCGAAGCTCTGCCCATTACTGTGCGTATGCAAGTGAAGGATGGCGGCATTGCCATCGATTTTAGCGGCAGCGCGCCGCAGAGCGCGGGCTGTGTCAACGCGGTGGAGGCCGTCACCGTCTCCGCTGTTCTCTATGCCATTCGCTGCCTGGTTGGCGAGCGCGTACCGACCAATCAGGGCTGCCTGGAACCCGTGCATATTTTTGTGCCGCAGGGAACATTGCTCAACCCGCGTGCGCCTGCCGCCGTCGCAGCGGGCAATGTGGAGACCTCGCAGCGCGTGGTCGATACGTTATTTGGCGCGCTAACGCAGCTTGCGCCGGAGCAGATACCGGCGGCCTCGCAGGGAACGATGAATAACCTCACGCTTGGCGGCTATGACGCTGAGCGCGATAAAATATTTGCGTACTATGAAACAATGGGCGGCGGCATGGGCGCGCGACCGGGAGCGCACGGGCTGTCGGGCGTGCATGTCCATATGAGCAACACCCGCAACACGCCCGTTGAAGCGTTGGAGATGGAACTGCCCCTGCGCGTGCGCCGCTATGCCCTGCGCAGGGGTTCCGGCGGGGCCGGTCGCTATCATGGCGGCGAAGGACTGTGCCGCGAAATCCAGTTCCTTGTTCCCGCCACCGTGACCCTGCTGACCGACCGCCGCAGGCGTCCGCCGTATGGATTGTACGGTGGGGCAGCAGGCGCGCCGGGCCGCAACACTCTGGAACATGCGGGGGCGATACGGGAGTTGCCCGGCAAAGTCACTTTCGATGTAGAGGCCGGAGATGTCCTGACTATCTCTACTCCCGGTGGGGGTGGTTTTTTGCCAGAGGAGGAAAGTCATGTCAATAAAATCGATTGAAATACCCCTGTTCCCCTTAAATATCGTGCTTTTTCCTGGCATGGTCTTACCCCTGCACATCTTTGAGCCGCGCTACCGGCAAATGATCGCTGATTGCCAGCGACAGGAGCTTGAGTTCGGCGTGGTGCTGGTGCAGGCGGAAAGCACATTTATGCGCGAAGAACCTCATGCCATTGGCACAATGGCCGAAATTCGCGATCTGGACCGGCTGGAAGATGGCCGTCTCAATATTATCGCTATGGGGACGCATCGCTTCCGCATTCTCAGCCAGCATCGCAAAAAGCCCTATCTTTCCGGTCTGGTAGAATTTTACGAAGATATCAGCGAACCCCTCGAAGACCTGCTGTTTGTGAATAAACAGGCTCGCTCGCTGTTCGCCGACTACATCGATCTGTTGCTCAAGGCTGCGAACGAGAAGGATGTGAAGGCTGAGCTGCCGTCCGACCCGGAGGCTCTCTCCTACTTTATCGCCTACTTCCTGGACCTGGAGCGGGAGCAGCAGCAACACTTTCTGGAGCTGACCTCAACGCTGCAACGCCTGAAAGAGGAGATCGTCATTCTGCGCCGCGAAGTGCCTTTCCTGCGGCAGATTCTCTCAAAACAGGTACCGAAGAACCGCAGCATACTCAACTAGAGGCGAATCACGATCAACTCCTGCTGCTTGAGCCGGTAGAGCGAGTTGCAGACCTCTTCGACGCTGCGGTTCGTGAGATGCGCGAGGTTGGCGATGGTGCGCCGCCCATCGATCAGCAGGTAGATGGTGCGGTCATAGCGCGGGATTTGCGCAATGGGGTAATTTCGTCCTGTGGGGGTGAGTGATGCAATAGCCATTTCGAGCGCCAGCCTGGGGATGGGTTCGTCAAAGAGCAGCGTACTGCTATATTCAGCAGGTGAATGCTTCGTTGCTGGCATGCCAGGCGTCGGTGTGCCGGGCAGCATGGTCGCTTCGCCTGAATGCTGCGTGTTGTAGAACCCTGCCTGATCGCGTACCATCTCCGGCGAAACTCTGGGAAGCGGGCGTGTGACGGTGGGGGAGAAATCAGGTGTTACGCGAGACGCCTCTGGCGCGCTTCCATTCGGTGATGGAGGAGTTTGTGGCGCGGGAAGTCGCAATGTTGGTTCGATGGCCTGGAAGGTGAAATAAATCATGCCCTGGTTATACAGCCGGGAGAGAACTGTGGGGGTCGCCTGCTCCTCGCGCCGCGATCCGCGCTGTATTTGCACAGGCTGCCCATTTTCAACGGAAATGCGCACCTCTTCCCTGAATGGGTCTGAAACTCTGCGAATGGTCAGTATCCCGCTGAGTCGGTACTGCTTCAACAGATTGAGAACGTCTATAAGCGAGGCCGCTGAATACACGTGATTGTTTTGCAAAGCATACCTCTTTTTCCATCCCGAGCGGGTTCCCAGACCTTTTCATCATGTAAAGTTCTCTATTGAAACAGGTGGCGATATGTTCTATCAGCCTGCTTGTTGCTGGCATTGTACGCATTACGAACACAAGAGTCAAGAGTCCAGGCGAGGAAACAGCCAGAATAGCTAGTGGCAGGGGATGAAATACAGGAAATCTCATACGTGACGCTAAAAGCGTGCAAACGACAGGAGGAAACTCATGACTGAATACGCAAACTTCCGCCAGCGTTTAGACAGCGTCCTGCGAACGCTCGACGTGAAGCGGGTGCAGGAATTTCTTATAGCCGAAGGTCAATGGCAACCTGGCCAGCCCGCGAATCCAGAGTATGCCATGTGGATGATGATAGCTGGCAGTCCCACGCTCAGCGACCTGCATACTCAGGCTCGCGAGTGGTTAATATCGCATGGCTACGAGTCAGAGGCGAAAGCTGTGTTGAGTCGTGGCAATAAGCAGGGGACAAAACCGGGTAAGGGGAAGCGGGGTGCGGGTTCGCTGTCACGTGGGCAGCAACGGACGCAGTTTCCGAGAAGGAAGAAATAGTATTGAGCGTAGATGGGTGGAGCAGGAAGAGGTGAGGATATGCTATAATACTGACCGGCAGAAAGTCGATAGTATCAGCGACAGCAGCTACACTCACAGCAAGATCGGTGTCGTCGCCGATGGCTACCCTCATAACCGCCCGACTGAGGTTGGGTATAGCAATGCACGGGTATGGAAACTGTGACCAGCTGTATTGTGTTCAACTCTCCGCCGTTTGTTCCTGCGCGAGCAATCTCGTAAATTCTTCGCCCAGCAGCGTCTCTATATAGGGCGTCACCGACCAGAAGCGTTTCAATTCGAGATATTCTTGCACGTATCTGGCGCGCTCTTTGCTGACCTGTTCACGTTTGACGGCGCGGATCATGAGGTTTTTGTCGGTGTGTTCGGGGGAGATGAACTCGATGACGTCGGTTTTGTAGCCCATGATGCGCAGGGCGAGGGCGCGGAAGGTGTCGGTGAGCATGTCGGCCAGGCGCTGTTTGAGGATGCCGTGCTGCATAACAGGGCCGAAGGGGGCGACAGTTTGCAATTGCTGGTTGAGGTGGTGGTGGCAGCAAGGGGCGCAGAGGATGAGGCGGGAGCGCGAGCGGATGCCCTGCGCAATGGCCTCGTCAGTGGCAGTATCGCAGGCGTGCAGGGCGAGGATGATATCGGGGCGGGCGATGGGCCGGTAGTCGATGATGGTGGACTGGCGGAAACAGGCGTCGGTGAAGCCAAGTTGCTCACTGTGCGCGTTGTCTTTCTCGATCAGCGCGCCGTTGACATCGACGCCCTCAAGATGGGTTGGGATGCCGAGAATGTTGCGCAGGTAGTGGTAGGTTGCCAGCGAGAGGTAGGCCGAGCCGCAGCCGCAGTCGAGGATGTTGACTGGCGACGACGACTTCTTGAAGCGTTCCAGTTCGCCCGTGTGGATCAGCAGTTTCAAAAATTCGTTGACCTGGGAGAACTTATCCTGCATACCGGGAAAAACTTTCCCCTGCTCATCCATTACGCCGATGGTCTGCAAGAACGTGTCTGGCTTACCGGTGGGCAGCGGCAGGTTTTTACTGATGTCGTGAGCGAGCGCCGATTCTACCTGTGCCGCGATGGTTGAGCGATGCACGAGGGGGAAGCCATTTTTCTTGATCTGCACCACCACTTCCTCGCCCGTTGTCTGCACGCGAATGCTGGTGAAGGGCAAGGCCAGCAGCTCGTCCAGCTTTGCTCCGGCCTCGGCCCCTCGATAGTTTCTGGTGATATCCTGGCGCGCGGTGAAGTAGGAGAATTGCAGGAATTGTTCGCCCTTGAGCAGAATCGGGCGCACAATCACCTGTCGCCAGGGTAAAACGCCCTCGCGTATCTTGCCCTTTGCGGTGAGCCGCACAAATGACGCCTCGTCCAGCACGAGGCGTTTGACCTGTTCCTGGTAATCTTGAGCCATAATGATAAATGTTTTTGTTGTGATAGGCCGCGCTCCCAGGCCAGGCGTGCAGGCTAGCCATGCAGGCCACCCGCCAGGGGTGGCCCTACTATAGACGAAGGCTTCCCACGTTCCACGAGATGGTCGTGTAGAGTAGGGCCAGGTGTCAGGCCACCCGCCAGGGGTGGCCCTACTATATACGATCCATCCACAAGCGGCACGACCGCATCGTGTAGAGTAGGGCCACCCCTGGCGGGTGGCCTGGGCAGGGGCCATGAACGCCGCTGGTTATCCCTGGCGGGTGGCCTGGGCAGGGGCCATGAACGCCGCCGGGGCCACCTCTTGCGGGTGGCCTGCGACCACGCGGCTGGCCTGCGGTGCTGGCAGACTACTTCTCGCTTTCCTTCTTATACTTTGCGATGATTTCCTGCTGGATGTTGGCAGGAACCTCTTCGTACTGGTAGAACTCCATCGAGAAGGAGCCGCGACCCTGGGTGATCGAGCGCAGGTCGGTGGCGTAGTGCAGCATTTCGGCCTGTGGGATATTTGCGGTGATCTGCTGCATGCCGTTGCCGACCGGGGTCATGCCCAGGACGCGCCCGCGCTTGGTGTTGATATCGCTCATCACGTCGCCCATATTTGCTTCGGGAACGGTGATGGTGACGGTCATCACGGGTTCCAGGATGGTCGGGCTGGCCTGCGGCACCGCCTCCTGCATGCCGAGCGAGGCCGCGATTTCAAAGGACTGCGCCGAGGAGTCCACCGGGTGATATTTGCCGTCGACGAGGGCGACTTTGACGTAGACCATCGGGTTGCCGGAGATGAAGCCGCGCTTCAACGCCTCGCGCACGCCCTTTTCGACGCCGGGGATGAACTGGCCGGGGACGACGCCGCCAACGATTTTATCCTCGAAGACGAAGGTTTCTTCACCGTCGCGTGGCAGCGGCTCGATTTCCAGCCAGACATCGCCGAACTGGCCGTGACCGCCGCTCTGTCGCTTGTGGCGGCCCTGCGCTTTCGCCTTCTTGCGAATGGTTTCACGATAGGAGATACGCGGCTCGCGCGTCTCAAGGTCAACGCCATACTTGCGCTTGATGCCTTCGACGACGATTTGCAGGTGCGATTCGCCCATGCCGGAGAGCAGCACATCGCCGGTCTCAGGGTCGCGGTTCACGCGCAGCGTGCGATCTTCCTCAACCACACGCGCCAGGGCGTTACTCATCTTATCCAGATCGGACTGGCTCCTGGGGAAGACGGCCACCGAGTAGCAGGGTTCCGGGAAATTAATCGGCTCCAGCGGCGTGGTCGCCTCTTTGTTGCTGGTGAGGGTATCGCCGGTGTGGGTGTTGGAGAGTTTGGCGACGGCCCCGATATCACCGGCAGGAATCTCTGTTGCCGGTTCCTGCGTCTTGCCGCGCGGCGTAAGCAACTGGCCCATGCGCTCGTCGCTTCTGGTCTGTACGTTGAAGACGTGCGTATCCGATTTGAGCGTGCCAGTGTAGACGCGGAATGTTGAAATGGTACCTACCTGTTGCGCTGCCGTCTTGAAGACGAAGAGGGAGAGATTGCCTTCAAACGCCTGCGCGTCCTCTGGCACGCTTTCCGCCGCACTCGGCAGGTAATCGACGATGGCATCGAGCAGCGTCTGCACGCCGATATTTTTGCTGCCCGCCGCGCAGAGGACGGGGACGAGCTGGCCGCTGCGCGTGCCAAGCTTCACGACCGAGAGAATTTCGTCGTCGCTGAGTTCTTCGCCTTCCAGGAATTTCTCCATGATCGTGTCGTCGCTTTCGACGGCGGACTCGATCAATTGCTCGCGGTAGGTGCCGATTCTGTCCTGCAGGTCGGCGGGAACGGGAATTTCCTGGGCTTTGTTGCCTTCGAAGGTATAGGCTTTTTGCGTGACAAGATCAACGACGCCGCGAAACGCGGCTTGCTCCCCGACGGGGATTTGCAGCGGGACGACCTTGAGGCCAAACTGCTTGCGCAACGAATCGAGGGCCTGGTCAAACGAGGTATTTTCACGGTCAAGCTTGTTGATGACAACCATACGCGGCAGGTTGCGCTCATCGGCGTATTGCCAGGTGAGTTCGGTGCCGACCTCGACGCCCTTTTCCGCTGTGACCACCACCAGCGCGGCATCGGCCACGCGCAGCCCGGCCTTGACTTCGCCCACGAAATCGGCGTATCCAGGGGTGTCAATGAAATTAATTTTTGTGTTCTTCCATTCAACCGGCAGCACTTTCACGTTGAGTGACATGCGCCGTTTCAGTTCATCGGGATCGAAGTCGGAGACTGAGCTGCCGTCGTCTACCTTGCCCTGGCGCGTAACTGCGCCGCTATCGTACAGCGCCGCGTCCACCAGCGATGTTTTGCCTGCTCCAACATGGGAAATCAACGCTACGTTACGAATCTGTTCCGCCCTGTAAACTTTCATAAACCCTGATAATCCTCCTGAGTTTCTATGCGAGAGGGAATCTCCTCCTCTTTATTATGTCATTTCAATCCCCATCGGGATGGCAAGCCCTTGCAGACTCGGAATTTCCCTGTATCCCGCGTGAGTGGGTGGTTCGGACCAGTGCAAACTGTGCAATACACCTGTTCATGTGCAGTTGGTATGGTGTAGTATAGCAGTAATGGGCATTTTGTTCAACAGCAGTTCGCGGCAGTTTGCAGTAATTTCATAGCCGCGTGGATAAGTCGTCTGTAATGAGGAAAGTGAGAGTTTGCATGGTTTCACTGCCAAAGGCTATTACCTTTGATTGCTATGGCACGCTGATCGATTGGGAAGGGGAAATCCAGCAGTTTTTCCGGCAGCGACTGGCGGCAAAGCAGGTTGAGAACGTCGATGCACGCGCTTTGCAACGCTACTGGGAAGAGGTACAGTTTGGCTACATCCAGCAGCAGTACCGCCCCTATCGTCAGGTACTGCGCGACACGATGCGTATGGCCTTCGAGGCGTTCAACCTGCCATACGACGAGGTCGATGTCGAGGAATTTGCGCAATCGATGGGCAGATGGAAGCCGTTTCCAGATACGCGTGAAGCGATCCTTGCGTTACAGCAGTTTGTCAAAGTGGCACTTATCACCAATACAGACGACGCTATCATACGAGAAACGGAGCAAACGATCGGTGTGAAGTTTGATGAGATTATCACGGCGCAGCAGGCTGGCGCTTACAAACCGAGCCACAAAGGCTTTTTGCTGGCCCGCGAGCGCCTCGGCCTGACCGTTCCCGAAATCTGGCATGCCGGTTTTGGCTTCAAATACGATGTCGTCCCTGCCACTGAACTGGGATATACAACGGTCTGGGTCAATCGCCAGGGCGAGGCGCGCCCGCTGGATGTGAAAGAGACGTTTATGGTGGGCGATATGCGAACGCTGGCCTATCTGGTGAAGGGCGTGGCGGCTTCCATGTAAGGATCAGCCAGATGCCTGACATGAGGTATATTGTCCTTTTCCCTCTCTGCTGATATACTGGGACAGGTATTTCACGACGCGAACCATTAGATGAGAAGGGGCAAGTATATGCCAGTAGATATCAGCGACGTTGAGAACATCATTGAACAGGCAAACAGATGGCGGCAGACGCAGACGATTAATTTGATTGCCAGCGAGAATACGCCGAGCGAGGCGGTGCGCCGCGTGCAGGTCTCCGATTTCATGGGCCGTTACGCCGAGGGGCATCCCAACGTGGGCGAGCAGGTCAATCGCTACTATCAGGGGACGCGCTACATCGATGAGATCGAGAGCATGGCCGAGAGGGAAGTGAAGGAGTTGTTCCATGCGCGTCAGGCCGATGTGCGCCCGATCAGCGGTAACGCGGCCAATACGGCCATTGCCCTGGGCTGGCTGCGCGGGGGCGATACCGTTGTTGCCAACTCGACCGACGCGGGCGGCCATATCAGTCATGGGCCGGTGGGCGTGCTGGGGCGGCGCATTCAGATGCGCGGCCAGTCCCTGCGGATGGGCGCGCCCAACTCGGTCAACCTGCACTATCTGCCGCTCACCGAAGACCACTACCACATCGATGCGCAGAAAACGATTGAACTGATCGACCAGGTCTCGCCGCAACTGGTGGTGATGGGCAAGAGCCTGTTCCTCTTCCCCGAACCGGTGGCGGACGTGGCCGCGTTCCTGAAGACGAAGAATATTCCTCTGCTCTACGATGCTGCCCATGTACTGGGCCTCATCGCGGGCGGCCAGTTTCAGTCACCCTTAGAGGAAGGCGCGACCTGGATGACGGGCAGCACGCACAAGACCTTCCCCGGCCCCCAGCGCGGCATCATCCTGGCGAATCTGGACGAAGAGGGCGAGAAAAAATACTGGCCAGCCGCCGATCGTGGCGTCTTCCCCGGCTCTTCCAGCAACCACCACCTGAACACGCTGCCCGCCCTTGTCGTGGCCACGCGAGAGATGCAACGCTACGGGCGCGAGTACGCGGCGCAGATCGTGCGTAACGCCCAGGCGCTGGGCCGCGCGCTCGATGAGCTTGGCACGCCCGTCGAGGCGCGCGAATTCGGCTACACACAGAGCCATATGATCGCGGTAAACGTGGCCGAATGGGGTGGCGGCGTTGAGGTCGCCAGACGCCTGGAAGCCAACGACATCATCGTCAACTACAACATGCTGCCCGGCGACACGGAGCCGCGCAACCCCTCCGGCCTGCGCATCGGCGTTCCCGAAATGACCCGCTTCGGCATGGACGAACGCGCCATGGGCGAACTGGCCCAGCTCATGCACGACGCCATTCGCGGCCAAAACGTCAAAGAGCAGGTTCACGCCCTGCGCAGCCGCTATCTGGAGATGAAATACGTCTGATAGCAGAAATTACAGCAAAAGCGCGAACAGAAATGGGAATGGGGCAAATGCGAGAAGAGTTTGTACCTTTGCCCTATTCCCGTTTTCTGCAAAAGAAAAGGATATTTTGAAGAACATCAGGATTCTTAGTCGCAAGAGATGGCCCGACTATACACGAGCTACACGGCTACCTCGTGTATAGTCGGGCCATCTCTTGTAGGTGGCCTGGGGGTTGTGGTCGTCTTTATTGCTGATCGTATGG
>Ga0209810_1003234_pt1 | contig 17504 bp, 18 predicted proteins | sample Coa_R1_7_FD_187159 | JGI IMG/M metagenome (GOLD analysis project Ga0209810, IMG submission 187159) | Surface soil microbial communities from Centralia Pennsylvania, which are recovering from an underground coalmine fire - Coalmine... | ecosystem: Environmental > Terrestrial > Soil > Unclassified...
CACGCGGCGTCGCTCCGTCAGGCTTTCGCCCATTGCGGAAAATTCCTCACTGCTGCCTCCCGTAGGAGTCTGGGCCGTTTCTCAGTCCCAGTGTGGCTGGTCGCTCTCTCAAACCAGCTACCCATCGTCGCCATGGTAGGCCGTTACCCCACCATCTAGCTAATGGGACGCAGTCCCGTCCGAAAGCGGATTGCTCCTTTCATCCTCACGAGATGCCTCGTGGAGATCGTATGCGGTATTAGCTAACCTTTCGGCTAGTTATCCCCCACTATCGGGAAGGTTGACTACGTGTTACTCACCCGTCTGCCGCTGGGTATTGCTACCCCGCTCGACTTGCATGTGTTAGGCACGCCGCCAGCGTTAGTCCTGAGCCAGGATCAAACTCTCCATAAAATATCTTTATGGAGCCTTGTCGGCTCTTTATCATCGCTGACTATATTAAGGATAGATCGCGAATCTATCCGTCCTTCGACGGGCTCAGATGACGAGGTTGTCGTCATGACGAGCACGCGAAGAACTAGCCATAAATTCGTACGCTCGACCCTCCGAAGCACCGGTGGAACGGAAACTCCTTCGGTTCGAGTAAAAATCTCGGAACCGGCCAAAACAAAAAACGCCTTGCGGCGCTTTGTCTTAGGCGGTCAGAGACCCACAGACTTATGCGCTACTGCACTGTTCAGTTTTCAAGGAACGAACGCCGGCGACCCACTTCTGCAGTTCGCCCTTCGACAAGCTCAGGATGACACCTCAGTTTCCGAGGGCACCGAAAAGCATGGCACCGGAGTCACGACGAGCATCATACCGCGCCCCGGTAGCGGTGTCAAGCACGAACGCGCGCCGGTTTCTCACGGTAGTTCGTGCGACTTTTCACGTTCGCGGCGGCGCTGCGCCTTCTCGCGATTTCCACACACGCGCATGCTGCACCAAGCACCCGAACCGTTTTTCGAGCGATCGAAGAACGCCCACCGGCAACTGCGCTTGCGGCACGCCTTCAGGCGCGACCACGTTCCCCGGGCGATAGCGTCGTAGACGAGCGCAAGGATGGCGGCGACGGCGGCCTCGGCGCCGCTGCCGCGCGGCTCGAGCACCGGCACGCCGGCCGGCGTGATGGCCATCCCATAACGGGCGCGCTGCGCGAAGGGTTCTACGGCGCGCCAGCGCTCGGCAAGATTCCCGTCGCCGGCATTCGCTTCCAGCACGCCCCGCAGTGCTTCGCGGAAGCGGCGCAGGTTGGCCAAGCCTGCGGGGCCGGCATTCCGGCAGAGCCCCGTTTGTTCGCACCACTGGGGCAGCGTATCGTCCCCGGCTAGCGGATCGCCGGCTTTGTCTATTTCGACCGTGTTCACGAAATCGCGAACCGTCTCCAGGCCGTGCGGGGTCTGCGCATCCATCTGATGATATCCTATCACCGGTAAAGCGTGTTGACAAGTTACCATAACCGGCGTACAATTATTGTAGGTTACCAAGCCCCTGGACCGAGGATCCCGATGATGAAAGAGCCCAACCGCGCTGTTCCCCTTGTCTTCGACTACGTCGAGCTGCGCCTGAGAATGCCCGTCCGCCGCCCGGACGACCCCTTCATGACCGAGGCCGGCATCACGCTGCCCATCTCGCGCGTCCTATAAAAGGAGAAACCGAAATGCTGTTCGACCATGTGGACGTGCGCGTGCGAAGTGTCGCTCAGACCCGGCGGCTGTTCGATGCGCTCCTGCCCGCCATGGGCTACACGCAGATCAATGCCGACGAGGAATCGGCGGGATACCATAGGCCCGACGAAACCGGCGCTTCGGACTTTGTGTGGTTCGTCGAAGAGCGCGGCCACGTGCCGAACGGAACGCGTCTGGCCTTTGCCGCGCCGACGCGCGCGGAGGTCGACCACCTGGCCCAAATCGCTCGCGCCAACGGCGCCCGGCGGTTCGAGCCCGCGCAGCTCTGCTCCGAGTACGGTCCGCATTATTACGCGTCGTTCTTTGAAGACGACGAGGGCAACAGGTACGAAATCTGCTGCCGTCGCCCCGCCGTCTAAGCGCGAACGAAAAACGCCTTGAGGTATTCCGTTTCCGGCATTGCCGGGTGAACGGGATGATCCGGAGGATGCGCGTGCTTTTCCAGAACCTGCACGCGGCGGCGCGCGTCTTTGGCGGCACCGAGAATCGCACGCTGCAGCATCGGCGCTTCCAAATGATGCGAACACGAACATGAGACGAGAATGCCTTCCGCGTTCAAGACGTTCAACGCAAGGGTGTTCAAACGTTCGTAGAGCGCTTGCCCCGCAGCCGCGTCCTTGCGTCGTTTGACGAGCGCGGGCGGATCGAGCACGACCACGTCGAAACGGCGGCCCTCCTGCGCGTACGCGGCGAGAACTTCGAGTGCGTCCCCGAGTTTGGTTTCGATTTCCGCGCCGTTGCGTTCGGCGTTTTCGCGCGAGTAGTCCAGCGCGAGTTGCGAGCTGTCGGAACAAACGACTTGGGCGGCGCCGAAGATCGCGGCCCGGACGCCCCACGAACCGATGTACGAGTACATATCGAGCACGCGTTTTCCGCGCGCATACCGCGCAAGCCGCGAGCGATTGTCGCGCTGATCGTAAAAGTATCCGGTCTTCTGTCCTTTGCGCAGAGGCGCGCCGAACGTCGCGCCGTCTTCCAGTACGTCCGCTGTCTCCGGCACGTCGCCGAGCGTTTCGTCAAAGGCGTCGATGCCCTCGATCTGCCGGACCGCACCGCCGCTGCGCAGCAAAATTCCGCGCGGCGCGGCAACCTTCTGCAGTGCCGCGACGATCTGTTCGCGCATGCGCACCACGCCCGCGGTGTTGAGTTGCGCCACCAAAATATCACCGTAACGATCCACCACGAGGCCGGGACAGCCGTCCGATTCGCCGTAAATGGCGCGGTAATGCGGCGTCGCATAGAGCTGCTCGCGCAGCGCGAACGCGCGGCGCATGCGTGCGGTCCACCACGCGGTGTCGATCTTCGCCTTCGCGTCGCTGGAAAGAATGCGCGCACAGATCAGCGCGCCGGGATTGACGTACGCGGTGCCGACCGGTTTGCCGTAAGCGTCGCGCACGATTGCGAGCTCTCCCGGCTCGTACGCCGGTAGCGGCGAACGCCCGATGTCGACTTCGTTGCTAAAGATCCAGGCATGCCCCAAACGCACGCGCCGGTCGGCTCGAGGAAGCAGGTACAGGTCGGGCGCCACGTCAAGCCGCCGGCTCGGATTCGCTCAGCCGCCGTTGCAGCGCTTCTTCCTGCCGCCCGAGCGAGTCCACGACGGCGAATTGCGCGCGCGCGCGATCCAAATTCTGCTCGCTGCGGTGCACGCGAAAGTACACGTCGCCGCACAAGTAGTCGGACAAAAAGCGGATTCCGTTCTCGAACGCCAGGACTTTGCCGGCGGTAACGAACGCGTCGCGTTCCGAAGCCGAAATCAGGCCGGCCGCGCCGGCCAGAAAGCCGCTGGCAACGGCGTGAAACAATTCGGGATCGACGCGCACCTTCGCGGCGTCGGGTTCATCCTCGGCTGCTCGCGTGGCGGCAGTGCGCACGAGCTCGCCGACGTCGCACAGCGTAAGTCCGGGCATGACGGTATCCAGATCGAGTACGCAGATCGCCTCGCCGCTTTCCGCGTCGAAAAGCACGTTCGTGATTTTAGCGTCGTTGTGCGTCGCGCGCAGCGGCACGTTCCCGCGCGCGGCTACTTCTTGCAGCGCGAAGGTAAGCGGCTCCAATCGCAGAGCCGTGGCGATTTCCCTCTTGGCGCTTGCCGCGCGATCGTGACGATCCGCTTCGACCGCGTGCTGAAACGCGGCAAAGCGTGCCGGCGTATCGTGGAAGCGCGGGATCGTTTCGGCCAGCGCGTGAACCGGAAAATCCGAGAGCAGCGCCGCGAACTCCCCGAACGCGCGCGCGGCGGAAAACGCATGGCGGGCCGTGGGCGCCGTGCCGTAGCATATCGTGTTCTCGATAAATGCATACGTGCGCCAGTAGGATTGCTCCGGCGTCACCAGGAGTCCGCCTCCGGCGCGTGTGGGAATCAGGCGGATCACGCGCCGCTCCACGTCTCCCGCACCCCGCATGCGCAGCTTTCCGCGAACGTGATCGGTGACCGCTCGGATGTTCGCGGTCAGTGCGTCCGGATCGCGAAACACCCGCGCGTTTATGCGCTGATGCACGTAGCGGCGCGGCCCCGCAGGCGTGGCATACGTGGCGAAGTACGTGTCGTTGATGTGACCGCCGTGATGGCGTTCGCACCCCACGTAGGTGCCGCCGATGTCGAATCCGGCGCCGATTTGGGCGAGCATCCGCGTCCTCTTTTACGCGGGAAGCGGCAACGCCTCGATGGTGCGAACTTCGTACGGCGCGAGCGTGAGGAGCTGCGGTTTACCGGCATGCAGCACGTGCCCGGCGCTCCGGTACCGCTGCGTAGCGCTTTCCGGCAGTTCCAGCGCATCCCCGATGTCGAGCGGGTATTCCTGCGATCGCGCCGCCGGGTTTCGCAGCGTGAGGATCGCCTTGCGCGGCGACCACGCCGCCCATCCGTAAACGTCGAGGCGGTCCGGATCACCGCCGATCCAGTGCGTATCGCGCAAGGTGTCCGCGTTCGCCGCGGACCATCGCGCCCAGCGCGCGATCGTGTCCCAATTCTGCGATGAGAGCAGTTGCGGCGTACAGTAGAGCTCCTGCAGCTGCGTGCCGCTTCCAAAATATGACTGCACTTCGCGCGCGAAGTCGTGCTGCGGATCGTCGCTCAAATGCTTGGCGTGCTGCGCGTAGATGATGCCGTGAAGCATCAGCGAATTCAGCGGATAAAGCGGTCCTTGAACCACGATTCCCGCGTACGTATCCGCATCGCGGTAGGTGATCCAGCGCTGCCGGTGCGAGCCCGTCCCCGCGAAGTCGTGATCCTCGCCGCCCCGCCAAATCGAATCGCAGTACCGAAGCCAGAAAGGCGACGGATACGTGCCCGTCGTCAGATTGACGTAGATGCCTGGTTCCAAACGCCGCATCAGCGCGATCAGCGCGATCGCGGCTTCGAAATCGCTTCCGAAGCGGCTGCCGGGAAAGACTTGCTGCGCGCTTCCCGTGCCGTCGATTTTGAATTGATTGACGCCGCCGTGCGTGATAAAGCGTTCGACGACGCGTGCGAACAGGTCGTAGTATTTCGGGCCGGACAACGCCAAGCCGTCGTCGTCGATTTCATATTCCGCTGCGCGCGCGCTCGCCAAACGCTCGTCGCGGGGCTTGCCGTACCCGCCCCACGGCGAGAGCCACGCACCGGGCGCGGCACCGTACGCATGCGCGGCGGCTTTCAGCGGCGCAAAGCCGTCGGGAAAGCCCGAGTTGAATTGCCACAGGCGCGTCGGATCATCCCAACCGTCGTCGAAAAGGAATGATTTTAACGCAACGCCGCGGCGCACGTGCAGCGCCTGCCCGAACGCGTGAATGCGATCCAGACACTGCGTTTGATCGTAGCGCGTGAAGTAGCCGATGTCGTACCACGAATTGTAGTGTAAGAAGGGGCTGTACGGACGCGGCCGCTCCGCTTCGACGTACGCGAGAAAATCGCGCCGCAGCTGCCCCGGTCGTGTCGTGCCTACAACGCCCGATACCGTGAGCGGCGCCCGCGCTCGAAGCGGCACGCGACGCGGCAGCCATGCGCTCGCGCCATCGTAAATCGCCTCGGATTGCGAAAGCGGATGCTCGACGGCAACGAAGGTGTTTCCCGAGACGATCGGACTGCCGTCCACGCGCCCGGCGACATAGGCATCCGGAAGCAGCGGGAAATCGAACAGACGCACTTCACGTAAATCGACGTCGCGGTCCAACGCATCCAAAATCAGTTCTTGGCGGAGGTACAACGCGTCCTCGCGCGCGCTTGCGCGCCATTTTGCCAGTACGCCCGATTCCCGATGGATGAGCGCCGCGCCGTCCGGGCCGGCGTCGCGAACGACGAAGGCGGACGAGGGAATCGTGCTATCCCCGATTCGAAGCGTGAAGACTTCCGCCGGCAGCGGAACCGCGCGCCCCGTAAGGCGATCGCGCAGCTGCGCGTACCGCAACTTCCCGTTGTCGACGTCCCATTGCGCTTCCAAGCCCGCGCAGCGAACGGACGGCCCCGAAACTGCAGCCCACACGCGCCCGCGCGGCATCGACACCGCCGCGAGTCCGGCCGCCGCGCCCGCTACGAAGGATTTTCTGCGCGTGTCAGATCTTCCGCGAAATCGACTTGGCCTGCAGAAACAGCAGCAAGTAGTCGTGACCGCCCGCTTTACTGTCGGTCCCCGACATGTTGAAGCCGCCGAAGGGATTGCCGCCGACGAGCGCGCCGGTGCACTTGCGATTGATGTAGAGATTGCCGACGAAGAACTCGTTTTTCGCTCGTTCGATCTTCGCTTCGTCGCGCGTGTACACGGCGCCCGTAAGACCGAATTCGGTGTTGTTGGCAATTTCGAGCGCGTGATCGTAATCGCGGGCTTTGATTACGGCGAGGACTGGACCGAAGATTTCTTCCTGCGCGATGACGGCATCGGGCGCTACGTCCGCGATGACGGTCGGTTCGAGGAAATATCCGTTCGTGCCGATACGGTTGCCGCCGAAGATCACGCGGCCTTCCCTTTTGCCGGTTTCGATGTACTTCTGAATCGACTTGAGCGCCCGCTCGTTGACGACCGGCCCCATGTAGTTCGACTTGTCGGCGGTATCGCCCACGGTGATCTTCGCGACGCGCTTTTGGAGCTTTTCGAGAAACTCGTCGTACACGCTCTGGTCCACGACGGCACGAGAACATGCCGAACATTTTTGCCCCTGGAAACCGAAGGCGGAAACCGCGACGCCTTCGACGGCGGCATCTACGTCCGCGTCCGCCGCGACGACGATCGAATCTTTGCCGCCCATCTCCGCCACGACGCGTTTGATCCACTTCTGCCCTGGCTGCGTTTTCGCCGCGCGCTCGTTCACGCGCAAACCGACTTCCTTGGATCCGGTGAACGCGATGAAGCGCGTGAGCGGATGCTCGACGATCGCATCGCCGATTTCGCTTCCGCTGCCGGGAACGAAATTCACGACGCCGGCGGGAACGCCGACCTCGTGAAGCAGCTCCACGAACCATGCCGCGACCACTGCGGAGTCGCTCGACGGCTTGAGAACGACGGTGTTGCCCGTGACGAGCGCGGCCGACGTCATGCCGCACATGATCGCGAACGCGAAGTTCCACGGCGGAATGACCACGCCCACGCCGAGCGGAATGTACCGCAGTTCGTTTTCTTCGCCCGGAATCGGCGTAACGGGCTGTTTGCCGGCGTAACGCAGCGCTTCGCGCGCATAAAACTCAAGAAAGTCGATCGCTTCGGCCGTGTCGGCATCGGCTTCGATCCAGCTCTTCCCGACTTCGTACACCATGAGCGCATTGTAGTGATAACGCCGGCTGCGCACCAGGTCCGCCGCCCTGAACAGCAGGCGGGCGCGCTCTTCCGCAGTCGTGTTTTTCCAGACGGCAAACCGCTCGTGCGCGATTTCTATCGCGCGGCTTGCCTGCTGCTGCGACGCCGAGGAAATATCGCCGACGACGTCGGTGGGATTCGACGGGTTCAGCGACGGAATCGTCTTCTCCGTGAAGATGCGCTCGCCGTCGACGATCAGCGGATACTTTTTCCCGAATCCGGCTTTCACGGACGCGAGCGCAGCTTGCATCGCTGCCACGTCCGCCGGATCGGTGTACGTTTTGATGGGCTCGTTCGAAAACGGCGCGATGCGCTCGGCGGTCGTGCTCAAGATCGGTTGCTCTCCTCTGGAATGACGTCTTTCAGGGCCGCACCTCTGTGCATCCTGCTGGCCGTCTTGACGACGGCGGCCGCGCCCGCACAGCCGCAGCGACCGTGGCGCGGCATCGCCGTCGACGTCGCGCGGCGGTTCGTTGCGCCGGCGAGGCTGCGCCGCCTGGTCGATCTCGCGGCGCATCTGCGCTTTAACGTGGTGCACCTGCACCTCACGGACAACGAAGCATGGCGGTTGCCGAGTCGCGCGTTCCCGCTGCTCGTTTCCCGCACGCATTACACCGAAACGGATCTGCGCGCGCTCGCGCGGTACGCACAGCGCCGCGGCGTCATGCTGGTGCCGGAGATCGACATGCCCGCGCACAACACGGCTGCGATTCGCGCATATTCGCAACTCGCATGCGGCTCGGCCGACGACACGCTGTGCCCGCGAACCGCGTCGCAGTTCGCGGCGAGGGTCGTCGCCGAAGTCGCGCGCATCTTTCCCGCCGCATACGTCCATGCCGGAGGCGACGAAGTCGACGGTTGGTCGGCGCAAGATCGCCGCACCTTCGAACAGCGGCTCAATGCATACTGCAGGCGCATCGGTAAGACGATGGTCGTCTGGGACGACGAATCCGACGCTGCTCCCAGCAGCGCGGTCGTCGAGGTGTGGCACTTGGGCGATGTCGCGCGGCAGGCAATGCGGCGCGGGCACCGGGTGATCGTTGCGTCCGACGGCCCGTTCTATTTCGACGCCGCGCAAGGCGATGCGGCGCAAGAACCGCCCGGCACGCGGTACATGAGCACGCTCGAGGAGGTCTACGCAAACGGTGTGCCGCGCGCCGCCTTCGGCGTCGAGGCCGTGCTGTGGAGCGAACACCTGCGCAGCGACGACGATCTTTGGTACATGCTGCTGCCGCGCGCGATCGCGGCGAGCGCGGTTGCGAATGGGCCGCCGACGGCGCCCTGGCCGGTGTTTCGCGATCGGATTCTTCCGCGCGAGTTTGCATGGCTGCTGCGGCACGGCTATACCTTTCGCGTGTCCAACACGCTCATGTCCGTGCTCGATGGCTCAGCGCGCTACGCGAGCGTGCAAGGAAATCAAAACGCCGCGGCCGCGTTCGTTTCTCGAAGGCGAGTACAAATCGCGCTGCGCTCGCTTGTCCCGAATTCCGAGATCTTCTACCGCAGCGGCACGCAAACGCAATGGAAACGCTACGGCAGACCCTTTTGCATCGATGCGGCCGACGGTGTCCGCGTCGACGCCCGAACGCGCGCGCCGAACGGGCGCACCGGCGCAATAACCACGTTATTCGTTCGCCGCGCGTTCAAACCGCGCGGCTCGGCTCACTTCGACGACGTGGTTTCACCGTGAGCCGCGCTTCGCAGCCAAACGCAAAACTCGTACGCGCGAGCGGCAGCTGCGCGGCCGCGTAGGCCGCCGTATGCATCGATGAGCGCGCTGCCCACGATGACGCCGTCGACAAAATCGCGCACCTCACGGATCTGTTCGGGCCTGCTGATGCCGAAGCCGACGGCAAGCGGTTTGCGCGTCACGCTGCGAAGCATGTCGATTTGCTTGCGCAGCGGTGTGACGTCCGGTGCCGCACGCGCACCCGTCACGCCCAAACGGGACACTACGTAAACGAATCCCGTCGATGCCTCCGCTATCGCGGCAGCCCGTTCGCGCGTCGTCGACGGCGCGACGAGCAGCGGCATGAGCAGGCCGCAGTCCGCCACCGCGTCGCGCAGATCTTCCGCTTCCTCGAGCGCGATGTCCGGCACGATCGCACCGGCCGCTCCCGCGCTCGCGGCGTCGCGTGCGAAGCTTCTCACGCCGTATTGATAGATCGGATTGAAATACGAAAACAGGACGATCGGCGGCACGCCGCGCGCCGCTGCATCGCTCACCAGCCGGAGCGTTGCCGCAATATCCGCGCCGGCGGCCAGTCCCCGGCTTCCCGCAGCCGCAATCGTCGGTCCGTCCGCGAGCGGATCGCCGTACGGAATGCCGAGCTCGATCGCGTCCGCGCCCGCATCGCGCAGCGCATCGATCATCTGCGCGGTGGTCTCGAGATCGGGATCGCCCGCCATGATGTACGGAACGAACGCGCAGCGGCCGGAACGGAAGCATTCGACGAGCTCAGGCATGCTGCAGCGCGCGTACTTGCGCGATGTCCTTGTCTCCACGCCCGCTGAGATTTACGAGCACGAGATCGTTCGAGTCGCGCTGTGCCGCCAGTCTGCGCGCATAGGCCAGCGCGTGCGCGCTCTCCAGCGCGGGGATGATACCTTCGGTGCGCGAGAATTCGAAAAACGCCTCCAGCGCTTCTTCGTCCGTCACGGAAACGTACGTTGCTCTGCCCGTCGCTTTCAAATATGCGTGTTCGGGTCCCACGCCGGGATAATCCAGGCCGGCGCTGATGGAGTGCGTTTCGACGACTTGCCCGCTGTGCGTCTGCAGCACGTACGATCGCGAGCCGTGCAGCACGCCGATGCTCCCCGCGGTAATCGCCGCCGCCGTCTTACCCGTGGTAAGACCTTCGCCGGCGGCCTCGATACCCCACAAGCGCACGTCCGGATCGTTCACGAAGGCGCTGAAGATCCCGATCGCGTTGCTGCCGCCTCCGACGCACGCGACGACATCCGACGGCATGCGCCCGAATTGTTCCAGACATTGCCGTCGCGCTTCGATGCCGATGATTTTTTGAAACTCGCGCACCATGTACGGGTACGGGTGAGCGCCCACTACGCTGCCGATCACGTAGAACGTGTCGTCGACACGGGCCGCCCACTGCCGAAACGCTTCGTTCGTCGCGTCCTTGAGCGTCTGCGTTCCCGCGGTGACGGGATGAACCTTCGCGCCGAGCAGTTTCATGATGTACACGTTCAGCGCTTGACGCTCCACGTCGACGGCGCCCATGTACACGTCAACCGGAATCCCGAACTTTGCGCCGACCGTCGCCGTTGCGACGCCGTGCTGTCCGGCGCCCGTTTCGGCGATGATCCGGCTCTTGCCCATGCGGCGCGCCAGCAACGCCTGACCGACGGTATTGTTGATTTTGTGCGCGCCCGTGTGATTGAGATCTTCGCGCTTTAGGGCCAGGATCGCGCCGGAGATGCCGCTGGTGTAGCGCTGCGCGCGGTACACCGGCGTGGGGCGTCCGACGAAGTCGCGCAGCGTCGCTTCGTATTCCGACCAAAACGCGGGCGATGCGAACGCGGAACGTACTTCCGCTTCCAGCTCCGTCAGCGCGGCGATCAGGACCTCCGGCACGAAGCGTCCGCCGAATTCGCCGAAGTAGCCGCGGCGATCAGGCAGCATCGGTCTCTTTGACCGCTTGCACGAACGCACGCATTTTGAGCAAGTCTTTGCGGCCGCCGGTTTCCACGCCGCTGCGCACGTCGACGCCGAAGGGCCGCACGGTGCGCACGCAGTTCGAAACGTTCTCCGGCGTGAGGCCGCCGCTGACGACGACTTGCCGCAGGCGCGCGACCGGCACGACGATCCGCCACGGAAACGTCACGCCGCTGCCGCCGCGCGCGCCGCCCGTTTCCGTGTCGAAAAGGATGATTGCGCGCGGGTGCGCGTTCGCGGCACGTTCCACCGACGCCGGATCCGCGCCGTCGGCTGCGATGTGAACGGTCTTGATGATCTTTCCGTCAATCGACGAAACGAACGCCGGCGTTTCCTCGCCGTGCAGCTGCACGACCAAATCCGGGAAAATCTCTCTCGCTCGCGCGATTTCCTCGCGGCTCGGATTGACGAAAACTCCCACCGGCGTAATGAACGGCGGAAGGTGCGCGGCGATGTGTTTGGCCGCGCTTTCCGTTATGCGCCGCGGCGAGGGCGCGAAAATCATGCCGATCGCGTCGGCGCCCGTTTCGACGGCCATCATGACTTCTTGAAGGTCGGTACAGCCGCAAAACTTAATGCGCGTTCTCAAGGGACTGCCGGCGCGTGAATCGCCGATTTCAGCGCGCGAACGAACGCGGCCGGTTCATCGGCGCGCATGAGCGCCTCGCCCACCAAAAAACCGCGCGCGCCGGCGCGGTGCAGCCGGAGAATGTCGTCGGGCCCTTGCATGCCGCTTTCGCTGACCGCGATTATCCCTTCCGGAACTTGCGGCAGCAGGTAGTCGCTGACGGCCAGATCCGTTTCAAACGTGCGCAAATCGCGGTTGTTGATGCCGACCAGCCGCGCGCCGACCGACGCGGCGCGCGAAAGCTCGATCGCGTCGTGCACCTCGACGAGCACGTCCAAGTCGTATTGCGCCGCTTCGTCGATGCAAGCGCGCAACTGGTCGTCGGTCAGCCCCGCCACGATGAGCAGCACCGCGTCCGCGCCGTAGGCAGCGGACTGCGCGATCTGATAAGGCGTGGTCAAGAAGTCCTTGCGCAGCAGCGGGCGCGACGAATGGTTGCGCGCAACCTCGAGATACGAGAGCTCTCCCAGGAAGTGATCCGCTTCGGTCAGCACGCTGATGCAGTCCACGCCCGCACCTTCGTACACTTGCGCGATCGCGGCCGGATCGAAGTTGCGCGCGATCAATCCGGCGGACGGTGAAGCGCGTTTGATCTCGCCGATGATGGCCGGGCCGCCCGTTTCTCGAAGCGCCCGCAGAAAGCCGCGGCGCTGGTGCCTTCGCGCGAGGGCGTGCGCGCGCACGGCGTCGTACGATTCGCGGGCCTGCTCGTGCACGAGAACCGAAGCTTTGGCCTCGTAGATGCGATGGAGAATGTCAACCATGCGAGAACTGCTTTGCGCGCTCGAAGACGGACGCCGCGCGGCCTTCTTTCAAAAGCGTGCGAGCCAGTTCGATGCCCTCCTTCAAATCGGCCGTGCGTTTACACACGCTGAACGCGAGCCCCGCGTTGAGCGCGACGACGTCGGCTCGCGGGGATTGCTCGCCGCCGAGAATCCGTTCAAATGCTTCGCGGCACGCGTCGACGGAGCCGCCGCGAAGCTGCTGCAGCGGCGCACGGATTCCGTAATCCTCCGGCTCGAGAGTCCAGCGTCTACTGCCCTCCTCGTCGAACGTGTACACGGTCGTCGGCCCTTCGCCGCCGACCTCGTCGATACCGCTGGATGCGTGCACCACCGCTCCGGCGCGCACGCCGAGCGCGCGCAGCACCTCGCCCATAAGTTCGAGGAGCTGAGGTCTGGCGACTCCCACGACTTGATGCGTTGCGCAAGCCGGGTTCGTCAACGGCCCGAGTACGTTGAATATCGTTCGCACCCCGAGTTCCCGCCGTACCGGCGCGACGTTTTTCATCGCCGGGTGATAGCGCGGCGCGAACAGAAACGTGAACCCCGCGTCCTGCAGCATCCGCGCGGCATGCGAGGGTTCCAAGTCGATCGGCATACCTTGCGCTTCCAGCACGTCGGCGCTGCCGCACGCGCTCGACGCCGCGCGGTTGCCGTGCTTGGCCACCGGCACGCCGCCCGCGGCAACCACGAGCGCGCTCATCGTCGAGATGTTGATGGTGTTCGCGCCGTCGCCGCCGGTGCCCACGACGTCCACCACCATCGCGAGCCCGTGGTCCACGTGCAAACTGCGTTCGCGCATAGCGCGCGCCGCGCCGACGACTGCCGGCGTCGCCTCGCCGCTCATCGCGAGCGCCGTGAGCAACCCCGCGGATTGCACGGGCGTAAACGAACCGTCCATGATTGCGCCGATCATGGACGCCGCATCGGACTCGCCGAGAGTTTCGCCGGCGATCAGCCGGCGCAAGAGCGGCGCGTATTCCACCTGCGTGTCACGCTGCGGTGACGCTGGAGATCCCTAGCGCACCAGCTCGATAACGGAAAGCTCCGCTGCATCACCCGGGCGCACGCGCGTCTTCGTGATGCGCGTGTAGCCGCCCTGACGATCCTTCAACGCCGGAGCGATTTGCTCGACGAGTTTTTTGACTACCGCCGGTTCGGTGATGTACTCGGCCACGAGCCGGCGCGAATGCAAGTCGCCGCGAGCCGCCTGCGTGATGAGGCGCTCGACCACGCGGCTGACTTCCTTCGCCTTGGCGGACGTGGTTTCTATTTTTTCGTGTTTGAAGAACGACGTCGCCAAATTGCGCAGGAGCGCTTTGCGGTGGCCGTCCGTGCGCGAGAGTCTCTTGTAGGCAATTTGATGCGGCATTGACGTTCCTTTCTAAATGGCGCTGCGGCCTAGCCTCCGCGCCCCCCGCAAAGCGGGGCCCCCAAGGTGCGGCGCGCCTGCGGATCATGCCTGCTTAGGCCTTCCCCGTGGGCGCGCCCATAAAGTTATCATTCCAAATGGCGCCTAGCCTCCGCGCCCCCGCAAAGCGGGGCCCCCAAGGTGCGGCGCGCCTGCGGATCATGCCCGCTTAGGCCTTCCCCGTGGGCGCGCCCATAAAGTTATCATTCCAAATGGCGCTGCGGCCTAGCCTCCGCGCCCCCCGCAAAGCGGGGCCCCAAGATTTTCTTTTACGACTGACGCAACGAGAGGCCGCGCTCTTCGAGGACCTGTTTGATCTCGTCGAGCGACTTCTTGCCGAAATTGCGCATCTTGATGATCTCGTCTTCGCTCATGTCGAGCAATTCGGAAACCTTCGAGATTCCCGCTCGCTTGAGGCAGTTGAACGAACGCACCGAGAGGTTGAGCGTCTCGACCGGAATGTCCCACTCGCTGGTCGGAGCCGCGGGCGCCGGTTTCTCCTCGTTGGTGAAGTTTACGAAGAGGTCCAGCTGCTCTTGCATGATCATGGCGGCGGTCGAAAGCGCTTCATCGGGGGTGACGGAGCCGTTCGTTTCGATTTCGAGCGTGAGGCGGTCGAAGTCGACGTTCTGCCCGACGCGCGTGTCGTCGACCGAGAAATTGACCTTCCGAATCGGCGAGAAAATCGAATCGAGCGGGATGAGCCCGATCATGTGCTCCACGTTGCGCTGACGATCCGCGGTGACGTAGCCGCGGCCCTTTTCGACGCCCACTTCCATCGAAAGCTTCGCGCTCTTCGCGGAAAGCGTGGCGATGTGGTACTCCGGATCCAGAATTTCGACGTCCGCATCCGGCGCGAAATCGGAGGCAGTCACCTCTTTGGCGCCCGTGACGCTGAGCGTGAGCACCTTCGGTTCGTCGGTGTTGAGCTTAACGGGCAGACCTTTGAGATTGAGCATCAGCGCAATCGTATCCTCGACGATGCCGGGGATCGTGGAGAACTCGTGGAGCACGCCGTCGATCTTCATGTAGGTGACGGCCGCGCCCGGAATCGAGCTCAGCAAGATGCGCCGAAGCGCGTTGCCCAGCGTGATGCCGAAACCGCGCTCGAGCGGTTCGATGATGAATTTGGCGTAGTTGTCGCGACGCTCGCGAACTTCGATGCTTGCGCCTTGGGGAGTGTCCAGAACGGTCATGTTTTTTGGTTCAGTCCTTCGTGCTTCTTACGTTATCCGTCGCGCTGCCGCGCAGCGCGGCGATCGTACGCCTAGAAGCGGCTTTGGGTTATCTCGAGTAGTATTCGACGATGAGTTGCTCGTCGACGGGCGTGTCGATTTGCTCGCGGTTGGGCAGCTGCAGCACCTTGGCGGAGGCATCCGCTTCATTCCATTCGAGCCACTCGGGCGCGCGCCGGTTTTTGGCTACTTCGAAGTTCGCTTCGAACACCGGCGACTTCTTACTGCGATCGCCGATCGTGATGACGTCGCCCGTCTTGACGATGAGCGACGGAATGTTCACAATGCGTCCGTTCACGCGGAAATGGCGATGCGTCACGAGCTGCCGTGCCTGCGCGCGGCTGTTCGCCAAGTTTAGACGATAGATCACGTTGTCGAGGCGGCGTTCGAGCAGCTGCAGGAACGTCTTGCCCGTCTGACCCGGAACGCGAGCCGCTTCACGGAAATAGTTTTCGAACTGGGTTTCGTGCACGCCGTAGTAGCGGCGCATCTTCTGCTTCTCGCGCAGCTGCCGGCCGTATTCCGAAACCTTCTGACGCTGTTTGCCTTGCGTCTTCTGACCGGGTGCCGTGCCGCGGCGCTCCACGGCGCACTTTTTGCTCAGGCACCGGTCGCCTTTGAGGAACAGCTTGATTTTTTCACCGGTCTTGCTCGCGGCCGTTTCGCGGCGGCAAAGACGGCATACGGGGCCGATGTAACGTGACATGAACTCGTGCTCTCTCTTCGTTAGACGCGGCGGCGCTTGGGCGGCCGGCATCCGTTGTGCGGAATGGGCGTGACGTCTTTGATCAGCGTGATTTCCAAGCCGGCGGCTTGCAGCGAGCGAATCGCGGCTTCACGTCCCGCACCCGGTCCTTTGACCAGCACTTCCGTCGACTTCATGCCGTGTTCCATCGCTTTGCGCGCAACCGCTTCCGCGGCCATCTGCGCCGCAAACGGCGTCGACTTCTTGGAACCCTTGAACCCCAGATTGCCGGCCGACGCCCATGCAATCACGTTGCCGAGATTGTCGGACATCGTGACGATCGTGTTGTTGAACGACGCGTGAATGTGCGCGACGCCGGACTGGACGTTCTTGAACTCGCGTTTCTTGCGCGTTTTCGCTTGCTTTTTCGCTGCCAAAATACCCTCGACGGCTTTTTATCCTGTCCGCTCCACGAGAGCGGTGTCGTCGCCTCGACCCTTGAGGATCTGCTGCGCGAACCCGCGGCGAAAGGGCTCGGGCTTCGGTTGGTGGGCTAAGCACCACGAAGCGCGCGCGGGAGAGAGGTTCCGGCGCCAAGGGGTAATTCTACCGGGATTCCCGTCCGCGCGCAAGCGGTAAAGCCTGCAAAAGCAGGCGCCTGCAAGCTGAAAGGCCCCGCGTGAAAGCGGGGCCTTTCGTTCGTCGAGCCGGTCAGGGGCTAGAAACGAATGCCCAAACCGACGTACGGGCCGGCGTGCGTGAAGTCTGCCGGCGCGTTGGTCTTGTTGCGGCCCTGATCGCCCAGGAAGCCGAAGTCGAGGAACACCGGCACCGAGTTGCCGCCGAGATCGACCGTCGCTCCGATCTGATACTTCAGGATACGGTAGGCGAGGCTGAACGGACCCGTCGGGCAGACGCCGACGTCGCACGTTCCCTTCACGCTCGGGTAGTAGTACGCGCTGCCGTAGAGCGAGAAGGTTTGATTGAGGTCAGGCAGTTTTTCCAGACCGAATCCGACGCCGTTCTGGCGCGGGTAGCCGTAGTTCGTCGTCCGCCACAGATAGCCGACGCCGATGAAGATGTGCGGATCGGCGACCTTGAGTCCCAGGCGCGCGTCGACGTCGGTGTCGCGGGCGGTAAACGCCGGAACGTACGTCTGGCCCATTCCGCCGATTACCGTGACCAAGCATTGCGGGTCGACGGGCGATACGCCGGCGGCCGTGCCGCAGTTGTGCGGATACTGGTACTGACGCATGTCGCCGGCGATCATCCACGGCAGATTGAACAGATTGAATTCAATCGCGCCGCGAACTGCGTACGATGCGCCGGTTCCCGTGTTACCGGGGCTGAACTCGTTGTACACCTTCGGTTTGAAGACGTAGTCGCCCGCGATGAAGTGATCCTGATACGGCGTTGCAGCCGGCGCGGGCGTAGGTGCGGTCGTAGGCGACGGCCCCGGCGCCGGCGGCGGCGAGCTCGGCGGCGGCGGCGGAGTCGGCGGCAAATAGCGCACTACGACGATGCGGCGGTCGGGCACCCACTGCACGTACGCGCCCATTCCTTCGGAGATGACGCGCACGGGCACCAAAATCTCCCCGCGATACATCATCGGCGGTACATCCAGCGGTCGCGTTTCACCGTTAATCGTCACCTCC
>Ga0209810_1003235_pt1 | contig 17499 bp, 9 predicted proteins | sample Coa_R1_7_FD_187159 | JGI IMG/M metagenome (GOLD analysis project Ga0209810, IMG submission 187159) | Surface soil microbial communities from Centralia Pennsylvania, which are recovering from an underground coalmine fire - Coalmine... | ecosystem: Environmental > Terrestrial > Soil > Unclassified ...
GGAGCAAGTTTGGTTTATGTCAAGGAGCAGACAGGCTATAGCTCCATTCAGGTGACGGCGAGTACCTACGGTCACCTCATTCCGGGAGGGAATATCGCTTGGTTGGATGCCCTTGATGGCAAAACAAGTCCGCAACAAAACGCAACACCAGCGCAACAAAGCAGGATGCTGATTATGGTCGATGCGCCGCAAGTCATTGAAAAGGTTGGTAGGCCTGGGGAGATTCGAACTCCCGACCCACGGTTTAGGAAACCGTTTCCGCCCCGTTCCCCCTGTTCGGAATATCGTCTTTTCAATAGGTTGTCCTGCCTCTCATACGGGCAATTACGCCCTATTCGGGCAGGAATATGCACCCCAAAATGCACCCCTGACGAGCGCTGGTTTTTACGACCACGCTTCTCTTTATCACGGATCCTCGGCTCCGCAGCTTAAGACGGTTATTGACGGAGGCGACCAATGATTCCCAGCCTCCCAATCGCCGTCGCTGACCGCCCCGCCGAATGCAAGGACACCGGGCTGCCATCACTCCAGTCCATTCTCAAATCCGCCGGCCTCACGCGCCGACGAGTGAAGAGGCTCGACGCTATCGCGCAGATTCACGAACGGCGGCGCGACCACAAAACCGACAAGGCGTATAGCGCGCGACCATTCGTCCTGTGCGGCATCCCGGTGAGGCGACCTGCCAAGCACGTTCTCGAATACTCCCGCCAAAATGGTCGCTTTCGGCTCCGCGTCATCGGCCACCCGGATTATGGCCTACCATTCGGCCAAGACAGATTGCTGCTCATCTGGGTCGCAACAATGGCCGTCTGGCAGAAGACCCGCGAAATTCATTTCCGCTCTGCGGCCACAATTCTTGAGGCCTTCGGTTTGCCCAAAGACGGCCGCTACTATAAGCGCCTGATCGCCGGTTTCGAGAGAATATTCTACGCCACGTTCTTCTTCTCAAGCGATGAGCAAGTTGGCGAAGCCACCATCATGGAGCGGCAGAGCTTCCGGTTTGTCAAAGACGCAAAGCTTTGGTATGCCGAACCAAGCGTACCTGCGACGGCGGCCTTGTTTCAGCAGAGGCCAGAAAACATTATTGTGCTTTCAGAAGAGTTTTGGAGAGAAATCCAGGAGCACCCGATCCCGGTCGATCTGGCGGTAGTCAAGGCGCTGGCCGACTCGCCCGGAAACCTCGACCTCTACGTCTGGCTCGTCTGGCGATGTTGGACGGCGAAGGGTCCTGCCACTGTTCCCTTGTTCGGGCCCGATGGTCTCATCGCCCAGCTCGGCAATTCCACGAAGCTCAGGGAACGCGATTTTCGCCGCCAGATCGTCCAGTGGCTCAAAGTCATTCGACAGCTCTGGCCGGATTGCCCCGCGAGCCTCACGGAGACTGGAACCCACCTGATCCTGAAGCGGACCAAACTGAGCCCAGCTTTTTCCACAGCGAGGCGTGATTTTGGGTGCGCGTCCACGTGATTCAGTTCGCGCAAAATACGTGACTCAGTTCGCGCTTTTACGTGATTGAGTTCGCGGGGGCACGTGATTGAGTTCGCGCGAGTACCACCTAAGCCTTTTGCCAAGATGCGATTAGCTCCGCCTCCTGTAGTTAATTACCTGTAGTCCTGAAGTTACCTATAGTAGGCAGAAAAATTCTGTGGAAAACGGCGGCTCCGCCGCCACCACAATGCGGGCTGCGCTGAGATGGAGGACAGGCCGCCTCCGGACGCCGACTCGAAGGGGATTCTCGCCTCCAGGTCAAAATGGCCGGACGTAGAGGAAGACAATGAAGCCGATGAGTCCAACAAGAACGCGACCTGTCATACCGGTGGTTTCCGCTATACGGCGCTGGCAGCCGCCCGTGAAAGCAGGGATGTATTTGACAACATATGATCTATGAGGCATACCATGGAATCGACTGGGATCGTTGAAATCGGGGACGAGTTCGCGGTGGAGTTTCACGATCTGGATGAGGAGGTCCAGACGGAGATTCTCGCGCTGTCCCGAGTTCTCCAGCAATTCAGGCCGCAGTTGGGCCGGCCCCGAGTCGATACGCTCAAGGGGTCTCGCCACGCGAACATGAAGGAACTCCGTTTCAGCGCCGCAGACGGCGAATGGCGCGTGGCGTTCGCCTTTGATCCAAGGCGACGGGCAATTTTGCTTGTCGCTGGTGACAAATCGGGAATCAGCGAGATACGATTCTATCGCGAGATGATCGCAAGGGCGGATGATCGTTTTGACGCGCACCTTGCCCGGCTGAAAGGGGAGAAGTAGTCATGCCTATGAGCGTAAATGAAATAATCGCCAAGCTGAGCCCGGCCCGGCGCAAGAAAGTCGAGGATCGCGCAACCGAACGGATTGCCGAAGAGATGACCTTGCGCCAATTGCGCAAGGCGCGTAAGCTCACGCAGGTTCGTATGGCAAAGACCCTCGGGATCTCCCAGGACGGTGTTTCGCGACTTGAAAAACGCACGGATTTGTTGCTCTCCACGTTGCGTAAGACGGTTGAGGCGATGGGGGGCAGCCTGGCGCTGGTGGCTGAATTCCCGGACCGGCCTCCGGTCGTCTTGTCCAGCCTCGGCGAAGACGACGCTGCGCCCAGAAGACCTACCCGGAAGCGCGAGCACGCCCACGCATAGAGTGCGTGAGCCTGTGATCCTGTAGCGAGCTATATTTGAACGTAGGTTTCCGAAAAGCTGGACGTGCTTACGGACGATTTGACGTGCATCCGCTGGATTGGCGACCGGCAAGGGATCGAGAAGAAAATGAGGCTGTAAAGCACAATTTGTGGGTAAGTCTCCGCCTGCTGCGAAATCGGCGTCAGCCGGCTCGCAGCGTTCTTTCGCGTGAAGAACCTCAAGCTGCTAACGCAGGCCGAGTTCGATCAACTGAAAGCCGCGGACGACGCTGGTCTGGGGATCGAGCTAGCACGACTGCTCAACCTGCCAGATTCAGAACCCGAAGAAGACCGAGACGTTTTCAAACATCGCGTCCTCGGCTTGGCGCTGGAGGCGTACCGGAGGGAGCAGATCACACGCGCAAAGCTGGAAGCACTCTCGAGAGTGCTATAGAAACCGAAGAAGTCCATAGCGTGCTGAATCGCACCGGACTTGCAAAGGGGTAATCAATCGCCGTGCAAACAGAGTTTCAAGTTGGTTCTACAGTGGTGGCCAGAGGTGTTCGCTTTATGGTCGTTGCTGCCGATCCCATCGCACAGAACAGCGGCCAGACTGTTCATCGTTTACGGCTAAGAGCCCTCGACGAGCCCCTCCGGAACGAGGAAGTCTGCGTCTTGCATCCGCTGGAACAAGTGATACCAGATCAAGTGCCCGAACTAGACTTGGCTCGGCCTGGGCGGATCGCACGTTTTCAGCTCCTCATGGATGCCGTTCGCCTGGGACTTACCCCGGGCGATGATCGCCTAGTTTCGTCCGCTCGGTCGCGAATTCAATTCGAGCCGTACCAGCAGGTGCCTGCGCTACGCGCGCTAGAACTACCAAGGCCTCGCTTGTTGATCGCGGACGATGTTGGTCTGGGTAAGACAATCGAGGCAGGCCTTATCCTTCGTGAACTGAACGCAAGACGCCGGGCAAATCGCATTCTCATCGTGAGCCCGGCGTCCATAGTCGAACAGTGGCAAACGGAACTGGCCTCGAAATTCGGGTTTCAGTTCAAGATCTTCGACAGTGAGGGTGTGGCTGAGGCCCGGCGTGCCTACGAAGTGGGCACCAACCCGTGGTGCGCCGAGCCGCGCGTAATCGCCTCCATCGACTACATAAAGCGCAGAGAAGGAGCGTTTCGCGAGCTTTCCGCCAGCCGCTGGGATGTCATCATCATCGACGAGGCGCACCACCTGGCGTCAGGTGGTGGCGACGAAGATCTCACGGACCGATATCGCTTGGCCCGCTGGCTGGCTGCGGAAAACACGGGAGCGCTTCTCCTTCTGACCGCCACGCCGCACGATGGTTACGACGAGAACTTTGCGTCGCTGCTATCCTTGCTGGAACCGTCCCTTGTCATCCCCGGGCGCGAACTCCGCTTTGACCAATACAGGCAGCACATGGTACGGCGGCTCAAGCGCCACATTCGGCTGCCAAACGGAGAGCCGAAATTCGTGGAACGCCTGCCTGTCCGGCCGATCCCGGTTCGTTTTAGTCCGGCGGAGCTACGAGTGCAACAGGCGGTTCACAAAGAGGCGGACTCTTTGGATGAACTGGCTGAGCAGGCGCTCAAGGCGGACCGGGAGTCGATTCGCCTCGTCGCTGTCGTCCTGCGCAAACGAGCCGCTTCATCCTTTGCCGCGCTCAGGAAAACTATTCTCCAACGCAAAGAGAATCTTGCTGAAACTTTGGCCGAGATTGAGCTTCGGCGTGAGCACTTGCGCGCCTGGAGACGCGGCGAGCCCATCCCAGAGGAAGCACAAGCCCGCTTGGAACGCGATCTATACCGCAGTTACTTGTCCGCTATGCAGCGAACGGGACGTGTGCTACGACGCCTTAGAGAGGAGGAGGAGCGAATCGAAGAATTGCAGGCGCTAGTCGACACATGCGGAACTGGCCCCGAATCAAAGTTAGTTGAACTCGAAAAGTACCTCAAGTCACTCCACGCCACCGATGGTTCCACCAAGGTGATTGTCTTCAGCGAGTACGCCGACACGGTGGACGTCATCGTGGAGTATCTTGAGCAGGTGGGCTACGCTGGCAGGCTGGTCAAGCTGACAGGCGACGTTACCAGCCGTAAGGATCGCCGGGCGGCGCTGGCCCGTTTTGCGTCGCCAGACGCCTTAATCCTTGTGGCCACGGACATCGCCGGCGAAGGGCTCAATCTTCACGAGTGTTGCCACCATTTGGTTCATTTCGAACTCCCCTGGAACCCGAACCGTTTGGAGCAGCGCAACGGACGCATCGATCGATACGGCCAGACGAAGCCGCCGGCTATCGCTTACCTTTACGCCGCCGATTCTTACGAGGGTGAGGTCCTGAGCAGGCTCGTTCAGAAGATCGAGGCCCAGCTTAAGAAACTTGGCTCGGTCGGCGACGTGCTTGGACAGATCCAAGCCGATCGTATTGAAGAGTTGCTCCGCAGACCGGTCTCTGACCTGCGCCAGGCGATTGCGGAAGCCGAAGGGCAAATCGATAACGAGTTGAATCGTGCTGTTGACCCGCGCATCCGGCGCCAGATAGGCGAGGGTGGTGACACGTCAGAAGATTCTGAACGAGCCGAGGCTGCAATTCGCCAAGAGCAGGAACAGGGAGTCGCATTGGACGTGTTTCTTCAGCGCGCCGTGAACGCCGCAGGAGGGACCGTAGAAAGGACCGGAACTGCATGGCGGGTCCTCACACCACACGCCTGGCGCAATTCCGATGTGCAGCCTCTCTATGAAAAGCTGCTCCCTCCGGGTTCCTATCTGCCCGGGGAGGAGTATTCGCCAAACGAGGTATTGCACGAGGAGCACCCTCTGCTTCAGGCTGCCCTGCGCTGGGTGCGAGCGAGCAGGTTCCGGGCAGACGACGACCACAGGCTGGCGTGTGTCGCCGTCTCAAGCCTGGAAGAACCGGAACTGATTGCGACATTCCTCACAACCTTGCAAGACGGCACAGGCGCGCAGGTCCAACGTTTTGAGGCAGTTCGGGTCACCCAAAAACTGGAGGTCTCTCGCAATGCCTCCGCCGACGATGCCGCCACTCGGGAATCGCACTCCGGCAACGTCCCCAGCGACCTCCTCGGCCGCCTATTTGGCGATTGGTGGCAGGAGGCCCGGCGACTTGCCGAAAACGAGGCGCAGCGAAGAGCCGTCGGTTGGAAACAGTCGCTGGTCGCTTTCCGCGGGTTGGAACGCCAGCTTCGCAAGTCCGAGATTGACCGCTGGGACGAGGCTACGAAGGAGGCCATTCTCGGCGACTATCGGCGGCAACTCGAACAGGGCCAATTGTTCGCCACTCAGCGTACCATGCCCTCCTCCATTCGCCGGAGGCTGGAGGACCACCGGAAGCGTGCGGAGTTGCAGCGGGCGATCCTCGACCGGCGCATGAGGTTTGGTGACCCTGCGATCGAACCTCTCGGCGTGTTGCTCCGCGTCCCCACATCCTTGATCCAGGAAGGGCGCTAGACCATGGAACCTCTCCAGATCCAGGGTGACGCTTTCAGCGAGTATTTCCTAAGGCGGATTCTCCCATCGGAAGCCAGGTTGCTGCCAAGATTGGATTTCCCTGGAGCTGACCGGACGTGGCACGAATTCAGCGGCATCCTGCGCTCTGCGCAGCGTGAACTGCGTGGCAGCCGCCAGGCGCGTGTCACCCGCCGGGTGCTCCTCTCTCCACTCGCCCGCCTGTTGAACTGGGAATTGGCGGAGCCATCCACAGTCGTCACCAGTCTCGGTGAGGAGGATGGCAGTCAGACACTCTCGGCGAATGGCAACGGAGACGTCGTGGCGCGGGTGCTGGCGGTACCGGCTGAGTCCTCCCTCGACCTGCCGCCCGAGGGATTGCACCGCAGGTTTGCACCATGCCATACCCTCGTCCGCATTCTCGAACAGGAGGGACTCAACTGGGGCATTCTCCTGAACGCATTCGAGGTACGCCTGGTGCGGCGCGGCGAAGGCTTCGTCAGCTCCCACCTGTCGTTCAGCCTCCTGGACCTAGCCGCTGACGTACCCGGGGCGCGTGAAGCCTGGCGCCTCATCTGGGGACTGCTGCGAGCCGACGCATGGGAACCGGCCCCCGCCGTGCTCGAAGAAGTGGTTCGGTTGGGCCGCGAGCACCAACAGGAGGTGGGGGATTCCCTTGGCCAGCAGGTGCCCCTGGCTGTGGAGCGCCTGCTCCAGGGGGTCATCGACCACACGGCCAACCGCGAAAAAGTCCACTCCTATCTCAACGACCCGACCCAACGCGCAGCGCTTCTCGAACACCTTCACGCGGGGGCGCTTCGCTATCTGTACCGGCTCCTGTTCGTGCTATACGCCGAAGCCCGCGGGCTGCTGCCGGTGGACATGCCGGCCTACCGGGACGGCTATGCGCTGTCGGGCCCGCGTGGCCTCATCCGCCGCGCCATGGATCCGGCCACGGATCCGCGGCGCAATCCGCAAGCGGACACCGGGTTTTTCGAACTCTCGCTGCGGGCATTGTTTCAACTCCTTCGGAACGGCGTGGACCTAGGGCCCGAAGGACGAATCCCCGCCTATGGTGGCGGCCTCTTTTCCACCGTGCGCGACGCGAACTCGCCATTTCCGGATTTCGACGACCTTACCTTGGGCGATGCGACGGTCGCGCAGATCCTCGACCTTCTCACCCATGTGCACACCCGGCGCGGCAAGGTGACTCTTTCCTACCGCGAACTGGATGTCGAGCAATTGGGCGCATTATACGAAGGCTTGCTCGAACGCGCCGTGGACTACGTGGACGAGCGCATCGGACCGCTCTGGCGGATTCGTCTCGACGGGGACTTGGTGCTGGTTACGGAGGATCAACTCGCCGACCTGTGCCGGCGCCGTGGCGAAGCAGGCGCGGAAGTGCCCGATGAAGGCTCCGAGGCGGACGACGACGAGGACAACGAAACCGAGGCTGAAGAAGTGGGAGAAGAGGAGGAGGAAGCGGAAGTCGCTGCCTCGAGTGGAAAGAAGAAGCCCATCCGAGTCCTGCCCGCTGCGACCGGCGCACCCAATCCGATCCCTGTCGGCTCGGTTATCCTTCGGCCTGGCTTGGGACGCAAGCAAAGCGGGTCTTATTATACCAACAGCGCCTTCGTGGAGTACCTCGTCCGGGAGGCGATCGACCCTCTGGCCGAAGGCAAGCGGCCCGAGGAGATCCTGCAACTGGCCGTTTGCGATCCCGCCATGGGCTCCGGGCACTTCCTGGTGGGCGCCTGTCGTCGCCTGGCCGAACACCTCCTGGTCGCCTACAAAGCAAGGTACGCCGAGGAAGCGGCTCAGGCCGAAGCACGTGGACAAGAGCACCTTCTGCATGAGCTCCTGCTGGAGTCGGGCATCCACGCGGAACTGGCCGCAGTGTGGGGCAACGAGCCAGCCGAACTCACGGTCTGCCGCCGTCTTGTGGCGTTCCACTGCCTCTACGGCGTGGACAAGAACCCGCTTGCGGTCGAGCTGGCTCGTGTCTCGCTCTGGCTAGCTACGGCTGCTTCGGATCACCCGCTTACCTTCCTGAACCACCGGCTTGTGTCGGGCGACTCTTTGCTCGGGATTACCGTGGACGACCTGCTCCGCCCGTTCCTCCCGCGTGGTGGCAAGCGTAAGAAGGCCGACGAAAAACCCCTCACGGGCGACCGGGACGTATTGGCCGGATATGGAGGCGTCGCGAGCGAGGAGTTGCACCGCCGCCTGCGGCAGTCCTTCCGCTTTCTCAGGGAGATTGAAAAGCTGGAGACTGAACAGCCGGGCGACTTCGAAGACCAGCAGCAGGCCTATCTCACCATGCAGCAGGAACTGGAGGACTTCATCGACGCTCATGCGCTCCGCGTTGGGCGGGCCTTCCTGGATGAGGGCGACCCGGAGGCTCACCCCGATGTGGCCAACCAATGGATGAAGGAGATTCAGGATCTGCACCGCGTAACGGAGGAAACCCGTAATCGCGCGGCGGCGGCCGTCAAGCAGGGAAATGACGTCCGAGCCTTCTGTTGGGAGCTAGCCTTCCCCGAGCGCTTTTTTGAACCCGATCCGGAAAGCGACGGCGTCCGGCGGCGTGAGCGGCCTGGATTTGACGCCATGTTGGGGAATCCGCCGTGGGAAAAGATCAAGCCGGCCAAGAAGGAGTTCTTCGCACAGTACGATCCGGCGATCCGAGACTATCAGGGCCAAAGCCTGAATCAGCGGATTGCGGAGATCTCGCGCCAGAATCCGGAGGCGCCGGCGCGCTGGCAAGAATACGAAGCGCAGAACAAGCGCTCGGCCGCGCTATTGCTCAAGGGCGGCATCTACGACTGGCAGATTGTTGAGGTGAACGGAAAGAAGACCGGCGGCGACCCGGACCTTTTCAAGCTGTTCCTGGAGCGCTTTCATCAACTGGTCCGGCCCGGCGGCAGGGTGGGCGTTCTGATGCCCGCCGGGCTCTACGCCTTGGAAGGCGCCACCGGGTTGCGGCGGTTGCTGTTGTCGCAAGCCAAGGTGGAGGCGATCTATTCGTTCGAGAATGCGTTTGAGCGATTCTTCCCCAACGTCGACTCGCGGATGAAGTTCCTCGCGCTGGTTTTCACCAAAGAGCCGGCGGCGCACCAGAGTTTCCCGGCGGCGTTCATGCTGCGCAACGAGAAGTTCCTGGCGCTGCCTAAGGCGGAGCGGGAGGCGCGCTCAGTGCGCATTACGAGTGACTACATCCGGCTGACCAGCCCGGGGTATCTGTCGCTCGTTGAAGTCCACGACGACCGCGAGCGGCAGTTCGTCGAGCGCATCTACCGCGCCGTGCCGCCGCTAGGCAAGAAGCTCGATGGGCCGGGCGAGTGGAACGTCAGCTTCACGCGAGAGTTCGACATGACCAAGGACGCCTGGCGCTTCCGCACACGCCAGTGGCTGGAGGCCTATGGATGCGAGAAGCGGGGCAGTTCCTACGTCGCCCCACAGGGAGAGTGGTATCAGGTACGGCAGGAGTTCGTGCCTGGCGTACGTTACATCGTGCCCGAGGGTAACAAGTACCGCATCACGTCCGAGGAGCCCCCGGAGGGGGAGCGCAGGCGAGGCGCTCGTGAGCGCGAGGTGGAAGTCTTGCTCGGCTTCCTGCTCGCGGACCGGGCCGAAGATGAGAACGAGCTCCCGGTGATCCCCGGAGCTACCTATGTGCCGCTCTATGAAGGCCGCATGGTGCACCAGTTCGACCACGCGGCCAAGGCCTACGTGAGTGGCGAAGGCCGGGGGGCCAAGTGGCGGGACCTGGACTTCAGGGAGAAAGAGCTCATCCCGCACTCCTATGTGGATGGGACGAACATCACCGTCGGCGCCCGGGCGGGGTTCTGCGATGTGACGGGCCAGACAAACGAAAGGTCGCTTCTGGCCGCGCTGATCCCCGCTGGATACCCAGCTGGCAATAAGGTCCCTACAATCAGAACAACCGACGATTGCCAGCAGGTGTGGCTGTCAGTCGCCAACTCGTTCCTTGTCGACTTCCTGATCCGGCAGAAGATCTCGACAACCATCAACTTCTTCTACTTGGAAGGACTTCCGCTTCAGCGGCCTAAGAGAGACTCCGATACCTTCCAGAGGCTCCGCGACCTTGCCGCCCGGCTGGTGTCCATCACCACAGAAATTCAGCTTGCCGAACCGGCCTTGGACCCGCGCGAGCGGGCGCGCCTGCGCGCCGAGATCGACGCCATCGTCGCTGGGCTCTACTGCCTCTCGCCCGCTGAGTTCGCTTACATCCTGACCACGTTTCCCCTGCTTGACCGTGACCAGCCGCCGCTGCCGGGCGACTTCTACATCCGCTGGAACAAGCAGGGCAAACCGAAACCTGGGCCTCGCTCGTTCGTGACACGAGATACAGCGCTACTCGCATACTTCCGCCACTTAGGAGTTGCCCCACCCGCGGACCTGGCCGTCTGGTACCGCGACGAGGTCGGCGTGAACATGATCGACGATGAGAACTGTCCTTACCGGATGGGCCCGATCCGCGGCCTGAAAGCCCGTGTTGAGGAGTACCACCGGCGCGGCGCGATCGCGTATATTCCGAGCAAGGCCAAGCGCTGGGATCCCAACGGCCCTTATCAGCCTCCGGATCTGCCGGCAGACTGGCAGCAGTGGATTGTGCGGGAGCCGTCGATTTGCAACGGGCGGCCCACGCTAAGTGGTACACGGCTGGAATTGTGCCAGGTTCATTCGCTGCTCGAAAAGAAGACGTTCGCTGAAGTGCTTGACTCGTATCCGCAATTACAGCCCGCTCACCTGGCTGTTGCACTGTATTCAGCAAATCGCGGATAGCTGCTATGCCTTTACCGGTCACCATTGTTGCCGACGAGAACATCCCAGACGAAGTGGTTCGCGAGTTGCGGCGTCAGGGTTGCAAGGTGTACTGGATCGCCAGCGAAAAGCCAGGCATTTCCGACCGCGAGGTGTGGCAGATCGCGGCCTCAAAGAATGCGATCCTTCTGACGCGAGACAAGAGCATCCTGCCCCAGCTCAGCAAGAACGAGATCCTGCACGGTCCTCGAGTCCTAGTCTTCGGCGCTGATGGGATTGAGAATGATGAGCTGCGTGCGGTGGAACTTTTCTCGGCCCTGATGACCTGGTACTTTCGAGAATGCGCGGGAAACAATTGGCATTACGTCACTGTGAACCTGAATGGCACCCATCGCACGCGCCACCAGTGTTGGGGTGACGAGAGTCTCCGGAGGCGGCGGTCATGAATCCGCTCCACATTGCCGAGCAGCTTCGCAGCGATTACCTGGAGCTTCTCACCACGACGTTTGCGCCACGCCAGGAGAGTCTCAAGCGCGACTTCCGCACGGCCATCGAACGGGAGGGCTTCCTCACCCGGGAATCCTTCATCTCGCTCGCGCTGCCCTACGCCTATGGCTCGCCGCTTACCGAACTGCTGCCGGAAACCTGGCAACGTTTCGGAGCTATTGCCGAGGCGCCCTACGCTCACCAGGCGGCAGCGGTCCGCCGGATCCTCGAAGGCAAGCCGACTGTGATCGCCACCGGAACGGGGTCGGGCAAGACCGAAGCGTTCCTGATGCCGATCATTGACCACTGCCTGCGGGCGGCCCAGCCCGATGTGGTCAAGGCCGTGATCGTGTATCCGATGAATGCGCTTGCCAACGACCAACGGGGCCGGATCCGAAAGCTGCTTGCCGGCACGGGGGTTGGCTTTGGCGTGTATACGGGAGAGACGCGCCAGTGGACAGGCCAGCGTCCGGATGGGATTCCCGACAATGAGCGGTTGACCCGGGCTGAGTTTCGCGCCCATCCGCCCGACATTCTCCTGACGAACTACCGGATGCTCGAATACCTGCTACTGCGCGGAGACGGCCGGGAGATCTTTAAGAACCATGCCGTCCGTTTCGTGGTCCTGGACGAGGTCCACACGTACAAGGGTGCGCTGGGGACGGATGTCGCCTGCTTGTTGCGGCGCCTGCGAGCCGCGCTGGGGAATTCGAGTTTAACCTTCATCGGCACTTCCGCCACGCTCGAATCGGGGGATGGCGATCCACGGCAAGGGGTGGCGGAATTCTTCACCCGCCTGACGGGCCAGCCGACGCCGCCGGAAGCTGTCATCCGGGAGCAACCCATCGTTCCTCAAGCGCCGCCGGAACTGCGTTTGGCTCCCCCTCCAAACCTCACGGCACAGGACGTTGAAGGGCTTGATCCGACCAATACGTCGCAGGTTCTTCGACTGGCACGCAAGCTGGCGGGGCAGGATTTACCGACGGTCGAGGCGTGCTGGGAGTCCAGCCTGCTGCCCTATCTGCTGCTCGAATGGATGAAGGAGCCGCGACCGGTTTCCTGGGTGAGAAAGCGCCTGGCGGAGCGCCCGGAGCGGCAGGGAGTTGCGCCGGAAAACCTGGAGCGAGAGATCCAAGTGGCGCTTCTGATCGGGCCATGCCTGAGCAACGACCATCTGCTGCGCCTGCGCCCCCGGGTTCATCGGTTTCTGCGTGGCCTGGCGCGGTTCTGGCGCTGCACGAATCCGAATTGTGGGAAGCTTCTCGACTCGGCAGTTGAGACATGCGATGCCTGCGGGAGCCGTTCGCTCCCTCTCGCCCTGTGTCGCACCTGCGGCTGGGACTTCTTCGTCGGGCGCGAGGAAGATTTCAGCGGAGGCGCTACACGCGTCGCACCCTGGTTGGCAAGAAGGTCAAGCCTAAGGACGACGTTTCTCTACGACCCGCCCACGGCGACCGTGGAGGTGGAGCCGGAAGATCTCCCCGAAGAGGGAGACAGCAATGAAGAGAGTGCCGATGACGGGGCGGCGCAGCCAAAAACACCCGAAGCCACGCACTGGTTGTGCCCGCAGTGTCTGGTGCTGTCCGAGGATTCAGAGGCGCGCGTGTGTGGTTGTACGGCGCCGCTGCGGCCGGTGCGTCTACTGCGTGGGAGGGGCACAAGCTGCCCGGTCTGCCGGAGCCGGTACGGGCGATTCGACGTCATCACGCCGGTCAGCCTCGGCAACTCCTCCGCATTGACGCACGTTTCGAGGACATTGCTCCGCGAACTGCCGCCTGGTGGACGGAAACTGCTCGTGTTTACCGATAGTCGGCAGGATTCTGCTCACCAGGCACGGTTTATTGAGGGGGCTGAGCGTCTGCTGCGCCTTCGCCGCTTCATTTATGGTGCGCTCGCCGGGGCGCCGCAGCCGCACGATTTGCGCTGGCTGGAAGAGCGGGTCTACGAGCAGTACATCGAAGTCGGCGATTTCACAGCTCGTTGCAGCCGGGACGAGCGGGAGAGACGCCGCAGGAAGCTGGAGGGGGCTTTGTTGCATGAGTTCGTCATTGCTCCAAACGTCCGCCAAAGCCTGGAGCGGCTCGGGCTGGTCGAATGTGGCTACTCCCTTTTAGAAGAAGAACTCGACGGAGTCGAGTTCGCCGAGATCGTACGCGCACACGGCCTCGATATGGACCGCGCGCGCCTTGCGGTGAGGCGGCTACTCGATCTGTTCCGGACCCGGCGAGCGGTCTCCCACGAAGCTCTGCGCCGGTACATGCGGGGCAACGATTCAACCGCACGGGAGTATGGAATCACGCCAGGCCGGGAAATCGGTGTCCCGGTTGCCTTTCGGGAGCCGGGGCTCAGCTCAGAAATGCAGCAGACCTACAAACTGTTTAGTTGCTGGAACCGGACTGGCATGCCAGCAGGTCCGCAGAGTGTGTGGAGACAGACTCTTGGTGAGCAGGCAACGGAAGCCTCTCTCGACACGGTATTACGGTGGCTGCTTGGCGGCGGAATCCTGGTTCGGTACAGGATTGGGCGAAATGCCGGAGAGGCCGAAGGGCTGCTCTTACGCTATGAGCTGATCGAAGTTCGTGTGGCGCAGACCTATACGCGTTGCGCTGTCTGTGGCCGCGTCGAGGCAAACGGTCCGGCTGGCGCTGGCTGCGCACGGCCCCGTTGCAGGGGAACAATGCAACCTTACGCCGGGGCGTTGGCGGAGCGGAATCTCCACGCTCGATTGATCGCAACTTCCTATGCGCCCGCTCTGCTGCCGGGTGAGCACTCGGCGGCTGTCCCAGAGGAAGACAGACTGCGGGCAGAAGAAGGCTTTCGGCAGACGCCGCCGCGTCCTAATGTGCTGGTCTGCACACCGACGCTCGAACTCGGCGTGAACATTGGCGACCTAGAGGGGGTCGCTATGCGAAACATTCCTCCCAGCCCAGCCAACTATGCCCAGCGAGCAGGGCGTACCGGGAGAGAGACGAGGACGGGGATCATTGCCGGCTTTGCCCGGGGCACGCCGCACGACGGGTATTTCTTTGATCACCCGGATGAGGTGATCGCGGGCTCCATTCCGCCTCCGCGGTTCAATCTGGAGAACTTGGCGGCGATCGAGCGGCACGTCAACAGTCTGGTTTTGGAAGAGGCGGCTCTCGAGTTCGCAAGCAATCTCGAGCCGTTGCTGACGGATCGAGGGGAAATCATCGAGAACAATGTCGCCGATCTGATCCGCCGGTTGGAGCAGGCGGCGCCTGGGGCACGCGCGCGGGCAGAACAAATCTTCGGTCCCGTGGCGGGCGTCACAGCGAATTGGCTCAACTCTGTTGTTTCGGCATTTCCCGGGCGTGTGCGACGGGCGATCGAGCAACGTGGTGCGCTCATCGCCGGCGCCGTGCGGCGAATGAGTGAGCTCGGCACTCGTGTCGGACTGAACCGCACCGAAGAGATTACGGAGGCTTCCTACCGGCGTCTTGCCCAGAAGCTGCGGGAGGACTACAAGTACGCCTACCTGCCCACAGTTTTGGCGGAGGCGGGCCTGTTACCGGGATATGCTTTCCCAGGTGACCCGGGGTCGCTATCGCTCGGCCTTGATCCGGATGTTGTCTTTGCCGGAAGGCTTCAAGCCCAGCGGGAGTTCTGTCCTGGGCAGACGGTTTACGCCAGGGGACACCGGTGGAGGGTCCGGGGCCTGGCGCTGAATCGTCCCGGAGCGTTGGGTACCGGGCGCGGCGCGGAAAGGTTCGTCTTCACGGAATGTCCTGTTTGCGGACTGGCGCAGTCATCCAACAACAGTTGCCGCCGGTGCAATGCGGAGCTATCGGGCGCCAACCAGGAGGCCTGGGATGCAGCTGCATTCCAGGCCTGGCCTGAGGAAGTGGAGCCAGACAGTGAAGAAGAGCGGCAGCAAGGCATGTTTGATGTCCGGCCCCATCCTCAGCGGGATGTAGCTGCGGAGGTGTGGACTCTCGGCACGTGGCGTCTTGAAAAGAGACGGCAGGAGCAGATTTGGTGGATTAACCACGGGTCCTTCGAGAACTCCACAGAGAGCAGCGGCCAGAGGGATCTTAGCCGTCCGCAGCCGTTCCGCCTTTGCGCAACTTGTGGCGAACTCGTGCGGCCTGTGAATCCTCCCGAAGCGCAGCCGCAGCGAGGCCGCAGACGGACGCGCGACCCACGTGCCGACCAGGATCCCCATGCCCAAAGGTGCAATGGGGAGCCGCGGGAAGTTGTCATCGGACACCAGACAAGCGCGGATACCTTGCGTTTGATTGTCCCCGGCCTCGCTCAACAGTACGAGGACGGGGTGTCTTGGGCCTGGTCGGTTGGTGCCGCGATCCTTGAAGGAGCCCTCAAGCATTTTGAGCTCGATGACAACGACCTTGATGTCATGGTGCTGACCGCGCGCGACGCAGACGGCCGCCCGCAGGCGCTTGAGATCGTCTTTGCCGATAAGGTGCTTGGAGGATCTGGCGTGATTGACTCGCTGCGGAGAGAGTTCCGGTCGGTCCTCCAAGCGGCGATCCGCCACCTTGACGGGCACGATTGCCCATCCTCCTGCTATCGGTGCCTCCGCAGCTACAGGAACCAGCGGGTGCATGAGCTGCTCAACTGGCGGTTGGCATTGCCCTATTTACAGGTTGCCGCAGCGAGTGTCCTATCGCCGGCTCAGGCGCAGCAGAGCCCGGGGCCAATGGAAGGGCAAGACTGGGAGGAAGCGTGGCGCGAAGGATGCGAGTCCCCGATCGAACTCGCTCTGTTGAAGGCCATCCGCTCGGCAGGCCTGCCGGAACCAATGAAGCAACATGAGGTCCACGACAGTCAAGGCCGGCTGGTGACGCGAGCGGACTTTGCCTACACCACGCCGCGGCGGATTCTGATTTATGCGGATGGCATGGAATTTCATTCCTCGCTTCGGCAGCGCATTCATGACGGGCGTCAATCGAACTTGCTCCAGGCCGAGGGGTGGCTGGTGCTTCGCTTTCTTGGCCCGCAGATCTTAAGCGCCCCGCAGGAATGCATCGCTCATCTCCGCGCTGCGCTGGGCACGTCGGGCACGGGGGAGGCTGTGGAATGACGGGCCCGGACTCAATGGGAAACGATTTTCAACGTGACCCCTTCGAAACCGAGGCGACGAGGTCCCTGCCCGATCGGTTGCCGACAGACTCGCGACTATGTATAAAAAGCAAGGCGGCTCGATACGGCGCGACAGGCCGCCAACTCAGCAGACTTTGTGCGTGAACCGGCCAATTTCGGATGGTGGTTCGCCTCCGAGAAATTCAACGAACGCTGGTCGCTCGAAACGCTACTTGCCATTCTCAAACTCCCCTGCAAGGCGGAAGGCGAAATGGATGTCGTTAAGCTGCTCGCCACCCGGTGCGCTAGGTATCCCGTCGAATGCGTAACCTGCTTGCGCCTCATGATTGAGGGTGACCGCGCACACTGGCTGCTGCTGGGGGTCGAGAGCGACGCCATGGAGTTGTCGCGGCAGGCACTAGGAAGCAACAACCCGGAAGCGGTTCGCAGTGCGCGGCGCTTGGCGGAGGAACTCATTGCCCGCGAGCATTTTAGATTTCGAGCCTTACTGAAACCATGATGATGAAAAGCGACGGTGACGTAATTTTGTATGTGTAAAAGTGCGGAGGGTGTAAGTTGGTTTCGCATAGCAAGCGAAGACCAAAATCCTTAGAGAAAGGAACTTACACCCCATGAGGAAAGTAACACCGATCACGGAGCAGTTCCAACACTTTGTGCGGGACCTGAAGGAGACGTTTTGGGGCGACCTGTATGGGAAGACGCGGCTGGCTTGGAAGGAGTTTTTGGAGGAGCAATCCCGGAAGGAGCGGGATCGCTCGGTGGGGGTCGAGGACTACGCCCGCGCGGGAAAGAAGCGGCGGGGCTATCGCAACGGATTTTATGTCCCTTGCGTCTACCAGTTCCGCCACCCCAGCGCTCCTTTATTATCAATGCATTCTATATTTTCGTCGATGTGCCAAGCTGCTTTGTACAGGGAAAATGTCAGGGACTCCATGCGGGCCGGGGAGCGCCTTTTGGTTCCGGGCTTCCAGCGCGGCCCCGGCGCGGGCAATCATTGCCGCCGTCTTGTGCACGTAACGCTGACTGACACTCAACGACCCATGCCCCAT
>Ga0209810_1003236_pt1 | contig 17497 bp, 16 predicted proteins | sample Coa_R1_7_FD_187159 | JGI IMG/M metagenome (GOLD analysis project Ga0209810, IMG submission 187159) | Surface soil microbial communities from Centralia Pennsylvania, which are recovering from an underground coalmine fire - Coalmine... | ecosystem: Environmental > Terrestrial > Soil > Unclassified...
CCACGCCTCCATGTTCAGCGCGGCCCACTCGGTCGCCATCGCCTCCTGCGTCCGTTCGACCGTGGAGCGCATGCGGTCGAGCTGGTCGTACGCGCGGTCGACGTAGGCCTGCTCGGATGCCAGCTCGGGATGCGACATAGAGTCAGCCTAGTGAAGTTGGGACTGAATCTCGGCTACGCGCCGCCGGGCACGAATCCCGCCGAGCTCGTCCCGCTGGCCCAGGAAGCGGAGCGGCTCGGCTTCGACTCCGTCTGGGCGGCGGAGGCCTGGGGCACGGACGCGGTCAGCGTCCTCGCGTTCATCGCCGCGCGGACGAGCCGGATCAACGTCGGCTCGGCGATCATGCAGATCCCGGGGCGAACGCCGGCGAACACGGCGATGACGGCGGCGACGCTCGACCTCCTGTCGGGCGGGCGGTTCCTGCTCGGCCTCGGCACCTCCGGCCCGCAGGTGGTCGAGGGCTGGCACGGCCAGCCGTGGGGGAAGCCGCTCGGGAAGACGCGCGAGTACGTCGAGATCGTGCGCGCAGCGCTGCGCCGGGACGTCGTCGCGCACGAGGGAGAGCACTACTCGATCCCGTGGGACGGGCCGGGCGCGACCGGGCTCGGCAAGCCGCTGAAGCTGATGCTGCGCCCGCTGCGCGCGGAGATCCCGATCTACCTCGCCGCGATCGGCCCGAAGAACGTCGCGCTCGCCGTCGAGATCGCGGACGGCTGGCTGCCGATCTTCGTCGTCCCCGAGCGCTTCGATCAGGCATTCGGCCCGAGCCTTGGCGGGATGCGCGACGGGTTCGAGATCGCGACGACGGTGAACGTCCTCGTCGGCGACGACGTCGAGGCGCTGCGCGACTCGCTCAGGCCCCACGTCGCGCTCTACGTCGGCGGGATGGGCGCGAAGGGCAAGAACTTCTACAACGCGCTCGTCCGGCGCTACGGCTGGGAGGCGGAGGCCGAGCGGATCCAGGAGCTGTACCTCGGCGGCCAGATGCGGGAGGCGATCGCCGCGGTCCCGGACGAGCTCGTCGACGCAGTCTCGCTCGTCGGGCCGAAGGAGCGGATCGGCGAGCGGCTCGAGGCGTGGAAGGAGACGCCGGTGACCGCGCTCCTCCTCGGCACGACGCAGCCGGAGGCGCTGCGGACGCTCGCCGAGCTCGTGCTCTAGCTGTCGAAGCCGACGCCGAGCCGGTCGAGCAGCTGCAGCCACGGCCCGCGGCGGCCTTGCCGCTCGTCCGAGCGCGCGAGCGCGCGGCGGGTGAGCTGGATCACCGGCCAGCGCGCCGGCTCGGGCGGGTAGGGCACCGGCTTGCCGCGGACGAGCTCCAGCTCCGCGAGGTCGCCCAGCGTCCCGTCCACCAGCCCGAGCGCCACGCGCGCGCCGAAGCGCGTGGCGCCGACGCCGAGCCCCGTGTAGCCGGCGGCGTAGGCGAGCTTCCCGCCGAGCTTCGTCCCGAAGAAGACGCAGAAGCGGCTGGACGTGTCGATCGCGCCGCCGAAGCGGTGCGTGAAGCGGATCCCCTCGAGCTGCGGGAAGGTGCGGAGGAAGTTCTCCGCGAGCAGCCTGTGCGTCGCCTCGTCCGCGTCGTAGCGCGTCGCGACCGGGCCGCCGAAGCGGTAGACGGCCTCGTAGCCGCCCCAGAGGATCCGGTCGTCGTCGGTCAGCCGGTAGTAGTGGAAGCGGTTGCCGCTGTCGGCCAGGCCCTGCCGCCGCCGCCAGCCGAGCTCGTCCAGTCGGTCGCCGAGCGGCTCGGTGACCAGCACGTAGTCGTAGACGGGCGCGACGTAGCGGCGGATCTCGCGGACGAGCGGCGGATAGACGCCGCTCGCGAGCACGACGCGGCGTGCTCGCACCTTCCCGCCCGGGCAGGTGAGGAGGACGGCCGCGCCGGCCTCGTCGATCGCCTCCACGCGCGTACGCTCGTGGAGGCGGACCCCGAGCTCGAGTGCCGCGCGACGGAGCCCCCACGCCAGCCGGCCGGGGTCGACGAGCCCGACGCCCGAACGCTGCCACGCGCCTGCGAGGTAGGTCGGCGAGTCGACCTCCGCCCGTACGGCCTCGCGCTCGAGGAAGACGGCGTCCTCGCCGTGCTCACGCAGGAGCTCGGCCTCCTCCCGCACCCACTCCACCTCGTGCGGCCGCGTCGCCACCGCGATCGCGCCGACCTTCTCGAGCCGCGCGTCGATCGCGTGCCGCTCGAGCGTCGACTCGATCCCGGCGAGGTTCTCGCGCCCCAGCTCGAGCAGCCGCTCCGTCTCTGCGGGGAAGTGCGCGATGCCGTTCGAGAGCCCGTGCGTCAGCGATGCCTCGAGGAAGCCCCCGTTGCGCCCCGACGCGCCGAAGCCGCACGTCTCGGCCTCGAGCAGGACGACGTCCCGCTCCGGCTCGGCCTCCTTCGCGAGCAGCGCCGCCCAGAGCCCGGTGAAGCCGCCGCCGACGATCGCGAGATCGGTCTCCGCGCCTGCCTCGAGCGGCGGTGCGGGCTCGGGCGCCTCCGTCCGGTCGAGCCAGAAGACGCGCGGCACGGCGTCCGCGAGCGCCGCCGCCGCGGCGTCAGACGCCGGCACGGTGGACGATCTCGCCGTCGACGACCGTCAGCAGCACGGGCAGCTGCGGCAGGTCGTCGGCGTCGCACTCGACCGGATCCTCCGCGAACACGGTCAGGTCGGCGAGGAAGCCGGGGGCGAGGCGGCCGAGGCGATCCTCCTCGCCCACGGTCGCCGCGGCGCCGCTCGTGTAGCCCTCGAGCGCGGCGAGCCCGTCGATCGCCTCGTCGTCGTAGGCCGCCCAGTCGGGACGTCCCGGCGGCCGGCGCAGCCGCGCGGCCGCCATCCCGATGCGCGGATCGAAGCGCGCGACCGGCCAGTCGGAGCCGAGCGCGATCAACGCGCCCGACTCGCGGAGCGACCGGATCGGGAAGGCGCGGCCGGGCCCCGTGCGCTCGCCGGCGAGCCGCCGCGACCAGTTGTCGCCGCGCTCGGGGTCGAACCACATCATGTGCTGCGCCTGCATCGAGGCGACGACGCCCTCGGCGGTGAAGCGCGGCAGGTCGTGCGGCTGCAGCGTCTCGATGTGCTCGATCCGATGCCTGCCGCGGCTCGGCCTGCCGGCGTCGCGATAGGCGTCGAGCGCCTCCCGCACGCCGCGGTCGCCGGTCGCGTGCGTCGCGCACTGGAACCCGGCGCCGGCGAAGCGCGCCACGGCGGCGCGGTAGTGCGCGGGATCCGGCCAGAACGGGAGCGTTCCCTCCCCTTCGGAGTCGGGCTCGTAGAGCCAGCCGGTGCCGGCGTCGATCACGCCGTCGATGAAGAACTTCGCCACGCCGCCGCGCCAGCGCCGGCCGCCCGCGTCGCGGTGCGGGAGGAGCTCGTCCCACGCGTCCGAGGTCGACTCCGGGCGCTGCCAGAAGGGGACGACGAGGCGCGTGACGAGGTCGCCGTTCGCCTCGAGCTCGCGTAGGAGGTCGTGCGTCCGCAGCGTCCCGTCCATCACGTGCGCGCCGGTGATGCCGACGGCGGCGAAGCGGCGGAGGGTCTCCGCGTAGAGCGCGTAGCGCTGCTGCTCGGTCATTCGAGGCAGCGCGCGCTCGACGGTGGCGACCGCCGCGGGCTCGCGCAGCTCGCCTGTCGGGGCGCCGTCCGCGACGACGATCTCCGCGTTCTCGTCGAACGAGCGCGGCCCGTCGACGCCGGCCACGGCGAGCGCACGCGGCGTCGCGAGCGCGGTGTGGAGGTCCATGAACATCAGCAGCGCCGGCGAGCCCTCCACCGCCTCCTCGACGAGCTCGCCGCGGATGCCGCTGTCGCGGAAGACGTCGTACTCGAGCCCGTAGCCGAGCACCCACTCGTCCGGCGCGCAGCGGGCGCGCTCCTCGCGCAGCGCGCCGCGCACTTCGTCGAGCGTCCAGAGGTTCGTCAGGTCGGCGCCGCGCGCGACGTCCGCGCCGTGGAAGGGATGGATGTGGCTGTCGACGATCCCGGGCGTGCAGGCTGCGCCGCCGAGGTCGACGACCTCGGTCGCGCCGTCCGCGAGCTCGCGGATCTCGGCGTCGCCGCCGACCGCGACGATCTTCCCGTCGCCGATCGCGGCCGCGGTCGCCCAGGGCCGCTGCGGGTCGAGCGTCCTGATCCGGCCGCCGACGAGCGCGAGGTCGAGCGTTCCCACGCTCCGATTCTGCCGGTTCACACGCCCGCGGAGTGCGTGAGCGACAGCGCGGCGAGCGCAGCGGCGAGCGTCACCGGGACGAGGACGACGCCGAGCACGCTGACCTGGAGGAGCGAGGGGCGCGCGCCGGCGTTGCGCGCGGCGCGGTACCAGAGGTACGCGGCGAGCGAGCCCGTGACGGCGAGGTTGGGGCCGAGGTCGAGCCCGAGCAGAAGCGCGAGCGGATGCGGCGGCCGCTGCGCCGCGAGCAGCGAGGCCGCCGGAAGGTTGTTCGCGACGACCGCAGCGCCGGCGCCGACGCCCGCGGTGCCCCAGCGCCCGAGCTGCACGAGCAGGTGCGCCGGCGCGTGCCAGTGACGGCCGAGCGTGCCGAGCGCGACGGCGACGACGAAGAGCCCGGCGAGCACGGGCAGGTCGATCCGCGGTCGCAGCCGGCGCAACGCCACGGCGACGAAGCCGGCGGCGAGGACGGGAAGCGCGGGATTCGGCAGCACGAGGATGAGCGCAGTCGCGGCGACCGTCGCCGCGACGCCGATCCCGATCCGCAACGGCGGCGCCTCCGAGCGCTCTCCGGCCGCCGCGCGCGGCCGGTACCAGACGGCGACCAGGGCGACGATCAGGACGACGGTCACGAGCCACGGCAGGGCCATCGCACGGGCGAACGCGGCTCCCGACAGGCGCTCGTGGGCGAGCACGATCAGGTTCGTCAGGTTCGAGCCGGGGAGCAGGATCGACGCCCCGTTGGCGACGAAGAGCGCGCCGTAGAGGAACGGCCGCTCGTCGCAGCGGCGCTCTCTCGCGGCGTGGACGACGACCGGGGTCACGAAGACCGCCGCGGTGTCGAGGTTCAGGAGCGCCGTGACGCCGGCCTCGAGCGCGAGGACCGCGGCCAGCAGCCGCAGCGGGCTGCCGCCGATCCGCTCGATCCGCGCACCGACCGCGGCGAAGAGCCCGTCCGCCTCGACGACCGTCCCGATGGCGAGCAGGCCCGCGACGAGGACGAACGGCGGCCAGTCCTGCCGCGCCGCCTGGAGAATCGCCCCGCCCACGCGGGCAGCCTTACGGAACCGTTCGGCCGGAGCGGGAAACTAGACGTGTGGGACGCTCGTTCGACGAGGTCTTCTCCGCCGAGTTCGACGCACTCCACGGCTACGCCGCGCGGCGGCTCGGCCGCTCGGCGGCGGACGACGTCACGGCGGAGACGTTCGCGATCGCCTTCCGGCGCTGGGGCGACCTCGATCCGTCGCGTCCGGTGCGGCCCTGGCTGTACGGGATCGCCTCCAACCTGATCCGGCATCACTGGCGCAAGGAGCGGCGGATGCTGCGGGCGTACGCGCGCACGGGCGACGATCCCGTGCTCGCGGAGGAGGACGTCTCCCTCGAGCGGCTCGCAGCGCGCGCGCTGCAGCCGAGACTGGCGGCCGCCCTCGCCGACCTGCGCCGCGAGGAGCGAGACGTCCTGCTTTTGCACGCCTGGGCCGAGCTCGGCGACGCGGAGATCGCAGAGTCCCTCTCGCTACCGGTCGGGACGGTGAAGTCCCGGCTCAGCCGCGCGCGGGAGCAGCTTCGGAACCGCCTCGGCCCGATCGGGCAAGTGGAGGTCGAACGCTTGAACACGGTCGAGGAGAGACGATGAGCACCGACGACCTGCACACCCTTCGTGAGTTCCGCGCCGAGCTCCCGCCGCCCGACGAGGAGACGCGCCGGAGGATCTACGAGCACGCGACGCGCGAGGCTCGCGGCCGGCGACGGCGCCTTCCGGCCGTCGGCCTGGCCGCGGCAGCGGCGGCCGCGACGGTCGCGGTGCTGCTCGTCTCGCCCTGGGGTGGCAACACCGGGCTCGTCCAGCGCGCCCTCGCCGCGGTCGGCAGCGGCGAGGTGCTGCACGTCGTCTTCACCGAGCAGCCGGGGCCGCCCGGCTGGTACGGCGCGGTCTCGCTGCCGAGCGGGAAGCCGCTCCCCGATCCCATTCTCCGCCGGGAGGTCTGGTACGACCAGAGCCGCGGCCTCGAGAAGTCGGTCTTCTCGCTCGGGAACGGCAACGGCTTCGGCGAGTCGATCGAGACTCCGCAGGCGGACTACAACTCGGCCGGACGGATCACCAACGCGGTCACGGTCGACGGGAACAAGGTAACGCCGTCCGTCGGGCCGTCGGCTTCCCTCGAGCCCGCGCTCGCCGACTTCGTCGACGAGTACCAGTCTGCGCTCGCCTCGGGCCAGGCGACGCGGACGGGCACCGGCCAGGTCGACGGCCACGACGTGACCTGGCTGCACATCGCGGCCGATCCCGCGCACTACGACCCGGCGATGGACGTCGCGATCGACAGCTCGACCTACGCGCCCGTCCAGGTCCGCACCGACGACGCCGATCCCGTCCAGTTCGACGTGAGCGAGATCGACACGCAGGCCTACGACCCCTCCCTCTTCACGCCGCCGCCGGTCACCTCGCCCGTGAGCGCCTCGACCGGAGCGCCGACGCCGATCGACGCCACGCAGGCGCCGGGCCTCCTCGACGGCAAGGCGGTGTGGCTCGGGCAGAGCTGGAACGGCTACGAGCTGGTCGGCGTCGCGCAGGAGCAGGTCACCGACAGCTACTCGCCGGACTCCGGCAAGCAGCCCGTCCAGTCCGTCGCCGTCGTCTTCACCTACGCGGACGGCTCGGACATGCTCGAGATCGCGGAGACGGCGCAGTGCGAATTCGGCCTGGGATTGTCGTGCGGTGGCCCGTACCAGCCGCAGGACGGCGTGCTGTTCCTCCACCAGCCCGACTCCTCCAGCACGACGCTCGACGACGGCGTCTACGTCGCGATCCGCCAGAACGGCGGCGACGCCGACCCCGTCGCCGTGGCGAACGCGCTTCAGTCGATCACGCGGTAGACCTGGAAGACCTCGGCGTACTCGCGGTTGACGTTGATCCCGTGCGTGCGGGCGAGGTTCCGGACGTACTCGGGGTTCGCGTAGCGGCGGTGCTGCTGCGAGGCGTAGTGCTCGAGCGCGGCGATCTTCCGCTCGACATGCCGCTCCTCGAGCGCGACGTACCACTGGTATTCGAAGTCGAAGTTGTTCCAGGGGATCTCGTAGCCGAGGATCGTCGTCCGCTTGAAGGCGCGGAGTCCTTCCTCCGCGACCGTGCGGTGGTCCTGGTGGATGTCGTGGAGGCTCGGCTGGAAGACGGCATTGGGCTGCCAGTCCTCCCACGTCGCGACGAGCAGCTCGAGGATGTCCTGCCGGCGCTCGGGGAACGTCCGCACGTCGAAGTCGTGGACGGTCAGCTGCTCGGGCGGGATGCCGAGCTCGCCGGTCGCCTCGCGCACCTCACGGGCGAGCGTGTCCGGCGGGAAGCCCTCGGGCAGCGAGCGCGTCGCGATCGAGAAGGCGACGTAGCGCACCTCGACCCCGGCGTCGACGAGGCGCGCCATCGTGCCGCCGCAGCCGAACTCGCCGTCGTCCGTGTGCGGCGCGAGCACGAGCACGCGCTTCCAGGTCTCGATCACGCGGCCACCGGCTCCTTCTTCTCCGCGGGGAGAACGGGCTCCTGCGCCCGCAGCCGGCGGACCGCGGCCAGCGCGATCAGCCCGAACAGCCCCCACGTCGTCGGATCCTCGAAGAAGTCGTTGTAGAAGAGCGAGTGGACGAAGATCGCGCCCAGAGCCAGTCCGGCCGACAGGGCGAGCAGCGGATACGGCCCGCGCCGGAACGCGCGCACCGCGGCCGCGAGGACCGCGACGATCAGCCAGAGGTAGAGCAGCCCGCCGACCGCCCCGCCCTCCGCCGCGACGGTGACCGGCGTGTTGTGGGAGGCGCTCGCGCGCGGCGAGCGGTGCGTCCGCTTCACGTACGCCTTCGTGAAGCCGCCGATCCCGACGCCCACGGCCGGATGCGCCTTCGCGATCCGGAGGCCGTTCGAGACGAGGCTGTAGCGGCCGCCGGAGGCGCTGTTGAGCCCCGACTTCGTGTGGTGGAGGACGGCGTGGCGGATCGCCGGCTGGCTGAACGCGATCCCGGCGACCACCACGACCACCGCAGCGACCGCGAGCGCCGCCTTCCAGCGCCACGCGACCCACGCGACGCCGATCACGCCGACGAGCAGCGCCGCGAAGCTCGACTGCGAGAAGGAGATCAGCAACCCGACCCAGGCGACGACCGCGAGGGCGGTGGCGGCGAGGCTCGCCCGCAGCGAACGGCCGAGCACGATCAGCACGACGGTCGGGATCAGCGCGACCACGAGGAAGCGCCCGTAGATCGAGGGATCCCAGAACAGCGAGTTGACGCGGAAGATCGCAGTGAACGTGTTGTCGTGCTGCAGCTTCCCGTTCTCGAAGATCGTGCGCGTCTCGTACTGGTAGAAGCCGACGCACGCGAAGAGGAGCGCCATGATCGCGAGCTCGACGTAGAGGAGGCGCACGCGCAGCGCGTCCCACGGCAACCGGGCGATCGAGAGCGCGAGCACGGTGAACGGCAGGTAGAAGGCGAGCACGTCGATCGCGCCGGTATGGACGTCCATCGTCCAGCCGAGCGAGAGCCCGACCCACGCGACGTAGAGCCCGAGCGGCCGCGCGAAGAGGCCGAGCTCGCGGGCGCGCACGTCGCCGTCGACGAGCTGCCAGAGCAGGAGGCCGGCGGCGCCGAGCGCGACGACGTAGAGCGGGACGAGCAGCTCGTGCGAGAGGAAGCCGACGCGCACGGGGATGAACGCGAGCGTCCCGAAGGCGACGAGCCACGGCTCGCGGCGGAAGAGCCAGGCGAGGAGCGGCGTGATCACGGCGGCGCCGGCGAGGACGGCCGCGAGCTGGAGCGGACGTCCCGACGTGAGCGAGATCACGAGCAGCAGGCCGCCGGCGGCGGCGTAGCCGAGCCCCGCGATGCGGTTGCGCCGCTCGCGCGACATGAGCAGCACCGCGAGGCCGAGGCAGGCGACGGGCCCCGCGATGCGCGCGAGATCGATCACCGCACGACCACCAGCGCGCTCGCGGTGTGGTGCGCCTCGGTCACCCTCAGCCGGTAGCGGCCGCTCGTCTTCGGCGCGCGCAGGCGTAGCAGCGTGCGACGCGACGTCCCGTGGCGGTGGGCGAAGCTCCAGGTGTACGGGCCGGCCTCGGCTTCGACCCGCACCGAGAAGCGCCTCCCCGTCTGCGCGCGAATCGCGTGACGGCCGAGCGTGACGTACCGGATCGTCACCCGGATCTGCTGCCGCCGGGCGGCCGGCGTCACGTTCCCCGCGAGGTCGACGGCGCCGACCACCAGCGTGTACGTCCCCGCGCGCCACGGCACGTGAGCGGTCCTGCCGTCCCACGTCGTCTTGCCGGCGGGCTGCGCCGAACGCGTGCGGAGAAGGAGCCGCGTGCCGTGCCAGAGGATGAGATGCCCGCGCTCGCTCAGCTCGTAGCGGATCCTCAGGTGGTTTCCGGCGCCTGCGCTTCCGGGCGAGATCACCGCCGGCCCCGCGGTCACCGAGCGCACGAGCGGCGCCTTCGTGTCGAGGTTGATCGCGTCCGGCAGGAGGAAGCTCTGCTTGGGCAGCGCGATCTCGGGCCAGTAGCGGCCGTCGGGCGCCTTCCCACCGGCGGCGGTCCGGCCGTTCCAGAGCCAGCTGCGGCGGCCCTTGGGGTTCGGCTGGTCCGTCGCGAGCGTTGCGACCGTCCTGTTCGCGGCGTCGAGGATCCGCACGGTCACGCGGTCGGCGTGCCGCAGCTTGACGCCGATCGTCGCCTTCGCGTTCGCGCAGCCGCAGCCCGGCGCGAGGTACCTCGAGATCCGGAGCCCCCCGATCGGGCTCTTCTCGAGCTTGAGGTGCTCGGTGACCGCGAACGCAGCAGCGGTCGCGAGGAGCAGGCCCATCAGCACGACCGACGAGAGAACCCGCTGCAAAGCCCGTCGATTGTACGGCGAAGCCGCGGGACGCCGGTCGTTCAGGCGAGCAGGCCGCGCTCGGCGAGCGCCTCGAGCACCTTCTCCGCCGCCTGTTCGGCGTCGAGCTCGGTCATGTCGAGACGCAGCTCCGGGTCCTCCGGCGGCTCGTAGGAGGCGCCGACGCCGGTCAGGTTCGCCAGCTCGCCGGACTGCGCCTTCGCGTACAGGCCGGTCGTGTCGCGCGCGGCGGCGACCTCCGGCGGGATGTCGACGTGCACCTCGAGGAACTCGTCCTCGTCGAAGAACGCGCGCGTCGTCGCGCGATCCGCCTCGAACGGGGAGACGAGCGCCGCGATCACGATCAGCCCGGCGTCGGTCATCAGCTTCGCGACCTCGCCCGCGCGGCGGTTGTGCTCGGCGCGGTCGGCCGGCGTGAAGCCGAGGTCCTTCGAGAGCCCCTGGCGGAGGTTCGCGCCGTCGAGCAGCACCGTGTGCCGCCCGAGCGCGTGTAGTCGCTGCTCGACGCGGTCGGCGATCGACGACTTCCCGGCGCCGGGAAGACCGGTCAGCCAGACGACGAACGGCCGCTGGGCCTTCAGTCCCGCCCGCGCCTCGCGATCGACCTCGATCCGCTGCCGCGCGACGTTCTCGCCGCGGCGCAGCGCAAAGCGGAGCAGCCCGGCGCCGACGGTGTGGTTGGTGATCCGGTCGATGACGATGAAGCCGCCGGTGTCGCGATTCTCCACGTAGGGGTCGAACGCGACCGGCTGGCCGAGCTCGAGCTGGACGACGCCGATCTCGTTCAGGCCGAGCTGGTTCGCGGCGGTGTGCTCGAGCGAGTCGACGTCGAGCTTGTAGCGGATCGGCGCCACCGTCGCGGGAACGGTCCTCGTCCCCGTGCGCATCAGGTAGGTGCGGCCGCGCAGGAGCGGCTCCTCGGCCATCCAGACGACGGTCGCCTCGAACTGCTCGCCGACGTGCGCCGGCTCCTCGGCGCTCGCGATCACGTCGCCGCGGCTGACGTCGATCTCGTCGGCGAGCGTCAGCGTGACGGCCTGGCCCGCGACGCCGACGTCGAGATCCTCCTCGAAGCCGACGACCCGCGCGACCGTCGTCTCCCGCCCGGCCGGGAGGACGACCACGCGGTCGCCGGGCTCGACCCGGCCGCCGGCGATCGTGCCGGCGAAGCCCCGGAAGTCCGAGCTCGGCCGGTTCACCCACTGCACCGGCAGGCGGAAGGGCGCGTCCTGCATCCGCTCCTGGTCGACCTCCACGCCCTCCAGGTACTCGAGCAGCGTCGGCCCGGCGTACCACGGCATCGCGTCGGAGCGCTCCGTGATGTTGTCGCCGCGCAGCGCCGAGACCGGGATCAGCGTGAACTCCTCGAGCCCGAGCTGCTCGGCGAACGCGCCGTACTGGGCCTCGATCTCCCGGAACCGCTCCTGCGAGTAGTCGACGAGGTCCATCTTGTTGACGGCGAGCGCGACGTGGCGGATCCCGAGCAGGTGGACGATGTAGCTGTGCCGCCGCGTCTGCGTGAGGACGCCCTTGCGCGCGTCGAGCAGGATCAGCGCGCAGTCGGCGGTCGAGGCGCCGGTGACCATGTTCCGCGTGTACTGCTCGTGGCCCGGCGTGTCGGCCACGATGTACTTGCGCGTGTCGGTCGAGAAGAAGCGGTAGGCGACGTCGATCGTGATGCCCTGCTCGCGCTCGGCGGCGAGCCCGTCGAGCAGGAGCGCGAAGTCCAGCTCCTCGCCCTGCGTCCCGACGCGGCGCGAGTCCGCCTCGAGCGCGGCGAGCTGGTCCTCGAAGAGCATCTGGGACTCGTAGAGGAGCCGTCCGATCAGCGTCGACTTGCCGTCGTCGACCGAGCCGCACGTGATGAAGCGCAGCAGGCTCTTGTTCTCGTGCGCGTCGAGGTAGGCCTCGATGTCGCGCTCGATCAGCTCGCTGCTCACTAGAAGTAGCCCTCCACCTTCTTCTTCTCCATCGAGGCCGCGGTGTCGAAGTCGATCAGCCGGCCCTGCCGCTCGGAGGTCGTCGCGAGCAGCATCTCCTGGATGATCTTCGGCAGCGTGTCGGCGTCCGACTCGATCGCGCCCGAGAGCGGGTAGCAGCCGAGCGTCCGGAAGCGCACGCGCCTCAGCTGCGGCTCCTCGCCCGGCTCCAGCCGCATCCGGTCGTCGTCGACCATGATCCACGTCCCGTCGCGCCGGACGACCGGCCGCTCGGCCGCGAGGTAGAGCGGCACGATCGGGATCCCCTCGCGGTGGATGTAGAGCCAGACGTCGAGCTCGGTCCAGTTCGAGAGCGGGAAGACGCGGATCGACTCGCCCTTGCGGTGGCGGGCGTTGTAGAGCCGCCAGAGCTCCGGCCGCTGGTTCTTGGGGTCCCAGCGGTGCTGCGCCGTGCGGAACGAGAAGATGCGCTCCTTCGCGCGCGAGCGCTCCTCGTCGCGGCGCGCGCCCCCGAACGCGGCGTCGAAGCCGTACTTGTCGAGCGCCTGCTTCAGCGACTCGGTCTTCATCACGTCGGTGTGCACCTGCGAGCCGCTGTCGAACGGGTTGATCCCGCGCGCGAGGCCCTCCTCGTTGACGTGGACGAGGAGGTCGAGCTGGTGCTCCTCCGCCATCCTTGCGCGGAACGCGTACATGTCCTGGAACTTCCACGTGGTGTCGACGTGGAGGAAGGGGAACGGCGGCGGCGCGGGCCAGAAGGCCTTGCGCGCCAGGTGCAGCATCACCGAGCTGTCCTTGCCTATCGAGTAGAGCATCACCGGGTTCTCGGCCTCGGCGACGACCTCGCGCATGATGTCGATCGCCTCCGCCTCGAGCCGCTCGAGATGCGTCAGGCGGACGCGCTGCTGCTCGGCCCTCACGCGGCCACTCCCAGCAGTCCGAGCTCCTCGAGCTTGGCGAGCACGAGGCGTGCCGACTCCAGCGGCTCGTGCGCGGTCGTGTCGATGCGGAGCTCCGGGCTCGACGGCTCCTCGTAGGGATCGGAGACGCCGGTGAACTCGGCGATCTCGCCGGAGCGCGCCTTCTCGTAGAGGCCCTTCACGTCACGGCGCTCGCACTCCTCGACCGGCGTCGCCACGTGCACCTCGACGAACGCGCCGAACTCCTCCACGAGCGCGCGCGCCTTCCGCCGCGCCTCCTCGTAGGGCGAGATGGCGGAGACGATCACGGCCGCGCCGTGGCGCGTCAGCCGCGACGCGACCCAGCCGATCCGCTCGATGTTCGTGTCGCGGTCCTCCTTCGAGAAGCCGAGGCCCTTCGTCAGGTGCGTGCGCACGACGTCGCCGTCGAGCCACTCCACGGCGAGCCCGCGCCGCTCCAGCTCGGGTGCGACCAGCTCCGCGATCGTCGTCTTGCCGGCTCCGGAGAGCCCGGTGAACCAGAGCGTGAATCCCCCCATCAGCTCGTGCCGTGGATGCCGCACTCGATCTTGTCGGAATCCGCCCACCGTCCGGCCCGCTCGTCCTCGTCGCGGCTGACCGGCCGGGTGCAGGGGATGCAGCCGATCGACGGGTAGCCGGCGTCGTGGAGCGGGTTGTACGGGATCTCGTTCACGTGGAGGTAGGCGTCGACGCGCTTCGCGTCCCAGTCCACGAGCGGATGGATCTTCCAGACGTCGTAGCGGTCGCTCCACTCGACGCGCCGGGCGTCCTTCCGCGTCAGGCTCTGCTCGCGGCGGATGCCCGAGATCCAGGCGTCGTAGCCCGCGAGCACGCGCTCGAGCGGCTCGACCTTGCGGATGTGGCAGCAGCGGTCGGGGTCGCGCTCCCACAGGTTCGGGCCCTCGAGCTTGTGCTGCTCGGCCACCGTCATCACGTCGGGCCGGATCAGCTCGAGGCCGTAGCGCTCGACGAGCTTCTCGCGCGTCGAGTACGTCTCGGCGAAGAAGAGCCCCGTGTCGAGCTCGACCACGGGGACGTCGAGCCCGAGCTCGCACACCATGTGCACGAGCGCGGAGGACTGCTTCTGCCACGAGCACGTGAGGCAGAGCTTGTCGCCGAAGGTCTCGTACGCCCAGACGAGCACCTGCTCGGCGCTCATCGCCTCGACGTCAGGAAGCTCCAGCGTGCTCAGGCTGCTCGCCACCGAGGAGCACCTCCTTCAGCGTGTCGCCCCGCAGGCCGAGGCGAAGCGTCTCGAGCGGGATCACCTCTTCCGGCGGGATGTTCCCGAGGTTGACCTCGGGACCGAAATGCTTGACGAACCACGCCTGGGACGCCTTCGTCGGCGCCTCCCAGACGATGTCGTGGAAGTCGATCGTGTGCGCGATCTCGTCGACGAGCCCCGTGCGCATCTCGCCCGAAGGGCGGAAGATGCCCGCGTTCCCGCCCTCGCGGGACTCCGTGATCACCTTCCAGGCGCCCGCCTCGAGCTCCTCGCGCATCCACTCGACCCACAGGTACGGCGCGATGTTGACGTTCTCGTCCTTCGAGCCGACCTCGGAGAGGACGGTGAAGTCGCGCGCGAAGTCGGCGATCAGCTCGAGCTTCCGCTCGCGCGGGATCTCGACCGTCCCGTCGGAGATCTCGACGTGGTCGATGCCGAGCGAGGTGAGCCAGCGCTTGTAGCCGTCGAGCTCGTCCTTGACGTAGACGACCTCGAAGAACGTGCCGCCGATGACGACGCGCTTGCCCTTCAGCACCTCGAGCTTCCGCTCCAGGCCCCGCGTCACGTACGCGGTGCCCCAGCCGAGCTTGACGATGTCGATGTGGTCGCCCGAGACCTCGAGCACGTCCTCCCAGCCGCGCGGGCCGAGGCCCTTGTCGAGGACGTGCGTCAGGCCGCCGTCGCGCTTCAGGTCCAGGTCAAAGTCGGGCATAGAGCTCCTCCAGCTTCTTCGCGGCCTGAGCCTGGACGTCGTGGTAGAGCGAGTTGCCGTGCGCGTCGATGCCGACCGTGAGCGGGCCGAAGTCGCGGACGCGGAACTTCCAGAGGCACTCCGGCATCAGCTCCTCCCACGCGACCTCCTCGATCTCCTCGATCTGCGTCGTCTCGAGCGCCGCCGCGCCGCCGACGATCGCGAGGTAGACCATGCCGAGCCGTCGCATCGGCTCGATCGCCTCGTCGGGGAAGCCGCCCTTGCCGCAGATCGCGCGCACGCCGTACTGCGCGCCGAGCGGCTCGGTGAAGCCGACCATCCGCGCGGAGGTGGTCGTCCCGATGCAGATCTTCTCGTAGCGACCGTCCTCGGTCTTGCGGACGTTCGGCGCCGTGTGCAGGAGAAACGCACCGGTCAGGTCGATCGGAGGCTCGACGCCCTCCTGGAAGATGCGGATGTGCGTCCGGTCGCGGATGCCGATGATGTGACCCTGCACGGTCACCTCGTCGCCCGCGCGCAGCTTCAGGATCTCCTCGGGATCCGTGACGGGGAACCTCACCTCGTGCGTCGCCATCGCCTCACGCCTCCCGGTCGAACTCGACGCCGCCGTCCGCTGCGACGTGCGCGGTCGCGCGGCGGGCCGCCCAGCACTGGTAGTTGACGGCGACGGGGTTGAGCGTCATGTGCGTGTCCGCGTGCTCGACGTGGCAGTTGAGCACCGTCACGTCCCCGCCGAGTCCCATCGGGCCGATGCCCGTCTCGTTGAGGAGCCCGAACAGCTCGTCCTCGAGCGCCGCCACGTGCGGGTCGGGATTGCGGGTGCCGATCGGCCGCGCGATCGCCTCCTTGGCGAGGTACATGGCGTAGTCGGCAGAGCCGCCGATCCCGACGCCGACGATGCCGGGCGGGCACGGCCGGCCGCCGGCGCCGACGACCGACTCCAGCACGAACTGCTTGATCCCCTTCACGCCCTCGGCCGGCGTGCACATCTTGAGGAAGCTCATGCTCTCCGAGCCCGAGCCCTTCGGCACGCACTTGACGTCGAGCCCGTCCCAGCCGTCGACGAACTCCCAGTGCACGATCGGCAGCCGGTGGCCGACGTTCGGGCCGGTGTTCTCGCGCGTCAGGGTGTGCACCGCGTTCGAGCGCAGCGGATGCTCGAGCGTCGCGCGCGCGGTGCCCTCGCGCAGCGCCTCGTAGATGCGGGCCGGATGCAGCGGGAAGTGCTCGCCGACGCGGCAGGTGTAGACCGCGATGCCCGTGTCCTGGCAGACGAGGTTCTCGGCGTCGTCGGCGACCTCGACGTTGCGCAGGATCGTCGAGAGGACGCGGCGGCCCGGCTCTGAGGTCTCCCGCTCGGCCGCGGCCGCGAGCGCGTCGCGCAGGTCCTGCGGGATGTCCTTCAGCGACCAGACGTAGAGGTGCGCGGCCGCGTCCTCGACGGCCTGCCGGAGCTCAGTGTCGAGCAGCTGCGGCACGTCCCGCCCTCCTTCCGAACACGAGGCATTCGAGCAGGCTGTTTCCCATCATGCGGTTGCGTCCGTGCGTCCCGCCCGCGATCTCGCCGCAGGCGTGGAGGCCCTCGAGAGTCGTGCGGGCGTCCGTGTCGATCACGAGCCCGCCGTTCTGGTAGTGGAGGACAGGGTACGTGAGGATCGGCCGCCGCAGCGGGTCGACGCCGGCCGAGCGGTAGCGGCGGAGCATGTACGGCAGGGAGAGCTCGGCGTCCCGCTCGGGGATGCGCGTCGTGTCGAGCCAGACGGCGGGATGGCCGTTCGGCGCCTGCACGCCCTTCCCCTTGGCCACCTCCTCGAAGATCGCCTGGCTGACCTCGTCCCGCGGCGCCAGCGAGTCGCAGAACTCCTCGCCGTCGGCGTTGAGGAGGACGGCGCCGTAGGCGCGGGTGGTCTCCGGGATCGAGTAGCCCTGGAGCGACTCCGGCCAGACGCCGCCGTTCGGGTGGTACTGGAGCGCGTCGAGATCGCGCGCCTCCGCGCCGAGCCCGAGCGCCAGGCGCATCACCTCGCCCGTCGCGTGCGGGTGGTTGGTGGTCAGCTCGCCGCGCTCCGCGGCCTCGGCGAAGCAGCGGCCGCCTGCGGCGAGGACGACGGCGGCTGCCGCCAGGGCATGCCCGTTGCAGCGGGCGCGCCAGCCGTTCTCGCCGGGCTCGAGCTCGTTGAGCGGCGCCTTCGGGAAGAAGGTGACTCCCTCGCCCTCCGCCGCCGCGCGCAGCGCCGCCGTGACTGCGAGGCCAGTGCGGTCGCCGACCTGCAGCAGCCGGTGCGCCGACGCGCCGCCGCAGCGAGCGAGCCGGTAGCCGCCTCCCTCGTCCCGCGTGAAGCCGACCCCGAGCTCCTCGAGCCAGGCGATCGCGGACGGCGCCTCCGAGGTCAGGACGTCGACGAGCTCGACGTTCGCCGTCTCGTGCGAGCTCCGCCAGACGTCCGCCGCGTGCTGCGAGGGCGAGTCGTCGCGCCCGACGGCGGCCTGGATCCCGCCCTGCGCCTTGGCCGAGTTGCACGACTGCACCGATCCCTTCGTGGCGAGCGCGACGCGCGCGCCGCTGCGGCGCGCCGAAAGGGCGGCGGCCAGGCCGGCGGCGCCGCTGCCGATCACGAGCACGTCGAACGAGGCGTCTTCGCTGTTCACAGTC
>Ga0209810_1003246_pt1 | contig 17439 bp, 11 predicted proteins | sample Coa_R1_7_FD_187159 | JGI IMG/M metagenome (GOLD analysis project Ga0209810, IMG submission 187159) | Surface soil microbial communities from Centralia Pennsylvania, which are recovering from an underground coalmine fire - Coalmine... | ecosystem: Environmental > Terrestrial > Soil > Unclassified...
GCTCGACGCCGACCCGCTGAACGGGGCGCTGCTGAAGCTGAGCATTCTGCCGACCGACGTCGGCGCGGCGATGGCCAGCGTGGCCGAGGTGAGCGAGCAGGTGGCGCTGCGCTGCCTGCAGGTGGCCGACGCGGGTTCTGGTATAGTCTACGTGCGCGCCGGCCAGCCCGAGGATGGCCCGGAGGCTGTGTTTGCCTGGGCGCTCTGGGCGCTCCAGACCGAGCTGGTGCGGCGCTGGGGCAGCTCGGTCGTGCTGAGCTGCCCGGTCGTGGCCAAGGAGAACCTGCCGCTCTGGGGGCGCGAGCCGCCCGGCCTCGCCGTGATGCGGGCGCTCAAGGAGCGGTTCGACCCGCACGGGATCCTGAATCCGGGGCGCTTCGTCGGGCGCATCTGAGCGCACGGCGGCCCCCGCTTTGCTATGACTGCTACTGCCGAGCCCGCCGCGTCGTCCGATCGCCACGGCTTCAGCCTGCCCGACGTGCCCAGCGCGGCGATCATCAACACCTGCGTCCACTGCGGCCTCTGCCTGCCCAACTGTCCCACCTATCACGAGCTGTACCGCGAGCCGTCGTCGCCGCGCGGGCGGATCCAGCTCATCCGCAACGTCGCCGAGGGGCGGATTGCCGTCGACTCGCCGGTCTTCCGCGAGCAGATGTACCAGTGCCTCGACTGCCGCGCCTGCGAGGCGGTCTGCCCGTCGGGCGTGCAGTACGGCCAGCTCGTCGAGTCGGCGCGCGCCCAGATCGAGCGAGCCGTGCCGCGGCCCCTCTGGCAGCGCCTGGCCCGCCGCCTGGCCTTCCAGGGCCTGTTCGGCTCGATGCCGCGCTTCCGCGCCTTCGCCGCCGCGCTGCGCCTCTACCAGCGCTCCGGCCTGCAGCGTCTCGTCCGCGCTTGCGGCCTGGTGCGGCTGGTCGGGCTCGAGCAGTCCGAGCGGATGCTGCCGCCGATCGACCGCGAGTTCCTGGTGCCGCGCGGCCAGACCTGGACGCCGGCCGGCCCGCTGGAGCACCGCGTGGCGCTGTTCGCCGGCTGCGTGATGAGCACCGCCTACGCCGAGATCGACCGCGCCACGGCGCGCGTGCTGGCCGCGAACGGCTGCGAGGTGGTGGCGCCGCCGGGGCAGGGCTGCTGCGGGGCGCTGCACGTCCACGCTGGCCTGCTCGACGCCGGCCGCGAGCTGATGCGCCGCAACATCGCAGCCTTCGAGGCGCTCGACGTCGAGGCGATCGTCGTCAACGCCGCCGGCTGCGGCGCGGCGCTCAAGGAGTACGGCCACCTGCTCGCCGACGACCCGGCCTACGCCGCGCGCGCGGCCGCGCTGGCGGCGAAGGTCAAAGACGTGACCGAGTACCTCGCCGCGATCGATTTCACCCCGCCGAGCGGCCGCCTGGACCAGACCGTCACCTACCAGGACCCCTGCCACCTCGTCCACGCCCAGCGCGTGAAGACGGCCCCGCGCCAGCTCCTGCAGGCCATCCCCGGCCTGCGCCTGGTCGAGATGGCCGAATCCGACCTCTGCTGCGGCAGCGCCGGCCTCTACAACCTCACCCAGCCAGCCCTGTCCGCCGCCCTGCGGCAGCGCAAGGTGGCCAACGTCCTGGCCACCGACGCCGCGGTGGTTGTCTCGGCCAACCCCGGCTGCATGCTGCAGCTCCAGGCCGGGCTCGCCGCGGCCGGCCAGCCGGTCGCGGTCAAGCACGTCGTCGAGCTGCTCGACGCGGCCTACCGCGCCGGCAGCGCGCCCACGACCAAGTAGGCGACGACGCCTCTCCCCGCCGGCATCGCACCCTCCACGAAGTAGGCGGCGACGCCGCTCCCCCTCGGGCCAACCCCGTTGCCCGTCCGTCGCGTTGACGCTGCCCGGTAGCAAGGTTAAAGTGTGTATGCCGAATCGGGTGAGGGAGTGGGGCTGATGGTGGACTTTCTGCAGCGCGACCAGGCGCCGCTCACGCCGGACCAATGGGCACAGATCGACGCGGCGGTCGAGGACGTGGGGCGCCGGTCGCTGGTGGGCCGTCGGATCGTGCCTGTGCTCGGGCCGCTCGGCGCCGGGGCCGAGGTGGTGCCGGACGACATCTATCGCGGCGCCGACGAAGGCGGCCTGGACCTGCTGGGCGAGGACGACAAGGGTATCGTGCGCGCGAGCGAGCGCCGCTACCTGCCCATCCCCCTGCTGTACAAGGACTTCCGCCTGCACTGGCGCGACCTCGAGGCCAGCCAGCAGGGCTGCATGCCGTTCGACACCGGCCCGGCCACGGCCGCGGCGACGGTCGTGGCGCGGACCGAGGACAACCTGGTCTTCAACGGCGACGATCGCCTTGGCTACCAGGGGCTGCTGAACGTCGCCGGCCGCGGCGTCCTGACGATGGGCGACTGGAACGGACTCGGCAACGCCTTCCGCGACGTGGTAACCGCCACCCAGTACCTCACTGACGTGGGTTTCTACGGGCCGTACGCCGTGGTCGTGAGCCCCCGCCTGTACGCGGCGATGAACCGTGTCTACGAGAACACCGGCGTGCTGGAGATCGAGCAGGTGCAGAAGCTGGCCAGCGCGGGAGTGTACCGCTCCGCGGCGATCCCCGACGGGCGGGCGGTGATCCTCGCCGTGGGCTCCAGCAACATGGACCTCGTCGTCGGGCAGGACCTGGTAGCGGCCTACGTGGCAAGCGAGAACCTCAACCACCACTTTCGGGTCGTCGAATCGGTCATCCTGCGGATCAAGCGGCCCGAGTCGATCGTCACTCTCGAGCCGGCTGGCACGTCTACGCCGCCCGGCGGCGGGCGCGGCGCCCGGACCACCGCTCGCGCCTGAGAGTGGCTTTCAATACCTGATGTGAGCATGCTGCTCACATCAGGTATGCCGAGTCCCGTACGGAGCGGTGAGCGGCTGGCGCTGGCGCCAGCATTCGCGCGGCGTTTCCTACCACGAGAGCCCCGGGGCTCAGGCTATCCACGCTCCTGCCCGGACGCCGCGCCGGACGGTCGCCACTTCGATAGAATGGGGTGGCGGGCGCCGCTGGGGCGCGCCGCGGAGCGAGGAGGTGGCGAGATGGCGAGCGGCAAGGCGGCGGCCTGGCTCGAGATCGGGCGGCCGTTCTCGTGGACGGCGTCGGTGGTGCCGGTACTGGTCGGCAGCGCCCTGGCCTTCAAGGATGGTGCGTTCTCCTGGCCGATCTTCCTCGCGGTCTTGCTGGCGTCGGTGGCGCTCCAGGCCGGCACCAACGTGATCAACGAGCTGTATGACGTGCGGAACCAGGTCGACACGCTCGAGTCGCCGCGGGCCAGCCGCGCGCTGGTCGAGGGCCGCCTCACCGAGCGAGAGGCGTTCTGGGGCGGGCTCGTGCTGTTCGGCTTCGTAGCGGCGGTGGGCCTGGGGCTGGTGGCGCTGCGCGGTTGGCCGATGCTCGTCCTCGGCGTGGTCGGGATGCTCGGCGGTTACTTCTATACGGCGCCGCCGTTCCAGTACAAGTACCGCGCGCTCGGCGTGCCGCTGGTGTTCGTCCTGATGGGCCCCTTGATGGTGATCGGCGCCTACTACGCGCTCAGCGGGCGCTACAGCGAGCAGGCGCTCCTCGCCTCGCTGCCCGTGGGCTTCCTGGTCGCGGCGATCCTCCACGCCAACGACGTCCGCGACGTGGACGACGACGCCCGCACCGGCTTCCAGACGCTGTCCACGCTGGTCGGCCAGGTCAAGGCGGCGCACCTGTACGTCGCCATGCTCGCCCTGGCCTATCTGGTGGTGCTGGCGCTGGTGGTGACGCGTGTCCTGCCGCTGTGGTCGCTGGCGACACTGCTCGTGCTGCCGCTGGCCTACGGCGCGGTGCAGAAGATGGAGCAGGGGGTCCACGTCCGCGGCGGCGTGGCCCAGCTCGCGCGGATCGACCAGGCGACGGCGCAGATCCACCTGCTGTTCGGGCTGCTGCTGGCCCTGGCGTTCGTGCTCCAGCGCGCGGTGGGCTAGTGAGTACCCTGGCGCGGCTGTGGGACGCGCCGCCGCAGGCGGTGCGCGGGCGCCTGCCGCCGGCGCTGTGGAGCCTGCCGCTCGCGGTGCTGCTCTGGGCGACGATCTTCTACTGGCGGCCGGCCAACTTCTGGCTGCTGCTGGGCGGCTCGGTGGCGGTACTCAGCGCGCTCACCTTCGCCGTGCGGGGCCCCTTCCTGTTCCGCGAGCCGCTACGCCCCTCCGATGTACTCATCGGCGTCGGCTCGGCGGTCGCCCTCTGGGTCGTTTTCTGGCTGGGCAACCAGCTCATGACGCTGCTGCTGCCGTTCGCGCCCCACCAGGTGTCGTCGGTGTACGAGCTGCGCGCCGATGCGCCGTTCGTCGTCATCGCGCTGCTGCTGGTGCTCGTGATCGGGCCGGGCGAGGAGACCTACTGGCGCGGCCTGGTGCAGTGGGGCTGTGCGGGCCGCTTTGGCCCGCGCGCCGGCTGGCTGCTGGGCACGGCGGCCTACGCCGGGGCGCACGTCGTCTCGCTCAACCTGATGGTGGTCATCGCGGCGCTAGTCGCCGGCGCGGTCTGGGGCTGGCTGTACATGCGGATCGGCCGCCTTTGGCCGGGTCTCATCTCCCACGTCCTCTGGGACCTGGCGATCTTCCTCCTGTTCCCGATCGGCTAACAAGCAGCGCAAGAGCGGGGTTGCGCGCAGCGCAACCCCGCTCTTCTGCTTCTACGGCGCGCGGCTAGGAAGCAGAGCAAGAGCGGGGGGGGGGCGCGAAGCGCCCCCCCCCGCTCTGCTGTTTCACCGTGCGGATTTCGGGTCAGGCCTCGGTAGGGATCTCGCCCTCGGCGCCGCCGGCGATGGGCGCCATTGCCGGGCGACGGCGCAGGCGCAGCCAGTGCGGCACGCGCGCTCGCGCGAACGCGGGCAGGCGGCCGAGGTCGTCGAGGTAGGTGTACATCACCGGCACGAGCACGAGCGTGAGCAGCGTCGAGGTGAGCACGCCGCCGATCAGGACGATCGCCATTGGCGCCCGCGACTCGGCGCCCTCCTCGAGCTTCAAGGCCAGCGGGAACATCGCGAACACGATCGTCGCCGTCGTCATGACGATCGGCCGCAGGCGGGTCGGCCCGGCCTCCATGATCGCCGCGTTGCGGGCCAGGCCGCGCGCGCGCAGCGTGTTCGTGAAGTCCACGAGCAGGATGGCGTTCTTCGCCACGATGCCCATGAGCATGATGATGCCGATCATCGAGAACAGGTTGAAGGTGTTGCCGGTCAGCAGCAAGGCGCCGAACGCCCCGACCATCGCCACCGGCAGCGAGAACATGATCGCCAGCGGGTGCAGCCAGGACTCGTACAGCGCCACCAGCAGCATGTAGATCAGGATGATCGAGATCATCAGCGCCGACAACAGGGCCACGCGGGCGGTGTCCAGGGCATCGACCTGGCCGACGAACAGGTAGCGGTAGCCGGACGGGAAGGCGATGCGGGCCAGGCCGGCCCGCACGTCGCGGGCCGCGTCGCCCACCGAGCGGCCGACGAGGTTGGCCTGGATCGTCACCTGGCGCTGGCGGTCGCTGCGGGCGATGACCGAGGGGCCGGTGACCATCCGCAGATCGGCAACCTGGCCCAGCCGCACGGTGCTGCCGACCTGGGGCACGCCCGAGGCGGCGGAGGTCCCCACCGCGCCCAGGGGGATGGGTATGTTGGCCAGGGCGGTCGGGTCGTTGCGGGTGAGCTTGTCGGCCAGCACGGTGATGTCCATACCGGTCTGGCCCTCGACGCGGAAGGCCTGGGTGACGGTGTTGCCGCCGATGGCGGTGCGCAGGGCGGTTGCGGCCTGGGTGGCGGTGACGCCCAGATCGGCCATCTTCTCGCGGTTGAGGAAGGCCCGCACCTCCGGCTCGCCGAGCGAGGCGTCGTTGCGGATGTCGACCGTGCCGGGCGTGTCCCGCACAAGCTGCTCGACCTGGTCCGCGAGCTGGGTGAGCGTGGCCATGTTGTCGCCGAGCAGGCGCAGGTTGATCGGGATCGAGCCGCCGGCGCCGATCAGGGGCGACTGCATCGTGACGCGGAGCTGCAGGCCGGGGACGCTGGCCTGGACCTGCCGCACGAGCTGCATGATCTCGAAGATACTGCGCTGGCGCTGGGTCTTCTCCGTCAACTGAACGGCGATCTGGCCGTTGCGATCCGTGCCGCCGAAGCGGGAGCCGGCCTGGCCGATCGAGGTGGTGAACGACTCGACCTCGGGAATGTTGTTCAGCGCCTCCTCGATCCTGGCCATCGCCGCGCTGTTCCCCGCTAGCGACGTGCCCGGGGGCATCTCGGTGTTGATCTGGAACTGGCCGTCGTCCTCGTTCGGCACGTACTCCTGGCCGATCAGGTTGAGCGGCAGCGGTAGGAAGCTGGCCACGAGCAGCGCCGCGGCGGTGCCGACGACGAGGGGGCGGTGGTGCAGCGCCCAGCCGAGCAGCTTGCGGTAGCCACGGCCCAGGCGATCGAAGCCGCGCTCCCAGGCGCCGGCAAAGCCCTTCTGGTGGCCTTCCTCGCCGTGCGCCTTCAGCCAGCGCGAGGCCAGCACCGGCACGAGGGTGAAGGAGACCATCAGCGAGAGCAAGGTCGCCGAAGCGATGGTCAGGCCGAACTCGCGGAACAGCTTGCCGACGTTGCCCTGCATGAACGAGATCGGCACGTAGACCACGACGTCCGTGAGCGTGATCGCGATCGCGGCCAGGCCAATCTCGCTGCGGCCCTTGAGCGCGGCGTCGAGCGGGTTCTCCCCGAGCGCGAGGTGGCGGGCGATGTTCTCGAGGACGACGATCGAGTCGTCGACGAGGATGCCGATCATCAGCGCCATCGCCATCAGCGAGATCGTGTTCAGGCTGAAGCCCATCGTGTACATCATCAGGAAGGTGCTGACCAGACAGGTGGGGATGGAGATCAGCACGATCGCCGTCATCCGCCAGGTGTGCAGGAACAGGTAGAGGACGATGCCGGTCAGGATGATGGCGAGGATGAGGTCCTTCTGCACCGCGTCGACGGCGTGGCGCACGAACCGCGACGTGTCGTTGGTGATCGTCATCTCGACGCCCGGCGGCAGGCCGCGCTGGAGCTGCTGCACGGCCGCACGGACGTTGGCGGCCGCTTCCAGGGTATTGGCGTCGGTCTGCTTGGTGATGGTCAGGCTCACGGCATCGATCTGCGGATGCTCGCGGGTGCTGTAGTGCACCTCGCTGGTCTGCCGCTTGGTGGTGACCTCCACGCGGGCGACGTCCTTGAGCTTGACCGGGCCGCGCGGCGTGCTGGCCACGATGTACTCGCCGAGCTGCTCGGGCGTCTGGGCGAGGCCCATGGTGCGAACCGAGAACGCCTTCTCGTCGACGTCGACGCGGCCGCCGGGCGAGTTGACGTTCTCGCGGAGGATCGTGTTCGAGAGCTGCGCCAGCGACAGCCCGTAGGCCTCCAGCTTGGCGTAGTTGACCAGGACCTGGATCTCGCGGATCAGGCCGCCCTGGATCTGGACGTCGGCGACGCCCGGCGCGGCCAGCAGCTTGGGCTGGATCTTGTCGAAGGCGAGCTGGTAGAGGTCGTCTAGCGGCCGCTCGCCGGACAGCACGACGTTCATCACCGGGATCGACTGCGGGTCGGCCTTGATCACGCTGGGCGGGGTCGCGTCGGTCGGGAGCAGGCGCCCGATGCTGCCCATCTGGCGCTGCACGTCGATCGCCGCCTGGTTGACGTCCGTGCCCTCGACGAACCAGACGCTCAGGCGGGCGAAGCCCTCCTGGGCGTTGGCGTCGATGCGCTGCACGCCGCTGATCCCCGAGACGGCGTTCTCCGCGGGGATGATGATCGTCTGCTCGATGTCCTCGGGCGAGGCGCCGGGCCAGCCGATCTGGACGAAGACGAGGGGGAAGGTAATCGCCGGGAAGCGATCGACCCGCAAGCGCGTGTAGGCCTGCTGGCCCATCAAGATCAGGGCGAGGAACACCATGATCGTGGCCAGCGGGCGCCGAATTGCCGTCCGGGTCAATCCCATGGCTTCCCCCCCCTGGATGGCTCCCCACGAGGGAGCGCCACCCCTTCGCAGCACACGGATCGGCCGATGCCAATATTCTGTCACTGGTGAGCCGATGGGTGTTGTGAGCTCACAGCACCCACCGGCTCACCAGTGACGAGGTGCAGGGACTCGTCTCTGACCGGCTACTGGTTACCCGGTGGTGCGTGCGCCCTGGCGCACGGCGTCGCCGTCGTTGAGCGTGTCCTGGCCAGCCACGATGAGCTGATCGCCCGGCTCCAGGCCCGCGACCACCTCGGTCTGCTTGCCGTCGGAGACGCCGAGCTGCAGCTCACGCATCTGCGCCTTGCCGTCGGCGACCACGAACGCCACGCTCTTGCCCGCGCGCTGGACGATCGCCGCGTTCGGGATCAGCACGACGTCCTGGCGCTCGTCGCCGCGGATGCGCACCTGGGCGAACATCCCCTCCTTGAGCTTGCCCTCGGGGTTGGAGGGGACCACCTTGGCCTGGAAGGTGCGGCTGCGCGGGTCGGCCGTCGGCGAGACGACCGCGACCACGGCCTGGAACTCCTCGCCCGGATAGGCGGACACGGTGAGGGTCGCCGGCCGCCCCTGCGGCACCTGCGCGACGCGCGACTCCTCGATGTTCACCATCACCTCGACGTCGCGGGTCACCAGGGTGAAGACCGGGGTGGTGGGACTGGCCAGCGCGCCCTCGGAGAGCAGGCGGGCGGCGACCACGCCGTCGAACGGCGCGTAGACGACCGCTTCGTCGGCCTGGGCGCGGGCGAGGTCGTAGGCGCCACGCGCCTGCTCAACGGCGGCCTGCGCTTGCTGGATGTCCTCGGGCCGGTTCGGCTCGGCGCGCAGGGCCAGGTTGGCGCGGGCCTGGTTCACCGCCTCCTGCTGCTGCTGGATCTCCTGCACCTGGAACGGATAGCGGCGCAGGGTGAGAGTCTGCTGGGCCTGGTCCACGCCGGAGATCGCCGCCTGCAGGTCGGCCGCCTTCGGCCCGGCCAGCACGTCGGCCAGGCGGCTCTGGGCGCTGGCCAGGTTAGCCGTCGCCGTGTCGACCGCCGCCCGCGCGTTGGCGATGTCGGCCGCGGAGGGGTTGCGCAGGGCGTCGCGGCGGGCGATCGCCTGCTCGACGTTGCCGCGCGCGGCGGCGATCGCCGCCTCGGCCGCCTGGACATCCTCCGGCGCCCCACCGGAGGTGAGCAGCTCGTAGCGGGCTTGCGCCGAGCGCAGGTTGGTCTCGGCCGTCTCAACGGCGCTGCGCGCCGAGGCCAGGGTGTCCGGTGCCGGGTTGCGCAGGATCTCCTGGCGGGCCAGGGCCGCCTCGAGGTTGGCCTGCGCCGTGTCTACCGCCGACCGCGCGGCGGCCAGGTCAGAGGGAGTCGGGTTGTTGAGCTGGTCGATGCGGGCCTGTGAGGCCTTCAGGTTGGCGTCGGCGGTCTCGACGGCCGCCCGCGCCGCGACCAGGTCGCTGGCGTTGGCCGGCTGGCTCACCCTGACGAGGTTCTGCTGGGCCTGAGTAAGCTGGTTGTTGGCCGCGGTGAGCGCCGTCTGGGCCGCGGAGCAGCCCGCGCCGGACGGGCACTGGCTGTTCACGTTCTGCTGGGCGGTAGTCACCGCGTTCTGCGCCGCGGTGAGCTGCGTGTTGGCGTTCTGCACGTCGACGGGGTTGGGCAGGTTACGCAGCACGTCGAGGCGGGTGCGCGCCGAGCGCCACGATGCCAGGGCCGTGTCGTAAGCGGCCTGGGCCGCAGCGCGGTCGGACGGCGCGCCGCCCTGGACGAGGATGTTCAGCCGTTCCTGGGCCGACTGCAGCGTCGCCTGGGCGCTGTCGATCGCCGCTTGCGCGCTCACCTGGTCGGCGATCGACCCGCCGGCCACGATCTGGTTCAGGCGCTCCCGCGCGGCGCTGAGGTTCGACTCGGCGCTCTCGACGGCGGTGCGCGCGGCCTGGAGCTGGTCGGCGGGCGGGTTGCGCAGCGCCTCGCGCCGCGCGATGGCCTGGTCGAGGTTCCCGCGGGCGCTCTCGATCGCCGCGTCGGCCGCGCGCTGGTCCTCGGGCGAGCCGCCGCTCATGAGCTGCTGCAGGCGCTCGTTGCTGCTCTGGAGGCTGGCCCGCGCCGATTCCACCGCGGCGCGGGCGGACTCGATCTCGGCGTCCGTCGAGCCCTCGAGGAGCTGGTTCAGCTTGGCCTGAGCTGCCTCGAGGTTGGCCTGCGCCGACGCCACGTCCTCGGTCCGGCCGCCGTCGAGCATCTGCTGCAGGCGGGCCTGGGCCGAGTCGAAGGCGGCACGCGCCGCCTGCACGTCCTCGGGACGCGCGCCCGCTTGCAGGAGCGCGAGGCGCGCCTGCGCGCTGCGCAGGGCGCCCTCCGCCTGGCGGACCTGGGCGTCGAGCTGGGTCCGGTCGAGCACCGCGATCGTGTCGCCGGCCTTCACCGCGTCGCCGACGTCGACGTAGAGCTTGTCGATGCGGCCGGTCGCGCGCGGCAGGACGTTCACGTTCGCCCGCGACTGGATGTTGCCGGAGTAGGTGAGGATGGAGGCGATCGAGCCCTTCTCGACCGTCTTGGTGTCGACCGGCACGGCGATCTGGCGCTGGCCGCCCTGCTGGCCGCTGGGCTTGCTCTGAGCCGCGGGAGCCGCCGCGCTGGTGGTGGCGCAGCTTACCACCAGCGGCAGCAAGAGCACCGCGACCCCATAGCGGGTGAGTCGTGTGACGCGCGACATCGTTGGCTCCTTCGCGTTCGGTTCAGTCAGCTATCCGACGCCTTCGGCTCGATTCCGTCAGTTATCAGGTCTCTCAGCATACCAGTGGATGCGCGGTTGGTCGCGGCGCGGGGCAGAGACGCCTAGCCGCCGTTGCTGCCCCGACCCGCTGCTGCCAGAGCGCCGGGCTGCTCGCCCGGGTCGGCCGCGGCCTGGCGGCCGAACGCCGCAGCCAGCGCTTCCATCGCCGCGGCCACCGTGCGCAGCTCGTCCAGCGAGAGGTCGGCCAGCACGCTGCCGAGCCGCAGGCGCCCGGCCTGGTGCAGGTGCTCCACGAGCTCGTTCGCCCGCGCGGTCAGCCCACAGAGCACCAGCCGCCGGTCGCCCGGATCCTCCTGGCGCTGGACGAGGCCGTGCTCGACGAGCCGATCGACGATCCCCGTGACAGTCGACAGCGTGACGCCCAGCGAGGTCGCCAGTCGGCTCATCGGCACCGGGCCCTCGGCGTACAGCAGGAACAGCACCTTGAGCTGCGGCATCGTCAGGTCGACTTCCAGCCACTCGCGCGCTGGCCGCACCGAGCGGAACATCTCGGCCTGCAGGTCCTGCACGCGCCGGGTTAGCGCGCTGCGCTCGTCCGGGGAAGCGAGTTGCTCGTGGCTCATGGCTCAAATACTCTGGTGCGGACTATTACTTCGCATTGCGCAAACTGTACTGGACGACGGCGGCCGCTGTCAACGGCTGCAAGTATATAGAGACTGCTGCGTAAATCATAGCGCGGGCTCGATAGGTAGGTAGTGGGGGAGGACGCGTGGGGGCGAGAGCCGCAGCTCTGGCGCCCCGGCCTGCTGCGCGGCGAGGGCGACGACCAGAATGGCGCAGCCGGTCAGCGTGACTTGGCGCAGGACCGCCGCGTAGCCGCAGGCATAGTAGGTATCCAGGCGGTAGTAGCGCTTGGCCGCGGCGAAGAACCGCGCGATCACCGCCCGCGCGGCGTAGCTGAGGCGGTACCCGACGAGGTGGCGCACGCGGGCAAGCGGCTGCTTCTTGGGATTGAAGGGGATGATGGGGCGGGCCCCGAGCACCGTGACGATAAAGCGGACCAAGGCCCGCCCCCAATAGGCGCCATCCGCGCGGACGACGTGGATAGGGAGGGCGAGCACGAAGCGGGCGAAGCGCAGGAGGGGATAGGCGAAGGGCAGATGGTTCCGGTTCGCGGGCGAGAGCAGAAACACGATGGGCAGCCGGGCGGCGCGGTCGAGCAGCAGATGGAGCTTGTAGCCGAACACGCGGCCCTTGGGAGCCGGGAAGGACCACGCGGCGTCGCTGGCCGTGGGCGTCCACGCGGCCAGCAAGGTGGAATCCAGCGCGACATCGCGGCCGCGGAGGAGCCCCGTGCGGATGGCCTGCTGGACGAGCGCCAGGTAGAGGCGCCAACAGGGGTAGGGGCCGAGCTGCTGCAGGCGCCGGGCGAGATGCGCGGGGTGGATCACGCGCCCGGGCGGCAGGCCGCACGCGGCGGCCAGCGCCGGCCACTGGTCCAGCCAGAGGCAGACTTCCCGGGTGGACAAGTGCCACAGCCGCGCCACGAGCGCGATGAGCAAAAGCGAGGCGTCGCTATAGGTGCGGGGGCGGCCCCGGCCCCGCCCCGCCGGCAGCCCTCGGGGCCGCCGGGCCCCGACCGCCCTGCTGCTCCTGGAGTTGTATGCGGCGCGCTATCCGCACTTGCGCCTCCTTTGGGGCGACAGTCACTATGGCGGCGAGCTGAGTGCGGAGACGGAGGCGGCCTACGGCATCGTCGTGACCGTCGTGAGCAAGCCTGAGGGGCAAGCGGACTGCATCCCGCTGCCCCGCCGGTGGGTCGTGGAGCGGTTCTTTGGCTGGCTCACTCGGGGTCGCCGCTTGGTCCGCGACTACGAGCGCAACCCCGCCTACAGCGAGGCCTGGGTCCATCTCGCTTCGGTGCATCGGATGGTCAAGCATCTCGCTCCCGATCAATCCCTGCCTGCCCCCTATCAACGACGTAAGGCGGCCTAGTGATTACCGGACACGTTCTGAGACAGATCCCGCAACGCCAAGGGATGGTCCGGTAATGTGGACAGACACAAATGGGCCGACTCCCCCGGGTACAACATCGAGGTAGCCCCGGATCATCGCAATGCTATCGGCACAATCAGGATCATCTCTTTATCCGTCAGGTACCTGTGATAGACCTGGCCGGGGGGATGCCCCGGCGCTTGACCTGCTTGAGGAGTCCCGGCAGGTTCTTGGCAGCGCCGATGACTTCCTGATTGTAGACGGCGATCCGGCGCTCCGGATACTTCTGCAGGAGCTCCTGGCGGTGCTCCTGCACGTAGAGCGCGTCGGCCGTGAAGCGGTCCAGATCGTCCTGGATTGACATGGCGCCTCCCTCTATCCCCCGGACTATAGCGAACGCCGACGGCGAGCGCGTAGCCCTGGCGCCGCCAGGGTCCCGGAAAGCGCAGGGGCCGGAGCGATCCCTTGTATCCGTTCGGGCTGGTCACTACAATAGGTATTGTCGAATGGAAAGGACTACCGGTGGCGGAGTGTGCCCCGGTGACCCGCGCGGTGGCGGGTGCAGCAGGCGCGGACAATCCAGATTCCCCCCGGACGCGGCTCGGGAACGGCCAGCCGCGATGGGGGCTTTTGTCTTGTCCGCCAAACGTGCTCCTCGGACGCGCCCCCTGGTCCAGACGCGCGTTCAGGCGTTAGCGGAGGTACAGCGCATGACTCTTGCGCCGGCGTTCTCGCAGGCGGTCAGCTCCGTCAAGGATCGACAGAACTTCGCCAAGATCGCCGAGGTCCAGCCGATCCCCGACCTCATCACGATCCAGCGACAGTCGTTCCAGTGGTTCAAGGACGAAGGCCTCAAGGAGCTGTTCGCCGAGATCTCGCCGATCCTCGACTTCACCGGCAAAAACATGGAGCTAGAGCTGGCCGTCCAGGGGCCCAACGGGGAGCCGGGCTACAGCTTCGGCGAGCCCAAGCTGTCCGAGGAGGAGTGCCGGGATCGCGATGCCACCTTCGCTGCCCCCCTGCGCGTGCGGATGCGCCTGACGATCAAGTCCGGCGAGGCGGCCGGCGAGATCAAGGAGCAGGAGATCTTCATGGGGGACTTCCCCATGATGACCGCCAACGGCACCTTCGTGATCAATGGCGCCGAGCGCGTCGTCGTCAGCCAGCTCGTCCGCTCGCCGGGCGTCTACTTCACGCTCGACGAGGACCCCTCCAGCGGCCGCCTGCTGTGCATGGGCAAGCTCATCCCCAGCCGCGGCGCCTGGCTGGAGTTCGAGACCAGCAATAAGAACGTCCTGTCGACGAAGGTCGACCGCAAGCGCAAGATCCCCATCACGACCCTGCTGCGCGCCGTGGCTGCGGTCTCACCGGGCTCCGCGCTGGGCAAGGGGACCAACGACGAGCTGCGGGCGCTGTTCGCCGACGTCGACAACAGTCCGGACGAGAGCCAGCGCTTCATCGAGGCGACGATCGCCCGTGACAACACGCAGTCGTCCGACGAAGCGCTGCTCGAGTTCTACCGCCGCCTGCGGCCGGGCGACCCGCCGAACCCGGAGAACGCGCGGACGCTGCTGAACTCGCTGTTCTTCAACTTCCGCCGCTACGACCTAGGGCGCGTGGGCCGCTACAAGCTGGACAAGCGCCTGCACCTCGACGTGCCGATCAGCGAGCGCATCCTGACCGCCGACGACCTGATCGCCATCGTCCGCGAGATGATCCAGCTCAACTACGGGCGCGGGCGGGGCGACGACATCGATCACCTCGGCAACCGGCGGGTGCGCGCGGTCGGCGAGCTGATCCAGAACCAGTTCCGCGTCGGCCTGCTGCGCATGGAGCGGGTGGTCAAGGAGCGGATGAGCATCACCGATCCGGCCACCGCCACGCCGAGCAGCCTGGTCAACATCCGGCCGGTGGTGGCCGCCATGCGCGAGTTCTTCGGCGGCAGCCAGCTCTCGCAGTTCATGGACCAGACGAACCCGCTGGCCGAGCTGACGCACAAGCGGCGCCTGTCGGCGCTGGGGCCGGGCGGCCTGAGCCGCGACCGGGCGGGCTTCGAGGTGCGCGACGTGCACCACAGCCACTACGGTCGGATCTGCCCGATCGAGACGCCCGAGGGTCCGAACATCGGCCTCATCGGCAGCCTGGCGACCTACGGGCAGATCAACGACTACGGCTTCATCGAGACGCCGTACCGCCGCGTGCTGCACGAGGTGGAGAACCAGCCAGACCGCACGGTCGGCCGCATCCTGCGCGAGAAGGTCGTCGACCCCGCGACCGGCGAGGTGGTGGCCGACGCCGGCCAGAAGATCGACGCGAAGCTGGCCGCGAGGCTGGCCGAGCTGGCCGATGTGAAGGCCGTGCGGATCCGGGCGGTGGCGAGCGACGAGATTCGCTTCCTCACCGCCGACGAAGAGGACCTGTACACTGTCGCCCAGGCCAACGTGGCTCTGAACGAGGACGGCACGTTCGTCGAGGAGCACGTGTCCGCCCGCCACGGCGAGCGATTCCTGCTGGCGCGGCCCGACCAGGTGGACTACCTGGACGTGTCGCCGAAGCAGACGGTGTCGGTGGCGACGGCGCTCATCCCGTTCCTCGAGCACGACGACGCCAACCGCGCTCTGATGGGCGCGAACATGCAGCGCCAGGCCGTGCCGCTGCTCCTGCCCGAGGCGCCGCTGGTCGGCACGGGCATGGAAGTGCAGACGGCCCAGGACTCGGGCCACGTCGTGCTGGCCCAGGCCGACGGCGTGGTGCACTCGGTCGACGGCCGCCAGGTGGTGATCCGTGATGCCGAGGGCAACCTGCACACCCACCGCCTGCGCAAGTTCGTCCGCACGAACCAGGGCACCTGCATGAACCAGCGGCCGCTGGTAACCAAGGGCCAGCGGGTGCGCGCCGGCCAGCCGCTGGCGGATAGCTCGTCCACCCAGTACGGCGAGCTAGCGCTGGGCCAGAATGTGCTGGTGGCCTTCATGTCCTGGGAGGGCTCGAACTTCGAGGACGCGATCATCATCAGCGAGTCGGTGGTGCTCGACGACAAGTTCACCTCGATCCATATCGAGAAGCACGAGGTCGAGGCGCGCGACACGAAGCTCGGCCCTGAGGAGATCACGCGCGACATCCCGAACGTCGGCGAGGACACGCTGCGCAACCTGGACGAGAACGGCATCATCCGCATCGGCGCGGACGTCAAGCCGGGCGACATCCTGGTCGGCAAGATCACGCCCAAGGGCGAGACCGAGCTGACGGCCGAGGAGCGCCTGCTGCGCGCCATCTTCGGCGAGAAGGCGCGCGAGGTGAAGGACACCTCGCTGCGCGTGCCGCATGGCGAGCGGGGCAAGATCGTGGACGTGCGGGTGTTCGAGCGCGACGCCCACACCGAGCTGCCGGCCGGCGTGAACAAGCTGGTCCGCGTGAGCATCGCCCAGAAGCGCAAGATCTCCGAGGGCGACAAGATGGCGGGGCGCCACGGCAACAAGGGCGTCATCGCCAAGATCCTGCCCGTCGAGGACATGCCGTACCTGCCCGACGGCCGACCGGTGGAGATCGTCCTGAACCCGATCGGCGTGCCATCGCGCATGAACGTCGGCCAGATCCTGGAGACGCACCTGGGCTGGGCTGCGGCCGAGCTCGGCGTGCGCTTCTCGACGCCGGTCTTCGACGGCGCGACCGAGTCGGACATCCGGGCCCGGCTCGAGGCGGCCGGCCTGCCGGTGGACGGCAAGACGACGCTGTTCGACGGCCGCACCGGCGAGCCGTTCGACCAGCCGGTCACCGTCGGCCAGATCTACATGCTGAAGCTGGTTCACCTGGTCGAGGACAAGATCCACGCTCGCTCCACTGGCCCCTACTCGCTGATCACCCAGCAGCCGCTGGGCGGCAAGGCGCAGTTCGGCGGCCAGCGCTTCGGCGAGATGGAGGTCTGGGCCCTCGAGGCCTACGGCGCCGCGCACACGCTGCAGGAGATCCTCACCGTCAAGTCCGACGACGTGGTCGGGCGGGTCAAGACCTACGAGGCGATCGTCAAGGGCGAGGACATCTTCCAGCCGGGCGTGCCCGAGTCGTTCAAGGTGCTGGTGAAGGAGCTGCAGAGTCTGGGGCTCGCCGTCGAGGTGCTCAACGAGGAGGAAGAAGGCATCCCGTTCGTCGAGGACGTCTCCGGAACCGATCCCCTGCGGGAGATGAAGATCAACATCTCGGGCTTCGAGCGAGGCGAGGAATAAACATGCTAGAAGTCAACCATTTCAATGCCGTCCGCATCACGCTGGCTTCGCCGGAGCAGATCCGGTCGTGGTCGCGCGGTGAGGTGACGAAGCCCGAGACGATCAACTACCGCACGCTCAAGCCCGAGCGCGATGGGCTGTTCTGCGAGCGGATCTTCGGGCCGACCAAGGACTGGGAGTGCTCCTGCGGCAAGTACAAGCGGGTGCGCTACAAGGGCATCATCTGCGACAAGTGCGGCGTCGAGGTGACCCGCGCCAAGGTGCGCCGCGAGCGGATGGGCCACATCGAGCTGGCCTCGCCGGTCAGCCACATCTGGTTCGTGAAGGGCACGCCGAGCCGTATTGGTCTCCTCCTCGACATCACGCCGCGCACCCTCGAGCAGGTGCTGTACTTCGCCAAGTACATCATCACCGAGGTGAATGACCACGCCCGCGACCAGGCGATCGAGCGGATCACCCAGGACCTGGAGGACCGCAAGGCCCAGCGCGAGCAGG
>Ga0209810_1003248_pt1 | contig 17428 bp, 22 predicted proteins | sample Coa_R1_7_FD_187159 | JGI IMG/M metagenome (GOLD analysis project Ga0209810, IMG submission 187159) | Surface soil microbial communities from Centralia Pennsylvania, which are recovering from an underground coalmine fire - Coalmine... | ecosystem: Environmental > Terrestrial > Soil > Unclassified...
GGATACAAGCATCCAGCATAGCCGAGGGCTATCAAACCAGAGCAAAGAGCCAATTGTTGCTCTCTACTGATGATCGGTTCGAACTCAACGGCGCACCCGGTCTCAGGATCTCCCGGATCGAGGTCATTGACGAGTGGATCAAAGTGATCATAATCGAGCAGATACGCATTGCCGCCAGGGCACATGCCAGCGAAACGTTTCTTCCCTTGGGGCTGTGCTGCATCAAACTCGCTGGCCTGCTGCTCATCGAGGGCATAGAACCTGCCTGGATAGATGCGAAACATCTGCTCTTCATGCAACTGCCTGCCATCTTTCTCACTGTCTGTCGCCTTGCCTGGTAATATGGAGCGGGTATCCTCAGCGAGGTCAAGAGCTTCCTGTACGGCGCACATGGCAGATTCATCCGATACTTTCAACGCCGCGTACAAAAGATCCATTTCGACCATATGCTGTACACGCAATGTGCCTGGCTGAATCAACAACTTGTCGGACCACGCGCAGACGGTATAGCCATGCTCCAGAAGACCAGAGAGTATCGCAGTGTGCAGTTCGTTTCCATCCTGCTCTGAGAATGTAATCTCAAAGCCTTCTTCATGGTCGTAACCCATATCTGCCAGCCAGGCGTGATCGTCCCCCTCAAGGTCATTCTGATTCACATAATGCGCCGTTGTCTCGGGGAGCACGCCTTGAAAGTAAGCGTCGTCGTCGCGGTTCTTCGCGTCAAAACGCTGCGCATCCTCCTCGTTCAGGAAGTAGAGCATGGTCGCAGTTATTTTCATAAAGATCATCCTTTCCTTCTTTTCTTTCTCACTTATTTTGCAGCACGATCAGCCAGACTTTGCTTCCGAAGCCAGCGTTCCGCTGCGTCGGCGGTCGGAGTCGTGGGGTCGTCAGGGGGTAGATCATCATCGTGATGATGACCTCCTCCATCGTTATCTGTAAAGCTGACCAGCAGATGCAGCAGGATCATCCACCAGAGGATCAGCGCAATCCCTTCAATCACAAGGGTGATGTGCCGCAATGCCGCCCACACAGCCAAAGCTGCCAACCCAATGGCGCAGAGCAGAGCGCACGCCACATAGCCCCACGGAAAGCGGCGATAGAACGCTCTGGTTGGTTTTTCCAACCAGCACACTGTGATCCAGGGAAAGCAAAGGATCTGTACAAAGCGCTTATTGCGTAACGAACGCTGCAAGCGGTGTTCTCGCCGGTGCGTCAGCCTGACTTCCACAAAGAGCCAGAAGAATACTGCCACATCCAGCCAGAGGTAGTGCCAGAGGAAATCGGTTATGGTTTGAAACACGAGAGAACCTCCTTGAAGAAACGTGATGGTGTTACCAGCGCAGGCGCTCCTTGAGGCTGACGTAGCGCGGATTGCCGATGATGATGTGATCGAGCAGGTCGATATCAAGCAGCCGTCCGGCGGCTACGAGCTGCTTCGTCACCTCGATATCCTCCGGGCTTGGCGCCGGGTCCCCGGAGGGATGGTTGTGTGCCACAATGACGTTTGGACAATTGCGCACAACCGCCGGGCGAAAGACCTCCGAGGCGCGCAACACCGAACTGTTGACCGTACCCATATAGCGCCTGATGCGCTCGACCACCTGGTGCTTTGTGTTTAGAATGAGGATATGCATCTCTTCATGGTCCAGGTGCATCAAGTCCAGGCGCACCAGGTTCGCGGCATCATCCACCGATCTGATCTGGTATTTCCGATCAGGCCGCTCGATGCTCAGCCGCTTTGCCAGTTCCAGCACCGCCTGGATCTGCGCCGCTTTCACTGCACTAAGGCGATGCTCCTGGCATAGTTCGCCCATGTCGGCGCACATCAAGCCACCCAGGCCTCCGTAATGATTCAGCAATGTCCGGATGGCTGTGACTGCATCTTCACGCATCGGGCCAGTGCACAGGGCGAGGGTGAGCAGTTCTTCATCGAGCAGGGTCTCTGAGCCGTAACATTGCAGCCTTTCGCGTAGCTGCTTCATAGTTTGTCCTCCAAAAAGTGATGCGCCCGGTGGACTTTTTGTGTGATCCACCGGGCGTATTGAAACGTTGTCGATAATCCTGTGTGTGTTGGGGTTATCCAAAGGTGACTTCGCTAAAGCCGGCGCTATCGACCATCCAGGCCTGATCGCCCAGAACAATCACATCGCCAGTAGAGGTCGAGCGTTCAGCCTGGTCGGGGCGCGCGGGGGTCACGTGTTCGTTTTCCTGCCAGTCATGGTCAATCGTGTTCGTCAGTCGGAAGACCTCATCGAGATTCTCGGCCTCGACTTCGGCGACTTTGACATAATCAGCGCGCCTGACGGTAATGTGGTCAGACTGGATCGTGAACCAATGACGCGGATCGTCGCCGACATAGTGGTAAACTTTGAAGGTATTGACCATCAGCTTTTTCCTTCTGAGGACAGCAAAAAGCGCCTGTCGGCAGTCGTTGCCGACAGGCGCTTTGCCAGATGTGTGATATCGTTGGTCAACCTGCATTATACGGTGCCGCTGTCTTCCAGCCCGCGAATCTGCCTATGTGTCTGACAGCACTGATCAGCCAGTTCCAGACAAAGCTGCCGGAATTGCGCGGAAAACTCGGCTTTCTGACTGAACTCGCCAAAGGTGATGGAGGACTGCCAGATCAGTGCTTTCATGGTGGCGATTAACACGGCCCTTTCCCGGATATGCTCTGGCTGAACAGAGCCGGCAACATATGGCACACCAGACAGGGAGGCAGCAATCTCACCCCAGTCCACCTGCTGCAGACTGAACAAAAGCAATTCCAGCATGAGAAATGAGGTGGTAAGGGGACGAATCAGAAGAAGAGGCAAGTGAAGGTGGAAGTAGATACGCAGATCCTGGGCTCCCCTGCGAATATCGTTCTGCCACTCTTTGCTCATCCTCTTTAGCCTGTGCCGGAGGCGCTCATTGGCCGTAATTGCCTCCCAGAGGACAGCAGTCTCGGCTCTCTCTGCCTCCTCTTCCTGAGCCTTGTCAGGATTGGATGGAAGATAGCCTTCCTTGAAGTACATCCCTGCCTCTCCCCGAATCGCCCAGGTAAGAATATCCAGTTCTACACGAGCTATATGATGTCGAAGCAAATGCTGATAGGCAGGACCACAGATTGAATTCCAATCGGCGACCTGCTCCAGTTCTTCATCGAGCAGATTGGCGATCATCTTTGCGCCATCAATGCGGTGCCAGAGGGCTTGCTCCGGATCTTTCTGGATGATGGCTCCGTGGCGCTCAGGTGAGCTGGCGAGCCAGGCCGCAACAATAAGCGTTTCGGTGTTGGCTGAAAAACTATGCATAGATGTGTTTATCCTTTCTAGAATGGTTCATCGTCTTGAGATAGAAACAACCTCTGTGCCAGGGGTATCCGGGAACCTCTAGAATTGTGTGGTGTTTCTTCCTTTTGCTCGTAAAGAGCTTTAGAGTATCAGAATGAGGTTCTAAAATCTTAGAGCCAGGGCACAAGGTGCGAGTCTGAACTGCGCTTTTCCTGTTCTGCCTCGTACTGGTCCACTATCTCAGCCAGGCGCTCTTGAGGGGGACGCCAATCGCGCCGGTTAAAAAGGTCTGCCACCCGCTCGACGAGACGCTGGATAGCCTGCTGCTCGACACGCGTGACGGGATCATCCTTGAAGAGGGGGACGAACGCTACCTCCTGTGTTTGCTCCCCTTCTGCTTCGTTGGCGACCGGCATATCCACCGCGCGATGGAAGTCTTTCCAGACCTCCAGTAGCTCAATGACAAGTCGTGGCGGGAGTCCCTCCGCTGGCAGTGATAGAGGATCGCTTCTTTGGTTCTGGCATTCATCCAGCGTTCGTTCTCATGGACAGGCCATGCCTCATCATGCCCGACGATCTCGCGGTAGATCTGCGGTAGTGAGTCTTCCCAGTCTCCCTCGGACCGCCATAGTTCGCGAATAGCACACAGCTCCTCGAAATCGATCAACGTTAACGACGGATCAGGACCCTCTCTCCGAACCTGTTCCTGGACCCGGAGCAGTCGCCGTAACAGTTCCTTGCGGAACTCCAGGGTATAGCAGCGATAGGAGGGCTTCCCCTGCCGATTCAGTTGGATCAGATGTGTTCCACATACAGGGATTCTAGCGCTATCCACTCCTCTTTCATGGTTGCGCCTCTTTTTCAACTGCATGCAAACTGCTCAATCCATGTACCCGTTTTGGCGCATATATTGAAAGCGAGCGCGCGTATTTCGTTTTATTTCTGCTTCCTGGTTTGCATACAGTTGCTCTACCACCCTGAGCGCTTCCTCAGGGTCAGCGCCCAGGATATCCTCAAAGTCTCTCTGTTCCCCTATCTCTGCCATTTTGGTGCGAAAGTAGCTGATCTGGTCCAGAGTGACGATACAATCCTTCCCGTTGCTCCATGAGCTATGTGGGTTGACTTCCCACTTCCCGATGGGAAGGAGCCGGACTTTGATGGTCTGATGATTGTAGAGCCACTTGCGCGTATGATTCGCGTGGGTTGTAAGCACCTCTTTAAAGTCAGGGGATGCGAGAAATTGCTCTAATATCTTCTCGAAGCGTTCCATCGCTTCGAGAAAGGTCTTTGTGTTCGGGTCACGTTTACCCATGCTGGTCTCCTTTCGGTGATAGGCTGAGTTACAGGACGATGGGCATTGTCGAAGAAAGCAGCATCTTCCTTGCCAGACAATAAAAAAGAGCAGCTAGAGCACTTCGGCTCTGGCCGCTGATACATTTGATTGTCCTGTGCTACCCGCTTCTATCCTGCGCCGGGCATGCTGGCGCAGAGCACAATCCCAGATCAAGCAAGAAGAACTATGGCAGAGGCGCCGCCGTCAAGGCAAGTGAGCTGACCCCGGGCAATTCGAGTTGCAACAGGGTGGGACACCCGCACAGTTCCAGGGCTATCGACACCTCAAGCGCTGAGGCGGCAATGGCCGTATATCTCTGAGCATCCCAGCAGGTTCCCTGATAATCGATCAGGAGATCGGTGATGACTGCCTTATCAGCAAGTGCCACGCGACAGCAATCAGGCAGTCTGGGGCAATGTTGCTCATCGAGCCAATACAAGGCCTCTGGAGCCAACTGTATCATCGAGATGGCATCGAGGAAGGCTCCGCCACAGGCAGAATTCCTGAGTGTGTCGCCGTTAGCAAACACATCGGAGAGTTCAAGCTTGTCCAGGTAGTCTGCGAAATCGAGGACATGTTTCTGGGGGATCTGCACCAGCGTTGTTGGTACAACCACCGCCCGTCGGGATACGCTATCTGATAGGGGCGCAATAGTGGTCAGTGCGTTTGTCATCGTCGTTTTCCTTTCATTAAGCAATATGGAGGCGTAGCTCTCCTCCAGATCCAGACCTGAGATTGCCAGTGCAAGGCCGCAGTCTGGGTCAGCAGAATGGAAAAGGCAAGTCGTGGGCTTGCCTTTTAGCCGTCCTCTGTTGATTAAAGAGACTGAAACGATCTACGTCCTCCGTTAAGCTGTCCCTTGTGTATGCTGTGTTGGGCGCATCCAGCTCTCGATCACCCGAATGTTGTTCGAGGCGCACTCTCGCCGGCTTCGGTCCACAGCCTGGAGGTGTCCACCACCGGGGAGCAGCCAGATGTGCGCCCGATAGGCAACGAGCCACTTTGAACTGTCGATGCTGGCAACCCAGGACTGTCCGCCGAGGAAAGCCAGCATCTCTTTATTGCCAACGCCGAACACGTGCGCACTGGCATTGACTCCCTCCAGAACTTCCCCAATATCCAGGAGCCAGCGCATGGTTGCTGTTCTGCCGTGCCGCGTCATATGCACCACACAGCCGCCAATGCCGATCAGGGAATGCTCTTTTGCACGCGCTTTGAGGTCCGCAAGTGGCCCTCCCTGATAAATCCAGAGGATTTTTGAGCGCAAGTCCTCGGTGGGGAGCATGGAGGTGATCAGACGATAATTGCTGTCGCTCAACTGCTGATCGAATGGGTAATCCAGATTCGCAATCCAGGCAAAACGATGGCCGTAGCGCTCAATCATCGCCAGGTAACTCTTGACATCCATTTTGCGCCGAAGGCCCGAATCCAGAAAAAGCGGAACCTGTGGGTAATGGCGAAATGCCCATTGGAGTTGGGGTTCATGTATCACGCAGACGTTGACCATGCCCGATGCTCCCTCTTCGGCCAGCAACGACAGCAGATCGGGGCGGTTGATGCCAGAGTGGATATAGACTGGTGGCATGGGATATTCCTCGCTTGTAGGGAAGGCTGAGTATGTGGGAGCGGCGGGGGAAAAGGACGCCGGAGAGAGGAAGGGGCTAGTGGGGGGTGAATTGACGCTCGACTTCTTTCACCAGTTGCAATGGATCGCCCAGTTGCTGGATACGTGCGGGATCTGGTTGAAAGCCCCAAAGAATATGGAAGGCTTCATCCTGTGTCCATCCGGCTTCCAGGAGCCGTCGATACTTTGCCAGAGAGATTTTCTGGGATCTCGCCCAGTCTCTAAACCATATCTGATCATCAGGATGCACAAGGATCTCGCTGGTTTCTTCCTGCTCCCAGCCGATCTCAGCCAGATGCCGGCGGGCAGCGCGTTCGGCATCTTCACGCGATTTCCATTCGCCTGACAAGGAGATGCCCACAGGCTCGGCGCGGTCCCGGATAAAACCGTAGCTCCATTGATCGCCATTACGCCAGATGAGAATAGTCTCGCCCCGAAAGCGCAGGCACAGAGGCGTGTAGGTGCCACGGAAACGATTCCGAATTTTCTCCAGGCAGGCTTCATCTGCGGCTTCTTGCGTCTCGCCACGTCCTGACACCATTCTTCCGCCTCTGGCACTCCATTTGAATGATGTGCGGTACTGTGTAGGACCAGACTCTCCCTTTTTCGGCCTGATAGCTTTTCTCTCAAAAACGTCAGTAATCTTCATCGGCACTCCTCAATTGCGTCCAGCTTTTCTCTCTGCTTGCACCTTTCGCTCCACTTGCGCTCGCCGCACGGTCGGCCAGATTGTGTGCAAGAACGGGTGATAGACGGTCCCATAGAGGGCAACCAACTCGCTCAGCCGCGCCTCCTCCGCTTCCGTGAGCGGCTCACGCTTCTGCTTCTCGATGAGTGGGTCGGCCTCTTTCTCCATTGCCTCCACTTTTTTCGTCACCGGTTCAGCCATTTCGGCCCATGGCAACTTCACCCACGTGCCACATTCATCGATTGCGTCGAGCAGCGCCTTGCGCAGAGGCTCATTCTTGTTCCTGAGGGCTTCCTGCTCCATTTTGCTCAGGAAGGTATACGCGGTATCTTTTTTCATGGTCTATTTTCCTTTCTCTTCTGAGGTTCAAGAAGTGTAGAAAGCGCAGATCATCTCAGATCTGCGCTTTCTACACCATTTGTGCTAATGACTGATCCCGCTTTCTCGTTGCGGGCGGACAGAGAAGCGCCCGACAGGCGGCATCGATTGCCTGCAAGTGGTTCCCTGTCCACTCATGCCAGCGCTACCTATGCCGTGCCCGTCTTTTTCTGATGGAGTCCGGTCAATACTACGCTGGTGTACTGCACCTCGCTCATCGGTTTGAGCACCGCCGGTTTTCCGGGGTCATTGACCGAGAGTACTACCTGCGGCGTCTCGATACGAGCGAGCGCATCAGAGAGCATTCGGACTGGAAAGATGATCTGTCGCTCCAGTCCGGTGACTTCGGCCTTCACCACGCTCACGTGGTCGCCCATGTCGGCGTCTTCGGATTCAACGGTGATCGTGCCAGAAGGAACGCTTTCGCCGGGTGGACGCAATGTGACACGAGCCGTATGGTATGTGTCGCTCGCGAAAAGTGCTGCGCGCTCGATAGCTGCGGCAAATTGCCTGGTTTCCAACGTGGCACGTGTGGTAAATGCCTTTGGTATTCCCTGCTCATAGGGAATATAGTTCCCGGCAAGGAGGCGGCTTGCGAACTCAATGCGTTCGCCCTCCTCGCAGTGGAAGACCACCTGATTGCACTGTGGCGTCACTGCAATTGTGACCTCTCCAGAGCCGGGCAGGATGCGTGCCAATTCTGCAAGATTGCGCGCAGGGATGAGGATAGGCGCAAGAGGGTTGCCTGCGCCAGGCAACGGCGCAATGCGTTCGGCCAGGCGATACGGACCGGCAGCCGCGAAAGTGAGGGTACCTGCTCCGATCCGGGTGAACACGGCTGTCAGGATCGGGCGCGGATCGCCCACCTCTGCGGCGAAAGCGACCTGCTCGATCATCTTTTTTAGCAGTCCGGCGTCGATGACGCGGGATGCAGTCGCCTCTCTCTCGATGCTCGGGATAGCCGGGAACTCTCTGGGGTCCTGGGCGCTGCGAATGTGTGACACGCTCCCAGCACACGCCATCTTCAATGTCTGCGACCCATGTGCGCAGGAAAGCGTCATGGCCTCCTTCGGCATCAGGCTGACCATTCTGGTGAGCAAATCTGCCGGCAGAACGGTCATGCCCTCTCCTTCAATCTGGGCATCGATCCAGACTTGAATACCAATCTCCAGATTTGTGGCCGAGATGCGCAACCGTCCCTGGTCCGTCGCAAGCAAGATGCACGAAAGAATTGGCCTGGTGCTCTGAGAGAGCACGGCCCGGCTCACAATGGAGAGACCACGCGCAAAATCCTGCTGCTTGCAGACGAGCCTGAGTGCCGTGTCAGCAGACGCGGCAAGCGTGTCGGATAGAGTGGCGGAAGGAGATGAAACGAATGGTGCAATTGTCGTCATAACAAGATTGTCCTTTCCTGAAAACACACAAAACAAAAGAAAGGCCAGCATAATTAGCATGCTGGCCGGATCACGATGGGATCACAAAGTCAACCATATGCGGGCGTGGCGTCTCGGATCGACGTCCTGCATCAGACCGCGCGGGGAAAAGTGATGACCACGCGCATCGGGATAAAAACCGCCTGCGCAAGCAGAAAGGCGTAGGGTGTTAATTTTGGGAGCGGAAAAATGACGGCTTGCAGCCAAGTACTCTCCCGAGGGACTCCGGCGTGATGTAGTGAGATCGACTGGTTCCGGCTGCTAGATCCAGGTAGGTCGCGAATTTCTTGAGTGTCCCGGTCATCAGAAAGCGATACAGGTAATCAGCCCCCACAACCGCCATTGCCGGGTTAATCGTCATTGCCTGCGCATTGGCTGCCAATAATTGCGCGCAGGAGAGACGATGATCTGCTCGCTCTTCTGGCCGCTTTTCTCGCAGTTTCGGTTCCTGCAAGAGTGGCGAGGGAAGCAAAAAGCAGCGAGGAAGTGCTCCGAGAGCGAAGGCAGAGGAAAGGTGCTCCATGTGGTTTGTTGAGCCTAAAAGCACTTGCCCATAATCCAGGCCGTTCCCGAGATCAAGCCACCAGATGCGCGGCACGGCTATCCTCCCGCTGGAGGACAGATTTTCATTGGTCTCCAACGCAGCAGAGAGCGAGAGGCGCGCACCCGCATTGTCCACCGCTCCGATGAGAACGGTGAGGGTGTTCCATTCCAGTCTTGCCAGATCGGGCGTAAATGGAACGGGCAGGCAGCCGATCTCTATCCCGAAACCGCGGGCGTAGCGCTCGGCCAGGACCTCTGCCTTGTAGCGCCCGATTTCTGCGGGACAAAAATTCTGGCGAGGGATATTGCTGGCTTCAACGATATCCGGGTCAACCAGCGTCAGCGAGACATTCTTCCCTGCCCCACGTAAGAGCGAAACCATGCAGGCAACATGCCGCGCCAGAAAACTGCCCGTTCCTCCCAGTCCAACCATGATGAGCCGGATGCGCTCGGCCTGAAAGGGCAACACGGGCAAGGCCTGAACATAGCTCAAATCAAGCTCCATGCGATCCCTCTTCCCCAGAGTCGCCGACGAGAGAGGGTATCCTCTCATACCACTGCTCTCTTACAACACGATCCGTCACTCCAGCCGGGAGAGCGAGCAACGAGGCGGCAGGAATCTCCCAGAAGTGACCATAGATGCCTATACGCAGGCGAATCTCGGGACCATGACACGCCTCACCGCCCAGGCGACCCAGAACACCGTACAGGCGGAAGCCCTGTTCGTCTGCCGTATCGGTCCCGGAGAAAAAAGCCGGCATCCGATGATGGCTATGAATTTCTATCAGTGTATTGGCATAGAGCGCGCGGTCTAATGCATCCGCGCAAGGGGCAACGCGCGCAGGCTGTTGCTCCTGGGCGGGCATGGTAAGTTGCCATCCCCATTGGCTGTCAAAGCTCAGGTAAAACAGGCTCTCCAGTGGATTGTCTTCTGATGAACGCGCCTCATACGCTTGCCTGAATATCTCAGAGACCAGCCAGACATCGACCGGCGGATACAAGAGGCGCACATATGGTTCAACAGGATAGAGTCCTCTAATAGGGACGGGCGGAGTTGCCACCGGAATGAGCGCTTCAAGACCCTCGCGTCTGGCCCACGCGAAGACTCCATTGCGGGCGATCACATATCCGCGCGGCCAGGGAATGGCCGGCAGCGTCGGCTGCTCCATAAGCATATGCCCGATCAGTTTTAAAGGAGTTAAAGCCATTGATCAGTTCCCTTTCTCAAGAGGTAGTAGCCAACAGCATCGTTCAAGGTGCGAATTTCTTGCCCGCTACCCCATAGCAGCGAGCGTTGGAAGTAAGGCATGAGATCCTCGACCGGATAGCGAGATGCTTTTGCTTTAGCAAGAGCGAGCAACTGGCGGCGCACATCATGTGGATACTCCTCTGATCTTCCTGCTGCCATGTCCTGATTAAATGGACTCTTGATAAACAGGAGCCAGGCCTCTTTCAAGGTTTGGGCCGAGGCCTCCGGCGGGCGATTGGTGCCGAAGCAGATATGCCCATCTGGATAGACATTGGGCAATGGAACTTGAAACAGCGGGGCCGATGGATTGCAGTGATCGCTTTTGAGCGCCCAGACATAGTAGGTTGTATGCACTCCAGCAAACACAAGCGCCGGGAGGGGCGATGTGATAACCTGTGGCTCATCAGCATTCTCTCCTAAAAGATGGAGCCGGTGCTTCCTCGGCGGTATGAATTTCACGAGGAAGGTCCCCGCCGGTCCGCTTCCGCAGCGCACCACGCTCTCCGGGAGCCACCCGCTGTCAACCGGCTCATGGATGAATGCGGCCCTCAGACTCTCGGGGGCAAGTCCTTTGCAGATGAGTTCTGGCCCGCGACGGTAGTACAGAATGTACTGCCCACGTGTAAAAAGGAGGGCAGCATCGTACTGGGCGTGGGCTGCCAGGTGCCTGATAAGCGCGCTGGCCGTCGCTTCCTCCTGTTTTGTTTTCGCCAGTTCGTCTAGTTCGTCGTATTCTGTGCCTGATTCCATAGGTCCACGACCTTCCTTAATCGCTGCGGATCGGCGGCAAGCCAGTCCGACAGCTCATTGGCCTGCTCAATCATCGTCCGGGCCTCGGCCCAGTGCTGCGCCAGCAGGGCGATATCATCCAGATGCCAGAACATGTCTTCACACGGCATCTCATCGGTGGGATCGAGAAACGCATTGTCCGTCGAGTGGTTGATCATGCGTAAGGCAATCGGAAGATAGCAGAGCGGCGCCTCTTCACCCTGGCACAAATCCGTCAGGCGGTTGAGAGAAAGGCCCCCAGGTGAACGCGCGGCCTGGCGAAGAATATCTCGTACACAGCGCACCTGCTCGTCTTCCCCTGCTTCCTCGGAATCTTCGACCAGCAGTAATAGCATCTGCCACCCTGGCTCGAAGTCCGACCAGGGCCGATTCCACAGGTCGATACCATACGGCCAGAGCGGGATAGTAGAAAGGCGTTCCTCCTCATCGGCACACATGAGAAGGTGATCGAGCGCGAATGGGAAGAGCCGCTCTTCAATCAGTCGAATGCAGCTCAACTCTGCCTCACTGTAGGTATTTTCATCCTCCGGCAGCAACTTGTCCTGATCCCTCATCCAGTCACGCGGGAACTCTTGAGGGAAGTACTTGTGATAGACGGTCATCAGGTGTGCCGTTTCCTGCCGGTGACGAAGATACCGCTCAGCCTCCGAAACATTTGTGGGGAGAAGGTAACAGCGCACATGCTGGAAAGAAGCGATGTCGTAGGGCATAGTTTCTCACTTCCCCGCCTTAATCGTCCAGCTTTTGGTCTTTGCTCGTCTGCTCCAATCGGCTGATACCAGCAGTCATCATCCTCAGACACACTTGACCTCTCACCATCTTGACAGTTTCATTACCGACAGAAAGAGGAATATCTTCCTCAAGCGGGGCATTGGTCCGATAACAACAACTGCCGAGCGCCTCGCAGACATATCCGTTCTCAGTCAGAAGCGTTACGACGCGCTGATCAGGTATCAGGCACTCGATCAGAGCCTCTTTGCGTTGCATTATGAGGCTTTGTCTGCTCTCAATTAGCTCTTTCAAGGCGACGAATATCACATCTGCCACCTGAGCACCAAAGACGTTTTGCACCCAGGTCTTTGAAAGTGTGGCAAGGGCCGACTCAGCGTATGCAATGTCTTCTTCTGGAGATTGCTCCTGCGGTTCTTTATCATCCCATCCCGTCTCCTCCTCACTCGTTTCAGACAAAGTTGATATGCTCACATCGAGGATGGACTCCATCGCCTTCTTCGCTCTCAGGTAGGAGAGCAACTGCCCCGCGCATGCGGGATCAACGACAAACTCCAGAATTATTTCATCTCCACTGGAAAAACATCGCTCTTCGGCTTGAAGTCCGAAGAGTGTCTTGATCTTCACTTGAAGCGCTGCCCAGCGAGAAGGGAGAAGTCGAACCAGTATCTGCTGCTTTTCCATGACAGCCAACCTTTCTAAAAAACAAAGACCAGGTGCGTGATGCACCTGGCTCGATGCGATCATTTCTATAGCCCAGAGGGCACATCTGAGCTGGCGACTGCTCTTGCAGCTGTGAGCACTCGCAGGGCTGCTGCGATATGGCGGTCTTCACCATCGCCACGCTTGAGCGCATCGTCAATGCGTGGTTGCGCTTCCAGGACTGCGGGCAGATCGAATGCGCCTCGCGCCTCCAGAAGATGCATTTCACAGGACACCTGCATGATCGGGTTAATAGAGGCAGGAGCCTCCAGCAGAATGGACAAGAGACGCGATATGCCTTTCGGACCGGGCTGCTTCACAAGCGTGATATAGTGCTGACCATTGCGCATCTCACGCTGAAAGGTTGCGCCTGCTGCAATCTCAAAATTGGGGCGCAGAGCATCGCGGAGCAACTGATCGCTCTCCTGGACGGTCGCGCCTCCATTTGCAATCGTATCGTCGATCTGGTATTCCTGGCCTTCAATTTTGACGGTAGCCATGTTGTTCGTATCCTTTCTATTGTTAAGCTTCTTTCCTTTAGGTAATCTTGTTCTGCTGCGTTCCGAGCCAATCGAATCCGTTGAAGACGAGATCTCCTTCTGGAGGGATAGCGGTTGGAACTGGCGGAATCGGGCAGGCCGAAGGTGGGGCCGGCGGTGCCTTCTTCGGGGAACTTTTCTCTTTGGAAGCCTGAGCTGGCTTCTGCGCTGATCTGGATACCGCTCCTGCCACACTGGTTTTCTTTGCCAGACGCTCTTCATGTCGCTGCTTGCGTGCGGGAAGCTGGCGCGCCAGTTCCTCAAAAAGAGAGACAAGCGCGGAAGGAAAAGGACCACCCAGTTCATCCTCCGGTAGCAGACGATACAGGGGCGCGTCTTCCTTGTTGGCTGTGCCATTCTGCACACTCAAGAGCACCTGCCGGGGATGGCCGCCCTCTTTCCTCGGACGAAATTGCACCACGGCAACAATAGTACATTTATCGAAATCGTAGAGATCTTCCGGTTGAAGCGCTCTGGGGGTTGAAGAGGAAACGGAAGCCGCAGACAAAGCAGCCGTCGTTGTTCCCTTCTGTTCAGGCGCTGCCTGCCTGACTGTTGTTTCTGAGGGAACTGCCACCTGGTTAGCAGGCGGTGGAGGTTGGTGCATCATGCCTCCTTTTCGTAGTCATGGCTGTCATCGCGCGCCTTTAACCTGGAAATGATCAGCCTGTCGGACAAAACACTGGCCTGGCTGTGGGCAAGGACGGCGAGCGTGAAACCACGGTCCGGCCGGGCGCACCAGCGCAGATGCATCTGCTCCAGGACAGCAAACACTTCCTCTGTGCAACAAGAGATGCACACGCCCTCACGGATGTATCCTGCCTGTTGATACAGGGCACGGGGAGCAGGTTGCATGTCTCTGGCAATCAGAAGCACGGCATTGCCGCGATCTCCCTCTTTGTCAAACCCCAGTTCCTTGCGGGACATGGGGAGATCACAAACATAGGTGGTATCAATCGTCATCATCGGTTTTTTCTCCTGGTGTGGGGCTGAAAGAAAGTCGCGCTGGTTTTTTTTGTCACCAGCGCGGTTAGCCTTCCCCCACGATCAATTGTTCTCGCACGATAGCGAAGGGACAAGCCTACAAAGAGTCACTCTTATTCGCTTGTCTCGTAGAAGTGTAGCGCTGTGTTTCCGTTCCGCTCTTTCCCCGCGATCAGCTTTTTCCTGGCCGTCTCATTTACCGAGCCATCGCTGTACTGGATGAGCGCGATGTTGGTGATGGGCAGTCCCAGGAAAAAGCCTGGCAGCCACGCCGTCACCTTTTCGCCGGTAGGCGTATAGGTATAGGTCGTGCTGCCGATGCGACGCACGCAGAGCGGCAACTCGCCTTCCCGTTCAATGGCCTGGATGGCCTCTTCGCGCGGAAGCACCTCCCACAGCTTGAAGATGCAGGGACCGACGCGCTCACGCTCGAATCTCTCGTCAAGCGCTTCTTTCTCGCCTGGTTCCATGTTTCCAGGCTGAAAGATCTCATCATACAAACGCCGGTCATGGCGAGGGAGGTCCTTCTCGCAATGCCTGGGAGGCAGGAGATCGCACCAGGATGCGATAAAAGCGCGTGGGTGCGCGAGCAACATGCGGCTGCGGCGGGTAAGCTTACTGAGATCCATTTGAGGGTTCAGCCGCCGGGAGGCGCCGAGACTCCGCGTTTCCTCGATATAATCGGTCGCCTCCGGGTAGTGCTCCGCGCCAACCCAGATCAACACGTCGTAGATGGGCCTGTTCGTTTCCGGGTCGAGAACAGGTGAGCCGGAGGCCGGGTCGGTCCGCACCCAGAGCTGCGGCTTATTCACCAGATCTAGCCCCTCCGGCAGCGGGATAGGCGGATCGAATAAGAAGTGTTCGAGCGGGCTGCCAAATGGGCTGAGGCCGCATTCGGCGTATACTCCACCCGGTTTGCGCTCTCCGCAACCACGTGGGGCAGGTATGGCACGATCATCAAACATGCGTCTTTTCTGCTATCTGAAACGTGTTCAAACGTATTCAAACCATTTCAGTTGCGGTGAAAACGTCCGCACACCGCACGGGATCGCCCGTGTGTGGCCCTGGCCGGGCAAGGAACCTCATCAGGATATTGCGCGCGCTATTGTCGTCACGATCCATGATGAGTCCACAATTCCTACAGCGATAGGTCCGTTTCCAGAGGGGCATGGCACACGTGTGCCCGCACTGGCTACACGTTTTTGACGTATCACGTTCATCTAAGAGTACCAGTTCTTTCCCAGAGAGGACACACTTGTAGAGCAGCATTTGCACAAAGCGGTAGAGGCCCCAATCATTGTAGACGGCCCGGTTCAGATGCTTGTTGCGTTCCGCGTGCGCCTTTATGACCATCTGCCGTTGGGAAAGCTCACCGATCACCACAGTGCTCTCAACCAGTCGGTGCGCGATGAGATGGGACGCTTTGTGCAGACAGTCCTGTTGCTTGTTGCGCTTCTTTTCCGAGACACGCCGGTACACCTTCGATAAATGGATGTAGCGGCGTGATCCCTTCTTGCAACGATCTCTCTTCGAGCGAATTTTGTCCAGTTGTCGGTTGTACCACCTGTTTCCCTTGAACCCGCCAATGTGGTAAAAACGCCCTTGCTCATTGACGCCTGTCGCCAGCGTCTTGATCCCCAGATCGAAGGCAACGACCTTGCCTGCTTGCGGCGGCTGCTCTTGCTCCTCGTAGGTGAACGAAGCGGAGTAGTTGCCCCGTGCATCCCGACTGATCGCTACCTCTCGGAAGTTCGCCGGCGGCTCTTCGGTCAGATGCGCCTGCACGTTGGGGTAGCGCTTGTTTTTGCCTTTCCCCCCGGTCGGCAAGATCAGCATGTTCCCCTCGATCTTAAGATACATGGCCGGGTAGCAGAGCGTGAAAAAGCAGTGACGGGGGCGCACTCGCGGAAATCCTGGTTTCTCCCCGTTCTTCACCCGCCGCCAGAAAGCTTTCATGGCCTTATCCAGGCGAAAGTACACCTCGTGCAAAAGCTTGCCGTAGACCTGACATAACTCAGGATCGTACTGCTTGCTCTCTTGTAAGGTTTCTTTCGCTTTCTTCCATCCCGGCCACTTCTCACCCTGACGCAAGCGCAGCACCCACCAATTGTACAACGCCCGACATTTGCCCTGCATGAACTCTAAGGCTTCGGCGTCCTTCTGGCTCACTTCCAGTTTGATCTTCTTACACAGGAACATGCTTCACCTTCCTGGGGGAGGGATGATTCTCATGCGCTCATCGAATATACTTTCTGGGCTGCCCATTGAACGCTGACTCCTTTCTTTCGGGTAGTGACGGGGCTACCGGGGTAGCCCCGTTTTCCACGGGCTAATACGTGACCATCACCAATTGAATGCGGCTCGGATCGGCGGGAAGCTGGTCGCTGCGTTCCTCTTCGATGGACGCGCTCTCGACCCCCGGCGTCGAGAGCAGGAGGCGGGTTGCCTGCGCTTTCGTCTTGCCCGCAATGCGCTCGGTGATCGCTGCCCGTTCGGACTCGTTGATCTGATAGGTCCAGGTGCCTGCCCCTTTGACGGTGAGGATTACGGCTCCGTGTGGCCGGTAGGTCACAGCCGTGATGCTGGCCTGGATCGTGCCCGTGGGCTGGTAGCCAGGGCCAGGTTGTGTAGCAGCGTGCGTGACCAGTTGCGCGACTTCTGCCTCAAAGGCGCTGGTCCGGTACGCTTCCCCGGTACACACGAGGCTGACCGTGACCTGGACTGCGGTTGCCTCTGTTCCGGCCTGATGATCGGGACTCACCAGCGGCGTGCAGGGCAAGGGCACAATCAGCGTTTCATCGCTTCTTACCTGAGTCTGGAATGCTGCCTGCATGCTGCGGGTCAGGCTCGCTTCCAGGTTAGTCGCTGCGGCGCTGATGTCATGGGCCGAAACCATTGGAAAGCTCCGGGCGTCTTGCCCGCCGGTAAAAGCGGAGTTGGCTACAAAGATGTTATCTCGGCAACACTTCCCGGTGATATCTCCAGCGCTGATATTGCCAGAAGGGCCGGGGGTGAGCGCGTGCGCCCATACTGTCGTTTGTCCCTCTGTCGGGGGCATGGCGGCGGGGATCACCGCCTCGCTGTCCGTAATGACTTCTGTGCCATCGCTGCCGGTGAGCATGGTTCCCACAGGGATGACCTGCGGGGCTGGAAGCGCAT
>Ga0209810_1003250_pt1 | contig 17421 bp, 16 predicted proteins | sample Coa_R1_7_FD_187159 | JGI IMG/M metagenome (GOLD analysis project Ga0209810, IMG submission 187159) | Surface soil microbial communities from Centralia Pennsylvania, which are recovering from an underground coalmine fire - Coalmine... | ecosystem: Environmental > Terrestrial > Soil > Unclassified...
GAGGAGTTCGCCGTCGTGATGGACGGCTGCGGAGGCGAGGACGCCGTCCGCGTGGCGGAGCGGGTGCAGACCCGTCTCGCCGCCGTGGATTTCCCCGGCATCGGCCGGATGACCGTCTCGGTCGGCCTCGCGCTCGGCCCGGAGCACGCGATGAATCCTCGCGAGCTCGCCGCCTGTGCGGAGGCGGCGATGATGACCGCGAAGGCGCAGGGGAAGAACCAGGTCGTCCTCTACCACGAGGACGAGACGAGCCGGCCGAACACGCCCGGGATCGAGCGCGACGTGCGCTCGATCGCGCACCTGAAGATGCTGCAGAGCCTGACCGGGAAGCTCAACCGGCTCAACGACGTGCGGGAGATCGGCGAGGCGATCGCGGCCGAGCTCCGCTCGCTCGTCGACTACCACAACTGTCGCGTGTTCGTCTCCGACGGGGACGAGCTCATTCCGGTCGCGTTCCTCGGCGAGCTGACGTCGACGGCGGAGTCGCGCTCGCTCGACATGCTGCGCACCCGGGTCGGCCGGGGGATCACGGGCCGCTGCGCGCAGCTCGGCGAGTCGATCGTCGTCGCGGATGCAGCCAACTGCGAGTTCGGCAAGCTGATCGAGGGGACCGACCCGATCGAGGAGTCGCTCCTCGCAGTGCCGCTCCGCTATGGGAGTCGCGTGGTGGGCGTGATCGTCGTCTCGAAGCTCGGGCTGAACCAGTTCGACGAGGACGACGTGCGGCTGCTCGAGGTGCTCGCGGGCCACGCCGCGGTGGCGGTCGAGAACGCGAGCCTGTACGAGTCGGCGAGGCGCGAGGCCGAGAGCGCGACGTCGCTGCTCGAGTTCGGTCGAGAGCTCGCGACCCTCGTCGACCTCGACGACATCGCGAGGCGCGTGACCGAGCTCTCCGCCGAGATCCTCGACAGTCGCAACACGTCCTTCTACCTCGAGGCGGACGGCGAGCTGCTCCTTCGCGCCGAACACGGGCATTCGCCGGAGACGGCCGAAGAGCTCGCCGCGCAGAGCTATCCCGTGGCCGCGCTCGATGCGCGCCGCGACCCGTACATCTCCGAGCCTCAGGACTACGAGCCTGTGATCGGCGAAGCCCCGGTGCCCGGCGGTCGCTACGCGGTCGCGCCGTTCGCTGTCGACGGCCGGACGGGCTGCCTCGTCGCGCTCGTCGAACGGAGCGACTTCGGGGAGCGCGAGCTTGCCCTGCTCGGCGGGCTTGCGCAGCAGGCGAAGCTCGCGATCGCCAACGCATCGAGCTACGAGGGTCTAGAGCGGACGTTCGTCTCGACGGTGGAGGCGCTCGCGAACGCGCTCGAGGCGAACGACGAGTACACCTCGACGCACGCGCGCTGGATCACCGATCTGTCGCTGCGGGTCGGACGGGAGCTCGGCCTCGACGAGCGCGCGCTGAAGCGACTCGAGCTCGGCGCCCTCCTGCACGACATCGGCAAGATCGGCATTCCGAGCGACGTGCTTGCGAAGCCGGGGCGCCTGACCGCCGCCGAGCGGAAGCTCGTCCAAACCCACCCGGAGCTCGGGGAGCGGATCATCGCCCCGATCGACCGGCTCCAGGTCGTGCGGCCGATCGTCCGCCACTGCCACGAGCGGTGGGACGGCCGCGGCTATCCCGACGGGGTCGCCGGTGAGAGCATCCCGCTCGAGTCGCGGATCATCTTCGTCTGCGACGCATATCACGCGATGACCACCGACCGGCCGTATCGGCGGCGCCTCAGCCACCGGGAGGCGGTGCGCCGCATCGCGGAGGCGTCGGGCAGCCAGTTCGACCCGCACGTGGTCGAGGTCGCCCTGCGCGTCCTCGAGCAGTCCCAGGACAGCTAGCTGCTAGCCGGCGGCCGCGAGCTCCGGCTCGCCGCCCTCGAGCGTGTGGGCGAGCCGGCGGAAAGGTCCATCGGCGGCGAGCAGCTCTCGTTCGGTGCCGCGCTGGATGATCTGGCCGTTCTCGACGACGAGGATCTCGTCGGCGCGCCGGACGGTCGAGAGGCGGTGGGCGATGATGATCGACGTGCGGCCTCTTAGAAGCCGGTCGAGCGCCTGCTCGATCAGCACCTCGGTCGGCCGGTCGATGTTCGACGTCGCCTCGTCGAGGACGAGGATCCGCGGGTCGGCGAGCAGGGCCCGCGCGATCGAGATCAGCTGGCGCTCACCCGCGGAGAGCCCGGCGCCGCCCTCGCGCACTTCGTGGTCGAGGCCGCCCGAGAGCCGGGCCGCAACGCGGTCCACGCCGACCGCCGCGGCCGCGGCTTCGACCTCCTCGTCCGTCGCGTCCGGCTTCGCGAAGCGGATGTTCGACGCGATCGTGCCGCTGAAGAGGAAGGGGTCCTGCAGCACCACGCCGAGCTGGCGCCGGTACGAGCGGAGCTGGACGTCGCGGAGATCGTGGCCGTCGACGCGCACCGCCCCCTGGTCGGGGTCGTAGTGGCGGCCGATCAGCCGCGCGAGCGTGGACTTGCCGTGGCCCGACTCGCCCACGAGCGCGAAGCAGCCGCCGGGCTCGATGTGGAACGAGACCCCGTGCAGGACGGGATCCCTGCCGTAGGCGAAGACCAGCGAGTCGAGGTCGAGGTCGCCTTCGATGCGCGACAGCGGCTTCGCCCCGGGGCGGTCCCGCACCTCGGGCTCCTCGTCGAGGATGCTCGCGATCTTCACCATCGCCGCGCCCGCCGACTGCAGCTGGCCGTACACGTCGGAGAGCTCCTGCAGCGGCTGGAAGACCAGCTGCAGGAGGTAGATCGCCGTGATCAGGGTTCCGATCGTGAGCGTGTGGTGCTGGTACAGGTGCGAGCCGAAGTAGAGGACGGTGCCCATGGCGAGGACGCCGAGGAACTCGATCGAGGGGAAGAAGGTCGAGAAGATCTTCTGGACATACGTCGCCTGGGCGCGGTTCGCGTCGTTGAGGGCGTCGAACTCGGCCTGGAAGCGTCGCTCGCGATTGAACGCCTGCACGACCGCCATTCCCGCCACCGACTCCGCGATCTGCGCCGTGACCGCCGCGATCCGGTTGCGCTGCTCGACGTTCGCCGCGTGCGAGACGCGCTGGAACCAGCGGGAGAGGATGAGCGCCGGCGGCAGCACCGCGAAGGAGATGAGCCCGAGCCGCCAGTCGGCGATGAGGAGCGCGGTGACCGCCGCCGGCAGGAGGATGACGTTCGAGACGAGGGTCGGCATGCCCTGCGAGAGCACGTCGGAGACGGCGTCAACGTCGCTCGTGATGCGCGCGATGATCCAGCCGGCCTTCTGTTGCGAGAAGTACCGGAGCGAGAGGCCGGTCAGGTGGTCGAACAGATTGCGGCGCAGGCCGATCACGACCGCCTGGCCGATCGTCGCGAGCCCACGGATCAGCCGCGCCTGCAGCACCCAGCCCGCTGCCGCGACGCCGAGATAGATCGCGACGGCGATTGAAAGGTAGTGGAGGTTGCCGACGAGGTCGCCCCGTTTGTTGTAGACGGCGATTCCGTGGTCGATCGCAGCCCGGACGATGAGCCAGCCGCCGGTCTGCGCCGCGGCGTTGCCCGCGCCGACGACCACCATCAGCACCGCGAAGAGCTTGCGCCCTTCCATGTACCGCCAGAGGCGCCTCACGCGGCGATCACCTCGTCCCCGAAGAGCGTTGCGAACTCGCCGCCTGCGCGCAGCAGCTCGGCCGGCGTCCCCGACTCGACGATTCGCCCGTCGAGCAGAACGACCGCGCGGTCGGCGATCTCGACCGTGGAGAGGCGTTGCGTCGCCACGAGAACCGTGCGGCCGGCGAGCGCGGGCCTGAGGCGCTTGACGAGGCGCCGTTCGGTGAGCGTGTCCACGGCCGAGAGCGGGTCGTCGAGCACGACGACGCGCGAGCCCGCGACGAGTGCCCGGGCGAGGGCGACGCGCTGCCGCTGTCCGCCGGAGAGGTTGACGCCACGCTCCCCGATCAGCGTGTCGTAGCCCTCCGGGAGCTTCGGCCCGAACGCGTCGACGCCCGCCGCCTCGCAGGCGGCGAGCACCTCGTCCCAGTCGGCGTCCTCGCGGCCGGCGGTGAGGTTCTCGCGCAGCGGCACCGAGAAGAGCACCGGCCGCTGGGTGACGAGGGCGACGTCCGCGCGGAGCTCGGCAATCGGGACGTCGCGGGTGTCTACGCCGCCGACGAGCACCCGGCCGGCCGTCGGGTCGTAGAAGCGGGGCAGAAGGTTGAGCAGCGACGTCTTGCCCGAGCCCGTGGGGCCGCAGACCGCGACGATCTCGCCCGGCTCGACGACGAGGTCGAGCTCGTGCAGGACGTCCACCTCGCCGCCGTACGCGAAGCTCAGGTTCTCGAAGCGGATGCCGAGCGGGCCCGGCGGGAGCGGCCGGGGATCCGCCGGCTCGGGTAGCGGCTCGATCCCTTCGAGCCAGCCGAAGCTGCGGCCGGCCGACGCGAGCGCCCGCTGTGCCAGGTCGAGGATCCAGCCGATCGCCTCGAGCGGCCAGACGAGCTGCAGGAGAAGGGTCTCGAAGAGGACGAACTGGCCGATCGTGATCTGCCCGTGGATGACGGCGCGGCCGCCGAAGAAGACGACCGCGGCGATCGAGAGAGCGGGGAGGTAGTAGAGGCCGGGGACGTGCTGCGCCTCGACGCCGGCCTGACGGAGCGCCGCCGAGCGGACGCCCTCGGCCCGGTCGCCGAAACGCTCGCGCACGTCGTTCTCGCGGCCGAAGGCCTGCACCATCTCGATGCCCACCACGGCCTCGTCGGCTGCCTCGGTCACGTCGCCCTTCCGCGCCTGCACTTCCCGCGAGATCGGCGACACGCGATGCCCGAAGCGGTTGGCGACGTAGCCGATCGGCGGCAGCGCCACCGCTGCATAGAGCGTCAGCTGCGGATCGACGATCGCGAGGACGATCCCGGCCCCGATGATCATCATCACGCTCTGCATGCCCTGCACGAGGCCCCAGCCGATGAAGTAGCGAATGGGATAGAGGTCGTTCGTGGCGCGCGAGAGGACCTGCCCGGTCGCGTGGCGGTCGTAGAAGGCGCGGGGGTAGCGCAGGTACGCCTGGTAGAGAAGCTCCCGCATGCGCGCTTCGATTCGGACGCCGATCCGCGCGGTCGCGAACCGGCGGTTGAAGGCGATGGCGGCGCGCACGGCCGCGAGCCCGGCGATGATCGCGAGGTACGGCCAGAGCGCCTGCCGGTGATGGTGATGGCTCGTGTCGATCGAGTTGTCGATCGCACGCTGGATCAGGATCGGAATCGCGATCGAGATCAGCGTGTAGACGAGCGAGCACGACAGGCCGAAGACGCCGAGCTTCCACTGCTCGCGCCAGAGTCGGAGCAGGCGTCGGAAGGTCGGCAGCATGCCGAGGTCGGGCGGGTCGACTGAGCTCACATACGTGGACATGGCGAGACGCCCGGCGCAGCAGGCCCCCCTGCCTTCACGCACCGAGCAGACCGCCGACGATACCAGCGGCGGTGCTGTTCTAGTTGCGCTGTTTTCTGAGCTGCGGGTCGGCGAGCATGCTGCTGCGCTTGGGCTTGTGACCCGCGGTCTCGAGGTCCGCGTCGGGGGCGGGTTGCGGCAGCGGAGTCGGGGGCGGGGACGCGCCTGCGGGCTCCTGCTCGGCGGACGGCTTCGGCTTCGGCTCGCTCGGCGCGGAGCCCGTGAGCCGCTCGCGCTCCTGCTGGAGCTGGATGCGCAGTCCCGCCAGCTCCCGCTCGACCTTCCGGATCGCCTGCTCTCGCTCGTCGAGCCGCTCGCGCTCCGCCTTGGCGAGCGCGAGCTCCTGCACCGCCTCGCGCTCGCGGTTCTCGGCCTCTGCGATGGCCTTGGCGAGCTCGTCCGAGCGTTCCGGGCCGGCGGGCGCCGGAGCGCGCCGTCGGCCTTGCCGGCCGGCAACGTCGAGCCGGAGCCTCTCGAGCTCCCGCTCCCGCGCGGCGACGTTCCGCGCGTGCTCCCGCAGCGTCCGCTTCATCTCCTCGACCTCGGCGAGCGCCTGCTCGTAGCGGCCGCGCATGTCCAGCCCGTCGGTCACGTGTGGAAGTGTCGCTTCCAAACCGGCTGGTGGCAACCTGAATGCTCGTGAGCGTTTGGGCGTAGCGTCCCCAACGGCGGTAGATGGAGCGTACCGGGATCGAACCGGTGACCTCCGGCTTGCAAAGCCGGCGCTCTCCCAGCTGAGCTAACGCCCCGAGAGAGCTTCAGTGTAGAGGGCAGTTCGGCTCAGGCCGCGCGCTCGAGCCGTTCCTCGACCCGCGCGCGCGCCACGATCGACTCGCGGTCGCCGAAGCGCAGGCGGGCGCGGAGGGCCCGGTGCTCGTCCCAGAGCCGGTCGAGCCGCGCGTCGATCGCATGGATCTCGGCCCGCACCTCCGGGTCGTGCCGGTCGGAGAGCCGGTGCCAGAGCTCGGTTCGCTCCTCGCTCAGGCGCTCGATCTCCGTGTGGATCTCTTCGAGGGTTCCCATGCCGTCTACAACGGACGGCATGCCCTTCGCATTCCGCGCGAATCCTCAGCGTTACCGGAGGTGATATTCGCGCGGCTGTGGCCGGGTCCGTTGCGTGACGAGGAGCACGAGGCCGGTCCCCAGCCCGAACGCGAAGCCGCCGATGTGGGCGAAGAACGCGACGCCACCGCCCGCCTGCGGATGAAGCAACGAGAGCCCGCCGGTCCAGGCCTGCAACGCGATCCAGATGCCGAGGAACCAGACGGCAGGGATCTCGCGCAGGAGGATGATCCCGATGAAGATCACGGTCAGCACCCGCGCGCGTGGGAGGAGCACGAAGTAGGCGCCGAGCACGCCCGCGATCGCTCCGCTCGCGCCGATGTTCGGGATGCTCGCGGCGCTCGCTCCCGCAAATCCGAGCGTCACGGCGGTCTGCACCGCCATCGCGGCCACGCCTGCAGCCAGGTACCAGACGAGGAAGCGAACGTGGCCCAGGGCGTCCTCGACGTTGTTGCCGAAGATCCAGAGGAAGAGCATGTTGCCGAGAATGTGCTCCCAGCTCGCGTGCATGAACATGCCCGTGAAGACCCCTTCGTACCAGGGCAGCGCGTGAAAGCCGGGCGGGAGGTGGCATGGCCCATGAAGCGCGCAGGGGTAGAAGCCGTCGCGGAACACGTGCACGTCGACTCCCGGGCGCTTGAGCTCCCAGAACCAGACGAGGAAGTTCGCGACGATCAGCCCGACGGTGACGAAGGGAGTGGTGCGGCCGGGAACGCTGTCGCGGAGCGGGAGCACTGGCGCAGTTTAGGGATCAGTGCGACTTGACATACACACGCTTAGGTTTTATCCTGGTGTACGTAACAGGTATGTCCGCACCAAGGAGGAAGCACATGGCCACGCTTGTTCGCTGGGAGCCCTTCCGTGAGCTCGCCGCCCTCCAGAACGAGATGAGCCGCTACATGAACGGGCTCTTCGAGGGCAACGGCCAGGCCACGCAGAGCTGGGTTCCGACCGCCGACGTCTGGGAGACCGACGACGAGGTCGTCTATGCCTTCGACCTTCCCGGCATCCCCGAGCAGGACATCTCCGTCGAGCTCGAGGACGGCGCGCTGACGATCACCGCCGAGCGCACGCGCGAGCACAAGGTGGAGGATGGGAAGTACTTCCGCTTCGAGCGCCGCTTCGGCACGTTCTCGCGCACGATCGGCCTGCCGCAGGGCGTGAACGAGGAAGCCGTATCGGCGAAGTACGAGCACGGTGTGCTCGAGGTCCACGTTCGGAAGCCCGAGCAGCCGAAGCCCCGCAAGATCGAGATCGGCGTCGGCGACGCCCACAAGACGATCGAGGGCAAGGCCGAGGAGAAGTAGCGAGTCAACGGGTGCCTGGCACCGACCGGTGCCGGGCACCTGCCTTTCAGGCCGCAGCCAGCGCCTCGCGGATCCGGTCGGCGACCGCGGCAAGCTCGAGCGTCTCGCCCGAGACCTCGTGTAGCAGCTCGTCGGCCGTCGGTTTCTGGCCCTCCGCCCAGAGCTCGCGCAGCAGGGAGCCCGCCTCGCGACGCGAGAACCAGGCATTGCCGAAGCGTTCCCGCAGGTAGGCCCGCAGCTGGGACTCGAACGCCCACGCGCGGAGATACGCCGAGGCGTAGAAGCCGGAGTCGATGTCCCCGAGGTAGTCGGCGCCGGCGGGCTCGACCTTCGTCGCCTCGCGCAGCAGCTCGACGTAGCGCGGCCTCAGCGCGGTCACGTCCTCCGCCGAGTGGAAGTCGAGCTCGTACAAGAGCTTCGCGCAGTAGCGCCGCACGAGCCAGAGGAGCTGCGCCGCCCCTTCGGCGGCGAACTCGTACGGGCGAGGGAAGCCGAGCCGCCGCTCGAGCCACGCCGGATCGATCGTCAGGAACTCGAGCAGCATGGCCCAGCCCTCGGTAACGGCGTTGTCGCCGAGTCTCCGCTCCTCGGGAGACAGGCCCGCGTCGGTGTGGGCGAAGTGCTCCGTGTGGCCGGCTTCGTGGAAGAGGGCGCGCCAGTCGTCGGGGCCGCCCTGCGGCTTCAGCACGAGCACCACGCGTCCCGGCACCTCGATCGGCGAGCAGAAGGCGCGTGGGTCCTTACTCGGGCGCTCCTCGAGATCGAGCTCGACGTTCGGCTGCGCCCGCAGATCGATGCCGAGGTCAGCGAGGGTGCCCTCGAGCGCCGGCAGCATCCGGTCGCGCGGGAACGCGGCATCCCACTCGGTCCCGCGCCATGCTCGACCGACGTCCCAGCGCGTCACGTCTCCCAACCCCAGGCCGATGCGCGAACGGAAGAATCGGTCGCCCGCCTCCTCCCAGAGGCCGTCCGTGTCGGCGAGGAAACGGCGGCATTGCCCCGCGAGCTCGTCGAGCGGAAAGCCAAAGCTGCGGTACAGATCGGCGTAGCTCTCGGCACCGAGCCGCCGGGTCTCGCGTCGAATCACCTCGGCCGCCTGCAGCTCGAGTGGGTTCAGGTTCTCCTCGGTGAGCTCGTTCCGGGCGGCCTCGATCCGTGCGCGTACCTCACGGTCTTCCTCGTTCATCAGCCGCGGCTTGAGCATGCGGAAGGGGATCTCGTCGCCCTCGACCGATGCGGTCACCGTCGCCTCGAGCTCGGCGACCCGCTCCTGCTGCTCGCTCACGAAGTTACCGAGATAGCCCTCGCACGCGAACTTCCACAGCTCGCGGCGGCGGCGATCGCCGTCGACCGACGCCCCGAGCGACAGCGCCGTCTCGAGCTGGGTCAGGCGCTCGTGCCGCTCGTAGATCGGGGCGAGCTCGTACGTCTCCTTGTGGCCGGCGAAGTGGAGGTACGCCTCCTCGTCGAGCTCGGCGATGAAGCGGTCGGCGTCGGCGCTCAGCGCGTCGATCTCGCCTTGCTGGAGCGGCCCCGGCATGCGGATTCGTAGGATAGACCCGTGCGGGAGATCTCCCTCAAGACCGAGCGCAAGACGCAGCTGATCGAGATCACGGACCGGATCCGGGAGGCGCTCGACGGATCGAACGGTGCGTCGGCGGCGCTCGTCTACGTGCCGCACACGACGGCCGGCGTCGCGATCAACGAGCGCATCGACCCCGAGCTCGTGACGGATCTCGAGAACGCGTTCAGGCGCGTCGTCGACGACGACTGGGAGTGGCGGCACGAGGACGCCGACGGGCCGAACGCGGCATCGCATGCGCGAGCCTCGCTCGCGTCGAGCCCGCAAGTCCTCATCCCGCTCCGTGACGGGAGCCTTGCCCTCGGCACGTACCAGGGCGTCTTCTTCTGCGAGTTCGACGGCCCGCGCGAGCGCAAGATCTACGTCGCGACGCTCAGTTAGCGATGGCCGCGCCCGTCGCCAAGGGCGACGAGCTCGAGCTCGACGTCGACTCGCTCGCCTACGGCGGCAACGGAGTGGCGCGGCTAGATGGCTTCGTCGTCTTCGTGCGGCGCGGACTGCCGGGCGACCGCGTCCGGGCGCGCGTGACGAAGGTCAAGCGCAGCCACGCCGAGGCGCTGGCGACCGAGGTCTTGCGCCCCGGGCCCGAGCGGGTCGAGGCCCCGTGCGCCCACTTTCCCGCCTGCGGCGGCTGTCGCTTCCAGGATCTCGCCTACGAGGCGCAGCTCGAGCAGAAGCAGCTCCAGGTCCGCGACGCGCTGCAGCGCCTCGCAGGCATCGCCGAGCCGCCGCTCGAGCAGATCGTCCCCTGCGAGCCGGAGATCTTCCACTACCGCAACAAGCTCGAGTACTCGTTCACCGCGACGCCGGACGGCCCGGCGCTCGGCTTCCACCGAGCGGGCCGCTGGGACGAGGTCCTCGAGATCGAGCGCTGCTGGCTCACCGACGAGCTGGGCAACTCGATCCGTGACGCCGTGCGCGACTGGGCGCGCGAGGAGGGGCTCGAGGCCTACTCGCAGGCCGACGGCAGCGGCTACCTCCGCCACCTCGCCCTCCGCCAGGGCCGGAACACGGGGCAGGCGCTGGTGCAGCTCGTGACCGCGCCCGGCGAGCGATTCGAGACGGGGTACCTCGTCGACGTGCTGCGCCGCTTTCCCGAGATCCGCTCGATCCACTGGTCGGTGAACGACACACCGGCCGAGGTGACGAACCTGCCCACCCGGCTCCTGTGGGGCGAGGAATGGATCGAAGAAGAGCTCTGCGGGCTGCGCTTCCGGGTGCGCCCGAACGCCTTCCTGCAGACGAACACCGCCATGGCCGAGCGGCTCTACGCCCTCGGCGGCGAGGCTGCCGGGCTCACCGGCGGCGAGACGGTCTGGGATCTCTACTGCGGGATTGGGACGATCGGGCTCTCGCTCGCGCGGAACGCGCTGACGGTGTGGGGGATCGAGGTCTCGGAGGAGTCGGTCGCCTGCGCGCTCGAGAACGCCGAGCTCAACGCGATCGCGAACGCCGCCTTCTTCGCCGGCAACGTCGGCGAGGTCATCGAGGAGCTGCTCGAGCGCTCGGGGCCGCCGGACGTCGTCGTCGTCGACCCGCCGCGCGCGGGCCTCGCGGGAAAGGCGCTGCGGCGCCTCGGCCGCATCGGCGCGCCGCGGCTCGTCTACGTCTCCTGCAACCCGACCACCCTCGCCGGGGACGTGAAGTCCCTGCGCGAGGACTACGGCTACGAGCTGCGGCGCGTGACACCGCTCGACATGTTCCCGCACACGCCGCACGTCGAGTGCGTCGCGCTGCTCGAGCAGACGGCGTAAGGTCCTGGCATGGCCGAATCGCCCGAAGAGGACCAGGCACTCGAGAACCTCGACGAGGCGACGCGCGACGCCGCCTGGGACGAGCTCGACAAGGAGGCGGACCGCGAGCTCGTCGCTGCCGGCTGGGGAGGGCTGGGAGTGCTCGCGCGGTTTGGACGACCTCGCCTCTTTCGCCGGGGCAAGGGCGACAAGGACGACAAGGACGGGAGCTAGTCCGGCCGACGCGGCCTGAGCCGCCGCCAGAGCAGATCGGCGTTCGCGACCAGGAAGCCGAAGGAGAGGAACGGCAGCGCCGGCAGGCCGCTTGCGTTCGTGGCGTTGGCGAGGACGAGTGTCAGGGCGTACATCCCGGTCATCGCGACCCACGTCCAGCCGGGCCTGAGCCCCCAGCGCACCGTCGCGGCGAGGAAGAGTGCGAAGAAGAGGACGTCCGGAGGCCCGAGACCGGCCGCCGGCCCGCCAGGTGCGACGAAGGCGACCGCGACCGCCGAGTAGACCTCGATGTGGTGGGTGACGATCGTGTGCGTCGGGCCGGCGGCGACCGAGATCGCGTCGACGAAGGGGATGATCAGCGCGATGAGGAGCACCCAGCCGAGCTCCTCGAACAGCCAGAGGAACGCCCAGCCGGCGCACGTGTACGCGCCGAGCTTCATGAAGTTCGAGACGAGGTGGGAGTCCGCTTCCCACGTCGCAACCGCGGCAGCGAGGAAGACGACGAGCCCGACGACGACGATCCGGCGGCGCGACCAGAGCGGCAGCGCCAACAGGATGAGCGCCAGCGTGGCCGGCAGCACACCGGCGGCGATGACGGCGACCTCCGGCCAGTTGCCGACCCTGCCCACGCGCGGCGCGACGGCGTCCCACGTCACGACCGCTGCGGCGACGAGGACGAACGCCCCGACGCGCAGGCGCTTCCGGAAATCCGGGCTCAGTACGGGGGCGTCTGGCTCCACCACTCGCCGAGCACCTTGAAGGCGTTCCAGAACGCCGTCTTCGCCGGCTGCTCGTCGAGCGACTCGTCGATGTCGGGCGTGACGAGCCCCTGGATCGTCGGGGTGTACTCCTGGAGCTCACCCTCGACCAGCTGGAGCTCGCGCGCGAGCGGGAACCCCGCTGCGTTCAGGAAGGCGACGGCGTGCTCGCCCATCGCGACGACGAGCTTGGGCTGGACGATGTGCAGCTCGCGCAGGAGAAACGGCCTCGACTCCTCCTCGTCGCCGCCCGCGAACTTGAGGCAGTTCGTACCGTAGATCGCCATCGGGTCGACGTGCAGCCGCTGCAGCGACTTGAGGAGCGCGTTGCCCGCGCGGCCGTAGAACGCCACCCCCTCCTGCAGCTCCGACGCCTTCGGCGAGTACTTGAGGAGAAAGACGTCTGCGAGCGGGTGGCCGGAGCCGAGCACCGGCACGCGCGTGCCGCCGGAGGCGTTCGCGAGCTCGTCGCCGAGAGCGTTGCTCTCGGTGATCGCCTTTTGCAGGTACTTCTCGTAGATCTCGTCGTTCGCCACGGTCACAGGATGCCCCGAGCGGTTTTCGGGATCAGCGGACCCGTTCCTTGGCTTGGGCCACCCACTTCAATCCCTGGAGGTAGACGAGCGACTTCGGGCGGCGCAGCACCTCGGCGTCGTGCAGCGAGACGAGGAACTCCTCGGGGCCGCTGAAGCGGCGCATGCGGACGGCTCCGGTTCCGACCCCGGCGAGGACGTGCGCATCGGAGCCGGCGCCGGGCGTGAGGTTGTACTTGCGGGCGAAGCGCAACGCCTCCTCGTTGTAGGCCTCGAACAGGAGCCGCGCGTTGTAGACCTCGAGCACGTCGATCTCGGCAAGGTGGCGGTGGAGGGTGGCCGGCTCGGGGATCGCATGCATGCGGTCGAACGGGTGCGGGAGGTAGACGAGGCCGCCCTGCGCGCGGATCGCGGCAACGGTGTCTCCGAACGACATGCCACGCTCGACCTCCTCGCGCAGGAAGAGCCCGATCACCTCGCCCTGATCCGCCGTCTTGACCTCCTCCCCGGGAATGACGAGCAGCCGGCGGCCACGGGCGCGCTCGACCGCCTCGAGAGCACCCCCGAAGACGTTGTGGTCGGTGACCGCGATCGCGCCGAGGCCCTGCTCCTCAGCGTGGTCGAGGAGCTCCTCGACGCCGATCGAGCAGTCGTGCGACCAGCTCGTATGGAGGTGGAGATCGGCGACGATCCAGTCGCGCTCTTCGAGTGGCGGCCTCGTCGTGTGGCTGCGGCGGCGCGAGGCGACTCGCTCGTAGATCTCCTCCACCCCGTCGGCGAGGACCCCGGTCGTCTGCGAGCGCGCCGCCGCGAGGCTCTCCCGAGCGCGCCGCGCGAGGAAGGCTTCGTCCTCGATCATCCGAGCCGTCTCGGCGGCCGCGAGCTCGGGTTGTTCGGCACGTCCGGGCGGGGCAGCGATCGCGACGCCGGCCGTCTGCGCTTCGGCGACGAGCCGTGGCAAGCCCTCGACTGCGGGGACGAAGATCGCGGCGGAGCGAAGGAGCTCGGCGCGGGCAACGCCGGTGCGCGCGGTGCGCACGCGCATCCTCCCTCTCAGCCGCGGTGAGGCGGCCGGCCGCGAGGCCGGAATCCGCGTTCGCAGGAGCACGAGCTCCCAGCCGGGCTGTTCCGCGAGCTCGCGGACGAGCGCGCGGAGCAGCGGCCGCTCGGTCTGCCGCCACTCGAGCACGACGAGTCGCTTCTTTTCCGCGGGAGCGAACAGCTCGGCGTCGATCCCGTGGGGAACGAGCTCATAGCGGCCGGGGAAGCGGGCGGCTGCCGCGTCGGCGACCTCGTCGTTCGTCGCCAGGAGCGCGTCGACGCGGGCGAGCAGCCGCTCCCTTTGCGCGCGGCCCGGCGGGTAGCCGAGTCGCTCGGGAGAGAAGAAGGTCGCCACCGTCAGCGCCGCGGAGTCGCGAAGCGCGAGATACGAGAGGCTCGGCAAGCCGGGCTCGAAGCCGTGCACCACGTCGAACCTGCCGCGCGCAAGAGCGAGCGAGAGGCTGGCACGCACTCCGACCGGCAGGCCCATCCGGCTGCGTCTCGAGATCGGGACGGCCGGGGCAATGGCGATCAGCTCCGGGTCGTCGTAGTCGCCGAGGAGCGCCCGCCGGCCGGCGGCGAGGTCGCGCGCGCGGTTCGAAGGAGCCAGGATCGTCACGACGTGCCCGCGGCGTCGCAGTTCGTGCGCGAGCCCGCCCACGTGCTCGTTCACGTCGTGCGGCTGCGACCAGGCGAACGGCGTGACGAGCGCGATCCGCACGTCGATCGAGTCTAGTGCCGAATCCCCACTAGAGCTCGAGCACCATCTCGTGCTGGCGGACGGCGACGGAGCCGCCGAGCTCACCGAGGACCTGTGCAGCCGGATCATCCGCCGGCAGGTTGAGGACGTAGACGTCGCCGTACGTGCGCAGCGCGCGAATCAGCGGATCGGGCTCGCCGGCGTACTGCTGCAGCTGGGCGGTCGAGCGGACACAGAAGAGCATCGCGCCGCTCTCCGTGACCAGGCCGCGCACGTCGTCGTAATGGGAGAGCGTGCCGTCGGCGCGCTGCCACGGCTCATGCCGTTCGGGAAGCTGGCCTTTCGCCTCGGCCGCGGGAACCTCTCGCCCGGCGAGCTCCTCCTCGGCGGACTGGAGGGTCCAGACCTCGACGTCCTGCACGGTCTCGTAGCCGAGCTTCTCGTAAAGGGCGAGGGCGCCGGTGTTCTCCACGATCACCTCGAGCCAGACGCGCTCCACGTCGCGCGACCGTGCCTCCTCGTGGAGGGCGCGCATGAGCGCCTCTCCGACGCCTGCCCGGCGCGAGCCCGGGACGACGCCCACGCCGCCGACCCAGGCGTCCCTGTCGCGGATGGCGAGATTTGCGAGCCCGACCGGGTCGCCGTCCCGAAACGCGACCCGCGACGCGTCCAGGTCGAAGTCGAACTTCTCCTGCATCCACGCAAGAGCGCTTGCGTCGACGTGCATCGGCATGAGGTAGCCCTCGTAGGCTGCGGTGAAGAGCTCCGCGCGCTCGCCCAGCGAGAGCGAACGCGCGGAGCGGATGTCGGGGGTCACTCCGCGGTGACGGGCGCCTCGGCCGGCGCGTGGCGGCGATTCTGCTCGATGAACTCCTCGGTGAGCTCGTACGCCTCGTCGTCGACGATCTGCTGCGGCGGCGACTTCATGAGGTACGAGCTGGGCCCGACGAGCGCGCCCGCGACGTTGTTGTTCAGCGCGAGCTTGGCGAGCCGCACGGCGTCGATCACGATCCCGGCGGAGTTGGGCGAATCCCAGACCTCGAGCTTGAGCTCGACGTTGAGCGGGACGTCGCCGAAGGACGAGCCCTCCATCCGGATGTAGGCCCACTTGCGGTCCGTCAGCCACGGCACGTAGTCGGACGGGCCGACGTGGACGTTCCCCGAGCCGAGGTCGTAGTCGAGCATCGACGTGACCGCGTTCGTCTTCGAGATCTTCTTCGACTCGAGCCGCTCACGCTCGAGCATGTTGAGGAAGTCGGAGTTGCCGCCGACGTTGAGCTGCATCGTCTTGTCGAGGTGGACGCCGCGCTCGCGGAAGAGCGACGTGAGCACGCGGTGCGTGATCGTCGCCCCGACCTGCGACTTGATGTCGTCGCCGATGATCGGCAGCCCCTTCTCCTCGAACCGCTTCCCCCAGTACTCCTCGCGCGCGATGAAGACGGGCATGCAGTTCACCATCGCGCAGCCGGCCTCCAGGATCTGCTCGGCGTACCACTTGGTCGCCGCCTCGGAGCCCACCGGGAGGTAGTTGACGACGACGTCGGTCTTGGTCTCCTTGAGGATCCCGACCACGTCGTCGGTCTTGCCGTGCGCCTTCTCGACGACCTGCGACAGGTACTTGCCGAGGCCGTCGTGGGTCATGCCGCGCGAGACCTTCACGCCGGTCTGGGGGACGTCCGCGAAGCGGATCGTGTCGTTGGGGTGCGCCCAGATCGCGTCGGCGAGATCCTCGCCGACCTTGCCCTTGACGACGTCGAACGCCGCGGTGAACTCCACGTCCCGGACGTGGTAGCCGCCGAGGTTGACGTGCATGAGCCCCGGGACGAACTGGTCGTCCGGCGCGTCCTTGTAGTACTCGACGCCCTGGAGCAGTGAGTTCGCGCAGTTCCCTACGCCGACGAGCGCGACGCGGACCTTGCCGTCGTCGAGGCGTGCCCTACCGTTCGTTGCTGCCACTGGTTCCTCCGGAAAGTTGCTTGCGGACGTGCAGGATGCGCTGGACGACCGTGAGCCAGGCCGTCGCCGCGAGGGCGACGATTGCCCACGGGAGACCGCCCCACGGCGCGAAGACGAGACCGGCGGTGATGAGGACGACCCGCTCGGCCCGTGAGCCGAAGCCGACGTCGCCGCGCAGGCCGAGGGCCTCGGCGCGGGCGCGCGTGTACGAGACGAGGAACGAGCCGACGACTGCCGCGACGGCGAGCACGACGGCCCAGTCCCTCCCGTGGCGGGAGAAGACGAGCGCGATCGCAGCGAGCATCGCGCCCTCGCCGACCCGGTCGGTCGTGGAGTCGATGAAGGCACCGAACGGGGTCGACTTGCCGCCCACGCGGGCGAGCGCGCCGTCGAGGATGTCCAGCAACGAGCCCACCACGAAGATGCCGGCCGCGAGCCAGTAGATGAGCAGCGTGCCGGCTCGATCCTCGAACGGGACGAGGATCGCCGCCGCGAGACAGAGCGTGACGCCGGTCCCCGTGAGGACGTTCGGCGTGACGCCCGTGCGCGCGAGGCTCGTGACCGAGCGGCCGGCGAGTGAGCGGGCGCCGCGGGTGTATCCGTGCTTGACGCGGCGGAGCCGTGGAGTCGCATTCATCTCCAGCATCGCAATCCTGCTATGCCCGACTATAGCAGGTTTGCGATAATCGGTCCGACGGCGCGGAGGCGTGCGACGAGCCGCGGCGCCCATGCCGTGGCGAGCAGCGCCGTGACCGCAACGCCGATGCCGGCGAGCACGTCGAGGAGGTAGTGGTTCGCGGTCGCGACGACGCAGAACCAGACCCACAGGGGCCACAGCGCCCACAGGGCCTTCGCCCAGACCGTGCGCGAGGTGGCGACGAGGAACCACCCCACGATCAGCGCGTCGGCGGCGTGCAGGCTCGGCATCGCGGCGTACGAGTTCCCCAGCGACTGCAGGAGCGCGCTCGAATGGTTGACACCGTCGACGAACCCCTTGTCCGGAAACATCCACGGCGGCGCCGTCGGCATGAGCCAGAAGCCGACGAGGCCGATCGCATTCGCGAGCAGCACCGTGTTGCGGAAGCGGCGGAAGCCGTCGTGTCG